>JGI12636J13339_1000082_pt1 | contig 13396 bp, 11 predicted proteins | sample BlaSpr_A8_Ref_M1_FD_13339 | JGI IMG/M metagenome (IMG submission 13339) | reverse complement strand
CGCTGTGGATTTATCCCCTAGCCAACGTCCTGCACGTGATTGGCGTCATCCTGCTGGTGGGGCCGATCTTGGCGCTCGATCTGCGCTTCCTCGGCTTCGCCCGCTTTGTGCCGCTCAGAGCCGCGTCGCGGCTGCTGACACCGATCGCGATCGTGGGCATCTGCGTGCTCGTTCCCGCCGGCCTGACGCTGTTCATTGCCGACGCCGGGCCGCTCGCGGGGAACCGCATCCTGCAGATCAAGTTCTCGCTGGTGGCGCTCGGGCTGATCAATGCCGTGGCGTTCCGCCTTTTGTGGACGCGCCGCATCTCGCGCTGGGATACGCAAGCCCCGCCGCTCGGGCAGGCCCAGGTCGCGGCCTCGATCGCGATTTGGCTCTCGGTGCCGACGCTTGGGAGGTTACTCGCGTACCTCTAAACGAAAATGGCCGGGACAAAGTCCGGCCATTTCCATTTTCAGCTTGTAGCGAAGCCTATTCCAGCCGCCCGGCGGCGTGGGCCAGGAGCGTATAGACCTTGCCCGTGTCCGACGTGAGGTACGTGCGGGTGAGGCCCTGGCCGCGGTCGTCGCGCGCCACCTGGTCGAGCAGGCGCTCGAACTCCTCGATGTAGCGGTCGACGGTGTCGCGGAACTCGGCGGAGCGCCGGTAGCGCCGGCGGATCTCGTCGAAGGTCTTCTGGCCGTGCGCGGTATAGAGCCTGCGGCCCACCACATTGCGCTCGCCGCGCTTGTAGCGGTCCCACAGCTCCACCGCCGCGTCATGGTCGATCATGCGGGCGACGTCGCTGGAGAGCGAGTCGAGCGACTCGATCGTCTGCAAGGGCGTGCGGCGCTGGCCTTCGCCGTCGCGGTCGGAAGCGCGCGACAGGAGATCGCCGAGCCAGCCGGAGCGCTCGCCGTTCTGCTCGCGACCCTCGCGGGCGGGCGCCCGGCGCGGCTCGGCGGCAACGGCCACCTCCGCCGCGAACTCCTCTTCCTCCTCGCGCGGCGCGGTGCGCGGGGCGGGGCGCGGCAGCTCCGCCACCGGCGCCTGCTGTTCGCGCGGGGCGCGGCTCGGGGGCGCGGCTTCCTCGCCGCCGCCGCCACCACCGCGATAGTTGGTGGTGGGGGTGACGCGGCGGGCCTCGGAGAGATCGACGCGGCGGCCATGGCGGGCGACGATGTCGTTCAACTCCGACAAGGCCTTGATCTGGTCGGCGACGACGCGGCGCATGGCGGCGGCGCTTTCGCGCGTCTCCTCGGGCAGCTCCAGCACGCCGCGCTTCAGCTCCTCGCGGGTGAGCTCGAGCGAACGCTGCACTTCCTCCGCCATGTCGCGCAGCTCGCGCGCGGCGACGGCGAAGCGCTCGTTCATCTCGTGGAACAGGCCGCCCATTTCCTCGACGGCCTCCTGATAGGTGGACTTGAGCGCGATCGCGGTGCGGCCGCGCTCCTCGGAGTAGGCGCCGCGGATGAGCTCGTACTGGTTGGTGATCGCCTGGGTCGCCGTGGTGGTGGTCTCGGCGACGAGGTTCGCCGTTTCCCGCGCGCGGGTCTCGGCCTGGCCGAGCGCCTCCTGCAGGAGCTGGTTGAAGGCGGCGAGGCGTTCGCCGAGCTCGTTGGCGCGGCCGGCGAGCTTGCCCTCGAGGTCGCCCGACAGGCGGCCGAGCAGCGCCACGATCTCCTCGATCGCGGTGCGGCGGTCGGCGAGCGTCTGGTCGATGCGGCCGTGGGTCTCGCCGAGAGCCTCGGCGATGCCGGCGATGAACTTGCCCTGGTTCTCGAAGCGCAGCGTCAGCGTCGAGAGGTCGCGCAGCACGCCGCTCGAGATTTCGCGCAGGTCCGTGACCTGGCCGCCCGCCCAGTCGATGACCGTGCGGGTGGTGTTGACCGTGCCCTCGATCGAGGACTGCAGCGCGGTAAGGCGCTCGGCGAGCGTCGATTCCATGGTGCCGAGGTTGCCGCTGACGCCTTCGAGCACGACCTGGAGCTGGATGTTGGCCTGCTCGAGCTGCTTGAGCACGCCGGACACGTCGGAGCGCAGGCTCTCGCGGGCGAGCGTGATCTCCTTGGTGCGTTCGAGCAGCGCGCGCGACACCTCCTCGGCGAGCGAGCCGAGCGAGCGCTCGATCTGGGCGGTGTCGTTGCGCAGAACCTCGGTGACGCGCTCGATCTTGGCGGCGAGCGCGTCGGTGACGGCGGTGCCGCGGGCTTCGATGGTTTCGACGATGGCGGTGAGCTTGGTGCCGACGGTGTCGTCGAAGCGGGTGACGTTGGCGTCGAGCGAGGCGGTGAGCTCGAGCGCGCGCTGGCCGAGCACCTGCTCGATGGCGTTGGTGCGCTCGAGCAGCGTGGCGGCGATCTCCTGGGCGCGCTTGCCGAGCGCCTGGTCGACGCCGTCGGCGCGGTCGGCGAGCGTGGCGGCGATCTGCTGCGAGCGCTCGCCGATGGTGCGGTCGATGCTGGCGGAGCGCTCGTTCAGCGTCTGCTCGATGAGCGCGGCCTTGTCGGCCATGGCGTTGGCCACCTCGACGGCGCGCTTGCCGAGCGTGTTGTCGATGCTCTCGGCGCGCTCGGCGATGGTGTTGGCGATCTCGCGGGCGCGCGCGGCGAAGTAGTCGCCCATGCCGGCGACGGTCTTGTCGACCGCCTCGGTGGTGGAGCGGGTGCCTTCGGCGACGGTGCGGGCGAAATCGAGCGTGCGGGCGCCGAGCGTCTCGTTGAGCTTGGTGGTGCGCTCGTCGAGGGCGGTCTCGATGCGGCCCATGCGCGTTTCGATGTTCTCGGTGACCTCCTTGCTCTTCTTGCCCATGCGGTCGTCGAAGCCGGTGAGCGCCTGCTCGGTGCTCTCGGCGAGCGTGGTGGCGGTGAAGGTGATCTGGTCGACGATGTTGGAGCCGTGCACCTTCAGCGTCGAATCGAAGCCGGCGAGCGAGTCGGTGATGCGGGTGCCGAGCGACTGGCTCTCCTCGGCGAAACGGTCGGCCATCTCGGCGCCGCGCTTGATGATCGCCTCTTCCAGCGCCACGAGGTGGGTGGAGAGGGCGTCGCCGACGGCGTCGCCCTTGGCGCTGATGGCGCGCGCGATCTCGACGCCGACCTGGGTCATGCGGTCGGTGGACTCGCGGCCCTTCTGGGTGAGGGTGTCGATGATGAGGTCGCCGGCGGCCGAAATCTGCATGCGCGCCGCGTCGGAGCGGGAAACGATCTCGCCGGTGACGCGGTCAGTCACGTCGGTGATCGAGTTGTTGATGCGCTCGGTGACGCTGTCGATGTCGAGGGAGAAGGCGTCGTGCGCCGACGACATCGCCTCGCGCAAGCGGTTGCCGTGGGTGACGATGGCGTCGCGCTCGCTCTGCAGTTCCTCGACCAGGCCGCGGACGCGGATCTCGTTCTCGTCGTAGGCGCGCTCGAGCGTGCCGACCTCGTTCTTGACCATGGCCTCGAGCTCGGCGGCGCGGGCGATGGCGCGCTCGATGCCGTCGCCCAGCGCCGCGACCTCGCGGCGGATGGCCTGGCCGACGGAGACCACGGCGTCGGTGGAGATGCCCTCGGGTTCGGCGAGGCGCACGGTCACCTCGCTCATGGCACGCGCGATCTGGCGGATCTCCTGCGTGCGGCGGATGAAGGCCGCGAGCGCGAAGAAGCCGACGATCGGCAGCACGACGCCGGAGAGATACGGCAGGAAGTAGGGAAGGGCGAAGATGTCGGTGAAACGCGTAGTGCCGGCAAGCTCGGCTGCCATGTTGGCATAGGCGAGGTAGGTGCCGAACACGAGCCAGACCGCCGAAAGCAATCCGGCGAACACGTAGGGCGAGGACGGCGGACGGGTGTTGAGCGAGGCCACGATCTGGCCGATCGAAGGACGGTCGTCGTTGGCGGCGCGGCGCGGCGGACGGAGCTGGCGGCGCGCGGGCGCGCGCGGCGCGAGGTCGTCGGCGGTCTCGATCGGCTCGAGGGGTGCGGCGGCGGGCATGCGCGGCGGCATCGGGCGGGAGACGACGGTGGTCGGCGGCACCGGGCCGGTGGCCTGCTGCTGATCGCCGAGGGAAACCTGCAAGGCTTCCTCGATCGCCGAGAGCGCAGCTTCGGTGGGATCCTGGGACTTCTTCGGCGTATTCATTTCACGCTTGCCTCTTCTCCACTCGCCTCAACCGGGCGTGCACGCCCAGCTGGGATCGCGGCCCCGTTGTCGTGGTCCTGGCGCTGCCGGAGCCGTCGCCCCGATTGGAAATGTGTCAGCCCACCACGGCGCTATCCTAGACCGGACCGGCACCCCGGAAAACGCCGAAAGCTAAAGGCTTCAAAACATCGTTAACGGTTCATTCACCATGAGATTCAAGGCGAAACAAGGCCCTTGGCGGGAATGCGGTGGAATGCGAATAGCCCCGTCCGGGGGGTCGGGGGCCGCCTCCGGTCATGCCCCTTGCACAATCCTTTTACTCGCCGGCCTCACAATCCAGGCCGGCGTCGATTTGGAGCTCCCGATGGTGAGCAGCATTTCCCGGCCTGCGGACGCGGACGTTAAGTCGCGCCCGTTCGACACCCAGTTCCTCGACCGGGTCACCTTCGGCGATCGCAAGCTCGCGCGCGAGCTGCTCATGCTGTTCGGGGCGCAGGCGAACTCGCTGGTCGACGCGATCGCCTCCGCCACGGGCCGCGTCGAGCAGCGCGAGGTGGCGCACCGGCTCAAGGGTGCGGCGCGGGCGGTCGGCGCCTTCGACGTGGCGCGCGCGGCGGAGGAGATCGAGTTCGCGGCCGACGCCAACACCGCCAACGCCGGGCTCGCGCACCTCAACGCGCGCGTGGCGGAAGCCCGCCTCGCGCTCNCCGATATCCTGCGCTGATCGCGGCCTAGCCGCGGCCGGATCGTTCCTATATTAGGACCGGCCCAGCCAGCAGATTCCCAGGTTCAATGCCCAAGATCACCTATATCGAGCCCGACGGCACCGCGCGCACCGTCGAGGCGGAAATCGGCGCGACCGTGATGGAGACGGCGCTGAAGAACGACGTGCCCGGCATCGTGGCGGAGTGCGGCGGCGCCTGCTCGTGCGCCACCTGCCATGTCTATGTGGACGAGGCGTTCGCGGCGAAGATCGAGCCGCCCTCGCCGATGGAAGAGGACATGCTAGATTTCGCCTTCGAGGTGAAGCCGAACTCGCGGCTGTCGTGCCAGATCAAGGTGACCGACGCGCTCGACGGCCTCATCGTGCGCACGCCGGGCTACCAGGGACGCTAGCAATATGAGCGAGCCGAACGCGCCGATCGCGACCGACGCCATCATCATCGGCGCCGGCCCCGTCGGGCTGTTCGCCGTGTTCGAGCTCGGCCTCCTCGACATCAAGTGCCACCTCGTCGACATCCAGGACAAGGTGGGCGGCCAGTGCGCCGAGCTCTATCCGGAGAAGCCGATCTACGACATCCCGGCGTGGCCGACGATCTCCGCGCAGGATCTCATCGGCAAGCTCATGGAGCAGATCAAGCCGTTCGCGCCGCACTTCCATTTGGGCGAGCGGGTCGACGGCTTAGCCCGGGCGAACGGCGGTTTTCGGCTGACCACCGACGCCGGCAGCGTGATCGACGCCAAGGTGGTGGTGATCGCGGCCGGCGGCGGCTCGTTCGAGCCCAAGCGGCCGCCGCTCGCGGGCATCGAGGGCTACGAGGGCTCTTCCGTCTTCTACTCGGTGCGCAAGATCGAGGCCTTCCGCGGCAAGAGCGTGGTGATCGCCGGCGGCGGCGATTCCGCGCTCGACTGGGTGCACAACCTCGTGCCGGTGGCGAAACGCGTGACGCTGCTCCACCGCCGCGACCAGTTCCGCGCCGCCCCCGACGGCGTGAACCGCATGAAGGCGCTGGTGAACGAGGGGAAGATGGAGTTCTCGCTCGGGCAATTGCACGCGCTGGAAGGCGAGGGCGGCAAGCTCGCGCGGGTGATCGCCAAGCGCGACGACAACTCGACATTTCCGATCGAGGCCGACGCGCTGCTGCCGTTCTTCGGGCTCACCATGAAGCTCGGGCCGGTGGCGAACTGGGGCCTCAACCTCTACGAGGAGCGGATCGAGGTCGACACCGTGACGTTCGCGACCAGCGCGCCCGGCATATTCGCCATCGGCGATATCAACCACTATCCGGGCAAGCTGAAGCTGATCTTGTCGGGCTTCCACGAGGCTGCGCTGATGAGCCAGGCGGCGTCGAAGATCGTCTATCCCGACAAGAAGATCGTGTTCCAGTACACCACCACCTCGTCGAGCATTCATAAGAAGCTCGGGGTGTCGTAATCCGGCGCAAGCCTGGAATATTTGCCAGCCTTCGGTTTTCTAGGCACAGGTACGGCAGCACTGCAGCGCGGGCGGCAGATGCTTCTTTCTTCCAAAAAAACCCGCGCCTGGGAGGAAACCATGCACCGCCAAATGATCCGGCGTTCGCTCGCCGCCGCTGCCTTCACGCTGATCCTCGCCACCGCCGCTTCCGCCCAGCAAGTCATTCGCGTGCGCGGCACGGTCGAGCGCGTCGAGGCGCAGACGCTGGTCGTCAAGACCCGCGAGGGACCAAGCGTCACCATCAAGCTTGCGGACAATTATGGCGTCACCGGTGTGGTGGCGGCGACGCTCGCTGACATCAAGCCGGGAAGCTATGTGGGCACGGCCGCGCTGCCGCAGCCAGACGGCACGCAGCGCGCGATCGAGGTCTTGATCTTCCCTGAAGCCCTGCGCGGCTTCGGCGAAGGGTTCCGTCCCTGGGATCTTGTGCCGCAAAGCACCATGACCAACGCGACGGTGGCCAACATCGTGACCCGCGTCGACGGCGCCCGGCTCACGCTGAAATACAAGGACGGCGAGAAGATCGTGGTCGTGCCGCCCGAGGCGCCGATCGTCACCTTCGTGCCGGCGGAAAAGAGCGAGCTNAAGCCCGGCGCCAAGATTTTCATCGGGGCCGCCACCAAGCAGCCGGACGAGACGCTGAGCGCGGCCCGCGTCAACGTCGGCCTCGGCGGCCTTACACCGCCGATGTGAGTCCGCAAAAGGCTCAGCTCGGCGCCGCCGGCATGGCTGGGCCGCGCTCGGCGCTGTTGATTTACCTGCATATGCAGGTAATCTCGCCATTATGGCCACCCAGGAAGCGCTCCCCCCCATCTCCTTCGGCTGCACGTGTCTCCGCCTGCGCAAGACGGCGCGGCGGGTGTCGCAGATCTACGACAGCTACGTGGAGCCGCATGGGCTCACCATCACCCAGTTCGGGCTGTTGGCGCACCTGCGCGCGCTTCCCGCTATCAGCGTGGGCGCGCTCGCCGAGAAGCTCGTCATGGATCCGACGACGCTGACGCGGAACCTCAGGCCGTTGGAAAAGAAGGGCCTCGTGGTGTTCCGCACCGATCCCCATGACCGGCGCTCCCGCGCGCTGCATCTCACGGCGGCAGGCCGCGACACGTTCCGCGCCGCGCGCACGGCGTGGGCCAAGGCGCAGCGTCACATGGAAGAGGCGCTCGGCAACGCCGACGTCGGCGTTCTGCACAAGGCGCTGGAAGGCGCGCTGGAGCGGCTTTCGAAATAACGTTGGAGGCGGCAATGACGGCGGCAATGGCACAAGCGGCACCGATCGGCTTCACCTACGGCCTCGTGCCGCGCGAGACCGTGTTCGGCATGACGGGACTGGAATTTCTGCAGAAGCTCGTGGACCGCTCGCTCCCGGCGCCGCCGTTCGCGGAAGCCTCCGGCATCTGGATCAGCGAGGTGGAGGAGGGCCGTGCCGTGTTCGAGGGCAGGCCGTCGCTCCGCTTCTACAATCCGCTCGGCACCGTGCACGGCGGCTGGATCTCGACGCTCATCGATTCCGCCATGGGCTGCGCGGTGCACACCGTGCTCAAGGCGGGGCAGGTCTACACCACCGTGGACATGAACGTGAGCTTCGTGCGCCCGGTGTTCGACAAGACCGGCGTGCTTCGCTGCGAAGGCAAGATCATCCACGTGGGCTCCCGCATCGCCACCTCCGAGGGCCGGGTGTGGGACAAGGCCGGCACGCTCATCGCGCACGGCACCGAGACCTGCGCCATCATGAACCTGCCCGGCGCCAAATGAACGCGCCCGCGCCGTTTCCGCCCGTCGCCGTCGATCCGCTGTTGCGCGGGCCGATCCTCGGAACCATGGTGCGGCTCGCGCTGCCGAACGTGCTCGCCATGGCGACCATGGTGGCGGTGGGCATCGCCGAGACTTCTTATATCGGCATCCTCGGCACCGCGCCGCTCGCCGCCATGGCGCTGGTGTTCCCCTTCATCATGCTGACGCAGATGATGTCGGCGGGCGCCATGGGCGGCGGCGTGTCGTCCGCCGTGAGCCGCGCGCTCGGCGCCGGCGACATCGGGCGGGCCCGGGCGCTGGCGCTGCACGCGGCGGTGATCGGCGCGGTCGCCGGCATTCTCTATTCCCTCTTCTTTATCGTCCTCGGCCCGGCGCTCTATCGCCTGCTCGGCGGCGGCGGCCAGGTGCTCGGGGAAGCGATCCGCTACTCCAACTTCGTCTTCGCCGGCGCGGTGATGATCTGGCTTTCCAACACGCTGATGTCGGTGCTGCGCGGCACCGGCAACATGAAGGTGCCGGCGGTCACCATGTTTGTGGCCTCGGCGCTGCAGATCGTCGTCGGCGGCAGCTTCGGGCTCGGCCTCGGCCCGGTGCCGCGGCTCGGCATGCCGGGCGTGGCGCTCGGCCAGCTCGTCGCCACCACGCTCGCGACCGTCTTCCTCGCCTGGTACCTGACGAGCGGCCGCGGCCGGCTCTCGCTCGCCTGGAAGGGCGTCCGCTTCCACGGCGAGATGTTCGCCGACATTCTGAAGGTGGGCGCGCTGGCGTGCCTGTCGCCGGTGCAGTCGATTCTGACGGTCTTGATCTTCACCGGCCTCGTGGCGCGCTTCGGGGTGGAGGCGCTCGCCGGCTACGGCATCGGCGCGCGGCTCGAGTTCCTGCTGATCCCGGTCGCCTTCGGCGTCGGCACCGCCACCGTGCCCATGGTCGGCATGGCGATCGGCGCCGGCAACGTGAAGCGCGCCCGCCGCGTGGCGTGGACCGGAGGGGCGCTGTCGGCGGTGATCCTCGGCCTCGTCGGACTCACCGTCACCGTCGCGCCGGATCTGTGGGCGGCGCTGTTCACTAAGGATGCGGCCGTGCTCGGCGCGGCGCGGTCCTATTTCCGCCTGGCGGGGCCGGCCTTCGCCTTCTTCGGCTTCGGCATGACGCTCTATTTCGCCTCGCAAGGCGCGGGCAAAGTGCTGGGACCGGTGCTTGCCTCGACGCTGCGCCTCGCCGTGGTGGCCATCGGCGGCTGGTGGCTGACGCAGGCCGGGGAGCCGGTATGGACACTGTTCGCTCTCGTCGGGCTGTCCATGGCGGCATACGGCCTCGCCACCGCGGCCGCGATCGCCGTCACGCCTTGGGGCAGCGCCCGCCGCGCGTAGCTAGCGGCGCTTCCGCCGCTTCGGCACTTTCTTCCCCTTCTGGCGAGCTTCGGAAAGGCCGATGGCGATCGCCTGCTTGCGGCTTTTCACCGTCTTGCCGCTGCCGCCGCTTTTCAGCTTGCCGCGCTTGCGCTTGTGCATCGCGCGCTCGACGTCCTTCGACGCGCTTCGCGAATATCTTCTTGCCATGGGCGTTCCTCTCGAGTTGTCCGTCTCAACTCAAGCGAACGCTTGCGCCGCGATGTAGTTCCCGCGCGCGACCCCGCCGGTCACGCCCCCTGCAGTGCCGCCTTCACCTTGGTCGGCACGTACGGCACCGAGCGCAGCCGTACTCCGGTGGCGTCGAACACGGCGTTGGAGATCGCCGACGGAACTACCGCGGTGGTGGGCTCGCCCGCGCCCCAAGGCTTCTCGTTCGGCCGGTCGATCAGGTCGATGATCACCTCGGGCATCTGCGGGAATTTGAGGATCGGATAGGTCTCCCAGTCGAGGCTCGTGATGTGGGCGCGGTCGAACTTCACCTCCTCATAGAGCGTGCGGCTCAACGTCTGGATCACGTTGCCGTCGATCTGATTCTTCAGGCCGTCGGGGTTGATGATCTGGCCGCAATCGTGCGCCACGAAGAATCGCGGCACGCTGATTGCGCCGGTCGAGCGGTCGACTTCGACCTCGGCGACCACCCCCACGTAAGTCCGCACCAGCTCGTACTTCACGTAGGACACACCGCGTCCTTTGACGACGCTGCCGCTCAGGTTCTTCTGCGGCGAGGGACGCTTCTCCCACTTGGCGAGCGTCATCAGGCGTTCGAGCAACTCGGCTGCGCGCTTGTCGTCGAGGTATTTCAGCCGGAACTCGATCGGATCCATGCCGGCCGCCGCCGCGAGCTCGTCGATGAAGCATTCGTTGACGTAGGTGTTCTGCATGCGACCCGGCGTCCGGATCCAGCCCGGACGGAACGGCGTCGATTCCAGACGGTGGCAGGTGGTCTTGACGTTGGGGAATTTGTACTGGATCGCCGAGTTGTTGATGATCGTTCCGGGCCCGATCAGCGGCGTGTATGGCAGGCCGGCGAGCGTCGCCGGTGTCAGCGGCACCAGCCCGACGGCGCCGGGCGGAATGAAGAATTCCGATTCCCAGGCGCCGACATTGCCGGCCCCATCCATTGCCGCGCGCAGATCGACCAACGTCGGCGGCCCGTTCGGCTCCCAGCCATGCTCGTCGGCCCGCGACCATTGCACGCGCACCGGCTTGCCCACCGCCTTGGCCAAGAGCGCGGCGTCGCCGGCCGCATCCTCGTGGCCGTTCCTGCCGTAGCAGCCGGAGCCTTCGATGTAGATGCAACGCACGCTCTCGACCGGCAGCGCGAGCATCTGCGCGAGCTGCTTGCGCAGATTGTGCGTCGCCTGCGAGGCCGACCACGAGGTGAGCTTGCCGTCCTTGAACTCGGCGACCGCGCACGACGGCCCGATCGANCCGTGCAAGTGGATGGCGAAGTCGTAGGTCGCCTTGATGATCTTGGCGCCGTCCTTGCTGAGCGCCTCGGCGGTATTGCCGACATTGCTGGTGACGTCGTCCTTGATGACCTTGGTGGCGCGGACGTGCTCCCACAGCTTGTTCTGATCGGGCAGCGTCTCCGACTTCGACCAGGTCGCCTTCAGCTTGGCCGCGCCCTTGATGGCCCCCCATTCGCTGTCGGCGACGACGGCGAGGAAGTTGCCCTCGCGCATCACCTTGGGATTGCCGGGGACGCCCTTGAGCGAGCTCTCGTCTACGCTTTCGAGCTTGGCTTCGAGCGCCGGCGGGCGCACCACGCGCGCGTGCAGCATGCCGGGCAGGCGGAAGTCCTGCATGTAGGTGTATTTGGCGGTGATCTTGTCGGGGATGTCCAGGCGCGGGACCGGCTTGCCGACCACCTTGTAGTTCTTCGGGTCCTTCTCCTTCACCGGCGTCTTCGGATCGAGCGTGATCGCAAAGCTCTTGCCGCCGATCAGCTCGGCATAGCTCACCTTCTTGCCGCCGCCGCTGATGACGCCGTCGGTGACGGTGAGATCGGTCGCGCCGAGCTTCTTGGCGGCTTCCTCGGTCAACGCCTTGCGCGCGGCGGCGCAGGCCTGGCGCAATTGCATGCCGCCGACCTGGATCGAGAGCGAGCCGAAGGTGACGTTCTGGTCGGGCGTGAGCAGCGTGTCGCCCTGCACGATGGTGACGGCGCGTAGCGGCACGTCGAGCTCGTCGGCCGCGATCTGCACCAGCGCGGTGCGGATGCCGGTGCCGAGATCGACCTTGCCGGAATAGATGGTGACCATGCCGTTCTTGTCGATGGCGAGGAAGGTGTCGACTTCCGTTACCGCCAGCGGTTTGGCGGCGGCCGCGCCTTGCGCAAGCGCGTCGGCGATGGGGCTGGCGAGCGAGAAGGAGACGACGAGGGCGCCGGAGCCAAGCAGCGCTTCGCGGCGGGAAAGCTGGATGTTCATGATCTCCTCCCTTACGCCGACGCGCGCTTGACGGCGCGGACGATGCGGATGTGGGTGCCGCAGCGGCAGAGATTGTTGGCGAGCGCCTGCTTGATCTCGGCTTCGCTCGGCTTGTTGTTGACGGCGAGGAAGGCCGCCGACTGCATGATCATGCCGTTGATGCAGTAGCCGCATTGCGCCGCCTGCTCGTCGATGAACGCCTTCTGCACCTTGTGCGGCTTTTGCGGCGTGCCGAGGCCTTCCAGCGTCACGATCTTCTGCTGGGCGCCGAGCTTGCCGATCGGCGTGATGCAGGAGCGCACCGCCTTGCCGTCGATATGCACGGTGCAGGCGCCGCATTGGCCGAGGCCGCAGCCGAAGCGCGGTCCCTTCAGGCCGAGGTTGTCGCGCAGCGCATAGAGCAGCGGCATCTCGGGGTCGTCGTTGTTGACCGACACCCGCTTGCCGTTGACGGTCAGCGTCTTCGATTTCGCCATGGCTGTCTCCCCCCGCGCGGCGTGCCGGCCGCGCATGAACGCTTTATCTTGGGGAACACCGGCGAACGCGCTGGGCTTCCCTGGAGCGTTTCTAGGGAGAGCTTAGGTCAACTGAAATGGGCAAGTCGAGGCAAATGCGCCGGCGTCAACCCGATTTGATCTTGCGCTGCACCGGGATCGGGCGGAACGCGAGCCGCGGCAGCCCCTGCACGAGAGGGACGAGGTAGGCGAGGGCGATCGCGAGCAGGAACGGCGCCATCCACACCAGCCGCGCGCCATAGCGGTCGTGCGGGCCGGAGAACACGCCGCAGACAAAAGCGTTGCCCACGAGCGCGAGACCCACGGTGGCGGCGAGGGCGCCCAGGGGCTGCAGCTTGCGGCGGCGGAACGCAAAGAATAGCCAGAGCGGGATCAGCGCCATGGACGCCCACGCGAGCGGCGCGTGCAACAGGTTGAGCTTGGCGAAATCGATGAGCGTATCGGTGCGCTGGCGCGCGGCGTGGGCGGCGGGCACCGCTCCCGGCACCAGGCGCTCGATCTCGCCGTAGGCGTCCCACACGGTCGGCACGATGCCGTCGCCGGTGCCGACCATCGCGAGCTGCTTCGCCGTCGAGCGTAACGCCGTCGCCACGTGCATGCCGGGATAGCGCCTGAGGCTCTCGCGGGCGATGGTCGTCATCTCGCCACCGCGGTCCCAGTAATAACCGATTTGCGCGAACGGGCCCTTGTCGCCTTGGTGCCAGAGGAAGTCGTCGCCGTTGGTCGGCAACTTCTTGCGCAGGGTGCAGAGCTTGAAGCGCTTGTCCGGGCAGTGCTCCGCGAGATAGCGCGCGACGATGCCGTCCTGGATGAGGCGGCTGAACAGGAAGCCGGTGCCGCCCGGCGTCCAGGCGAATTCCTTGCCGACGGTGGCGTTGGCGGTGAGCAGCACCACGGCGCCGAGGAGGAGTGCGCCGGCGCCCTGGAGCAGGCCCGCGCGCGCCACGAGCTCGTTCCGCACCAAATAAAAGAGCGCGGCGGCGA
>JGI12636J13339_1000077_pt1 | contig 13531 bp, 13 predicted proteins | sample BlaSpr_A8_Ref_M1_FD_13339 | JGI IMG/M metagenome (IMG submission 13339) | reverse complement strand
CGCGGGTTATGGGTCTGTGGCGGGCGATGGACATCACTGGGCCGCGGGTCATGGGTCTGTGGCGGGCGATGAACACTCAGCACTCGATTGTGGCTACCCGGCCCATGCGGGCCACTGATGTACCGGTAATGGGTCATCTGCCGCGTATGCGAGCGCTCCCGTTCGTGACTGAGCTTCGGATTATGCGTTCCATGCCGACGATGGCTGTACTGCGGGTTATGTGATCCGGCACGCGAATGCGAAAAAACCGGCCAGTGCGCGATCTGAATCGGCGGCCACACGAACGGCAGAGTGTCTCCGCAGATTTGATAAACCGCGACATCGCCGATCTTGGTCGCGTCGTCGCGCAAGAGCGTGTCCGGTATGACGTTGCCCGATGAATCGACATTGATGTCAATGTCGATGAGGTAGGCTTGGTCGACGCTCGCCGCCTGATCGTTCGCGTTGGGCGGCGGGGTTATTTGGCTGAAGAGGTCTACGGGCGTGCCTTGAAGGCCGTGGATTTCCGAATCGTCCGGCTCGACAGGTTCCTGATTCGAAACCGTCTGCGGAACGGGAGTGGTCTGCGGTTGCTGACCCGATCCGGGCTGGTCTCTACGGGGGTTGTTGCAAGGGCCCTCGACTGAACATAGCGAATCGCCAGAGATCCAAGCGAACTGGTCCGGCCGGGCAAGGTCGGCCATTCCGGCCGGCGTATAACCGGGCCCGAAGGCAACGCCGCCCGCGCAATTCGCGCGCACATAGGGCTCGCCGTCCAGTCGCCGGTTATAAACGCCGACGTCGTAGCGACCGATAACGCGCCAGCCGCCTTGTTGGCTCAATCCAACGCGTAACGCCCGCGCCTCGTGCGGAGCGGCGAAGGGGGTAGGGACTTCGAGGCCAAGATTGCGAATGCCGCCGCGCTCGCCGAGCAGCATAAGCCCGGTGCCGCCGCACTCGGGGAACGTGATGTCGCTGACCGGGGAGCTGTAGCCGCTGACCGCGATTGCGGCTGGGTCGGTGAAGAATTGCGGCAGCGTAAACTCGCGGCGAACGTCGGAAGCGACAAAGCCGCCGTCCGGGCCGAGCCGGACCGACCAGATGGAATTCCGCTTGTCGCTGTCATCGCTGGACGCGGCCCAATTCGGGTCGTCGAAAGCAGGGCTGCTCCACACGGAGTAATAAAGCCGTGTTTCGCCCGTCATCGGGTGCTTCCACACGGCAAGGCCCCAAATGCGCCGGCCGGAGGGCGCGAAGTTCCAGCATTCGGGCGAATTGTCGAACTTGCCGGTTGGGCAGTCGTCGATGCGCGGCCGCGAAGCCGGATTGAATGCGATGGGCGGAAGGTTGCCGCGCTGCCCGCTGGTGACATCGAGGAAATTCGGGCGACCCTGCGCGCCGTGGTCGTAGAAGCCGAGATCGTTGCCGTCGGTGGCCCGCAAGCGGTGGATCATTCCGGTTTCGAGATCGGACACGAACAATTGCTGGTTCCATTTGTCGAACGCGATGTTGCCCAGTCCTGGGCCGCTGTTCGGCCGGCCGTTCAGCGCAATGTTGGCAAACACGCGCGGCCGGTATCCGTTTTCGCGATCGAGCCGATAGATAGTGCCGGGACCGCCGCCGGCGCCCCACATGCCATCCATCCACCGGGAATTATCCGGGCTGCGGTGCAGCCCGAACGCCGACGTCGCGGCGAGATAGACGTTTGGCGGCGATGCGGCGTCCAAAACGACGCCGAATACCTGGCCGACGTCGCGGGCCGTTACGGGGTTGCGCTGAGGTTCGTTGACCCAGTGCTCGCCAGCCGGCGGCTGGCCCGGGGCGCGAAGGTCGATAATGCTGCCGACCGTCCCGGCAGGATCGATGACGACGATCGGCTTGCCATCGGGCCCGTTGATCGTCGTGGTTCCCGAGAACCGCGTCGCAAAGGCTTCGCCGGGTCGTAGCGGATCTTGCTGTGCAGCCGCAGGTCCGACGGTTATTCCGGCGAACGAGGCCAGAATGCCGAGGACGTAAACGGATAGGCGATTGCGTCGGGAAATAAAAATAACAGGGCGCACGAGATCCTCCCCCCTCGCCCCCGCTTCATGGAAGCGCAATTCACTTCTCGTGAATTTCTTCGGTAAGTCTATTTGGCGTAGATCGGCTGGTGCCAAAACGTGACCAGACTGATCGCTTTCTTTTTTTCGATGATATCGTTTCCCACCCTAATTTGCATTTTGACCTAAATCAACGCTGGCGATAAGTGATTTCGCAGGGGGAGCTATGTTCTTGGCGGGTCTCGCCGCGTCGGCTGTGTATCATCCGGCTAATGCAGGGTAATTGAGTAAGGACCTTACACGCCGAGGCGCGTCGGCCTGATCACGGCGATGGACGAGCTGTTCGCCAAATGAAGCGCGGCGCTTTCCGTCATGGCCGGGCTTGTCCCAGCCATCCACGCCTTGCCTGTCGCGCAGCCTTAAAACGTGGATGCCCGACACAAGGCCGGGCATGACGACGATTGGGGTGCGCTGACGACTACCGCCACTCGACCTTGATCACCTCGTAGGCCTTGGCGCCCTTGGGCGTGTTGACCTCGACCGAGGTGCCCTTCTTCTTGCCGATCAGCGCGCGGGCGAGCGGCGAGGAGATGGAGATGCGGCCGGCCTTGGCGTCGGCTTCGGTCTCGCCCACGATCTGCCACACCCGCTTCTCGTCGGTGTCCTCGTCGACCAGCGTCACCGTCGCCCCGAAAGTGATGGTGTCGCCCCTGAGCTTGGACACGTCGATCACCTCGGCGCGCGAGATCTTGTCCTCGAGATCGGCGATGCGGCCCTCGTTCAGCGACTGAGTCTCCTTGGCGGCGTGATACTCCGCGTTCTCCGACAGGTCGCCATGGCCGCGGGCCTCGGTGATCTGCTGGATGATGCGCGGACGCTCTACCTGCTGGCGGTGACGCAGCTCGGCCTCGAGCTGGGCGTAACCCGCCCCCGTCATCGGAATCTTTTCCATGGGGTCTCCTCCGCGAGACCTTGCTCGACACAAAAAGAGTCGCCGATCACGCGCCGGTTCCACCCGGCCGCCGCGATCGCCGCATTCCACGAACACCGCCGCCCGGTCACGCCCGGCCGCTAAAATAACTTTGCAGCGCGCGCACCTGGAGATCGCCGCCGATATAGGCCTTGATCCCTTGCGCCGCTGCGACGGCTCCTGACAGGGTGGTGTAATACGGGACTTTATGCAAGAGGGCCTCGCGGCGCAAAGAGCGTGAGTCCGCAAGGGCTTGCGCCCCCTCCGTGGTATTGAACACAAGCTGGACTTGGCCGTTCTTGATGGCGTCGACGATGTGCGGGCGGCCCTCCAGCACCTTGTTGATCTTCTCCGCCTCCACCCCGCACTCCTTCAGGAAGCGCTGCGTCCCGGAGGTGGCGATGATGGAGAAGCCGAGGCCGGCGAGGAGCCGGATCGCCTCCAGGATGCGCGGCTTGTCCTCGTCCTTGACCGACACGAACACGGTGCCCGCCTTGGGCAGCTCGGTGCCGCCGGCGATCTGGCTTTTGGCGAAGGCGATGGGGTACTCGAGGTCGATGCCCATGACCTCGCCGGTGGAGCGCATCTCCGGCCCGAGCACGGTGTCGACGCCGGGGAAGCGGGCGAAGGGAAATACCGCCTCCTTCACCGCCACGTGGCCGAGCGCCATGGGCTTCAACCCGAAGTCGGCGAGCTTCTCGCCGGCCATGATGCGCGAGGCGATCTTGGCGAAGGGCACGCCGGTGGTTTTTGCCACGAACGGCACGGTGCGCGAGGCGCGCGGGTTTACCTCCAGCACGTAGATGTCGCCGTTCTTGATGGCGTACTGCACGTTCATCAGGCCGCCGACCTCCAGCGCCAGCGCCAGCGCGCGGGTCTGCTCGCCGAGCGACTTTATGGTGTCGGCGCTGAGCGAGTGGGGCGGCAGCGAGCAGGCGCTATCGCCCGAATGAATGCCCGCTTCCTCGATGTGCTCCATGATGCCGGCGATGAATACGTCCTTGCCGTCGCAGAGCGCGTCCACATCGATCTCGATCGCATCGGAGAGGTAGCGGTCGACCAGCACCGGGCTCTTGCCTGACACCACCACCGCCTCCTTCATGTAGCGCTCGAGCGAGGCCGCGTCGTAGACGATCTCCATGGCGCGGCCGCCGAGCACGTAGGACGGGCGGATCACCACCGGATAGCCGATGCGCTCAACCACGCGGCGCGCCTCGGCGGCGCTCTTGGCGACGCCGTTCTCGGGTTGGCGCAGGTTGAGCTTTTCCAAGAGCGTCTTGAAGCGGTCGCGGTCCTCGGCGAGGTCGATCATGTCGGGCGAGGTGCCGAGGATCTTCACCTTGGCCTTCTCGATGGATTCCGCGAGCTTGAGCGGCGTCTGGCCGCCGAACTGGACGATGACGCCCATGAGCTCGCCCTTCGTCTGCTCGCGGGCGAGGATTTCGAGCACGTCCTCGGCGGTGAGCGGCTCGAAATAGAGCCGGTCGGAGGTGTCGTAGTCGGTCGACACGGTCTCCGGGTTGCAGTTGATCATGATGGTCTCGAAGCCGGCGTCGCGCAGCGCAAAGGCCGCGTGGCAGCAGCAGTAATCGAANTCGATGCCCTGGCCGATGCGGTTGGGGCCGCCGCCGAGGATCGCGATCTTCCGCTTGTCCGAAGGCCGCGCCTCGTCGTTGGGTAGGCCCGCGAACGGCGGCTCGTAGGTGGAATACATATAGGCGGTGGGGCTCGCGAACTCGGCGGCGCAGGTGTCGATGCGCTTGTAGACCGGCCGCACGCCGAGCGCCCGGCGCTTGCGCGTGACGTCGGCCTCGCTCGTGGCGGTGAGCGTGGCGAGCCGCGCGTCGGAAAAGCCCTGCGCCTTCAGGCGGCGCAGCGCGCCGGCCGTAGTGGGCAGGCCCTTCTCCCGGATCTCGGCCTCGACCATGACCAGCGCGCGGATCTCGGCCAAGAACCACGGGTCGATCTTGCACGCCTCGTAGATCTCGTTGTCGGGGAAGCCGAGGCGCATGGCCTGCGCCACCTTCAGCAGGCGGTCGGGCGTCGGCGTGCCGAGCGCGGCGCGGATGGCGTTGCGATCGTCGCCCTGGCCGATGCCTTCGATGGCGATCTCGTCGAGGCCGGAAAGGCCGGTTTCCAGCGAGCGCAGCGCCTTCTGCAAACTCTCGCGGAAGGTGCGCCCGATGGCCATGGCCTCGCCCACCGACTTCATCTGCGTGGTCAGCACCGGCGAGGCGCCGGGGAACTTCTCGAAGGCGAAGCGCGGAATTTTCGTCACCACGTAGTCGATGGTGGGCTCGAAGGCGGCGGGCGTGGCGCCGCCGGTGATGTCGTTGGCGATCTCGTCCAGGGTGTAGCCGACGGCGAGGCGCGCCGCGACCTTGGCGATGGGGAAGCCGGTCGCCTTCGACGCCAGCGCCGAGGAGCGCGACACGCGCGGGTTCATCTCGATCACGATCAGCCGGCCGGTCTCCGGGTGGACGGCGAACTGCACGTTGGAGCCGCCGGTCTCCACCCCGATCTCGCGCAACACCGCGATCGAGGCGTCGCGCATCATCTGGTATTCCTTGTCGGTGAGCGTCAGCGCCGGCGCCACCGTGATCGAGTCGCCGGTGTGGACGCCCATGGGGTCCAGGTTCTCGATCGAGCAGACGATGATGCAGTTGTCCTTCTTGTCGCGCACCACCTCCATCTCGAATTCCTTCCACCCGAGCACCGATTCCTCGATCAGCGTCTCGCCGGTGGGGGAGGCGTCGATGCCGCGCTCAACGATGTCGATGAACTCCGCCCGGTTGTAGGCGATGCCGCCGCCGGTGCCGCCCAGCGTGAACGACGGGCGGATGATGGCGGGGAGCCCGATGTCGTCGAGCGCCCGGAGCGCGTCGGGCAGGTTCTTGACCTGGTGCGAGCGCGGCGTCTCGAGGCCGATCTTGGTCATGGCGTCGCGAAACAGCTTGCGGTCCTCGGCCTTGTCGATGGCCTGGGCGCTGGCGCCGATCAGCTCGACGCTGAACTTGTCGAGCACGCCCATCTTGCGCAGCGACAGGGCGCAGTTGAGCGCGGTCTGGCCACCCATGGTGGGCAAGAGCGCGAAGCCGCCGGGCACGACGTTCCTCTCCTTCTCGATGATCTTGGCCACGATCTCCGGCGTGATCGGCTCGACGTAGGTGGCGTCGGCGAGATCGGGGTCGGTCATGATCGTCGCCGGGTTGGAGTTCACCAGCACGATGCGGTAGCCCTCGTCCTTCAGCGTCTTGCACGCCTGGGTGCCGGAATAGTCGAACTCGCAGGCCTGGCCGATGACGATCGGTCCGGCGCCGATGATCAGGATGGTCTTGATGTCGGTGCGTTTGGCCATGATCCAACCGGGCGCATAAAAAAACGCGCGAACGCGCGTCTTGCTGGCCCCACATCGGGCACGAGGCCCGCGGCGCGATTGTCATAGACCAGATTCGGCGGCGGCGGAACCCCAGTTATCTGCGGCGTGGGCGGGCCGGCAACAGGCGGCGGAGCACGAGCGCCGGCAGGGCGGTCAGGACATAGAGCCACATGGCCTGGCCGGCGACGAAGAAGCTCGCCGCCACCGGAAGCACCACGACCAATATCAGCCAGACCATCGAGAGGAAGATCCTGCGGGCTTCAGCGGGCCAGTTGTTGCACCGATCGCACGATCGCGGCCGCGGCGGAAGGCGCGGTCACCATCTGCATGTGATTGGTGCCGGGAACGAGCGTAACCGGGACCTCCGGCCGCAGCGCCTTGAACAGGGGCGCGTATTCGCCGGCGATGAACAGCTCNTCGTCGGCGCCGACGAGCACCGCCGCCGGGCGGCGGATGCCGCGGATGTCCTGCTGCCAGTCGCGGCGCGCGGCGAAGTTCGCCCACAGGCGGAAGGAATAGGTGGGGGTGCCGAGAGTGTCGCGCGGCACGGCGAAGGCGACCACCGGCAGCCCCTCGAAGGCGTGCACGCCGATGCGCGACAGGAGGAGCAGCGCGATGATGCGCGGGATATAGGGCGCGGCCCAGCCGCCGGCATTGGGCCGCGAGGTTGGCGCATCGTAGCCGAGGAACGGAGAGAGCATGAGATAGCCGTCGAAGCGGTCGCCCATCGGCCCGGCGGCGACGCGCAGCACGAAGCCGCCGCCCGACGAATGGCCCACGAGAATCCTGTTGCCGCCCATGGGGCCGAGTGCGGCGAGAAAGTCTGCGAGATCCTCCTCGAGCTGGCCGACATATCCGATGTCGCCCTTCTTGCCGGACTCGCCGTGGCCGCGGATGTCGGGCGTGTAGACGGTGATGCCGCCGCCCTGGAGCGCCTTGGCGAGCGTATGCACGCTCGCGCTCGAGCCCGAGGAGCCGTGGACGAGCACCACCACGGTCTTGCTGCGCGCGGCCGGGTAGGCGCGGTAGGCAAGCGGCGCGCCGTCGCGGGCGGTATAGCGGCGGAGCGCCGGCAGCTCCGGCCGGGTGCGGATGATGTCGGCGATGCCGGCGTCGACGCTCGCCACCGNCGGTGGCGTTGCGGCCGTGCCGAAGGCGATGGCGCCGGCAAGCGCGGCGATCAGCGCGAGCACGACGGCGGCGAGCACGATGAGAAGGAGGCGCATCCCCCCATCCTAGCGCGTTTTCGGAACCGGGGCGTGTGCCGGGCGTTAGCTGACAGACCTTTGCAGACGGGGAATCCGATGGCCAAGTGCGATCATTGCGGCAACGATTACGACAAGGCGTTTTGCGTCAAGAAGGACGGCAAGGAGTGGACCTTCGACTCCTTCGAGTGCGCCATCCACTTGCTGGCGCCCACGTGCGCTCATTGCGAGTGCCGCGTCATCGGCCACGGCGTGGAGAAGGACGGCACCATCTATTGCTGCGCGAGCTGCGCCAAGATGGACGGGGTGGAGGAGCTGCGCGACCGCGCCTGACTACCTGCGCGATTTCTTGGCGCGCGCCTTGGCCTTCGGCTTGGCTCTAGTTTTTGGCTTCACCTTCTTTGGCTTCTTCGCGGGCTTGGCCTTGCGCGTCTCGACCTTGGGCGCGGGCTTGGGCGCCGGCAATGCGCCGGCCGTCGCCTTCTCGCCGAGCCACACCTGCCACAGCGGCCCGTGCTTGCCGTAGACCGGGTCGTTCACCGGCAGCGGCAGGGCTGCGATGGTCTTGATCGCCTCTTCCTTCTTCTGCGGCTCGTCGGCCGTGATCACGTCCCAGTCCTGGCCGGACGGATAGGCGCCGACCACGAGGAAGTCCTCGGAGGCGGCGATCAGCTTGTGGCCAGTGCCGGCGGGCAGCACCAGCACGTCGCCGGGCTCGAGCTCAACGTCGTCGCCGGAGATGCCGCCCAAGCGCACGCGGGCGTAGCCGGCGGCGACGCCCATCACCTCGTGGGCGGTCGAATGATAGTGGTGATAATTATAAATCTTGTCGCGCCAGTTGGGCTTCCAGCGGTTCTTGGCGAACATCGCCTCGATCACCGCCGGCGGGTCGTCGCCGAGCGCGATCGCGTGCCGGTAGTGGACGACCGCAAGATTCGGATTGTTGGGGATCGCGCCGGCGTCGGCGAAATGATGCAGGTGCGGCGTGCGGGGCGGAATCATCGAGGCAAAAATTGCCCGTGTTCGCGCGCGCTGGCAAGCGCCGGGCAACGCCGTCATTCCGGGGCGCGCCAAAGGGGCGAGCCCGGAATCCAGATGCGCGGATGGAGCACTCTTCTCCCTCTCCCCTTTGNGGAGAGGGCCGGGGTGAGGGGGCTGTGACTGGAGAAGCTTTCGACCCCCTCACCCGATCGCGCTTCGCGCGATCGACCCTNGGGTCAAGCCCGAGGGCAGGCTCTCTCCCCAATGGGGAGAGGTGAAAGGATCAGCGCTTGTGCTTCTCCATCATGCCCACGAACCGCTCGAACAGGTAGCGCGAGTCGCGCGGGCCGGGGGAGGCCTCGGGGTGGTACTGCACCGAGAACGCCGGCTTGTCGGTGAGCGCGAGCCCGCAGTTCGAGCCGTCGAACAGCGAGACGTGGGTTTCCTCGACGTTGCCCGGCAGCGTGTCGCGGTCGACGGCGAAGCCGTGGTTCATCGACGTGATCTCCACCTTGCCGGTGGTGAGGTCCTTCACCGGATGGTTGGCGCCGTGGTGGCCCTGATGCATCTTCTTGGTCTTGGCGCCGACGGCGAGGCCGAGAATCTGGTGGCCGAGGCAAATGCCGAAGGTGGGCGTGCCGGCCTCGATGAGCTTCTGGATGACGGGCACGGCATATTTCCCCGTCTCCGCCGGATCGCCGGGGCCGTTCGACAGGAAAACGCCGTCGGGCTTCATGGCCAGAATGTCCTCGGCGGAGGTGGTCGCCGGCACCACCGTGACCTTGCAGCCGGAGCCGGCGAGAAGCCGCAGGATGTTGCGCTTGATGCCGTAGTCGACGGCGACCACGTTGAACTTGGCGTTCTCGCCGCGGCCGTAGCCCTTGCCCCAGTGCCAGGCCGTCTCGTCCCAGGTATAGCGCTGGCCGGTGGTGACCATGGGCACGAGGTCCATGCCGACGAGGCCCGGCCACTCGGCCGCTTCCTTCTTGAGCGCGGCGAGGTCGAATTGGCCGTCCGGCGCATGTGCGATCACGGCGTTGGGCATGCCCTTGTCGCGGATCATGGCGGTGAGCGCGCGGGTGTCGATGCCGCAGAGCCCGATGACGCCGCGCGAGCGCAGCCAGGCGTCGAGGTGGCGCGTGGCGCGCCAGTTGGACGGATCGGTGATGGAGGAGTGCAGGATCACGCCGCGCACGCCCGGCGTGGCGGCGAGGTTGACGGTCTCGATGTCCTCCTCGTTGGTGCCGACGTTGCCGATGTGGGGGAAGGTGAAGGTGATGATCTGGCCGGCGTAGGAGGGATCGGTGAGGATCTCCTCGTAGCCGGTCATGGCGGTGTTGAAGCAGACCTCGCCCACGGCGTGACCGGGGGCGCCGAAGCCGAATCCCTCGATCACCGTGCCGTCGGCGAGCACGAGGAGGGCGGTCGGAACGGGCTCCGTCCAGCCGGAATCGCCTTGTTTCGGGTTCATCAAAAGACTAGATAGCGCTCATGCGCGGCCTGCGTCAAAACCGATCTCATCCGTGGTGGAAATCAGCACTCTGATCGTTTGGGATTCGCTCCTCACCTGCCCGTCGTGCGGGCAACAGGCGCTCGTACGCATGCCGGACGACGCGTGCCGTATCTATTACGACTGCAAGGGATGCGGGGCGCGGCTTACTCCGCTGTCCGGCGATTGCTGCGTGTTCTGCTCCTACGGAAGCGTTCCCTGTCCGCCCATTCAGCGCGAAACGATGGCCGCCCGGCCGTCGATTTGACTGTCATCGCGAGGAATCCCGTGCTGCGCGACAAGATCAACAACGGCATGAAGGGCGCCATGAAGTCGCAGGACAAGCTGCGCACTTCGACGCTGCGCCTGGTCAACGCCGCGATCAAGAACGCCGACATCGAGGCGCGCACCGCGGGCAAGCAGCCGCTCACCGACGACGAGGTGATGGGCCTCCTGCAAAAGCTCATCAAGCAGCGCCACGAATCGGTGGAGCTCTACGCCAAGGGCGGGCGCCAGGAGCTCGCCGACCAGGAGCGCCAAGAGATCAAGATCATCCAGGGCTTCCTGCCGCAGCAGCTCGGCGACACCGAGATGAAGGCCGCGATCGCCGAAGTGATCAAGCAGGAAGGCGCCACCAGCGTGAAGGACATGGGCAAGGTCATGGCCGCGCTCAAGTCGGCCTACGCCGGCAAGATGGACTTCGGCAAGGCGAGCGGCGTGGTCAAGGGGCTGCTCCCGGGGTGAGCTAGCCGCGCGCTCCGCGCGCGGGCGGCAGCGGTCCGTCGCCGCGCAGAAAGCTCGCGCTCACACGCGCCACCTGCCTGTCGCCGGCAGTGAGGTAGGCGTTGGCGAACGCCATGCGCGCGCCGAGCTGCTGCATGTCCACGTGCGCCTCGACCCAGTCGCCGAGCGAAGCGGACCCTAGAAAATCCGCACTGATGCTCACCGTGGTGGCGGCGGCCGGCGGGTCCTGCGAGAACGCGAGCTGGTAGCCGAGCGCGACGTCGGCGAGCGTAAGCAAGAGGCCGCCGTGGGCGGTGCCCCGCGCGTTGGCGTGGATTTCGCCGACGCGCACGCCGAGCGTCAGCTCGCGGTCCTGCCGCCGGAAATAGAAGGGGCCGACGCGATCGAGAAAAGGACTGGTGCGAAGCTCGCCCATCGGCCGAAAGCCGTTCGGAATGTCCATGCGTTCCTCCCTGTCGGCCGAGTGTCGCACGCCGGCCGGGATGGTGAAGAGGCGGCGCTGGCGCTAGTTTGGCTTCGTCACAGGAGGCGCACATGCACGAGCACGAGATGCCCGCTCTTTCCCGGCGCCAGGTGATGGCCCTCGGCGTCGGAGCCGCCGCGGGCGCGCTGGTTGGCGCGTCGGCCGAGGCGCAGGCCGCGATCCTCACCCGGCCGATCCCGCATTCGGGCGAGATGCTGCCGGTGGTGGGCCTCGGCACTGCCAGGGTATTCAACGTGGGCGACGACGCGGGGAAGCGCGCGGAGGTGCGCAAGGTGATCGAGGCGCTCGTCGCCGGCGGGGCCAAGCTTATCGATACCGCCGCCGCCTACGGCAGCTCGGAGGGCGTGGTCGGCGATGTCGTCGACGCGGCGCGCCTGCGCGACAAGGTTTTCCTCGCCACCAAGATCGCCGTGCGCGACCGCGCCGCCTCCATCGCCGAGATGGAGCAGGGCCGGCGTCGCCTGCGCACGCAGAAAATCGACCTTGAGCAGCTGCACAACGTGCGCGACCCGAACACCGATCTCGGCCTGTTCCGCGAATGGAAGGCGGCGGGCATCTGCCGCTACATCGGCATCACCACCTCGTTCAACGGCGACCATGGCGCAGTCGCCGCGGTGGTGGCGCGCGAGAAGCCCGATTTCGTCCAGGTCAACTACTCGATCGCCGACCGCGAGGCGGAGAAGCGCGTGCTGCCGGCGGCCAAGGACGCGGGCGCGGCCGTGCTCATCAACGAGCCGCTCGGCACCGGCGGGCTGTTCCGCCTGGTGCGCGGAAAGGCGCTGCCCGACTGGGCGGCGGAGTTCGACGCCGCCACGTGGGGGCAGTTCTTTTTGAAGTACCTGATCGCCAACGAAGCGGTGACCGCCGTCATCCCCGCCACCTCCAAGGCCGAGCACATGGTGGACAACCTCGGCGCCGGCCGCGGCAAGCTGCCGGACAAGGCCATGCGGGCGCGGATGGTGGCGTTCATTGATGGGCTCTAGGTGAGGAGGCCGTCATTCCGGGACGGCCCGAAGGGCCGGGCCTGGAATCCATAACCCCGGTTTATATTCGGCGCAGGGACTATGGATTTCGGGCTCGCGGGCTTCGCCCGCGCCCCGGAATGACAATTAAGCGCGCTTCTTCTTCGCCTTCTCGCGCATGAACGAGCGCAGCACCGCGTTGATGCGGCGCTGATAGCCGGCGCCGCCGCGCTTGAAGAAATCGAGCACATCCTCGTCGACGCGGATGGAGATTGCCGTCTTTTTCGCCGGATAGACGACTTCAGCCTTCGACCAGTCGATATCTTTGAACTCCGCCCAATCCGGATCGTTGGCGATCGACTTCTCGATCTCCTCGTCGGTCATTTCGCGCAGACGCTTCCAATCAGTCCGCCCTTTCATCCGGCGGAGCTGCGAGAGCGTGTAGGTACGCACGTTGCTCATTGGACGTTGCCCGTCTGGCGGTGATGACGCGAAACTTCGCTCCGCGAATGGTGTAAACCACGGCGACTAGCGTTCTGTCTTCGAGCGGTCCGATCGCGACGAACCGCGTTTCGCCCTTGCGGTCGGATTGATACTCGTAGACTCGATCGAACAGGATTTTCGCCGCCTCGATGAAGTCGATGCGGCGCTCCCGCAGGATGAGAAGGCGTTTCTTCTCGTCCCATTCGACGGCGCGGATGCGGTCGGGGATAGAGGGACTTCCGTTGGTCATGATCGAAAGCGCACTCCTTTAGGGGCACGAATTCATGCATGGGTCGCTCCAACGGCAGAGATCATGTATATACAAGCGTATATAAGTTGTCAACCGCTGCGAAGCCCTGTGGATAACCGGGAGAAGCCCCCGCCATCTGGGCGCCGTCTGCGCACGCTCTATATGACTGAGGCCTAGGCTCCGACTCATGCGCTACCCGCAATCGTTCCTCGACGAGATCCGCGCCCGCTTGCCGGTGTCGGAAGTGGTGCGCCGGCGCGTCACCCTGAAGAAGGCCGGGCGCGAGTGGCGCGGCCTCTCGCCGTTCAATCCGGAGAAGACGCCGTCGTTCTTCGTCAACGACCAGAAGGGCTTCTATCACTGCTTCTCCAGCGGAAAGCACGGCGACCAGTTCCGCTTCCTCATGGAGACCGAAGGCCTGTCGTTCCGCGATGCGGTGGAGCGGTTGGCGAGCCTCGCCGGCGTGCCGATCCCGGCCGCCACGCCCGAAGAAGAAAAGCGCGAGGCGCGGCGCAAGACGTTGCACGAGGTGGTCGAGCTCGCGGCAAAGTTCTTCGAGGAAAGTC
>JGI12636J13339_1000076_pt1 | contig 13638 bp, 13 predicted proteins | sample BlaSpr_A8_Ref_M1_FD_13339 | JGI IMG/M metagenome (IMG submission 13339) | reverse complement strand
AGGACGCCCACGATGAGCGGCGCCCACGCCTCGTGGGCGCGCACGAAGGCGACGGTTTCGTTGACGATGGAGTCGAGGGTCATGGAGGGATATTCGCGGCGGGCCCGTCTTTCTAGAGGCTTCCGACACGAGCGCAATGGGTTGCGAAACGGAGCGCCCTGGTTAGGCTCTCGGCCGGGAGGACGGATGGCGGGCGCGGCGGCGGCAGCGAATCAGGCGTTGCGCTTCGACGGCGTGCGCGTCGCCTATCAGGTGCTGGGCGCGCCCTATACCGCGGTGGAGCGCGCCGACCTNGTGGTCGGCGACGGCGAGTTCGTCGCCATCGTCGGACCGACCGGTTGCGGCAAGACGACGCTCCTCAACATTGCCGCCGGCCTCNTCCGCCCGTCAGGGGGAAGCGTCGAAGTGTTCGGCGCGCCGCTCGCCGGNGCGAACCGGCANGCNGGNTANCTGTTTCAGGCGGAAGCGCTATTNCCCTGGAAGACNGCNGTGCAGAACGTGGCGATCGGCCTTGAGGTCGCGGGGGTGCCGCACGGCGANGCGCGGGCGCGGGCGCGGACGTGGCTCACGCGCATGGGGCTCTCCCAGTTNGCCGACCGCTATCCGCACATGCTGTCGGGCGGACAGAAGAAGCGGGTCGGCCTCGCCCAGGTGCTGATCCGCGATCCGAAGATTCTCCTCATGGACGAGCCCTTCGGCCCGCTCGACGCCCAGACGCGGCAGATCATGGGCAATCTGTTGCTCGAGCTGTGGAGCGCCGACCGCAAGGCGGTGCTGTTCATCACCCACGACCTGGAGGAGGCGATCGCCCTTTCCGACCGCGTGGCGATCATGGCGGCGGGGCCGAACTCGCGCATCCTGGGCGAGTGGAAGGTCGAACTGCCGCGGCCGCGCGACATCGCCGAGATCAAGCTCGAGCCCCGCTTCCATGCGTTGCACCGCGAGATCTGGGCGAGCCTCAAGGAAGAGGTGCTTAAGGGCTACACCCAGGCGGAGGGCGCGTAGTGCCGTGGCCTGTTCGCCTGCTCCTGCAATCGCTCGCCGCCGCCGCGGCGCTCGGCCTGTGGTGGTTCTTCACCAGCGTGCCGATCTTCGGCGTGATCGTGCTGCCGCCGTTCTTCTTCTCGACGCCGGTCGACGTGGCGCTGCGCATCGTCAAGTGGTTCGTGCAGGGCACGATCTGGCGCCACCTGTGGGTTACGCTGATCGAGGCGCTGCTCGCTTTCACGATCGGCTCGCTCGCCGGCGTGCTGGTCGGCTTCTGGTTCGCGCGCAAGCCGCTCGTCGCCACGATCTTCGACCCGTTCGTGAAGACGATCAACTCGCTGCCGCGGGTGGTGCTGGCGCCGATCTTCACGCTGTGGTTCGGCCTCGGCATTCTCTCCAAGGTCGCGCTTGGGGTGACGCTCGTGTTCTTCATCGTGTTCTTCAACGTCTATCAGGGCGTCAAGGAGGTGAGCCCGACGGTGCTCGCCAACGCCCGCATGCTCGGCATGAGCGAGCGCCAGCTGTTGCGCCACGTCTACTGGCCGTCGGCGCTGTCGTGGATGTTCTCCTCGCTGCACACCGCGTTGGGCTTCGCCATGGTGGGTGCGGTGGTGGGCGAATATCTCGGCTCGGCCGCCGGCCTCGGCTATCTCATCCTGCAGGCGGAGGGGACGTTCGACGTGGCCGGCGTATTCGCCGGCATGGTGGTGCTCGCCGCCTTCGTGCTGGTGATCGACGGCCTCGTCAGCCTCGCCGAGAAGCGCCTCCTGGTATGGCGGCCGGTGGCGGCGGAAACGCGGACCTAGCGGGCCCTGCCGCCCTGGTCTATCGTTCGCCAAAATCAGATCAGGGGAGGAAGTCATGGCAGGCCGGCTATTCGCGCGTTTCCTGACGATTCTCGGCGCGCTCGCGCTTCTCACCGGCGTCGCCGCGGCGCAGGCAAAACCCAAGGTCACGGTCGCGGTCGGCGGCAGCGGCTGCCTCTGCTATCTGCCCACGGTGCTGGCGAAGCAGCTCGGCGAGTATGACAAAGCCGGCGTCGAGGTCGAGCTGGTGGATTTCAAGGGTGGCTCGCAGGCGCTCACCGCGGTGCTCGGCGGCAGCGCCGACGTGGTCTCCGGCTATTTCGATCACTGCGTCAACCTCGCGGCCAAGAACCAGGCGCTGCAGTCGTTCGTGGTCTACGACCGCTACCCGGGCTTCGCCCTCGTGGTCTCGCCCAGGCAGACCGGCGCCATCAACTCGATCAAGGACCTCGCCGGCAAGAAGGTCGGCGTTTCAGCGCCCGGCTCCTCGACCCACTATTTCCTCAACTACCTCCTCAAGAAAAATGGTGTCGCCGCCGACGACGTGGCGGTGATCGGCGTGGGCCTCACCTCGGCGGCGGTGGCGGCGATGGAGCAGGGTTCGGTCGACGCCGCCATCATGCTCGATCCGGCGGTGACGCTGTTGCAGGGCAAGTTCAAGGACCTGAAGCTTCTCAGCGATACGCGCACGCAGAAAGACACGCTCGACGTCTTCGGCGGCGAGTACCCCGGCGGCGCGCTTTACACGCGGGCCGACTGGATCGCCAAGAACGAGAAGGCGGCGCAGGCGCTGACTAACGCCATCGTCGCCACGCTCAAGTGGATCTCGGCGCATACGCCGGAAGAAATCATGGCCAAGATGCCGGACGAGATGGTCGGCGGCGACAAGGCGCTCTATCTCGCGGCGCTGAAGAACACGATCGCCATGTACTCGCAGACCGGCAGGATGGACCCCAAGGGCGCCGAGGCGGTGCTCGCGGTGTTCAGCCAGTCGTCGCCGGAGGTGGCGAAGGCGAACGTCGATCTTTCCAAGACGTACACCAATCGCTTCGTCGAGAAGGCGCTCGGGGCCGGGCACTGAGCGCGCGGTTGGTATGAAGAGCGCGAAAATCGCCAGGCGCTACCGCGTCGACGATCCGCGCAGGTTTCATCTCGCCCGGTACGACCCGGACGACACGGGGAGGCTCGACAAGGCGGGAGCGAAGAATCTGCTCGACGCCGATCTGGAGCGTCTCACCGAATTGCAGGAGCGCCTGTACGCGGATAACCGCTGGGCGGTGCTGGTGGTGTTCCAGGGCATGGATGCCGCCGGCAAGGACAGCGTGATCAAGCACGTCATGTCGGCGGTGGATCCGCAGGGGTGCGAGGTGAGCGCGTTCCGGGCGCCGAGCGAGGAGGAGCTCGACCACGATTTCCTCTGGCGCATCGGCAAGGCGCTGCCCGAGCGCGGCCGTATCGGCATCTTCAACCGCTCGCATTACGAGGAAGTGCTGGTGGCGCGCGTCCACCGCGAAATCATCGACAAGCAGAAGCTGCCGCCGGCGCTCGTCAGCGGCCGCATCTGGCAGGAGCGCTTCGACGACATCCGCGCCCTCGAGAAGCACCTGGCACGCAACGGCACCGTGGTGCTCAAGTTCTTCCTCCATGTGTCGAAGGACAAGCAGCGCGAGCGCTTCCTCGAACGTCTCGAGGAGCCCGCCAAGCGCTGGAAGTTCTCCATGGGCGACATCGCCGAGCGGAAATTGTGGAGCCGCTACATGGCGGCCTACCAGGACATGATCCGCAGCACGAGCACGCCGGAAGGGCGCTGGCACGTCGTTCCCGCAGACCATAAGTGGTTTACCCACCTCGTGGTGGCGGCGACCTTGGTGAAGGCCCTACAAAGGCTCGATCTGAAATACCCCGTCATCAAGGGCAAGGCGGCGGCCGAGATGAAGAAGGTGCGGCGCGCGCTTCTCGACGAAGGCTCTCGCCGCCGTCCGTAGTCGATCGGATACCGCGCGATCCCCGACCGTGTCAGGCTGTCGCAGTTCGCGGGCGTCCGCCCGCTCAGTATTGCGTGAGGCTTCCGTGAAAGATATTCGGATTGTTCCGGTTCGGCGCGTAGAGCTCTGGCGCGAACCACGGACCTGGCCATGGGCGGAAGCGAATCGTACCGCGATCGGCGCTAATCTCGCCAAGGTCCGGACAAATCAGCCGGCGTGGCGCGCCGGTGGTGCACGCTCGCGTGCGCAGCTTCATCGACATGCAGCGCCCGCCCGAGCTCGCCGGCCTCGTCGACGTGCGTGAAAGCGTCGATCTGTTGCCGGCCATGCCGCTGATCGCGCGCGCCTATCTCAGCGACGTGGCACTCGGTCGCCGCAAAACGATCCGGCCACCCGTATTCGGACGCGCGTAGCGCCCGCAAGCTTTCCTAGCGATAGCCGTAGCGCGCCTTGACCGCGGCGAGGTCGGCAAGCGCCGGTCCGGTGCGCCCGGCGGCACAGCTGGCGCGCACGCCGGTGAGGTCGTTGACGATGCGGTCATAGACCGGCTTGCTGAGATGACCGGTCGTCACGTCGTCATCGATCACCCGCTCGTAGTCGCCGATCGGCTTGGTGCAGGCGGCGGGTCCGACCAGCGCCGGGCGGGACACCATGCCGCTGCCGGGAGCCGCGCTCGCTGATACCGGCGGCGCCGTCTCGGTGGAGGCGCAGGCGGCGGCCATCACGGCGAGGCCGAGGGCGAACAAAAGCCGCAGAATCATTGGGCACTCCGGCGACCGGCGAACCTTGAACAGAAAAGCGGCGACGGGCAAGACCGCAAGTCCCGCCTTGCGCCGTGACCGCCACCTCGGCTAGAACCCGGAACCCGCCTGCAACCGAATTTCAACCATTCGGGAACAAGAGTGGCGGTCAAGAGAGCTCGCGAACGCGCCATGACCCAGATTGCAAACGGCCGTACCGCGACCCGGATCGCTGCGATCCCGGGTGACGCTCTCATTCTCGTTCTGCTCCTTCGCCGCCCCTGAGGGCCGGCCGGGCGCTTCGCGCCTGGGCACTCAGGGGACCGGTCGAGCAAACCCCAGGGCGCCCAAAGAGATAGACGGCGCGAGTGACGAGAAGGAACACTTCCATGAGCGAGAAAGCAGCCGAGCGCAGCGACAAGAATCGCGTGCTCATCTTCGACACCACGTTGCGCGACGGCGAGCAGTGCCCGGGCGCATCCATGACCTTGGAGGAGAAGCTCACGGTAGCTTCGCTCCTCGACGAAATGGGCGTCGACATCATCGAGGCGGGCTTTCCCGTCGCCTCGGCCGGCGACTTCCAGGCGGTGGCCGAGATCGCCAAGCGCGCCAAGAACGCCGTGATCGCCGGCCTGTCGCGCGCCGCAGCCAACGACATCGACCGCTGCGCCGAGGCGGTGAAGCACGCCCGGCGCCCGCGCATCCACACGTTCCTCTCCACTTCGCCCGTGCACATGAAGTGGAAGCTGCAGAAAGAGCCGCACGAGGTCTATGAGATGGTGATCGCGCAGGTGACGCGCGCGCGCAATCACGTGGACGACGTGGAATGGTCGAGCGAGGACGGCACCCGCACCGAGCACGACTTTCTCTGCCGCTGCGTAGAGGCAGCGATCAAGGCCGGCGCCACCACCATCAACATCCCGGACACGGTGGGCTATTCGACGCCGACGGAATACGCGGCGCTCATCAGGATGGTGCGCGAGCGCGTGCCCAACTCCGACAAGGCGATCTTCTCGGTGCACTGCCACGACGACCTCGGCATGGCGGTGGCGAACTCGCTCGCCGGCTGCGACGGCGGCGCGCGCCAGATCGAGTGCACCATCAACGGCATCGGCGAGCGCGCCGGCAACGCCTCGCTCGAAGAGGTGGTGATGGCGATGCGGGTGAGGAACGACGCGATCCCATACTGGACCAATATCGACGCCACCATGCTGACGCGGGCGTCCAAGCTCGTCTCGGCGGTGACCTCGTTCCCGGTGCAGTACAACAAGGCAATCGTCGGGCGGAANGCCTTCGCTCACGAGTCGGGCATCCACCAGGACGGCATGCTCAAGCACACCCAGACCTACGAGATCATGCGGCCTGAGGACGTCGGCGTGTCGAAGACCTCACTGGTCATGGGCAAGCACTCGGGGCGTCATGCCTTCCGCGAGAAGCTGAAGGAGCTCGGCTACGAGCTCGGCGACAACGCGCTGAACGAGGCGTTCCAACGCTTCAAGGACCTCGCCGACAAGAAGAAGCACGTCTATGACGAGGACATCGCGGCACTGGTCGACGACGAGATCGCGAAAGCCCACGATCGCATCAAGATCGTGTCGCTGACGGTGATCGCCGGCACCATGGGCCCGCAGTCGGCGACGCTCGTGCTCGACATCGACGGCGCGCAGCGCACCACGCAGGCGACGGGGAACGGCCCGGTGGACGCCATCTTCAATGCGATCAAGCATCTCGTGCCGCATACGGCGAAGCTGATGCTTTTTCAGGTCCATGCCGTGACCGAGGGNACTGACGCGCAGGCCGAGGTTTCGGTGCGGCTCGAAGAAGGCGGCAAGGAAGTCACCGCGCGCGGCGCCGATTCCGANACGCTGGTGGCNTCGGCCAAGGCCTACATCAACGCGCTGAACAAGCTCGCGTTGAAACGCCAGAGCGTTAATCCGCAGACCGCATTCGCTTAAGTCTTTCGATGCGGAATTTCGGCGGGAGCCGCGCGGCTCCCGCTCTTGCTTGTCGCGTCCGCTAACACTGGCGAGAGCGGCATTGACATTGGAATCGGTCGTTGTCAAATCTGCAGGTTAAAGACTGAATTGCGGCCTCGCGCCGTCTTCGCCGATCGTGCCCTCGGGAGGATATCATGGAAGTATTCAAAGTTTTGCTGCTGGCGGCAGCGGCTGCTCTCGCCGCCACCGCGGCGCCGGCACAGGAAACCTTGACCATCGGCTTCACCGCCTCGCAAACCGGAGCGCTCAACAACGATTCAACGGCCCAGATGCGCGGCATCGAGCTGTGGCGCGACGAGGTCAACGCCAAGGGCGGGATCAAAGTGGGTGGCACGACCTACACGGTAAACCTGGTCACCTACGACGACGAATCGCAGGGCACGCGCGTGCAACAGCTCTATGCGCGGCTGATCACCCAGGATAAGGCCCAGTTTTTGATCAGTCCGTATTCCTCCGGCCTTGTCGCCACCGCCGCCATCATTTCCGAGCAGTACGGGAAGGTGATGGTCACCACCGGCGGCGCGCTCGAGAAAACCTACCAACTCGGCAACAAGAACCTCTTCCAGATCTATAGCGGCGCGAGCCAGTATCTCGCCGGCGCGTTGCAGGCACTGAGAGAGAAGAATCCAAACCCGCGCATCGCCTTCGTTTATGAGGACGATCCGTTCAGCAAGGGGGTGGCCGCGGCGGTGCGCGAGCTGGCCAAGAGCATGGGGTTGACGCTTGCCCTCGACGAATCATACGCGGGCAGCACGACGGACTTCACGCCCATCATCAACAAGATCATCTCCTCCAACGCTGACGTGCTGCTCGGCGGCGGTCACTATGCCGATGGCGCCACCCTTGCCCGCCAGCTGTACGAGCAAAAGGCTGGGCTCAAGTGGGTGACGCTGTTGGTCGCTCCCGACAGCCCGAAATTCGCCCAGCTCGGTGACGCCGCGATTGGCATTTCGGTTCCCTCGCAGTGGGAACCGCAGGTGACTTTCAAGCCCGACTTCGGTCCAAGCCCGGCGCAATTCACCAAGGCGTTCATCGACAAATATAAGATAGAGCCCGGCTACCATGCGGCGGGCGGCTACGCCGCTGGCCTGATCCTGCAGCGTGCGATCGAGCTTGCCGGTTCGGTCGAGCCCGACAAAGTGGCGGACGCGCTCAACAAGATGGACGTTACGACGTTTTTCGGCCACACCAAATTCTCGACCGATCCGAAGCAGCACGGATTGCAGATCGGTCACCAGATGGTGCTGGCGCAGTGGCAGAAGAGGAACGGGCAGCTCGTCAAGGAAGTGGTCTGGCCCACGGACGCCAAGACTGCCGACATCCTTTACTGACAGGAGCGAGCGTCCGCGCGGCAGCGGTTAACGCTGCTGACCGCGCGCGGCCTTTTGCATGATCGGAATTGTCGCCTCCGTCATCGATGGCGTCCTCATCGGCTCGGTCTATGGACTGGCGGCCATGGGGCTCACGCTCATTTGGGGCGTGATGAAGGTCATCAACCTGGCTCACGGCGCGATCGTGGTGCTCGGAATGTTCATCCTTTATTTGATGGCGAGCGCGCTCGGCCTGCCGGCCTATGGCGCAATTCCGGTCACGATCGCGATTGGCTTCGTCTTTGGCGTGGCTCTCTACTGGATCGCCGTGCACCGGATGATCGGTCGCCCCGAACTGATGAGCCTGCTCGCGACGTTTTCCGTCAACATGGTGCTCATCGGGCTTGGCACTGCCTGGTGGAGCACGAGCCCCTACAACGTTCCTGTCTCGATCCCAGGCGTCACCTGGGGAAGATATACCTTCACCGGCACGCATATCATGGCGGCGATCCTGGCGGCCGTGATCGCAGGCCTACTCTACCTCTTGCTCTACCGCACACGCGTCGGCAAGGCGATCCGCGCGGTGGCCAACAACCGCGAGGCTGCCGAGCTCGCGGGCATTCCCACCACCCAGGTTCTCTCGTTCGCGTTCGGCCTCGGCGTCGCGCTCGCCGGCGTGTCGGGAACGCTGATTGCTACCCTGTTTCCCTTCACGGTGCTCTCGGGCGAGGCCTATCAGCTCAAAGGCTTCGTGGTCACCGTGCTTGGCGGCCTCGGCAACCCGGCCGGCGCGCTCTTGGGCGGGATTGCGCTCGGCTTGATCGAAGGGTTAGCCACTCCGTTCATGCCGGTGAGCTGGATTCCGATCGTGGAGTTCGGGTTGTTCGTATTCTGCCTGATCGCCTTCCCGCGCGGCATCTTCGCGTTTTCCAAGGCGTGATCTCGTGTGGTATCGCCCTTTTCCCTGGCTGATCGTCGGTGCTGCGCTGGTGTACGCGCTGCTCCCCTATTTCACCGACAACATTGGGCTGCGTGAAAGCCTGCTGCTCGCGGCCATCTACATCATCCTGGCGAGCAATCTGAACCTGATGATCGGCTACACCGGTTATGTGAATTTCGGCAACATCGTCTTCTTCGGTCTCGGCGGCTACGTCTGCCTTTACCTGGTCAACGATTTTCATTGGCCGGTCGTTTTTGCTGCGTTTGCCGGCGGGCTGGCGGTGAGCGCTCTGGCGCTCCTGTTCGGTCTCGGCATCCTTCGCCTGCGCGGCGCCTTCTTCGCGCTGGCCACCATCGGCGTGAACCAGGCAATCGCCCAGCTGGTGACCAATTTCGAACCATGGGGCGGCGCCACTGGAATCTATCTATCGCTCGATGCCTATGGTCCGCTCGGCGGCCCGCTGCAGGCGCTGTGGATCACCTACCTGCTGATCGTCGCCTTGATGGCGGCTTCGTTGCTTCTGAGCTATGCGATCAAGAACTCGAAGTTCGGTCTCGGCCTCTTGGCCATCGGCCAGAACGAGGACGCCGCCGCGGTGCTCGGCGTGCCGACCCCGCTATACAAGGCGATGGTCTATAGCACGTCGGCCTTCCTGCCGGCGGTCGCCGGCGGGATCTACTTCTTCAAGAGCGGCATCATCGAACCGACCAGCGCCTTCAACTTGCAGACCTCGATCGAAGCCATCGTGATGGTGATGCTCGGTGGCGCGGGCACGATCCTCGGCCCGGCGCTGGGCGCTTTCCTGTACGAAGAGTTGCGCGGCTTTCTGCTCACCGCCGCGACCTTTTCACAGTTCCAGCTGGTCATTGCCGGGGTATTGCTCCTCTTGATCGTTCAGTTCGTGCCGGGCGGGCTGATGGGCTTGATCTATCGGCGCGCGCCTCGCATGCGGAAAATCCTCGAATGAGCGCGCTGCTTGAAGTCGCCCATCTCAGCAAGCGCTTCGGGGGTCTCGAAGCGGTATCGGACCTCTCCTTCACGGTCGGTGAGGGCGAGATTTTGGGTCTGATCGGGCCCAACGGCGCCGGCAAGTCGACCGTTTTCAATTTGATCAACGGCGTCCATCGCCCCGATTCCGGCAGGGTGATATTCCAGGGCGCGGACATCACGGGCGAAGCGCCGTACCGGGTGGCCCGCCGCGGCCTGGCCCGCACGCATCAGATCGTGCAGCCGCTCGCCGAGTTGAGTGTCCTCGACAATTGCACGGTCGGCGCGTGCTTCGGCCGCGAGAACTTGTCCCTCGCTCAAGGCAGGACCGTCGTCCGCGAGGTTGCGGAATGGGTCGGACTGGCGGACCGGCTGGATGATCCGGCCGGGCAGCTCACCACCGCCGGCAAGAAGCGGTTGGAGCTGGCGCGCGCCCTGTGTTCCCGTCCGCGTTTGCTGCTGCTCGACGAGGTGCTCGCCGGGCTCAATCCAACCGAGACCGAGCGCATGATCGAGGTGATTCAAAAAATTCGCACGCGCGGCGTTGCGATCCTGATCATCGAGCATGTCATGCGCGCGATCATGAGCCTGTCGGGCCGCATCGTCGTGCTCAATCTCGGCCGGTGGCTGGCGGAAGGCTCGCCCGCGGCGGTCGCCAACGATCCGAAGGTGATCGAGGCCTATCTCGGCGACCCCAAGCTCCTCGCCGCAGCGGAGCATTCGTGATGGAGAAGCTCCTGCGTGTGGAAGGACTCGAGGCCGGTTACGGCGACGTGCAGGTGCTGTGGGGGATTTCGCTCGAGGTCGCCGGCGGCGGGATGACCACGCTGATCGGCGCGAACGGCGCCGGCAAGACCACGTTGCTGCGCGCGATCACCGGCGGCATCGCGCCACGGGGCGGACGCGTGTGGTTTCGCGGCGAGGATGTGACGCGGCTCCCGCCGCACGCAAAGGCGGCGCGCGGGTTGGTGTTGGTGCCGGAGGGACGACAGCTTTTCAGCGATATGAGCGTCGAGGAAAATCTTGAAATGGGCGCATTCTCCAAGCGCGCCCGGCATGGTTTCAGCGAGCGCCTCGACCGCGTCTACACGCTGTTCCCGCGCCTGAGGGAGCGGCGTCGGCAGAAGGCGGGCACCTTTTCGGGCGGCGAACAGCAGATGCTGGCGATCGGGCGCGGCTTAATGTCCGATCCGGAGCTGCTCATGATCGATGAGTTGTCGCTCGGATTGGCTCCGGTCGTCGTTCAAACGTTGGCGATGACGCTAAAGACGCTCAAGGAGGCGGGCCTCACCATCCTTCTTGTCGAGCAGAACGTGCATTTTGCCTTGGCGCTGAGCGATTATGCCTATGTTATTGCGGAGGGGCGCCTATTCGCCGAGGGACCAAGCGCCCGGGTCGCGGCGAAGCCAGAAATTCGCGAGGCCTATCTGGGACTTTGATCGACTTTGCAGGCCGATCTCGCGGCCCGCAGTGCCCAAAAGATTTGCACGCAGCGGGTTCGATCTTGGCCCCGCGGCAGGAGGCCGCGCGATGATCGCGAGATTCCGTGGTCTGGCGCCCGTCTTCGCGCTTTTTCCCGCTTGACCGGCGTCCACGCCGACTGAAATTGTGTGCTCCACGCCCGGCCCGGCCAACGGCGATGCCGTCGGCCGGGTCGAACGCTGAAAAAAGCAAGAAACAAGCAGCAAAAGGGGGAGGGGAGCGCCGCATGCTGCGTCTGCCGAGCTTCATCAAGAGCCCGAAAGATTTCTTCGCCGGAATCTTGTTCATCGCCGTCGCCGGTGTGTTCGCGTCGCAGCTGCGCGATCTGCCGGTCGGCAGCGCGTTCCGCATGGGCCCGGGCTATTTCCCCATGGTGCTCACGGGCCTGCTCGGCGCGCTCGGGCTCATCATCATGGTGGGAGGCCTGCGCGGCAAAGGCGAGCCGATCTCCAATGTGCCGTGGCGCGGGCTGCTGTTCGTGGTGTTGCCCGTCGTGTTCTTCGGCCTCACGCTCAAGGGCCTCGGGCTCGTGCCGTCGCTCGCCGTCACCGTGTTCGCGACCACGCTCGGGAGCACGCATTGGAACCTGCGCACCGCCCTGATCAACACGGCGGTGCTGACGATCAGCGGCTGGCTCATCTTCATCAAGGCGCTCGGGCTGCCGATCCCGGTGTTCGGCCCTTGGGCCGGCGGGTACTGAACCATGGCCGGCATCATTTCGAACCTCGGCTTGGGCTTCGAGCAGGCGCTGAGCCTCACCAACCTCTTCTATTGTTTCGTCGGCGTGTTCCTCGGTACCGTCGTCGGCGTGCTGCCCGGGCTCGGGCCCATCGCCACCATCGCGATGCTGCTGCCCGTCACCTTGACGCTCAAGCCGGTTTCGGCGCTGATCATGCTGGCCGGCATCTATTACGGCGCGCAATACGGCGGCTCGACCACGGCGATCCTGATCAACGTGCCGGGCGAATCGTCCTCAGTGGTCACCGCCATCGACGGCTACAAGCTCGCGCGGCGCGGCAAGGCGGGCTACGCGCTGGCGACGGCCGCGCTCGGCTCGTTTTTCGCCGGCACGGTCTCAACCTTTCTCATCGCCGGCTTCGCGCCGGCGCTTGCCGCCTTCGCGTTGAAATTCGGGCCGGCGGAATACTTTTCGCTCATGGTGCTCGGGCTCGCGGCTTCGGTCTCGCTCGCCCACGGCTCGATCATCAAGGCGCTCGCCATGGTGGTGATCGGCCTCCTGCTCGGCACCATCGGCCAGGACCTCTACACCGGCACGCCGCGCTTCACGTTCGGCTCTTTGGATCTTTCCGACGGGCTCGAGTTCGTGGCGCTTGCCATGGGGCTGTTCGGCATCGGCGAGATCGTGCGCAATCTCGAGGACGAGTCGCAGCGCACGGCGATCGTTCAGAAGGTCACCGATCTCATTCCCAGCAAGGAGGAGTTGAAGCGCATCATCGCGCCGGTGCTGCGCGGAACCGCGCTCGGTTCCGTGCTCGGGATCCTGCCGGGTGGCGGCGCGCTGCTTGCCTCCTTCGCCGCCTACGCGCTGGAGAAAAGAGTCTCGCGGCACCGTCACGAGATCGGTACCGGCGCGATCGAGGGCGTGGCGGGGCCGGAGTCGGCGAACAACGCCGGCGCGCAGACCTCATTCATTCCCATGCTCACCCTCGGCATCCCATCCAATCCGGTGATGGCGCTGATGATCGGCGCCATGATCATTCAGGGCATCGTGCCTGGGCCGAACGTGATCAACGACAAGCCGGAGCTGTTCTGGGGAATCATCGCCTCCATGTGGGTGGGCAATGTGATGCTGCTCATCCTCAACCTGCCGCTCATCGGCATCTGGGTGAAGTTCCTGAGCGTGCCCTACCATGTGCTGTTCCCCGGCATCATGGCGGTGTGTTGCATCGGCGTTTACAGCGTGAGCAACAATCCGTTCGACGTCTTCACCATGGCGGCGTTCGGCGTGGTGGGCTATGCGCTGGTGAAGCTCGACTGCGAGCCGGCGCCGCTGCTCTTGGGCTTCATCATCGGGCGCATGCTCGAGGAGTATCTGCGGCGCGCCATGCTGTTGTCGCGCGGCGACCCCATGGTGTTCTTCGAGCGGCCGTACAGCCGCTATCTCCTGATCGCCGCCATTCTGTCGCTGGTGGTGGTGCTGATCCCGTCGGTGGGCAAGAAGCGCGAGGAGGCGTTCCGCGAGTAGGGTGGACAGCCCGGGGCCGCTTTGATAGATCGACCGCTCCCCGCACGGGCGGTGGGCCGCGCGGGGCAAGGGCGCATAGCTCAGTTGGTAGAGCAGCTGACTCTTAATCAGCGGGTCGTAGGTTCGAGTCCTACTGCGCCCACCAATATTTCAATGACTTAGCAGCAGTCTCTTTTTTCATTCCGACAACGAGTCATC
>JGI12636J13339_1000075_pt1 | contig 13675 bp, 9 predicted proteins | sample BlaSpr_A8_Ref_M1_FD_13339 | JGI IMG/M metagenome (IMG submission 13339) | reverse complement strand
CCATAAAAAAGAAAAACCCACCACCAGCTTTCTACTGGCGGTGGGTTCGATAAGTGCTGGGACTAAAAACTTTCTAGGTCAGCAACCTCCCGGCGCCAGAAGACACGACTGCGCAACAACAAGTACAACAGCACATGCAGTCGAAGTTTCTCTGGTACTGGTCCAACATTATGTCGTCGATTCTAGAGGCGCGCTCGCGCAACTGTCAAACATCGCTTTTTCAGTAGATGTAACCAGCTGACCATGCGATGCAAACATTCAGTAGTTTACAATGCGACTCAGGCCCGAGTCTGGCACGAATGCTATTCGACCTTCGCGCGGCTGCCCGGACGAGGCGTCCGGGCCTACGTACGCATAGCCTAAGCGTTGCGACGACAGGACACAATAAGTTGATAACATGACAGTTGTACTTTGTGAGGGGCGCGTAAGTTGCTTGGCTTTTCCGGCTTGAGCTATCTTTGGTCCGTGATCTGCGGTGATCTACGAACCATGGCATGCAATTTGCTAATGTTTGAAATTAGAGCAGACTATCCCTTCCTCTCCCCTTTTGTTCCCGACTTGTTCTAAATTGACATCTTAAGATCTCTCGTGCACGAACTCGAAAAATCACGGCCCGGTTTGCAGGACATCCTGAATAAACCAATTCGCGACCTTGGTCTGAAGATTGAGGGGTCGCCATTACAGCGTTTGGTACAACAGTTGTATCGTGAGCTCGAGCAAAAGAGGTTGATGAAGTTCCGTCCGCTCTGCTATCTCACCGACGAGTGGGGCTGCCCGTCCGGGGAGCCGGTGATCGGCATTCCTTTCTATCTCGCGAACGCGGACCTGGCTCATCTCGAGAAGGAGATGAATGACCTCGAGGATGCACGCGAGATCATGATGTATCTCAGGCATGAAGCCGGGCACGCGTTCAACTACGCCTACAAGCTCCACCAGACGCCAGAATGGAAACAGCTCTTTGGTCCCTTTCGCCGCCCCTATCACGACAACTATCGGCCCATTCCATTCTCGCGAAACTTTGTCCGCCACTTGGCAGGCTGGTATGCGCAGAAACATCCCGACGAAGACTTCGCTGAAACTTTCGCGGTGTGGCTGACTCCGCGTTCCGCCTGGCGCAAGCGCTACCGAGGCTGGGGCGCGATGGCGAAGCTGAAGTATATGAATCGGATCGCCAGAAAATTGGGCAACGTGGATCCGGTGCGCCGCCGTGGCCGCACGGACATCACGGTCGACGAAATGGAAGCCACGGTGTCCGAGTTCTACCAGCGGGTCAACGATGAGGTCCCGCTCGGGGATTTGGCGTTGGATACCGACTTGCGAGACATTTTCGATGCTTCCAAAAGACGCAAGACGGCGAAGCCCGCGCACGAATTCCTGCATGCGCAGAGGAAAGCAGTAGTCGACAAAGTTGCCTACTGGACTGGCGCCCAGCGCCCACTGATCAAGCGATTGATTGAGGTGATCGAGAAGAGAATCGATGAACTCGGTTTACTTGCCGATACCAGCCGGGAGTCCGAACACCTGATCCAGATCACTGTCTATGTAACGGCGTTGGCCATGAATTACATGGCGCGGGGAAAGTTTGTGCATCCATGATTTTGCAAATCAAGGATCTTGTGCGTCCAGTTTTGTATATCGCGATTTTGTGCGTCAAGGACACGAATGAAGAACTATGATTCGGTTAGAAGCTGGAGGCCGCAATGACCAGCGCGAAGCTGAAAGTCGCCGTGCTTTATGACGTTTGGGAAGACGAGACGGTGGCAGCCGAGGCCGTCGCGGAGGAGAAGACTTCCGCGCGCAAGCCAAAGCCCAAACGCAAGACGCGAACCGAAAAGGAAGATCGGGAAGAGATCTTCGAAGCACTCGAGAAGCTCGGCCATGAACCGTTCTATCAAGTGCTGGACGGCCGGCCGCAGTGTCTAACGTCCCTGGCAAAGTGCGATGCGGATTTGGTGTTCAATCTGACCGAGTCTTTTGCCGGCGACGACACCAAGGAAATGAATGTCGCGGCCTATATGGACCTGCTGGATATGCCGTACACGGGCGGTGGTCCCCATGCGCATTTCCTCGCTCAAGATAAGGGGACGGCCAAAAAGATGTTCGAGTTCCACGGCATCAAGACGCCGTTCTTTGCAACCTCCTATCGCGGACGGATCGAGCACGCGCATGACATCGCGTTCCCACTGATCGTGAAGCCGGTCTCGGAAGACGGTTCCATCGGCATCAGCGCCGACGCGGTCGTGAACAGCGTGAAGGAACTCATGGAGCGGGTGGAATACATTCAGAACGAGTTCGATTCACCAGCCTTGATCGAGGAGTACATCGAGGGTCGCGAGATCTACGCCGCCATCCTGGGCAGCTATGAGCACGCTCAAACCCTGCCGCTGGTCGAACTCGACCTCTCACGTCTGCCGAAAGGCACTCCGAAGATCGCCAGCTACGACGTGAAGTTCGACAAGGATACCCAGGCTCACAAGCTCACCAAATCGCATCTGGCTACCGACCTCGACGAGGAGACGATCACTCGGCTGCAAGAGACCGCGTTGGCGGCCTATCAGGCTGTGAAGCTGCGCGACTACGGCCGTATTGACATGCGCCTCACACCGAAAGGCGAGGTGTACGTAATCGAGGCAAACCCGAATCCGTGGCTTTCGAGCAAGCAGGAATTTGCCATGGCTGCCAAGGCTTCTGGCCGATCCTACACGCAACTGATTGGCGAGATCGTGGACATGGCAATGCAGAGATATGCCCCCCGAAGTGGCAGTGAGACCATCTCCTGAGAAACCGTCAGGCTATTTTCTTTTGTTTTTGTCTGGTTACCATTTGCACAACCGGCAAAGGAAGGCGCAGCGTCCGCGCTTGCGTCTCTCGTTTGGAAAACGCCCGGATGGCGATTCCATCCCCCTGAGGAAAGGGGTTGGAAACTACCTCAAATTCCTGACCATAGATGCGTATCCGCTTGGATTGCGCGTAGCCCATTCTCTGGAGCCGATCGCAGACTTCGTGGACTTCGATTGAATGCTGGCTGGTCGTGGGGGCATTGATATTCACGGTAGGTACATTGTATCGGATAAGCACCTCCTGTGTACCTACAGTGATTGAGGTACATAAGTGGGTGTGTTGGACGTGTGTGTTGCGGGGTTGCACAGGGGTTATAGCTCTTGCTTCAACTGCTAAGCGGCTTGTTGCCAAGCCCTTGAGAGCCCTGAAAAAAGGAGCTTAAGCCGATTTCGCCAAACTGATGCCAATGTCGTCGAGGGCGCGCTTCTTCAACAATTCAGCGATGCGATGTTTGACGTACCCGTCCTCGGTGAGATGGGCGGCGGCAGTGTCATCTAACTTTGATAGAACTAAGCGATCCATGGGGTCACGCTTGGTGAAATCCGGATCAACGCGGTAACAGAACTGGCAGTCGCGGCCAGTGGGCGTGTCCTTGCCCTGTGACTTGCGATGAAAGAGATCCATGATGACCTTTTTCTCCTCGCCTGAGGCGTATGGCTGTAATGAATGCGGCAGACATATATACCACAAACCATGGGTTCAGCCATCCGGGTGCGAGCGAATTGCCTGTGGAAAAACGGGGATTCTGAGAAATCATCCAGTCGACGGGAGCGAGCAAATGTGCGATGCCGCACAACCATTCCCACAAGCGAACACCCCGATCTCTCTCACGCTCCGTTACCGCCATGTTTTTCAGAAACTTAGCGTGTTTCTCGTGGCAGGAGAATTGCCATACTTAAGCCGAGGATTGACCGGTTGCACCAGGAGGCGAACCAATGCAAACGCTGTTCCAGGATCTTCGCTATGGGCTCCGCATTCTGTGGAAATCGCCTGGGTTCACAGCGGTCGCAGTACTGACGCTCGCCTTGGGCATTGGGGCGAACACCGCGATCTTCAGCATCGTAAACGGGGTTTTACTGCGCCCGCTCCCCTTTGCCAATCCCGGACAATTGATTTCGATCGGCGGGTTCGACGCGCGCAGTGCTCCGGCGATTCCCAACGAGAGCGTTTCTTATCCCAACTTTGCTGATGTTCGTGCCCGCAATCATTCCTTCACCGACATTGCGGCGTACCAGGACAACGAATACACCCTGACCGGTGCCGGGCCGTCCTTGCACGTGAATGCAGAGATCGTCTCCGCCAGCCTGTTTCATTTGCTGGGCACACAGCCTGCGGTGGGCCGGGGTTTTCTGGCGTCGGAAGATGAACCGGGACGCTTGGTCGTGGTGCTGAGCGACGTCTTCTGGCGACGGTACTTCAATGCCGACCGGAGTGTGGTGGGCCGAACGGTGAACCTGAACGGTCGGGTATACACGGTTGTAGGGGTCATGCCCGCCGGTTTTCAGTTCCCTGTGCGAGCCCAGGCACGCGACATCTGGCTGACATTTTCACGCATGGCCACGCCCGACGATCCCAAAGACACGCCGATGACCGCCCAGCGCGGCAATGATTCGTTGAATGTGATCGCCAGGCTCAGACCCGGAGTTACCCTCGACCAGGCGAACGCAGACCTGTCCTCGATCACCCATGCCCTTGCGACTGAGTATCCGACAAGCAATTCCCACGCAGGGATGGGAGCGCGGTCCCAGCTTGAGGACCTGGTGGGCGATACCCGCACTCCGCTGCTGGTGTTGTTCGGGGCCGTCGGGCTGGTCCTTCTGATCGCATGCGCCAATGTGGCTAATCTGCTGCTTGCCCGTGCCAGTGGTCGCGCGCGCGAAATCGCTATCCGCGCTGCGCTGGGCGCGACTCGAGGACGAGTGATCCGGCAACTGATAGCGGAGTCTTTGTCCCTTTCTCTCGCCGGCGCGGTCTTAGGCATTGCCGCAGCCAGCTTAAGCCTTGCGGCAATTCTGCGGTTGTATCCCAGCAATTTGCCGCGGGCGCAGGAAGTAAGCGTTGACTACCACGTCCTGCTCTTCACCGTGGGAATAGCCATTGTCACGGGCGTCATTTTCGGGCTGGTGCCTGCATTGCAGGTTTGGCAGCCGAACCTCTCCGTGGCGATGCGGGAAGGAGGCCGGAGCAGCACTGCGAGCCGCAGCCACAATCGGTTGCGCTCGGGTCTGGTTATCGCCGAGACTGCGTTTGGGGTTACGCTCCTGATAGGCGCCGGATTGCTGATCCGCAGTTTCAATCGCCTGTCCCACGTCGATCTCGGCTTCAATCCCGGGCACGTGCTTACCGCGAGTTTCGATTTGTCCGAAACTCGCTATAACCCCGACCAGCAGGACCGCTTCGTGCAAGACCTTTTCGGCCGGATCCGGGCGCTGCCGGGCGTCACCAGCGCGGCTGGCGCGATTCCATTGCCGCTCAGTGACGATCACTTTAACATCTCCTTTAATCTGCTCGACCACCCTGTTCCCAAAGCAAACGAACCCAGTTCGGGTTTTTATGTAGTAGCACCCGGCTTCTTCGAGACCATGGAGATGCCGCTGGTGCGCGGCCGCACGTTCGACGGGCGCGACCAGCGCAATTCAGCGCCCGTGATGATTGTGACCCGGGAGTTTGCCAAGAAATATTTTCCCAACGAAGATCCGGTTGGCAAGCGCGTGAAAATTGGCGCCGGCGAAGGCGCGGCGCGCGCCAGTTACAAGATACGCGAGATTGTAGGAATTGTCGGCGACATCCGCAACAGTGACGTCGTCAAACCTCCGGCCGCCGCCTACTATATCCCGCTCCCGCAACTCATGTGGGGACCGCCGACTCTGGCAATTCGCACGACGGGTGATCCCAATGCCATCACAGGTGAAATCCGCAAGATACTTGCTTCGATGGATCCGGATGCGCCACTGTACGACGTGCGTACGATGGAGGACTACCTGGCCCTCGACTTGGGCCGCGCCCGCTTCCAAACCGTGCTGCTCGGCCTGTTCGCCGGTATTGCCCTCCTGCTGACAGCAGTAGGTCTTTATGGGGTCATGTCTTATACGATTGTCCAGCGCACCCAAGAGATCGGGATTCGAATTGCTCTGGGCGCAACCCGCCGTGACGTGCTACGCATGATTCTTGCCAGAAGCTTCAGCATGACGGGCCTCGGTCTGCTGGTTGGAATTCTGGGAGCGGTCGCGCTCACACGCTTGCTGTCCGGCCTGTTATATGGGGTGAGGCCGATCGATCCACTGACCTTCGTCGCCGTTTCGCTGCTGCTTGGAGTTGTTAGCCTACTGGCCAGTTATATCCCGGCTTGGCGCGCGGCGCGCGTCGATCCCATGGTGGCGCTGCGTTGTGAATAACGTCTTGGGACGTCCGGCACATGAAGGCTTGTGCTTCTGCTGACCAAAAAACTTGTCGCGCACGTCCGGCCAGAACTCTTTTAGCACATTGAAAAAAGTGTCCAGCCCAATCTGTTGGCCCCATTTACTTGCCATGTTTCCGGATGACCGGTCGGCCGCCGGCGCATAAGCACTGGAAATACCTGCCGCTACCTCATTTCCCCCGAGTTCCGAAATATTGAAATGACTGTGGCCATCATCGCCGCGAGTAATCACCACCAAGCAGAAGCCGTGCTGAGACCAATCTTAAATGAGGCATCCCCAAATGATGCGCCGGTTCTTCGACTGGTTGCACTAATTACCTTCGAGGAACATGTCTATCCTCGAAATCATGAGCGGCTCCCACGCCCGAACGAAAAACTCCACGGTGGCGCTAATCGAACACCACAGTCTTGTTCCCGTAGAGCAGCACCCGGTTCTCGATGTGCCAACGCACGGCACGGGAGAGCACAACCTTTTCCAGATCGCGGCCTTTCTGCAGCAGGTCGTCAAGAGAATCACGGTGCGAGATGCGCACCACGTCCTGCTCGATGATCGGACCGTCGTCGAGTACCTCGGTGACGTAGTGGCTGGTCGCGCCGATCAGCTTCACCCCCCGTGTGAACGCTTGGTGATAGGGTTTGGCGCCAACGAAAGCGGGCAGAAAGGAGTGATGGATGTTGATGATGCGCTGCGGATACCGGTTCACGAATTCATTGGAGAGAATCTGCATGTAGCGCGCCAGCACCATGAAATCAGGATTGTGTTGCTGCAGGAGGTCCAGAATTGTCTCCTCTGCTTGACGCTTGTTGTCTCTTGGAACTGGAACCGTAAGGTAGGGAATTCCATAGAAATCCGCGATCGGCTGATTGTCCGCGTGGTTCGAAATAATCAGCGGAATGTCGCAAGCCAGTTCGCCGCTCCTGCGGCGATAAAGCAAGTCCACCAGGCAGTGGTCGTACTTCGAGACCAATATGATCATCTTCGGGCGGTAGTTCGACCGAGCCAGACGCCACTGCATCTCGAAGTTGTCGGCGATAGGAGTGAAGTGCCTGGAGAAGTGCGCCAAGTCTATATCAAACTCGGCCGGATCAAATTCCACGCGCATCAGGAACAGGTTCGATTCTTCATCGGCGTGCTCATCAGCGTGCAGGATGTTTCCGTTATGGCGGAAGACAAAATCGGAGATCGTGGCAACGATGCCCTTGCGGTCGGGACAACTAATCAGAAGTACGGCGGAGTTCTTCATTCTGTAGAGACGCAGCTTGCTGCGTCTTTCTGCTTATCTCTTCAGGTCCTTCAATATCTCCCGCGCCGCGTTGGCACCGGAACCCCCGGTCAACCCCGCCCCCGGATGCGTCCCCGAGCCGCACAAGTACAAGTTCTGAATTGGCATGCGGTACCGGGCCCAATCAAGCAGCGGACGCATGGTAAAGAACTGGTCGAGCGCAAGTTCACCGTGGAAAATGTGGCCTCCCGTGAGTCCGTAGGTATCTTCCAGATCCTGCGGCGTGATGATCTGGTGCGTCAGAATCAGTTCCGGAAGCCTCGGGGCGTACTGCGCCAGCGTCCTGACAACAGTGTCGCCCAGCGCGACGCGCTGGCTGTCCCAATCGGAGCCCTTCAGCTTGTAGGGCGCGTACTGCATATAAATTGACATCACGTGCTTGCCCGCCGGGGCAAGCGATGGATCGGTGACTGAAGGAATCGCAAGTTCCAGATACGGCTGCTTAGAAAAGTTGCCGTACTTCGATTCGTCGAAGGCGCGCTCCAGGTAGTCGATCTCCGGCCCAATGTGGATGCGTCCGCTCAAGGCGTTGCCATCACTCGCCCCGGTCAACGCCGTGAACTCAGGAAGATCCGAAAGCGCGAGGTTGACCTTGGCTACTGTCCCCGGCATGCGGTAGTGCTGCAGCTTCATCACGAAATCGGGCGAGAGGTGAATGGGATCAACCAGCTTCAGCAATGTCCGCTTGGGATCGGCATTGGAGACAATCGCTTTCGCGCTAATTTCCTCGCCGGTCGAAAGCACCACGCTGACGGCTGCACCGTCCTTCACTCGAACTTCAATAATTTCGGCGCCGCTGCGGATTTCAGCGCCGGCTTGCGTGGCCGCTGAAGCCATGGCCTGGGTTATGGACCCCATCCCACCTTGCGCGAAATACGCGGAGCCCGCGGGATGCGCGTCCCCCGCGCCGCGAATAAGAAGTACCAGGCTCGTACCAGCCGACCACGGACCGAGGAAAGTACCAAAGATGCCGCGAGCCGCGATGGTGGCGCGAAGCAGTTCAGTCTCAAAGTATTCGGCAACCAGATCTGCGACCGCCATCGGACCCCAGCGCAGAAGCCGATACAGGTCTTTTTTACCCAGGTTCCGAATCGAGCGCCCGGTCTTGAGCATGCCCCACAAATCGCCCCGGTTCGGATGGTCGATGTTCGGCGGCGCCAGCGTGAGCGCTTCGCCGATCACCTTGCCCAACTTGGCGAGCGATTCCTGGAATTCCGGATACTTGGCTGCGTCTTTCTGGGAAAACTTGGCAATCTCTTGCGCGGACTTCTTCGCATCGTTGTAGAGAATCAGAGCGCGCCCGTCCGGCGACAGCGAGACCACACCTACATCGGGCGTGATCAGCCTGAGTCCATGCTTCTCCAGTTGCATGTCACGGACAATGTCCGGCCGAAGCGGCCCCGCCGCGTGCGCGAGAATGGAACAGCGGAAGCCCGGATGAAATTCTTCCGTGATCGCAGCGCCGCCCGGCTGTGCCCGACGCTCCAGCACCAGCGGTTTGTATCCCGCTTTGGCGAGATAAAAAGCAGTGACCAGCCCGTTGTGGCCTGCGCCAATGATGACGACGTCGCGCGCGTCGGGCATGCTCTTTCTCTCAGACATCAGGCCGCTCCCTTGAAGTCCTTGAGGATTTCGAGCGCCGCCAGTCGCCCTGGCCCACCCATAATTCCGCCGCCCGGGTGCGTGGCTGATCCGCACATATAGAGGTTCTTGATCGGTGTACGGAACTGCGCGTATCCCGGCACCGGTCGCAGGAAGAAAAGTTGCTCGAGCGAAAGTTCGCCCTGAAAGATGTTGCCTTCCGTCAGGCCCCATTCGCGTTCCAGATCGAGCGGAGTGATCACCTGCTTGTGCAAGATGATGTCTTTGATGTTGGGCGCGTACTCGGCAATCGTATTGATGACATTGTTGCCGAAAGCTTCTTTTTGATCGTCCCAGTTGAGACCGGGCCGCAGTTTATAGGGCGCATACTGCACGAAGCAGGAAAGAATATGCTTCCCTGGCGGTGCGACTGAGGGATCGGTCAAGGTGGGAATCACCATGTCAATATAGGGACGCCGGGAGAAATTTCCGTACTTAGCGTCGTCGTAAGCCCGCTCCATGTACTCGACGCTGGGCGAGATGGAAATCGCGCCGCGCAGATGAGCACCCGGCCCGGGCATCGCTTTGAAATTCGGCAGGGCATCGAGGGCGAGATTCACTTTGCCGGAAGATCCACGGAATTTGTAACGATTGATCTCCTCGAGAAAATCGTCAGGCAAATTTCCCTTCTCGATCATCTTTACGAAAGTGAGTCGCGGATCGACGCTCGAAGAAATAATGTCGGCGCAGATCTCATCTCCATTGGCCAGCACCACACCCCTCGCTTTGCCGTTTTTCACGATGATCTGCGCAATCGCAGCCTGGGTGCGGATTTCAACTCCAGCCTCGCGTGCCGCATCTGCGATCGCATTGGAAATTGCGCCGGTGCCGCCGCGAGCGAATCCCCACGACCGGAACGCACCGTCGATTTCTCCCATGTAATGGTGCAGCAGAACGTAAGCTGTCCCCGGCGAGCGCACGCCCAGGAACGTGCCAATAATTCCGGAAGCCGACATGGTGGCCTTCAGCACGTCGGTTTCAAACCACTGATCCAGGAAGTCGATGGCGCTCATGGTCATCAACTGCACCTGGTTGTACTTGTCTTCGCTGGGAAGGCCCTGGAAGCGCCGGCCGAGGAAGATCAGCTTCATCAGTTCCTTCGGATTCAGCGTGGCCGGATCAGGCGGCACCATGCTGAGGATCGGCTTCACGAAGCGGCACATCGCCTGCATCGCCTTGCCGAACTCGTCGTAGGCCTCGGCATCAAGCTTGGAATGGCGCGCGATCTCGCGATGCGTTTTCCCGTGGTCGTTCACGCGCCACAAGTGGTCGCCGTTCGGCATCGGCGTGAACGTGCCATCGAGTGGCAGGATTTCCAATCCGTGGCGGGGAAGGTCGAGGTCGCGGATGATCTCCGGCCGTAGCAACGAGACCACGTAAGAACACACCGAGAACTTGAAGCCGGGAAACACTTCTTCGGTGCAGGCCGCTCCGCCGAGCACGTGGCGGCGTTCAAGCACGAGAACTTTCTTGCCCGCGCGCGCCAGATATGCGGCGTTGACCAGGCCGTTGTGGCCCCCGCCGATCACAATCACATCGTACTTTGAGCCTGAGGCAGCCATAAACCTCTCGAAGTGCGGCGTCGCCGTCCTCGGGCAACATGCCCTCGGGACAGTCGGCAAGATGCCGGCGCTACACTTGTTCAGGATTCCTGAGATGAACGCCAGGAAAAGGACTCCATATTCTACCGGGGAGGGCGTCTTTTTGTCTGCAATTCACGCACGAATGCTTGACTTGGAGTCATGCTTGAACACAGATGGTTTGCCGCCGAACCTCGCCGCTGCATATAATCCAGCGTGCGGGAGACGTTGCAAGCAAACGTCTCTACAGCACTGTAGAGACGCAGCTTGCTGCGTCTCTGCGCAACCAGAAATGTCGAGGGACTCCAGTGCCCGTAGGAACTGCGTTTCACGAAAGAACTTTCCCGCTCTGCCACAGCCTCAACTACCGCGAGTGGTCGGGATACTACACGGTCAGCGTTTACGAAGTGCATCACGAGCACGAGTACAACGCCATTCGCAACGCCGCCGCGCTGATCGATATCACGCCGCTGTACAAATATCTGATCACTGGCAAGGACGCGACCAAGCTGGTGAACCGCGTGATCACGCGCGACATCCGCAAGGTCTCCGTGGGCCAGGTTATTTACTGCTGCTGGTGCGACGAACAGGGCAAGGTCATCGACGATGGCACCGTCACCCGTCTCGAAGAGAACAAGTATCGCTGGACCGCCGCCGATCCCAGCCTGCGCTGGTTTCGCCAGAGCGGGACCAACATGGATGTCCAGATCGAAGACATCTCGGAGAAAGTCGCGGCGCTGGCTTTGCAGGGACCAACTTCTGGCAAGCTGCTGAAGTCGGTGGCGGAGGCGGAGATTGCGAATCTGAAATACTTTCGCATGACTCACGGCAAGATCGCGGGCGTTCCCGTGGACATTTCGCGTACCGGATACACCGGCGACCTGGGCTACGAAATCTGGGTGCCATGGAACGACGCGATGAAAGTCTGGGATGCGGTGATGGAAACCGGGAAACGCTTCGACATTCACGCCGCCGGCATGCTGGCGCTGGACGTGGCCCGCGTCGAAGCGGGATTGTTGCTGATCGAGGTCGATTACTCGAGCAGCAAGAAGGCACTGATCCCGTCGCAGAAGTATTCCCCCTACGAGTTGGGTTTTGGCAGGATGGTGCATCTCAACAAAGATAATTTTATTGGCAAGGCAGCTTTGGAGCAGGACCAGAAACAAGGAGTCGCGAGGCAGTTCGTAGGACTTGAAATCGATTGGACAGAAGTCGAGGAGCACTACGAAAAATTCGGCCTCACGCCCGCCGCGCCCAGCCAGGCCTCGCGCGTGGCGGTTCCCGTGTACTGCGGCGAAAAGCAGGTCGGCAAGGCCACGTCCACGACATGGTCGCCAGTTCTGAAAAAGATGATTGCCCTGGCCAGCATCGAAACCTCGCACGCCAAGCTCGGCACCCGGTTGCAAATGGAAGTCACCATTGAAGCCATCCGGCAGAAGGTGACCGCGAAGATCGTGAAGATGCCCTTCTTCAATCCCGCAAGGAAGACGGCGGTGCCGGTGTAGAAGTGGTCGTGTGGAGACGGGCGACTCGCCCGTCCGGGCCGAGCAAGGAAAGCTTCTGTGCGCAGCCTTCGGACAGTCTTCTACTCCACTGGAGTTACCTTTTTTCCACTCCGCTTCCAGTGCAAATATCCCGGCACACCGATCAGCACAATAATCGTACCCGCCAGCGCTTCCCGTGGCCGGGCGAAAATCATATTCAACGCCCAGGCGGCGCTGATGAGCACGTAAATCGCAGGCAACCACGGATATCCGGTGCAACGATAAGCGCGAGGAATATCCGGACGCTTCCACCTCAGGACGAACAATCCGACCACGGTGAACGTGTACGACAGCACCATCCCGAACATCACGTAGGTGTAGAGCTGATCGTAGCGGCCGCTGAGGGTGAGGACTCCCGCCCAAACTCCTTGTCCGATCAGCGCAAATGCGGGCGTTCGCCACTTGGGATGGACCTCCGCCATGCGCCGAAAGAAAACGCCGTCCACCGCCATGGCGTAATACACTCGCGCGCTGCTGAGGATGGCGCAGGCCATCGCGCCAAAGCAGGAGACGGCGATCATGGCCGACAGCCAGAGGGCGGCCGCAGGCGAGAACAGCGCCACAGCAGCGGCGTGCGCGATGGTCTCATGCTTGGCGATTTCGGAGAGCGGCATCGCGTACAAGTAGGTCATGTTCATGACCACGTAGACGACGCCGACGATCAGAACCCCGAGCACCATCGCCACAGGCACATTGCGGCGCGGTTCCTTCACTTCGCCGGCCACCCAGGTTATATAGACCCATCCGTCGTAAGCCCAGAAGACGGCGATCAAAGCGACACCGAACGCCGATAGGAGTTGACCAAGGCCTACGCCCATGGTCAGACCGTTTACCGTGCCCCACTCTTGTGTGGTGAAGTGATGCCAGTCGCCCTTGCCGATGGCGAAACCAAGAATCACGAATGCCGCCATTGCGCCAAACTTGGCCCAGGTGGCGGCGTTTTGCAGTAACGCACCCCTGCGCAGTCCGACGACATTGATCCAGGTGACCGCCGCAATCATGATCAAAGCCACGACGTGAGCCCGAGTCACGACGATGCCCGCGACCGACACAACCAGATGCTCCTGCGAAATGCTTGGGATGATCCCGCCCAGGTATGCGGCTGAACCCACGGCAAGCGCCGCGATCGAGCCGCCATTGGCCACGCTGAAGAGCATCCAGCCGTAGAGAAATGCGGGCAGGTCGCCGTAAGCTTCGCGCAGGTACACATATTGGCCGCCAGAAGCGGGGAACATCGATCCCAGTTCCGCGAAGGCGAAGCAGGCGCACATGGAAATCACGCCGCCGAGCACCCAGACCAGGAGAAAAAGCACGGGGTGGGGCAGAGGTCCGGCAATATCTTTTGCGGTCAGAAAAATGGACGAGCCG
>JGI12636J13339_1000074_pt1 | contig 13696 bp, 11 predicted proteins | sample BlaSpr_A8_Ref_M1_FD_13339 | JGI IMG/M metagenome (IMG submission 13339) | reverse complement strand
GGAGTGCGGCGCGTTCCGCATCGGCGGCGAGCACTGTTTCGAGCAAGGTTTTCGGCCCGGCTGGGGCTTCCTGCGTCACGCGGCCGATGCGCGTGCGCGGCGGCACCTTGATCGAGCCGGTTTCGAGCTCGATCTCGCCCTCGATGGCGCGGAACAGGGAGGTTTTCCCCGCGCCGTTGCGCCCGACGATTCCTACCCGCCCGCGATTGGGGATGGCAACTGACGTGTGGTCCAGCAAAAGACGGCCGGCCACGCGCAGCGAAATTTCGTCGAGCGTGATCATGGCCGTCTTAGATCAAAGGCGTCGCGAGACCTTGCGCCCGGATCAGCGGCGGCGGAACTGGCGTGGCGGCATGCGCCGGCCGGTGGCGGCGTTGGCGTCCTTATGGCGGAAGATGAGCCGTCCCTTGTCGAGGTCGTAAGGCGACATCTCGACGGTCACCCGGTCGCCGGCGAGCGTCTTGATCCGGTTCTTCTTCATGCGGCCGGCGGTGTAGGCGACGATGGTGTGCCCGGCGTCGAGCTGCACGCGATAGCGCGCATCCGGCAGGATCTCGGTGACGAGACCCTCGAATTCGATCAGTGCCTCTTTGGCCAACGCTGTTCTCCTTTGCTCTGGGGTTGCCGCACCGCATCGCGCTGCAGGAACGCGACGCCGGCAAGCTCGCCGTTTTGCGTGTTGCCGCGCGGGGGATGATTGCCGTGGGGACGATTGCCGTTCTGCTGTTGCGGGCGCTGCGCCTGCCGGTTCGACGAACCGTCGCGGCGATGGCGGCGCTGACCATCGCGCGCGGATCGGCCGCCGTTGTTGTTGTGCGGGCGATGGGCGTCGCTGTGGATGGGGCGCGAACCCGGCGTGCGCCGGTCCGTCGACGGGATCGAGATGCGGATCAGCTTCTCGATGTCGCGCAAGAACGCCACCTCCTCGCTGTCGCACAGCGCGATCGCAATGCCGGCGGCGCCGGCGCGCGCGGTGCGGCCGATGCGGTGGACGTAGCTTTCGGGCTCGTTGGGCAGGTCGTGCTGCACCACGTGGCTGATGCCGTCCACGTCGATGCCGCGGGCGGCGATGTCGGTGGCGACGAGGATGCGCACGCTGCCATCGCGGAAGGAGGCGAGCACGCGCTCGCGCTGGCTTTGCGATTTGTTGCCGTGGATCGCCTCGGCGACGATGCCGGACTTGGCGAGATTGCGCACCACCCGGTCGGCGCCGCGCTTGGTGCGGGTGAAGACGAGCGCCCGGTCGATGGACTCCTCGGTGAGGATCTGGGCGAGCACGGCCGTCTTGGCCGAGCGATCGACGTGAATGATGCGCTGCTCGACGCTGTCGACGGTGGTGGCGACGGGGGTCACCGCTACGCGCGCCGGATCGCGCAGCATCTCATTCGCGAGCTCGGCGATCGGCGGCGGCATGGTGGCGGAGAAGAACAGCGTCTGGCGCTTGGCCGGGAGCTTGGCGACGATCTTGCGGATGTCGCGGATGAAGCCCATGTCGAGCATGCGGTCGGCTTCGTCGAGCACCAGGAACTCCACACGGTCGAGACGCAGCGCGTGCGACTGCAGGAGATCGAGGAGCCGTCCCGGTGTCGCCACCAGGACGTCAACGCCGTCGGCCAGCGCGCGAACCTGGCGGCCCATGGGCACGCCGCCGATTACGAGCGTCGCCCTGAGCGGCAGGTGGCGGCCGTAGGTCTTGAAGCTGTCGAGAATCTGCGCCGAAAGCTCGCGCGTCGGGCTCAGCACGAGCACGCGGCAAGCCTTGCGCTCCGGCCGCAGCCGATTGGCGTTGAGGAAGTGAAGGATCGGCAGCGCGAAGGCCGCGGTCTTGCCGGTGCCGGTTTGGGCGATGCCGACGACATCGCGGCCGGCGAGGACGAGGGGGATGGTTTGCGACTGGATGGGAGTGGGGATCAGATATTCCGCCTCGGCGAGCGCCCGGTTGATGGGAGCCGCGAGGTTCAGTTCTTGAAAGGAATTCAAAATAGGAATCTTTCTAGTAAGCGCGACCGAGCGGTTGCGCAGCAACCGATCGCATCGCGCGGGGGGTGAGACACCCCGCTTGGCCTGGGTTGTCAGTGTGAAGGAGAGATCGGGTCGGGCGGACCGAAAACCGTTTGTTTTCGCGCAAGCGGTCCGCAACGATCGAAGCGTCAGAGTGACGACCCGGGACATATGGCAAGTTCGCGCGGTTTTTTCAAGGCTTAACCGTGCGCGCAGTCGGCCGGCGATTAATGGTCCGTTAGCCCTGCTTCCAGGGCGGTTGCCCGACTCCCACAGACAACGGCGAACCTCCAATTGCGGGGTCGCAACTAACCCATTCTTCAGCCGGTGATTGGTACTCCTGTACGGAGAAACAGGAGTTGAGGCTATGCGCACCGAACAACTGTCGTGGAGCAAGCCCACGGGCTGGCACAATGGAAGCACGTCTCCGCTTAATGGAAGCACGTCTCCGCGGAACGCGAATCTCGTTCTGTATTTCGGGGCGCGCGAGGCGCTGGCGTCGGGATCGCGCTACCACGAGCTGCGCGCCATGTTCCCCGATGCGCACATCATGGGATGCAGCACCGGCGGGCAGATTTCCAACGACGACGTCACCGACGACGAGATCTTCGCAGCGGCGCTGAGTTTCGATCACACGCCGCTTCGACTCGCGTCGGCGCCGGCGCCGGACGCCGCGCATTCGCACGCGTGCGGCGAGGCGATCGGCCGGGCGCTCGCGGCCGACGACCTCGCCGGAGTGTTCGTGTTGTCGGACGGCTTGAACATCAACGGCAGCAAGCTCGTTGCCGGCATCACCAGTATTATCGGTAACGCCGTTCCGCTGACCGGCGGCTTGGCGGGCGACGGCGCGCGGTTCGAGGAGACGCTGGTCGGCGGCGACTGCCCTCCGAAAAATCATGCAGTTACCGCCGTCGGTTTCTATGGCTCGGCAATCAGGATCGGACACGGTACTGCCGGCGGCTGGGATGAGTTCGGCCCGCGGCGCTCTGTTACCCGTTCGGTTGGCAACGTGCTCTACGAACTCGACGGCGAACCTGCGCTCGACCTCTATGAGCGCTATCTCGGCGAAGACGAAGCGAAAGGCTTGCCCGGCACCGGACTTCTGTTTCCGCTCCTCGTCCGCGATCCGGCACGGCCGCAAACGGCTCTGGTGCGAACAATCCTCGCAGTCGATCGGGAGGCGCGCTCGCTCACCTTCGCGGGCGACGTTCCCCAAGGTTGGGTGGCACAGTTGATGCGCGGCAATTTCGACCGACTGGCGGCGGGCTCAGCCGATGCGGCGCGACAGGCGCGCGCGGGACTCGGCGGCGAAACGACAGGCGACGAGGTCGCCTTGCTCGTGAGTTGTATCGGGCGGCGGCTCTTGATGGGTCAGCGCACCTCGGATGAGGTGGAGGCCGCGGGCATGGAACTCGGTGCCGGCATGCCGCGGCTCGGCTTCTATTCTTATGGTGAGATCTCGCCGCACGCGACGTCGGGCGTTTGCGAGCTGCACAATCAGACCATGACCGTGACCACGCTCGCGGAAGTCGCGGGGTAGGATTGCTTGCACAAGCTGTTTGCGAAACAACTGGCGAAGGCAACTCGGGGCGGCAAAAGGGTCGACCTCGCGCTGCTCGGCGAACTCGTGGCTTCGGCCTACGAGCAATCGGATCGCGACCGGCGCCGCACCGACCGCTCGATTTCGCTGATGATCGAGGAGCTCGACAAGCTCAACCGCAGCCTGGAGCTGCAGGTAGAGGAGCGGACCGCGGCGCTACGCGAGCGCGAATCTGAGCTAAAGGCGCAAAACTTCCGTTTCGACGCCGCGCTCAGCAACATGTCCCAGGCGCTGCTGTTGTTCGACGCCTCCGCCCATTTGGTCATCAGCAATCAGCGCTACATGGATATGTACGACTTGCCGGCGGAACTGGTGAAGCCCGGCGTCGCCCTCGTCGACCTTCTGAACGAGCGCAAGGTGCGTGGCTCTTTTCAAGGCAATCCGGAGGAATACGTCGCGAAGATCCTTGCCGACGTGGCCGAGGGAAAGACCGGGAGCCAGATCGCGGAGTTGCCGGACGGCCGCACGACGTTCGTTCTCTATCATCCGATTCCCGGCGGCGGCTGGGTGTCGACCCACGAGGACATCACCGAGCGCCGGCGCGCCGAAACGCAGATCGCCTACATGGCGCGCCACGACTCGCTCACCGAACTGCCGAACCGGCTTTCGTTTCGCGAGCGCCTGGCGGAGGCATTCGTCAGCTTGCAGCGGGACGAGCGCCGGGCGGTGCTCTACCTCGATCTCGACCGCTTCAAGAACGTCAACGACACGCTCGGCCATCACATCGGCGACGAGCTCCTGAAGGTCGTCGCGAGTCGGCTGCGCAGCTGCGTGCGCGAGTCCGACATGGTCGCGCGGGTGGGCGGCGACGAGTTCGCCATCATCCAGATGCATATCGAGCAGCCGATCGACACCGAAACGCTTGCCCGCCGCGTGTGCAGTGCGATTAAGGCGCCCTACGAGATCGACGGGCACGAGATGGTGGTGGACACTTGCATCGGTATCGCGATTGCGCCGGACGACGGGGCCGAGCCGAACGAGATTCTGCGCAACGCCGACATGGCGCTTTACGGCGCCAAAGCCGACGGCCCGGGCACGTATCGCTTCTTCGAGCCCAAGATGGACGCGCGCATGCGGGCGCGGCGCGAGCTCGAGATCGCTTTGCGCAAGGCATTCGCCGCCGGACAGTTCGAGCTGCACTACCAGCCGTTCCTGAACCTACGCGACGGCACCATTCCTGGCGTGGAGGCGCTGTTGCGCTGGAACCATCCCGAGCGCGGCATGATTCCCCCCGCCGAGTTCATTCCCGTCGCCGAAGAGATCGGGCTCATCTTTCCGCTGGGCGAATGGGTGCTGCGCCAGGCGTGCGCCGATGCGGCTTGTTGGCCGGATAACACAAGCGTCGCCGTGAACCTCTCGCCGACGCAGGTCATGAGCAAGAGCTTGGTTCCAGTCGTCATTAGCGCGCTCGCGGCCGCGGGCCTGCCGGCGCACCGTCTGGAACTCGAGATCACCGAATCGGTGCTGATGCACAACACGGAGTCGACGCTGGCGACGTTGCATCGCCTGAAGCAGCTCGGCGTGAAGATCTCCATGGACGATTTCGGAACGGGATACTCGTCGCTCAGCTATTTGCGCAGCTTCCCGTTCGACAAGATCAAGATCGATCGCTGCTTCATCAGCGGTCTGCCGAACGGCGACTCCGCGGCCATCGTCCAGGCGGTCGCCGGTCTTGCCAAGAACCTGAACATGGTCACGACCGCCGAAGGCGTCGAGACCCAGCAGCAACTGGATGAAGTCCGCAAGCTCGGCTGCACCGAGCTGCAGGGATACTTCTTCAGCCGCCCGTGCCCCGCGCGGGACATACTGGCAATGTTCCCACGCCGCCTCGAAAAGCCGGCCATCACCGCGCTCGCGAGCTAAGGATGCTGAAAGCCTGATTACTCCGCCGGCACCGCCCGCGCCCGTCCCACCGGCGCCGCCACCTTGAAGCGATCGCAACCCAGCAGGAACAGCGCCATCACCGCGTAGGCGAGTGCGATCGCCGGCGTCACCCCGAAGCCGCCACCGATGCCGACAGCGGGCCCATGCATGAAGCCGAAATAGGTGAGCACGGCGCCGGCGAATGCGAAGGCCGCGGCCTTGGTGAACTCCCGCTCGATGATGAACACGCCGACGGCGGCGAGCACGAGCCCGGTGAGGATGGCGCCGTCGCCCATGACGGCGAGGCCCTTGTAAAGCACGCCCACGTTGGCGAGCTTGTCGAGGCCGACGGCGGCGGCGTTGGTGCCGGCGGCGCCGAGCGCCCCGTCCACCAGCACCTTGGCCCAGGCGGCGAGATGCGGCGTCAGCCCGAGCACGATCGCGGGCGCGTGGCTCTTGGGCGTGGTCTGGAACGCCTGCGCTCCGATCAGCATGCCGATGTAGAGGAGGATGGGCAGGATCGCGACCACCGGGATGAGGTCGAGCAGGATCGAGATGATGCCAAGCCACGACAATGCGATGACCATGACGCCGGTGGCGGCCGAATAGCCGATGCGGCCTCCCATGGCCTTCCAGCCGGGATGGCCGATGTAGACGGCGTTGATGAACGGGTTGCCCATGAGGACGCCGATCAGGCTGACGACGCCGTCGGCGGTGAGCACGCGCGTGGTCGGGAAGGCGTCGCCGGCGGCCTCCGCGCTTTCCACGTTGTCCATGGCTTCGACCAGGTCGTAGACGCCGAAGGGAATGGCGGTGACGAGGATCACGCCGAGGAATTGGAAGCCAGAGAATACGTGGCCGATTGCCGGGATCGGCACTGAGAAGCCGATGCCGGTGACGGAGGCGGCGAGCTTCTGCGTGCTCATGCCGCCGATGTTGAGGCCGAATAGATTCGAGCCCCAGGCGATGATCGCGCCGACCAGGATCGCGACGAGACCGGCGGGAATGCCGCGCGGATACTTGATGCCGCCGAACCAGCTCACCAGGATGATGGCGAAGCAGGTGATGCCGATAATCGGCGTCATGTACATCTCCATTGCCGGGCGCATGGAGATGAAGGCGATGGAGACGCCGGCAAGCGTGCCGAGCAGGGCCGCCCGCGGCGTGACCTTGCGGATGTAGGGCGCGATGTAGCCGCCGATCATCAGGATGAAGCTCTGGATGAACACCCAGGTGAGGCCCGCTTCCCACGCCTTGACCGGGTCTCCGGTGGCGATCTGGATCGGCAGCATGATGACGAAGGTGACGATGAACATGTGCGGCACGCTCACGCCCGAAGGCAGCGCGCACACGTCGTTGCGGCCGGTCCGCTTGGCGAGGTCGTAGGCGAGCCAGGCGTAATAGAGCGTGGACAGGCACATCATCAGGCCGAGCGCCGGCAGGATGCGGCCGAAGACCAGCGAGTCCGGCATCTTCAATACGAAGCGCAACAGCGCCGTCAGCACCAGCATGTTGACGAGGATGTTGGTGCCGAAGCCGAAGAACGCGTTCCAGTCGCCCGGCGTCCANAGCGCCGGACGAAAATCGCTCTTTGCCGTCGCCATCGGTGTTCTCCTCAAGATCAAGATTCGAGCGCGCGCAGGAATTTCGGCGTGCCGGAAGAAATTGTGGCAAGCGCCGCGTTGGAATCGGAAACCCAGCCGAAGATCGCGCCCTGCGCCTTGATCATTTCGATGCCGACCCGGTGGAACTCCGGGAAATAGGAGGCGCAGCAGTCTTCGAGCACGACGCAGCGATAGCCGCGGTCGTTGGCCTCGCGCACGGAGGTGTTGACGCAAACCTCGGTGGTAACCCCGCAAACGAGGAGGTATTCGATGCCGAAGTTGCGCAACAGCGCGTCTAGATCGGTGGCGTAGAAGGCGCCCTTGCCCGGCTTGTCGATCACCGGCTCGTTCGGCAGCGGATAGAGCTCGGGGATGGTGTCGTGGCCGGCTTCGCCGCGGATCAGGATGCGGCCCATGGGGCCGGGGGCGCCGATACGCTTGGAAGGGTGGCCGCGCTCGACCTTGGCACGCGGCGCGTCGGAAAGATCCGGGCGGTGGCCTTCGCGGGTGTGGATCACTAGCATCTCGGCGGCACGAGCGGCCGCCAGCATCTTCTTACAGGGGTCGACGGCACGGTTGAGCAGCGACACGTCGTTGCCGAGCGTCTCCCCGAAGCCGCCGGGCTCGAGGAAATCGCGCTGCATGTCGATGACGATAAGCGCCGTCTTGTCGAGATTGATCGACAGCGGTTCCGGCTCCGCCTGAATGGTAACCCGCGCCATCATGCCCCCGGGCCGGTTCGCTCCGGCCGCGGCCTTCGCAAAGCAAGGCTCGGGCCATGGTTTCGGCATCGCAGGAGGGCCGACATCTCATTGGTCGGCACAGTGATTCGCCCATGGGCGGCCGAGGCCGCCGGCAACGAGGCGAAGCGGAGGCTGCACAGGAGTCGTGCAGCACTGCCGATTTCCTAGCCACCTGGGGCCGTTGGCGGGCTGGAACGGGGCTTGTATGCAATGGATGGCGATAGCGCAGCGCCGGGAGAGAAAATTGGCCACCCTTGCCTCGATGGTCGCGGCGTACCGCAGCGGCGCCAAGGCGACGGACTTGATCGATCAGGCCTTCGATCGGATCGCGGCCTACGCCGATCCGGCGTTGTTTATCGCGCTTCGCGACAAATCGGAGGTCATGACCGAAGCGCGCAAGCTTGCGCCCGGCGGCGCGCTCCACGGCGTGCCGGTGGCGGTGAAGGACAACATCGACGTCGGCGGAATGCCGACCACGGCCGGCTGTCCGGCCTACGCCTACACGCCCGGCCGCGACGCCACCGTCGTCGCGCGTCTGAAGGCCGCCGGCGCACTCATCGTCGGCAAGACCAACCTCGATCAGTTCGCCACGGGCCTGGTCGGCACGCGCTCGCCTTACGGCGTGCCGCGCAATCCGCTACGCGCGGATCTCATTCCGGGCGGGTCGAGCTCGGGCTCGGCGACCGCGGTCGCCGCCGGGCTCGTGCCGGTGGCGCTCGGCACCGACACCGCCGGCTCCGGCCGCGTGCCGGCCATGCTCAACAACATCGTGGGCCTGAAGCCGAGCCTCGGCATGCTGTCGACCGCCGGCGTCGTGCCGGCCTGCCGTACCCTCGATTGCGTTTCGGTATTCGCGCTCACCGTTGCCGACGCCTGGGCCGCGCTTGCGGCGATGGCGGGCCACGATCCGCACGATCCTTTTTCGCGCTCCATTCCGCTCGGCGGCCTCGGTACCGTGCCGCCCGGCGTTCGCATCGGCGTGCCCGCGCCGGGCGAGCGCATATTCTTCGGCGATCGCCTTGCGGCGGACGCCTATACGGCGGCGCTCGGCCGGCTCGAAGGGTTGGGAGCCCAGGTGGTCGAGTTCGACATCGAGCCGTTCTACGAGACCGCGCGGCTTCTCTACGAGGGCCCCTGGCTTGCCGAACGCTTCCTCACCATCCGCGATCTTCTCGCTTCGTCGCCCGACGCGATCCATCCGGTCACGCGCGAGATCATCGTCGAGGGCGCGCGGCTGAGCGCGCCCGACGCCTTCGCCGCGTTCTATAAGCTCGAGGGACTGCGCCGGGTGGCCGACGCCACCTTTCGCGGCGTCGACGCGTTGGCGCTGCCGTCGGCGCCGACGGTTTACACGGTCGCGCAGGTCCTCGCCGATCCGGTGCGGCTCAACAGCCGGCTCGGCACCTACACGAACTTCGTCAATCTGCTGAACCTGTGCGCGGTCGCCGTTCCGGCGTCGCTCAGGCCCGACGGCGCGCCGTTCGGCATCACGCTGATCGCGCCCGCGGGCCGCGATGCGTTCGTCGCTTCGATCGCGGGCGCCTTCCACGCCGCCACCGGGCTTACCCTTGGCGCCACGGACTTGCCCGTGCCGCCGCCGATCGAACGCGACACCAGGCCCGCGGCCGGCACCCGCGAAGCGATCCACAAGAAATCGGCATAGCTAGCCGGCGATGACGCTCACGTGCGCCGCGGCCACGCGCCAGCCGGCGGGCGTGCGGATCCAGGTCTGGCTCTGGCGGCCGACCTTGCCGGCCATGGTCTCGCGCCGGAACAGCGTGTTCGTCGTCGCGAAATCGCGGCCGTAGGTGGTGATGACGGTGCGCTCGAGGCTGCGGGCGAGGTCGAGCGGCGAGCGCGCCGCGCGAAAGGCGCGGATTTCGTCGTAGCCATAGAGATTCTCCGTGCCGCCGTAGCGGACAGTGCGCGGATTGTCCCAGAACAGCTCGTCGAGCGTCGCCACGTCGTTCGCGACCAGCGCCTGCTCATAGCGAGCGAAGGCGGCGGAAACCTCGGCGACTACATCGGGAATGTTCACGTCCACGGCGCTCTCCTCCTTAAAGGGCGGCGACGGGGGCGGTGCTCACGCCGCCGCGCTCGAGCGCGTAGGCCACGCGCAGCGCCACGTCCTCACGCCAGGGTGGCGCGATCACCTGCACGCCTATCGGCAATCCCTTGTCGAGCCACACCGGCACCGCCCCCACCGGCAGGCCGATGAAGGAGATCGGTTGGGTATAGATGCCGATGTTGGGGCGCACGGCGAGCGTATTGCCGTCGAGCACGAAGGTCTTCTGCCCGATCTTCGGCGCGCGCACCGGCGCCGCCGGCGCGAGCAGGACGTCGAAGCGCTCGAACACCTCGAGCACGCGGGTGCGATACCAGCGGCGAAGCTTCTGCGCCGCGATCGTCCACGCCGCCGGGATGAGGGCGCCGGCGAGGAGGCGGTCGCGCACGTCGGGATCGAAGTCGGCGGCGCGGGTGCGCAGGCGCTCGAGATGCAGCGTCGCACCCTCGGCGGCGGTGATCACGTAGGCGGCGGCGCGGGCGCGGGTTGCTTCCGGGAGCTCGACCGTTTCCCGCGCGCCGAGCGCGGCCGCGACGCGGGTGACGGCCGCGAAGGCGTCGGGCTCGCCCATGCGGGCGAAGTGGCCGCCGAGCGTGGCGATGCGCAGACCCGCGATACCCTTGTCGATCTCCTTCGCCGCCGGTTCCGGCAGGCGTCCGGCACAGGCCGGATCTTCCGGGTCCGGCCCCTGCATCGCGTCGTAGGACGCCGCGAGATCGGCGGCGGAGCGGGCAAGCGGCCCGAGGTGATCGAGGCTCGCCACGAACGGAAAAGTTCCCGCCCGCGACAGCCGGCCGTAGGTGGGCTTCAGGCCGAACAGCCCGCAGAACGACGCCGGCACCCGGATCGAGCCGTTGGTGTCGGAGCCGAGCGCGAGCGGCACCAAACCGGCGGCGACCGCGGCGCCCGAGCCGGAGGAGGAGCCGCCGGTCATATGGGCGAGGTCGTGCGGGTTGCGCGCGGCGCCGTCGTGGACGTTCTCGCCGGTGAAGTCGTAGGCGTACTCGCCCATGTTGAGCGCGCCGACGAGCACGGCGCCGGCCTGCTCGAGGCGGCGGATCAAGATCGAGTCCTCCGTCGCCGGCGCCCGCTCGCGGTTGATCTTGGAGCCGGCGCGGGTGGCAATGCCCGCCACGTCGAACAGATTCTTGACGGCGAACGGGCTGCCTGCGAGCGGCGGCGCCTCGCCGGCCTTGACGCGGGCGTCCACCCTGTCGGCCGCGGCGAGCGCGCGCTCCGCCAACACGTCGGTGAACGAATTGACCTTGTGGTCGAGGGCGGCGATGCGCGCGAGCGCCGCCGCGGTCGTTTCCCGCGCGCTCGTCTTGCGGGCGCGCACGCTTGCCGCGATCTCGGTCGCCGTCGGGAATTCGTTGCTCATGGGCGGAAGACGGGGGCGGGCTCCGCCTCGTCGTCGAGCGGAAACTCGAGCACGAGGCGGGCGGCGGCGGCGGTGGCGCGCAGGTGCGTCTTCACGCCGTCGCGGTAGGCGGGATCAATCACGAGCCCGACCAGCACCGGAGCGGCGTCGATGTAGGCGTCGAGCGCGGCGTCGTCGGGCGGCGGCGTGGAGCTATCGGACGGCGGCATCGATTCCCCTGGGGCTCGGCCATATTAACTTTCGCAAGGTCTATGCCACTGGCGCCAGCGCAGGCACGCCGCCCGAGCGCTTGCGGTTGAGCCATTCCTTACCTTGGAACCAGGTAAGGAAAAGGCAAAAGGTTAACGCCGGAGGTAAGGCGCGCATGAAATGGGCGGTCAGGCGGAAGCCGCCCGCGGCGCGTTCTCGTTCCCCGGGCGAGCCGCGTCTTCGAGCCGGCTTTTGCCCTTCGGGACCTTCATAGCAACGGCGGGATAGCTCCGCTTCATCAGAGGCAGAATCCAGAATGCCCCACCGCGGTACATCACCTTTTGTGCTTTGACCGGCCAGGAGCTGTCGGTCTGGATGTTTGCGACGATCCACTCGCCGCGCTCGTCGAGTTCGCCGACAATAATGTCCTTGCGGTCGGGAATCGTGAGTAGCCTCGGCTCCCCCTCGTTCTCGTCGACCTGCGGTTCGGTGCGTTCTGCAGCGGTACTCATGCGCCACCTAAGCAAACAATCCGCGGCTGATAGACCGAATCCCCGCGAACCTTCAAGGAGAACTTGCGGTCGGCGGGAAAGGTCTCGACCTAAGCATCTGCCACCCCTACCTATCGCCCCGTGGACACTTCCCGCGCCGCGCTGCCGGAACGCTTCGCCGCATGGTTCGCGCGGCGGGGCTGGAAACCGCATGCGCACCAGCTTGATCTGCTCGCCCGCGCGCGGGCGGGGCAATCCACACTCCTCATCGCGCCCACCGGCGGCGGCAAGACGCTCGCCGGCTTCCTGCCGACGCTGATCGACCTCTTCGAGCGCGGCAAGCGGCCGCCCAAGCTCGTCTCCACCGGCCGCGAGGTGCGCCGCGCGCAGGGCCTGCACACCCTGTATATCTCGCCGCTGAAGGCGCTCGCCGTCGACATCGCCCGCAACCTGGAAAAGCCGGTGGCGGAGATGAAGCTCTCGATCCGCATCGAGACGCGCACCGGCGACACGCCCATGTCCAAGCGCATGCGCCAGCGCAAGGACCCGCCCGACATCCTGCTCACGACGCCGGAGCAGCTGGCGCTCTTGCTCGCGTCCGCCGACGCGCCGTTCCTGTTCGGCACGCTCAAGCGCGTGGTGCTCGACGAGCTGCATTCGCTCGTCACCTCCAAGCGCGGCGATCTGCTCTCGCTCGGGCTGACGCGGCTCTTCACGCTCTCGCCCGGGCTGCAGATGATCGGGCTTTCGGCGACGGTGGCGGAGCCGGAAGCACTTTGCCGCTTTCTCGTGCCGCAACCGAAAGGCGGCGAGGCGCGGGCCGAGCTGCTTCTCGCCGCGCCCGGTGCCGAGCCGTTTGTCACCATGCTCGAGCCTGACGAGTATCTCCCGTGGGCGGGCCATTCGGCGCGCCACGCCTACGGCGGGATCTACGACCTCATCCGCCGCCACAAGACCACGCTCGTGTTCGTCAATACGCGCAGCCAAGCGGAGATGATCTTCCGCGCGCTGTGGAACCAGAACGACGACAAGCTTGGCATCGCGCTGCATCACGGCTCGCTCGACGTCGGCCGGCGGCGGAAGGTCGAGGACGCCATGAGCCGCGGCGAATTGCGCGCCGTGGTATGCACCTCGTCCCTCGACCTCGGCGTCGACTGGGGCGACGTGGACCTCGTCATCCACGTGGGCGCGCCCAAGGGCGTGTCGCGCCTGCAGCAGCGAATCGGCCGCGCCAACCACCGCCTCGACGAGCCGTCGCGCGGCGTGCTGGTGCCGGCGAACCGCTTCGAGGTGCTGGAATGCCGCGCCGCGATCGAGGCCGTCGCCGATCACGTGCAGGACACGCCGGCGCTGCGCGTGGGCGCGCTCGACGTGCTCGCCCAGCACGTGCTCGGCACCGCCTGCGGCACGGCGTTCGAGGAGAACGCGCTCTATGAAGAAGTGAGGAGTGCCGCGCCGTACACGGGACTCAGCCGCGCGGACTTCGACGCGGTGGTGGATTACGTGGCGACGGGCGGCTACGCGCTGCGCGCCTACGAGCGCTTCGCCAAGATCAGGAAGGGCCGCGACGGCATGTGGCGCGTGACCCATCCGCGCTTCGCCCAGCAGTACCGCATGAACGTCGGCACTATCGTGGAAGCGGTGATGGTGAAGGTGCGCCTGCTCGGCAGGCGCAAAGCGGGCGAGCGCCAGAGCGCCGTGATGCTCGCGCGCGGCCGCGTGCTCGGGCAGGTGGAGGAATACTTCGCCGAGAATCTGG
>JGI12636J13339_1000073_pt1 | contig 13828 bp, 15 predicted proteins | sample BlaSpr_A8_Ref_M1_FD_13339 | JGI IMG/M metagenome (IMG submission 13339) | reverse complement strand
CTTCGTCCTTGGCGACGCCGTTGCCGTTGAACAGCGCGATCGCGTACTCGACCATCGCCGGAATCTGGCCGAGTGCCGCGGCGCGCCCGAGCCAGCGAACGGCCTCTTCCTGGCTCTTCGCGACGCCGGTTCCTTCCTGGTACAGCCCGGCGAGCGCGTATTGGGCGTCGGCAAGATCCTGGTCGGCCGCGGCGCGGAACCACTTGACGGCGGCAGCGATGTCCTTCGGCACCACCTGCCCCTCAACGTAGAACAGCGCGAGGTTATAGGCGGCGGGCGCGTAGCCCCCCTCGGCCGCGGCCTGGAAGTGGCGGGCGGCCTCGGCGCGGTCGCGGGCGACGCCGCGGCCGGTCAGGTAGAGGAGCCCGAGGCCGAACTGCGCCTCGCGGTCCCCACGGTCGGCGGCGAGGCGATACCACTCGGCGGCTTTCTTCTCGTCCTGCTTCACGCCGTTGCCGTTGAGATAAATCTCGGCGATCAGCGTCATCGACTTCGGGTCCTGCGTGGCCTCGGCGCGCTTGGTGGCCTCGGCGAGCGCGGTGAGATAGAGGCCGCGCTGATAGGCGCCGTAGGCGATATCGCCGGTAGAGGGCGCGGGCGCGGCGGGAAGCGTTGTCGTCGGAGCCGGCTTGTTCGATTTCACGCGCTTTGCCGCCGGCTGCTCCTGCGCCACGCCGCTCGCGGCGACACAGGCGACGGAAATCAGAATCGCGCCCGCGCGCATGAGCGCCTTCATGCGATGTGCTCCCGCGGCGTCATTGCCATCGTCGCCTCGGCGAGTGCGCGCGTCGGATCGGCAGCCCAGATGGAATCGGAAAGCGCAATAAAGTCGGCGCCGGCCACCGCGAGGTTCTCCACCTCGCTCGGGTGCGCCGCGTAAGCAATGCAGGGAATCTGGAAAATTTCCGCCCACCACGCGACGCGCTCGATCACGGCATCGATCGCGGGCCGGTGACCGGTTTTATCGGGCTCGCCGAACAGCACGTAGTCGGCGCCCGTCTCGGCGGCGAGCATGGCGTCATGGCGCTCGCGCAGCCCGCCCGCCCCGGCGATGCGGTCGGGCTTGAGCGCGGGAAGGGCGGCGATGAGTGCGTCGGTGCCGGCGAGATGGGCGCCGTCGGCGCCGGCGCGCGCCACGATCTCCGGATGACCTTCGACGACGAGCGCGGTCTCGGTTCCTTCCGTCGCGCGCACGAGCGTCTTCAGTCGGTTGATCTGCGTGCGCTCGTCGCCGGCGGCGAGGCGGACGATGACGGCGGCGATGTCGGTCGCGGCGCAAGCGGCGGCGAGCGTCGGGGCGAACGCTTCCGCGTCGGCGACCGCGGGCGTCACCAGCATCAGGCGGGGGGCGTTCGATCGTGCCATGGCGGATCGATCGGCCACGATGCGGGCGAAAGCTTGGCCTGTCAGGCCGCCTTCTTCTCCAGGTCCGCCGACCAGCGGCCGAGCGCCGCGAGGCCGTTCATGCGCGCCCGGTGGGCGAAAGCCGACTGCGCCGCCGCCACGTTGTCGGCCTTGCCGCGCCAGGCCTTCTGCGGCGCGGCCTGGAGCGCGCGGCCATAGGAGAACGTGAGCTTCCACGGCACGCCGCCGATGCGGTTCATGGCGTCGAGATGCGCGGTGGCCTCCTCGTCGGACTGGCCGCCGGAGAGGAACGCAATGCCGGGCAGCGCCGCCGGAACGCAGGCCTTGAGCAGGCCGATGGTTTTCTGCGCGACTTCCTCGACCGAGGCGCGTTTCGGCGACCGCTTGCCCGAGATCACCATATTCGGCTTCAGCACCATGCCTTCGAGCGGCACCTTCTGATNGTAGAGCTCCTGGAACGTCTCNTTCAGCACGAANTCGGTGACCTGGNNGCAGGCNTCGATGTCGTGGTCGCCGTCCATGAGCACTTCCGGNTCGACGATCGGCACGATGTCCTCTTCAATGCAGAGCGCGGCGTAGCGCGCCAGCGCNTGGCCGTTGGCGCGGATNGCGCTGTAACTCGGCATGCGCGGGCCGATGTCGTACACGCCGCGCCATTTNGCGAACTTGGCGCCGAGGCCGCGATACTCGATGAGGCGCTCGCGCAGGCCGTCGAGACCTTCGGTGACGACCTCGCCCGGGTTGAAGGGAAGGGGCTTCGTGCCCTTGTCGACCTTGATGCCGGGAAGGGCACCGGTCTGCGCGATGATCTTGACGAGGGGTGTGCCGTCCTTCGCCGCTTGGCGGATGGTCTCGTCGTAGAGGATGACGCCGGAGATGTAGCTCTTCATGGCGTCGGCGGAGCGGAACATGAGCTCGCGATAATCGCGCCGGCTGTCGGCGGTGGACTCGACGCCGATCGCATCGAAGCGCTTCTTGATGGTGCCCGAGCTCTCGTCGGCGGCGAGAATGCCCTTGCCGTCGGCCACCATGGCGCGGGCGACCTTGTTCAGCTCGGCGAGGTTCATCGCGAATCCTCCTCGGAGTTTTATCTATTTTACTCGCAACGCCTCGACCCCCGGAAGGGCCTTGCCTTCCAACCACTCCAGAAACGCGCCGCCGGCGGTGGATACATAGCTGAGCTTGCCCCAGACGGCCGCCTGGTTGAGGGCGGCGAGGGTGTCGCCGCCGCCGGCGAAGGAATGCAGGCCCTTGGCCGTGAGATCCGCGATCAGGCGGGCGACCGCGATGGTGCCGGCGTCGAAGGGCTTGGTCTCGAAGGCGCCGAGGGGGCCGTTCCACACCACGGTCTTCATGCGGCGCAGTGTGTCGCCGATCTCGCCGACCGTGCGCGGACCCACGTCGAGGATCATCTCGGATGCGCCTACCGAATCCACCGCGACGGTGCGCGTGGGCGCGCCGGCCGCGAGCTCCTCCGCCACCACCACGTCGCCCGGCAGGATGACGGCGCAGCCCTTCGCCTTGGCCGCCGCCAGCACCTTCCGCGCCACCGGCACGAGGTCCGGCTCGGTCAGCGACCTGCCGACGTTCTTGCCCTGGGCGACCAGGAAGGTGTTCGCCATGGCGCCGCCGATGACGAGGGCGTCGACGCGAGCGACCAGATTCTCCAGCATGGCGAGCTTGGTGGAAATCTTGGCGCCGCCGACGATGGCGGCGAACGGCCGCTGCGGCGCCTCGAACGCCTTATCGAGGGCGGCGAGCTCCGCCTGCATCGAGCGGCCGGCGTAGGCGGGGAGCTTGCGCGCGACCCCCTCGGTCGAGGCGTGCGCCCGATGCGCGGCCGAGAAGGCGTCGTTGACGTAGATGTCGCCGAGTTTGGCCAGCGCCGCCACGAACTCGGGCGCGTTCTTCTCCTCGCCGGCATGGAAGCGGGTGTTCTCGAGGAGCACGACCTCGCCCGGCTTCATGGCGGCGACGGCTTCCTCCGCCTGCGGCCCGACGCAGTCGAGCGCGAAGGCGACGGGGCGGCCGAGAATCCTGGCGAACTCGGGTGCCACCGGCGCCAGCGACTGGGACGGATCGGGGCCCTTGGGCCGGCCGAAGTGGGAAAGCAGGATCGCCTTGCCGCCCGGTCTGACAATGTCGCGGACGGTGGGCAGCGCGGCGACCAGGCGCGCGTAGTCGCTGACGCGGCCATGCTCGATCGGCACGTTGAAGTCCACGCGCACGAGCACGCGCTTACCGGCGACGTCCGCCTGATCGAGCGTACGGAAATCCGCCATCTAAGCCTGCGGTGCTAGCCGAGCTTGCCCATGGCGACGGCGGTGTCGGCCATGCGCATCGAGAAGCCCCACTCGTTGTCGTACCAGGCCATGACGCGGACGAGGGTGCCGTCCATCACCTTGGTCTGGTCCATGTGGAAAATGGCCGAGTGCGGGTCGTGGTTGAAGTCGATTGAGACGTTGGGCGCGGTGGTATAGGTGAGGATGCCCTTCAACTGCTGCTCGGAAGCGCGTTTGATGGCGGCGTTGACCTCGTCCTTGCCGGTTGCCCGCTTGGCGACGAACTTGAAGTCGATCATCGACACGTTCGGCACCGGCACGCGAATGGCGACGCCGTCGAGCTTGCCGGCAAGCTCCGGCAGCACAAGGCCCACGGCCTTGGCCGCACCCGTCGAGGTCGGGATCATGGAGAGCGCCGCGGCGCGGGCGCGGTAGAGATCCTTGTGCACCTGGTCGAGCGATGGCTGGTCGTTGGTGTAGGCGTGCACCGTGGTCATGAAGCCCCGCTCGATGCCGATGGCGTCGTTCAAGACCTTGGCGACGGGCGCGAGACAGTTGGTGGTGCAGGAGGCGTTCGACACCACGCGATGCTCCTTGGTGAGCTTGTCGTGGTTGACGCCGTAGACGACGGTGAGGTCGGCGCCGTCGGCGGGCGCCGAGATGAGCACGCGCTTGGCGCCGGCGGTGAGATGCGCCGACGCCTTGTCGCGGGCGGTGAAGATGCCGGTGCACTCGAGTGCGATGTCGACGCCGAGCGCCTTGTGGGGCAGCGTCGCCGGGTCCTTGATTGCTGTGACCTTGATCGGGCCGCGGCCGACGTCGATGGCGTCGCCGTTGACCTTCACCTCGCCGGGGAAGCGGCCGTGCACGGAGTCGAAGCGGAGCAGGTGCGCGTTGGTCTCGACCGGAGCGAGGTCGTTGATCGCCACCACCTGGATGTCGTTGCGATCGGCTTCGACGACGGCGCGCAACACATTGCGACCGATGCGCCCGAACCCGTTGATCGCCACCCGCACGGTCATGCTCGCTCCTTTCGCGCCTCCCGCCGGTTATCTCCTAACCCGGCGCGGGCGGCGGCGACAATCGCCTCNGCGGTGATTCCGAAACGACGGTAAAGGTCCTTGTAGGGAGCGCTGGCGCCGAAGCCGGTCATGCCGACAAAGATGCCGTCGGTGCCGATGACCGGGTCCCAGCCCATGCGGATCGCGGCCTCGACGGCGATCTTGACCGGTGCGTCGCCGACGATCTGGTCGCGGTAGTTCTCGTCCTCCGCAAGGAAGAGGTCGAGGCTCGGCACCGAGACGACGCGGGCCGCGACACCCTGCTTGTCGAGCTCGGCCTTGGCGGCGAGCGCGAGCGACACCTCCGAGCCCGAGGCGAAGATCGAAACCTGCGCCTTGCCGCTCGCCGGCGCCAGCTCATAGGCGCCGCGGGCGCAGAGGTTCTTCTCCTCGAAGCGGGTGCGCACTGCCGGCAGGTTCTGCCGCGACAGCGCGAGCACGCTCGGGCCGTCGGCCTGCTCGAGCGCGAGCTGCCAGCACTCCACCGTTTCGGTGAGGTCGGCCGGGCGGAACAGCGTGAGGTTCGGAATCGCGCGCAAGCTCGCCAGGTGCTCGACCGGCTGATGCGTCGGGCCGTCCTCGCCGAGGCCGATCGAGTCATGGGTCATCACGTGCACCACGCGCTCGCCCATGAGCGCGGCGAGGCGCAACGCCGGCCGGCAGTAGTCGGAGAAGACGAGGAACGTGCCGGAGTAGGGGATGAGGCCGCCGTGCAGCGCGATCCCGTTCATGGCCGACGCCATGCCGTGCTCGCGCACGCCCCAATGGATGAAGCGGCCGGAGTAATCGCCGGGCGCGACGATCTTCATCCCCTTGGTTTTGGTATTGTTGGAGCCGGTGAGGTCGGCGGAGCCGCCGATCATCTCGGGCGCCGCCTCGACGAGGGACTCGAGCGCGATCTCGGACGCCTTGCGGGTCGCGATCTCCTCGGGCCTGGCCGCCGCCTTTTCCTTGACCGCGCGCACAACGCTGGCGAGCCCAGCCGGCAGCTTGCCGGCGATGCGGCGCTCGAATTCGTCGCGCGCCTTGCGATCGAGCTTGGCGAGGCGCGCGTCCCAGTCGCGGTGCGCGTCGCGCGAGCGCTTTCCGGCTTCGAGCCATGCCGCGCGCACATCGTCGGGAACTTCGAACGGGCCATGGCTCCAGCCGAGCTTCTCGCGCGCGCCTTTGATCTCGTCGGCGCCGAGCGGCGAGCCGTGGGCGTGCTCGCTACCGGCCTTCTTGGGCGCGCCATAGCCGATGGTGGTGCGCGCCGCGATGAGCGTCGGCCGATCCGACTTCTGCGCCCCGGCGATGGCCTTCGCAATGGCTTCCGGGTCATGGCCGTCGATGCGCACGGCATTCCAGCCGGACGCCTTCACCCGCGCCACCTGATCGGTGGAGTCGGAGAGCGTGAGCTTGCCGTCGATGGAAATGCCGTTGTCGTCGAAGAGGACGATGAGCTTGGCGAGCCTGAGGTGGCCGGCGAGCGCGATCGCCTCCTGGCTGATGCCCTCCATGAGGTCGCCGTCGGAGCAGAGCACGTAGGTAAAGTGATCGACGATTTCCCCGCCGCACTGCGCCGCCAGGATGCGCTCGGCGAGCGCCATGCCGACGGCGTTGGCGAGTCCCTGGCCGAGCGGGCCGGTGGTGGTCTCGACGCCCTCGGTGACGAAGTTCTCCGGGTGACCGGGCGTCTTGGAGTCGAGCTGGCGGAACCGCTTGATCTCCTCGATCGTCATCCCGCGATAGCCCAGGAGATGCAGCACCGCGTAGATCAGCATGGAGCCGTGGCCGGCGGAGAGCACGAATCGGTCGCGGTCGGGCCAGGCCGGGTCCGCAGGGTCGAACTTCAAGAATCTTGTGAATAGGACGGTGGCGACATCGGCCGCGCCCATGGGCAGGCCAGGGTGGCCTGACTTCGCCGCCTCGACCGCATCCATGGCGAGAGCGCGAATGGCGTTCGCCATGCGGTCGTGAATCTCGCGGCTCATTTCCGCTCTCGCGACGCTCCCGGCTCGGCGGACGAGGGTCGACGCCCCGAAATTTCGCCTCAAAAGCGCGCCGCCGCTCGTGGGGCGGCAAGTGATAACGATTCAGCCCCCCTGTCAACGGCGCGGGCCGCCGGATTGACGGCGGCGGCATTAGGTCGCTTAACTCGGGCCATGCACGAGGAAGACGACGAATCGCCGATCGAGCGCGCGCAGCGCCGGCTGGATGCGGCCATCGACGCGCTTGAGTCGGCGGTGCATCTGCGCGTCGAGCGCGACGGGCGGCGGGAGTCCCTCGAAGTCCAGTTGCAGGCCTTCGGCTCGGACCGCTCGCGGCTCGCGGCCGAGCTCGATCAGATCCGGGGGCGTTCGGGCGAGCTGGAAGACGCCAACCGCGAGGTCTCGCGGCGGCTCGAGCGGGCGGTCGACACGATCCGCACCGTGCTCGGGGCCGAGGACCGCTAGCGAGGGAGCCATGTCCCAGGTCAGCGTGACCATCAATGGCCGCGTCTACCGCATGGCCTGCGACGACGGGCAGGAGGATTATCTCGTGCGGCTCGCGCGCGAGCTCGACCTGCGTATTCAGCAATTGCGCGAGACCTTCGGCGAAATCGGTGATACCCGGCTCGCGGTGACGGCGGCGATCATGCTCGCCGACGAAGTTTCGGAGCTGCGCAAGCGCATGCGCGCGACAGAGCAGGAGATCGAGAGCCTGCACCAGGAGCAACTTGCCGGCACCGAGAAGGCGGACGAGAGCGAACGCGCCTTCGCCGCTGCGATCGAGGAGGTGGCTGAGCGCATCGAGCGCCTGGCCCACGGGCTCTCCGGCGGCGGCCTCAGGGAAGATACCGCGGTCGGCTGACGGGGCTGGCGGTGGGCCGGCGATCCGCCTAGATTGGGGATCGCGGGGCTGCGCGGTGCGTAGGAGACTCATATCCCCGGGGCCTTATCGATCCCAATGGGAGCTGTCCCTGACCTCACCCCTGGGCTTGGTCATACGGCGCCCACCTACTTCGTAGGCATCCCGGGATCGTTGTCTCCGACGGCCATCGCGGCTCCGCACTCATTTCATGTCCGACATGCTCGCTGACGCGTCCAAAGCCGCCTCCAAACAGACCTTGCGCGCGGCGGCGCTCGCCCGGCGCGATGCGCTCGATCCGCATCTGCGCCAGCACGCGGCGGAGGCTTTGGCCGCGCGTGGGCTTCCATTTTCGATCGCTCCCGAAGCGATCGTGTCCGGCTTTGTGCCCATGCGCAGCGAGATCAATCCGATCCCACTTATGCACAAGCTTGCCGATCAGGGTGCTGAGCTCGCGCTGCCGGTGGTGATGGGGCGCGGCAAGCCGCTTCTGTTTCGCGCCTGGGCGTTTCACCAGCCGCTCGCCGCCGGCACGTGGGGCATCCGAGAGCCCAAGGCCGACGCGTCGGAGGTAGAGCCCGACATTGTGCTCGTGCCGCTCGCGGCGTTCGACAGCGCCGGGCATCGGATCGGCTACGGCGCGCGCTACTACGATCTCACGCTGAAGGCGCTGCGCGCGAAAAAGAAGATCGTCGCCATCGGCGTCGCCTACGCGTCGCAAGAGATCGATCTCGTTCCGGCGGAACCCCACGACCAGGCGCTCGACTACGTACTCACCGAAACAGGCGTCGCCGTGAACAACGCGGGGCGCGCCTGATGCGCTTTCTCTTTCTCGGCGACGTGGTGGGCCGCCCCGGCCGCAACGTGGTGCTCGAACGGCTGCCGCGACTGATCAAGGACTGGAAGCTCGAATTCGTCGCCATCAACGGCGAGAACGCCGCCGGCGGTTTCGGCATCACCGAGGTGATCTACAACGATCTGGTCGAAGCCGGCTGCGACGCCATTACGCTCGGCAACCATTCCTGGGACCAGCGCGAGGCGCTGGTGTTCATCGAGCGCGCGCCGAAGCTGATCCGGCCGCTGAACTTTCCCAAGGGCACGCCTGGCCGCGGCGCCGGCCTCTACGAGGCGAAGAACGGCAAGCGGGTGCTGGTGATCAACGCCATGGGCCGCATCTTCATGGATCCGCTCGACGATCCGTTCGCCGCGGTGGAGCGCGAGCTTTCCGCCTGCGTGCTGGGCGAAGGCGCCGACGTGATCGCCGTCGATTTCCACGCCGAGGCCACGAGCGAGAAGCAATCCTTTGCCTATCATTTCGACGGTCGCGTCAGCCTGGTGGTCGGCACCCACACGCACGCGCCCACGGCGGACCACCGGGTGTTGCCGGCGGGGACCGCGTTCGTCTCGGACATCGGCATGTGCGGCGACTACGACAGCGTGCTCGGCATGGACAAAAGCGAGCCGATCCGCCGGTTTCTGAGCAAGATCCCCTCCGGCCGGTTCGAGCCGGCAACCGGCGAGGGCACACTTGCCGGCGTCGCCATCGAGATCGACGACGCCACCGGGCTTTCCCGGAAGATCGCTCCGGTGCGCCTCGGCGGCTGCCTGGAAGAGGCGCGGCCCGGGTTCTGGGAGTGATGACAGGAAAAGCGCCGCGACCTATAACGCGCGGCATCATCGACCAAGAATAAACGCTGGAGGCGCGGGTGGCCGGCCATTCGCAATTCAAGAACATCATGCACAAGAAGGGCCGCGCCGACGCGGCCCGCGCGAAGCTGTTCGGCAAGCTCGCCCGCGAGATCACGGTCGCGGCCAAGATGGGCCTGCCCGATCCCGCCATGAATCCGCGGCTGCGCGCGGCAGTGCTGGCGGCGCGGGCGGAGAACATGCCCAAGGACAACATCGAGCGCGCCATCAAGAAGTCGCAGGGCGGCGAGGGCGAGAACTACGAGGAGATCCGCTACGAGGGCTACGCGCCGGGCGGCGTCGCGGTCATCGTCGAGGCGCTCACCGACAACCGCAACCGCACCGCCTCGGAAGTGCGCTCCTATTTCACCAAGCACGGCGGCAGCCTCGCCGAGACCGGGGCGGTGTCGTTCCTGTTCAACCGCGTGGGCGTCGTGCAATACGACGCCGACAGGGCCTCGGCCGACGCCATGCTGGACGCGGCGATCGACGCCGGCGCCGACGACGTCTCCTCCTCGCCCGCGGGCCACGAGGTCGTCACCACGGCCGACAACCTGCACGAGGTCGCGCGGGCGCTCGAGGCCAGGTTCGGCGAGCCGAAGAAGGCGGGGCTCGCGTGGCGGTCGCAGAATTCGATTTCCGTCGACGACGAGCAGGGCGAGAAGGTGCTGAAGCTCGTCGAGGCGCTCGAGGAAAACGACGACGTGCAGAACGTCTACGCCAACTTCGAGGTTTCCGACGCGCTCGTCAGCAAGCTGAGCGCCTGATGGCGGACGGGCGGTCGCGGGCAGCGGGCTATCTCGCCGCCGTATGCTTCGTCGGCATCTGGGGCGCCTGGGTGGTGTGGACGCGCCACGCCGTCACGCACTCGCTCGAGCCGGCCGCGGTGGGCCTGTTGCGCTTCGGCGTCGCTGCGATCCTGCTCTTTCCCTTCGCGTGGCGGGTGCGGTTCGGGGCGCGGCACGGGCTCCTTCCGCTCGCCATCATGGTCATCGGCTCGGGAGCGCCGTTCTTCATCGTCGTGGCGAACGGCATGCGTTCTTCGCCCGCCGCCGACGCTGCGTCGCTGGTCCCGGGCACCATGCCGCTGGTGGTGGCGCTCCTTTCGGCCGCGTTCTTCAAGGAGCGCATGGGTTGGCCGCGCTGGCTCGGCTTCGCCTGCGTCGCCGTCGGCATCGCCGCGATCGGCGGCCGCGATCTTTTCATTCCGGGCGGAGCCACGCTCGGCCACGCCATGCTGCTCACGGGCGCCTGCGTGTGGGCCACCTATACGCTCGCATTCCGGCGGAGTGGCCTTTCGGCGATCGAGGCGGCGGCGCTCGTCGGCTTCTGGTCGACGGTGATGTTGCTGCCGTTCGGCGCGCTGCCGCTCGTGAACGCGGTACGCGCGGGCCTCGGTCACGACGTGGCGGTGCAGACGCTGGTGCAAGGGCTGCTTTCGGGCGTGATCGCGGTGATCGCCTACAACTTTGCGATCGGCCGTCTCGGCGCGTCGCGGGCGGCGGCGTTCGTGGCGCTGGTGCCGGCGCTCGCCGCGCTCATCGCCATTCCGGTGCTGGGCGAATGGCCGGATCTTGCCTCGACGATCGGCGTCGTCGCCACGGGACTAGGGGTCGCGCTCGCCAGCGGCGCGCTCGAAAGCCGGCAGCCGAAGGCGGCCTAGCAGAAGAAGCGATCGAAGATCGGGAGACTCGCAAGCGCCGCAAACGCCATGATCGCGTAGGCGATGCGCCGGTAAAGCCCGTCGGACGAGCGATGAAACGAACGCGCGCCGGCGATTATCGCGACGGTGTAAGGGATGCCGAGCAGGAGCGCGAGCGTGATCGTCTCGGCGGTGAACAGTCCCTCGATGAAGTAGCTGACGCACAGCACGGCGCCGTTGAGCGCGAAGAACACGATCATGTTCGCCCGCGCCACGGCGGTCTCGATGGCGCCGCCGAGCCAATAGAGGATGACGGGCGGGCCGGCGATCTGCACCGCCCCGCCGGTGACCCCCGCGACCGCGCCCACGGCGAGCGTCACCGGCAGCTTGGGCTGGCCGTGGTAGCGCCAGCCGCCGGCGAGAACCGGAATCGCCGAGAGCACGAACGCGCTGATGAACCAGCGCAGCCAGACCGGGTCGGCGACGAGCAGGATCATGGTGCCGAGCGGCACGGCCAGCGCCGCGGCGGCGGAGAGCGGCAGCACGTCGCGCAGGTGGCAGCGCGGCCAGGCGGGCACCGCGAAGGGGGCGCCGCTCGAAAAATCGATCAACAGGATGGTCACGGCCGCGACCCGCGGCTAGTAGATGGCGCTGATCAACGGCACATAGATCAGCGCCGAGCCGAAGCCGGCAAAGTCGCGCGCGGCCCCGGATACCGCGGCAATCACGGCGGCGAGAGCGAAGCGCCGGTCGGCGAGCGCCGCGGCAAAGACGGAGGCGTCCGGCAGGTCTACCATTGGCATGAGATACCGGCGAAACTCGGCTCCCTAGCAGAGTGCCAATCGCTGCGATACAGGGGCCTTGAGGCAGCGAAATGACCCGCCCGATTCGCATCGTCGGCATCGATCCCGGCCTCCGGCGCACGGGCTGGGGCGTGGTCGATATCGCCGGCAACCAACTCTCCTTCGTCGCCTGCGGGGCGGTTGAGACCGACAGCAAGGAGCCCGCAGCGGCGCGCCTCGCCGTGCTCTATCGCGGGCTCGCTGCGGTGATCGCGCGCCACCGGCCGGAAGAGGCGGCGGTGGAGGAAACCTTCGTCAACGCCGATCCGCGCTCGGCGCTGAAGCTCGGCCAGGCGCGCGGTGTCGCGCTCCTGGTCGCGGCGGAGGCGGGGCTTGTCGTCGCCGAATACGCGCCGACGGTGGTGAAGAAATCGGTGGTCGGCGCCGGCCGCGGCGAGAAATCGCAAGTGCGCATGATGGTGGGCGTGCTCTTGCCGAAAGCGACGCCCGAGAGCGAGGACGCCGCCGATGCGCTGGCGGTCGCCATCACCCACGCGCATCATCGGCTGGCGCCGGCGATTCGGCCCGCCGCGGGGGCGCTCAGATGATCGGCAAGCTCTCCGGCGTGATCGACTCCTATGGCGAGGACAACGTGATCCTCGACGTGCACGGCGTCGGCTATATCGTGCATTGCTCGGCGCGCACGCTGCAGGCGCTGCCGGCGGCGGGCGAGGCGGCGACCCTTTCCATCGAGACGCACGTGCGCGAGGACCAGATCCGTCTGTTCGGCTTCGTGAGCGACGTGGAGCGTGAGTGGTTCCGCTTGTTGTTGACCGTACAGGGCGTCGGCGCGCGGATCGGGCTTGCGCTCCTCTCGACGCTGAAGGTGGCGGACCTCGCGAACGCCATCGCGCTCGGCGACAAGGCGCAGGTGTCGCGTACGCCCGGCGTCGGCCCCAAGCTCGCGCAGCGCATCGTGACGGAGCTCAAGGACAAGGCGCCGGCGTACGCCAGCGTCGATCCGGCGATCGTGCGGCTGCAGGGCGATCTCAATGAACGGCGTGCGCCGCAGCCGGTCGCCGACGCGGTGTCGGCGCTCATCAATCTCGGCTACGGCGAAATCCAGGCGTCGGCGGCGATCGCCGCCGCCGCGCGCGCCACCGGCGAAGGAGCGACGGCTGAAGTGCTCATCCGTCACGGCCTGAAGGAGTTCGCGCGATGAGCCGGCGCATGGTGAGCCCGGAGCGGCGCGAAGAGGACACGGCGGAGGCGTCGCTTCGCCCGCAGCGGCTTGCCGAGTTCATCGGCCAGGAGAAGGCGCGCGCCAACCTCAAGGTGTTCATCGAAGCGGCGCGGACGCGGAAGGAAGCGCTCGACCACGTACTGCTCGTGGGCCCGCCCGGCCTCGGCAAGACCACGCTTGCGCAAATCGTGGCGCGCGAGCTCGGCGTCAACTTCCGCGCCACTTCGGGGCCCGTGATTGTCAAGGCCGGCGATCTTGCAGCGCTGCTCACCAACCTTGAGGACCGCGACGTCCTCTTCATCGACGAGATCCACCGCCTCAACCCGGCGATCGAGGAAATCCTCTATCCCGCCATGGAGGACTACCAGCTCGACCTCATCATCGGCGAAGGGCCTGCGGCGCGCTCGGTGAAGATCGATCTTTCGCAGTTCACACTGGTGGGCGCCACCACGCGATCGGGGCTGCTCACCACGCCGCTGCGCGAACGCTTCGGCATCCCGATCCGCCTTGGCTTCTATGCGGTGCCCGAACTTGAAACCATCGTCGAGCGCGGGGCGCGGGTGCTCGGCGTCAAGCTCGGCGCCGAGGGCGCCCATGAGATCGCGCGGCGCGCCCGCGGCACGCCCCGCATCGCCGGGCGCCTGCTCAAACGCGTGCGCGACTTTGCCCTGGTCGAGAAGGCGGACGCCATCGATCGCAAGGTCGCTGACCGCGCCCTCGGGCACCTGGAGGTGGACGCCGCAGGGCTCGACGCCATGGATCGCCGTTATCTGTCCGTCATCGCCGTCAACTACGCCGGCGGGCCGGTGGGCGCCGACACGCTCGCTGCTGCACTGTCGGAGCCGCGCGACGCCATCGAGGAGATCATCGAGCCGTACCTGGTGCAGCAGGGTTTCCTCCAGCGCACGCCGCGCGGGCGTATGCTGACGTCGCACGCT
>JGI12636J13339_1000072_pt1 | contig 13912 bp, 12 predicted proteins | sample BlaSpr_A8_Ref_M1_FD_13339 | JGI IMG/M metagenome (IMG submission 13339) | reverse complement strand
GCAGGTCCCAAGGGTTCGGCTGTTCGCCGATTAAAGTGGTACGTGAGCTGGGTTCAGAACGTCGTGAGACAGTTCGGTCCCTATCTGCCGTGGGTGTCGGAGAATTGAGAGGATTTGTCCCTAGTACGAGAGGACCGGGATGAACGTACCTCTGGTGGAGCAGTTGTGGCGCCAGCCGCAGTGCTGCGTAGCTATGTACGGACGGGATAACCGCTGAAGGCATCTAAGCGGGAAACCCACCTCGAAACGAGTTCTCCCCCGAGAGCCGTGGTAGACCACCACGTTGATAGGCCGGGAGTGTAAGTGCGGCAACGCATTCAGCTTACCGGTACTAATCGCTCGATCGGCTTGATCGTTCTCATCTTCCATGTCCATGCGACAACGGATCGTGAGAGAAAGACCAATACAAATATGCTTGCTTCAAATTCTGTCCTTCGCTGGTCTGGTGGTTTCTGCGAGGAGCCTGAACCCGATCCCATCCCGAACTCGGCCGTTAAACTCCTCCGCGCTGATGGTACTAAGTCTCAAGACTTGGGAGAGTAGGTCACTGCCAGGCCTGCCAAGGACAGAAGCTTCTTCACGATGATCGAACTAAAAAACGCCGCCGCGGAGAAATCCGCGGCGGCTTTTTCTTTGTGGGCAGGTGCTGCAGAAGCGCGTCAGCGCCGCCGGTATTCGGACAACCTATTCAACACGTCGGCAATCGGGTCGGTCGCCCACGCTTGCGTCACGAAATCCCGGTGGGTCATCTCCTGCGTGTCACCGGCGAGAAACACCACGCTACCGGGCTTCAGCTGCCCGTTCAGCGACATGCTGAACTCGATGCTCCGCTCGCTGAGGACGCGTTGCAGCTCGATATTCTGCCGGCGCGTCGATCCGAGATAGGCACTGACGAAGAAGGCCGAGCGGTCGCCTTCGATCCAATCGCGGAACTTGTCGAGCTCGCCGTAAAGCGCATCGAGCAACACCACGCCGCGCACGCGCCTCTTTACGTCATTGTTGCGCAGAATCCAGGCGATGGGCAGATAGCCGCCGCTGTAGCCGATGATGACCACCGGCATGCGGGAAAAGGCCTGCTCCGCTCGCGGGTCGCCGTGTAGGCGGCCGAGGTTGTGCGCCGCCTCTCGCAGGAAACGGGAAAACGCTCCCGGCTTGCGGAATTTTCCAGGGCTGGAGTCGGCGGCGTCGAGCGCGAATTGCGGCGCCACCAGCACCGCGTTCGCGCGGCTCTCTGAAATCTGCGCCGGGAGCTGCTGGCGCCGGCCGATGTCGCGTTTGATCTCGGCTCCGTGGCCGTGAAAGAAAACGATGATGATGCCGGGCCGTTGGAGGCTGAAGCCAGCGGGAATATGCAACAGCACGCGCTGGTCGTTATAGGTTTCGTTCTCCCAGTAGATATGCCCGCGCCCGGTACGGCGGCCACGCCTGCCCTCATCGTCGATGTTAAATATCCCGCGGCTGGAGCCGGGAGCCGCGTCGTCGTCGGGGAACGGACCCGACAGGAATTCCAGGATATCGGTCTTGGCTTGTGTCGTCGCTGCATACTCAGGGATCGGCGGACGCGGCCGCGGAATTGGAACGATATTTGCTTTGCTTTGCGCCGATTGGGCGGGAGGCGGAGCGAAAGCGCTCCCCTGCGCTGCGGCCTGTTGGGACGGCAGGCAAACGAGGGCGCAAAATATGGCTGCGATGAGTAAGCGCCGCGGGGCCTGCGATCCTGCTTCCGTCACCTGGTGGCAGCTCCATGACCATTTCGACTCACCGTCCGGCGAGCGCAGCCGGCAGGTGAATCAAACCAATATGAATACACCCTAAAATCGAATCGCGACGAGATCGTGGTAGCTAGGACCGGAGGGAGACTTACGATTGCGCTGCTTTGGAACGACAATGGGGAACATGAGCAAAATCGCGCTTTTTATGAAAGCGGCCGCGGTCGGCCTGACGTACCTCGTGCTTTCGCACGCCGCATGGGCGCAAAGCGCGAGCGCCGACGATACGGCGCGGTTCCTCGCCGGGATGGACGTGGCCGCCGAATCACCACTGGCAAAATTTGCCCGCGATCCCGGCTGGCAGCAGCACGCGCGGTATTTCGATTCGGCCTGGAAACAGCTCGAGCGGCGCCAGCTCTCGAAGATTCGGCCGTGGACCGAGCAAAACCTCAAGCAGCGCCAGCCCACGTTGTTCTACATGTTCAGCGGGCCGGACTTCCTTTACGCCGACGCGTTCTTTCCCGGCGCTTCGACCTACGTGCTGGCGGGACTCGAGCCCGTGGGTCCGCTTCCCGAAATCACCGAGCGGACGCGCCACTCGTTGTCGAGCCTGCGCGCCTCGCTCAATACGGTGTTGAATTATAGCTTCTTCATCACCGCGGAGATGCGGGGCCGGCTGAGCGCGAGCCAACTGTCCGGCACGCTGCCGATCCTTTACGTGTTCCTTGCCCGCGCCGGAAAGACGATCCGTGAGGTGAGCCTTGTAAGCATCGATAAGGACGGCCTCGTGCAGGCGCCGGGGGCGAAGGGAGCGCCGGGCGTGAAGATCGTCTTTGCCGGAGGCGACGGCGTGAGCCGCACGCTTTACTACTTTCGCACGGATCTTTCCGATGGCGGCGTACGGCAAAGCGGCTTCCTGCAGTTCTGCGAGAAACTCGGGGCAGGCGACGCCTTGTTGAAGAGCGCCTCTTATCTGATGCACAGCGAAGGATTCTCGAAGGTGCGCCAGTTCGTCCTCGACCGCAGCCGAACCATCGTTCAGGACGACTCGGGCATTCCGCTGCGCTCGTTCAAGCTGGAGCAATGGGAGCTGCGTCCCTACGGCACCTACGTTGGGCCGATCGCGATATTCGGCGGCAGGGGCGAGGCCAAGCTGCGGGAGCTTTTTCGCAAGAGCAATCCGCCGAAGCTCGATTTCGGCGTCGGCTACCGGTGGAGGGGGTGGAGAGGGCACGACTCGAATCTGCTGATCGCCGTGAAGAAAACTCCGCCGACGGCAAGCCAGTAGCGGCTGGTCGAGCCTAGCGCCGCGCGAGCAGCAAGAGCGGCGTGCCGGCTAACAGCACCGCCACCCCGACGATGGCGCCGACGCCGGCGTAGGCGAGGCTCGAATAGATCATCCAGGCGGATGCCGCGGCGAGCAGGAGCGGCGGCAGCGGGTAGAGCGGCATGCGGTAGTGCAACGCCTCCGGATCGCGCCGCCGGAACACGAAGATCGAGATTGCGACTAAGAGCAGGAAGAACCAAAATACGGGAGCAGTGTAGGCCACCATCGCCTCGAACCCCTCGCGCGTCGTGGCGCCGAATGCGATCAGCACCAGCGCGATCGCGCCTTGCAGCAAGAGTGCGTTACTAGGTTCCTGGCCGCGGACATCCCACACGCCAAGTAGCTTGACTGCTCTGAGATCGCGCCCGAGCGCGTAATAGACCCGTGCGCCCGTGAAGATCGTGCCGTTGAGCGTGCTGAGCGCGCACTTGCAAACGAACAGGCTCAGGACGACGGCCCCCGCGTCACCCGCGACGAGCCGCATCAGATCCGCCCCGACCGCGTTCGTCTTGCGCAGGCCTTCGAGCCCGAATGCGCTGAGATAGGCAAGATTGATCAGGACATAGGCTGTCATCACCGTCGCCGTGGCGAACAGAAGCGTCTTGGCGATGTTGCGGCGTACGTCCTTCAATTCGCCGGTGAGATATGCCGCCTCATTCCACCCGCCATAGGTGAGAAGCACGAACACCATGGCGAACCCCAGCGCTCCCAGTGGCGGGGTCGATGCGCTCGCTGCCGCAGGCGCAGGACCGCTGCGTGAGAAGCCGGAGACGATGACAACCAGCACTATGACCGCAGTCAGACTCGTGAGGAACACCTGGAGGCGCTTGCTCTGCAGCGTTCCAACCAGGTTGACGGCGGTCAGTACGACGATCGCGATGGCGGCATGGATGGCGGAGCTGTAGGGGCCGAACGAGAAGAGATTGGAAGCGTAATCGCCATAGACGAAGCCCACGGCCGCGATCGTGCCGGTCTGGACCACGGTTCCGCGCGCCCAGGCGAAAAGCAGCCCCACCGGCTGGCCGTAGGCGCGCGAGAGAAAGTGATATTCGCCGCCGGCGTCAGGATGTGCGCTGCCCAATTCCGCGTAACAGAGCGCGCCCAGCAGCGTTATGATGCCTCCCAGCACCCATACGCCGATGAATGCGGCCTCGCTGCCGACGTTCGCCGCCACCAGCGACGGAGTCTTGAAGATGCCGACGCCGATGACGACGCCGACCAGCATCGCTACGCCGTCGATGACCGAAAGCGTCCGATGTGGCTCCGAGCGGGCGAGGGTGGGACCACCAGGCATGGCTTTCCGCCAATGAGGAGTGCCTTGGGGCGCCTCCCTTGATTCAATCGTCAGTATAGCAAAGCTTGACGGCGGCGAGCGGTGCCGGCGCGGCTAAGATGCCGCGGCGGCGGATAAATTGCGGGTTTTCCCTGCAACAAGGGGGTTGCTACATGCAGCCATCTCCTCCACATATCTGGCGCGGGGTGGAGCAGCCCGGTAGCTCGTCAGGCTCATAACCTGAAGGTCACAGGTTCAAATCCTGTCCCCGCAACCATTCAAGACCCGCCCACTAGGGCGGGTTTTGCTTTTGGGCCGGCCCGCGCCGCTGATATGACCGACCCGAAGATGGAGCCATGCGCAGGGGTCAGTCGATGAATGAAAGCAAGACCACCACGCCTGCAGACGTGAGTGCCCTGGAGCGGTTGCTCGCGCGGCGCTATAGCTGCCGCGCCTTCCGGCCGGAGCCGGTGCCGCAGCAAACCATCGAAAGCATTCTTTCGCTCGCCCAGCGCACGGCGTCCTGGTGCAACAGCCAGCCATGGCAGGTGATCGTCACCCGCGGCGCCGCCACCGAGCGCTTTCGCGACGCCGTACATGCCTATGCCGCAACGCTGGCGAAAGGCGCACCGGACTTTCCGTTCCCGCGTGAATATCGCGGAGTGTATCTGGCGCGCCGGCGCGAAAGCGGCTTCCAGCTCTATGACGCCGTCGGCGTTCCGCGCGGCGACAAGGCCGCCTACGCCCGGCAGATGCTGGAGAACTTCCGCCTGTTCGGCGCGCCGCACGTGGCGATCATTACCACCGATGAGGCGCTGGGTGTCTACGGCGCCATCGATTGCGGCGGCTATGTCGCTAACTTCCTGCTGGCGGCCGAGGCGCATGGTCTCGCCGCCATCCCGCAGGCGGCGCTCGCCCAGCATGCGCCCTTCGTGCGCGCGCATTTCGGCTTGCCCGAAGACCGGCGCATGGTGTGCGGCATCTCGTTCGGCTTCGCCGACGAAGCGCACCGGGCCAATAGCTACCGCACGAGCCGGGTGCCGCTCGCGGACGCGGTAAGCTTTGTCGATCGCTAGGGCTTGAAACAGGGAGAGGTGATCCGTGACGAGCAATATCCGCTTCAGCAATCCGACCGGGCTGTCAAAGCCGCCCGGTTATACCCACGTGGTCGAAATCACCGGGCCCGCGCGGGTCGTCTATATCGCCGGCCAACTCGGGCTCGACAAGGAAGGCAAGGCCGTAGGGGACTTCCGCGCGCAAACAACGCAGGCTTTCGAGAACCTGAAGATCGCGCTCGCCGCGGCGGGTGCGGGTTTCGAGCACGTGGTGAAGATCAACAACTACCTCGTGGACATCGCCACGAACATCCTTACCTTCCGCGAAGTGCGCGATCGCTACCTGAACACGGCGGCGCCGCCGGCGAGCACGGCCGTCGGTGTGCCGGAACTGGCCCGGCCGGGCGCGCTGTTCGAGATCGAAGCGATCGCGGTCTTGCCGCCGCGCTGAGCGCCCGATGCAAGACGACATTCCGATCGTGGATTGCCATCAGCACTTCTGGGATCTCGACCGCAACTATTATCCCTGGCTGTGCGACCCGGTGCCGGTGCATTTTCGCTATGGCGATTATTCAGTAATCAAGCGCAACTACCTGCCGCCCGACTACCTTCGTGACGCGGGCGCGAACCGGGTGGTGAAGACCGTGCACGAGGAGGCGTGGTGGAATCCGGCGGACCCCGTGGGCGAAATCCGCTTCGTCGAGACGGTCGCCGCCCAATACGGCTTGCCCACGGCGCTGGTCGGCAGTGGGCCGCTCGATCGCGATGACATTGGCGAGATTCTCGCCGGCCATGCAGCGAGCCCGCTCGCCCGCGGCATCCGCAACTATCCGGCGGCTGCCGCCAGTCCCTCGCAAGCGCGGCGCGGTGCGCCGGGCTCCATGGACGATCCGAAATGGCGACGCGGGTATGCCTTGCTCGAGCAGTATGGCTTCTCGTGCGATCTACAAGTGCCTTGGTGGCATCTCGACGCCATGGCGGAGCTCGCCGCCGATTTCCCGCGCACGCAGATCGTCATTGTGCACGCTGGCATGCCCAACGACCGTGGCCTGGACGGGCTCAAGGGCTGGCGGCGGGCGCTCGAGCGCGTGACGGCGCAGCCGAACGTGGCGATCAAGATCTCCGGTCTCGGCCAGCCGGGGCTGTCGTGGACGCTGGAGGCCAATGGTCCGGTGATCCGCGACGCGGTCACGATCTTCGGCGCCGAGCGCGCCATGTTTGCGAGCAATTATCCGGTGGACCGCATCGTCGGCACGTTCGCCACGATCTACGACGGCTTCCGCGCCGCCGTGGCCGACCGGTCGGAAGCCGAGCGCCGCAAGCTCTTTCACGACACGGCCGAGCGCATCTACCGGCTCTGATTCCGCGCCGGTCAGATTCGTGCGCCAGCCCCCAGATAGTAGAGCGCGCCCAACANGGCGCTCGCGGCGATCACCGGCATCATGCCGACCTTGAAGCGCAGCATGGCGACGAAGGCGGCGGCGGCCAGCACCACGCTCGCGACGTTGACCGTGGCCAGCACCGGCACCTGCAGCTTGAGGCCGTAGGCGCGCAGCTCGTTCACCTCGCCGAAGGCGAGATGGAGCGCGAACCAGACCGCGAGATTGAGGATCACGCCCACCACCGCGGCGGTGATGGCGGATAGCGCCGCGCTCAGCGCGCGGTTGCCGCGCAGCCGCTCGACGTACGGCGCGCCGAGGAAAATCCACAGGAAGCAGGGCGTAAAGGTCACCCAGGTGGTGAGCACGGAGGCAAAGACGCCCGCGACGTAGGGGTTGAGCGTGCCGGGGCTGCGGAAGGCGGCGAGGAAGCCCACGAACTGCAGCACCATGATGAGCGGGCCCGGCGTCGTCTCCGCCATGCCGAGGCCGTCGAGCATCTCGCTCGCCGTGAGCCAGCGATAGTGCTGCACCGCCTCTTGGGCGACATAGGCGAGCACCGCATAAGCGCCGCCGAAGGTCACGACCGCCATCTTGGAGAAGAAGACGCCGATCTCGCTGAAGACGTTGCCGGGGCCGAGCATCCAGACGATCATCGCGAGGGGGCCGAGCCACAGCGGCAGCCAGATCGCCAGCACCTTCGCGGCGCGCGCGAGCGACGGCCGCGCGTGTTCGAGGTCGCCTTCAAGCAATGTGTCGACGGCAGGCGCAGCGCCGGCCGCGTGACCTTGGATCACGGCGAACCGTTCAGGATCGACGCGGCCGCCGATGTAGCCGATGAGGCCGGCGCCGATGATGACCAACGGAAACGGCACGTCGAGGAAGAAGATCGCGACGAAGGCGGCCGCCGCGAGCGCGACCATGGCCCCGTTCTTCAGCGCACGTTTGCCGATGCGGATCACCGCCTCGACCACGATAGCGAGCACCGCCGCCTTGATGCCGAAGAAGATCGCCTGCACCAAGGTGAGCTCCTTGAAGCCGGCGTAGAGGATGCTGAGGATGAGAATCGCGACGACGCCCGGCAGCACGAACAGCGTGCCGGCGACGAGGCCGCCGGCGGTGCGGTGAAGCAGCCAGCCGATATAGGTGGCGAGCTGCTGCGCCTCGGGGCCGGGCAGCAACATGCAGTAGTTGAGCGCATGCATGAACCGGCTCTCGCTGATCCACTTCTTCTCCTCGACCAGAATCCGATGCATGACGGCGATCTGGCCGGCCGGCCCGCCGAAGGAGAGGAGCGCCACGCGCAGCCAGACCCGCGTCGCCTCCGCGAAGGAAATGCCGTGCGCGGCGACCGTTTCGGTCATTTCACGCCTTCGCCTTGTTGGTCGGCCAGTTGTGCGTTTCGTCCGTGGCGTCGCGGCACCAGCGATAGAAGGCGTCGTAGAGCGACATACCTGCCTCGAGCTGCGCGAGATCGTCCGTATGCATTCGCGAAAGTCCAAGCGAGGCCGCGAGCAAGCCAGCCGCTTCCGGTATCAAATCGAGGCGCGCCGTATCCGCCGCGCGCACGATCTTGGCGAGATGCAGGAGTGCCTCTGTGCCGATGCCGAATTCCTCGACCATGACGTCGAAGGTGCAGCGCTCGCCGCGATGGCTCCAGAACACGCCATCAATATCGTAGGGCGCGACCGCGAAGCGCTCGGCCACGGCCTTCACCTCGGCGGGCGCCACATACAGAAACACGGCGTTGGGATCGATGAAGCGGCGAATTAGCCACGGGCAGGCGATGCGGTCGATCTTCGGTCGCTCGCGCGTGACCCAGATCGTACGGCCCTGGGCATCGCGCGGCGGTAGCTTTGAGGTGTCGAGGAGCGGCAGCCGTGCCGCTTTCCAGCTCTCGAAGCCGCCTTCCAAGAAATCGGCCGGCACGCCTTCGTGGCGCAACCAAGCAGCGACGCCATGGCTCAGCTTCTGCCCCTTCTGGCAGATTACGACAGCGGTATGGCCGTTGAGCTGCCGTGCCCACTCCTGCGCGTTGGCGAAGGGACGGTGCATCGACCCTGGAATCAGCCGTGGGTCAATCGCCAAGTCCTCGTCGGTGCGCACATCGACGAGAACGGGGGATTTTGGCGTGCCGAACAGGCGCGCGAGCTTTTCAACGGAGATGGTGTTGATCGACGACATGATGCGTCCTCCATGCTGGTGGGACGCGATACTTCGGCATGTCGCCTCATGGGGAGATCGCATTCCCCAGGCGCTAATCAAGTAGCGGACCGCAAATCGTTGTCAAGGTGCCAACTTCAGAACCACATCGATTGGAGAGCGTACATCAACGGCCGTAGCGGGCCTCGAGGTCGCGGGCGCGCGCGACGTTCTTGTCGACGAGGCAGGCGAGGCGCTCCTCGAAGGTGCCGATGCCCTTCGCGCCCTCGTAGGGCGCGACGTTCTGGCATTCGAGGCCGCGGAAGCGCAGGAACACGCCCTGCGCCTCCTCAAGGGCGCTCTTCCAGCGCGCCTTCTGCACTCCCGCGAGCTCGGCGTGGGTCTCGATGACCACGCGGGCGCGGGCAAGCGCCTCGTTCATCGTCCGGTCGGTGTCGCGCGAGGCCTTCTCCAGGCACTCGATGTAGCCGCGGCCCGGTAGCTTGGCGCGCTCACACACAGCCTGGGAAGGACGCGACACCTGTTGCGCCTCGGCCGCAGAAGCGGCGAAGAGCGCGAGCAGGGAGATGAGTGCGAAGCGCATCACCGTGGGGGGCTTCAGGCCGCCTTGCGGCTCGACAGGAAGTTTCCCATGCGGTCGAGCGCTTTCACGATGTTCTCGGTGGAATTCGCATAGGAGAGCCGCACGTAGCCTTCGCCGAGCACGCCGAAATCGGGCCCGCCGACGATGGCGACGCCGGCTTCATCGAGGAGCGTGGCGGCAAGGGCTTTTGCCTTCCAGCCGGTGCGCTTGATATTGGGGAAGGCATAGAACGCGCCTTTGGGCGTGACGCAGGAAACGCCCGGCAGCTTGTTCAGGCCATCCACCACCACGCGCCGGCGGCGGTCGAACTCGGCCACCATCCTCTTCACATCGTCCTGCGGGCCGGTGAGCGCTGCGATCGCGGCGTACTGCGACGGCGCGTTGACGCAGGAATAGGAATTGACCGCGAGCTTGCGGGCGAGGTCGTAGAGCTTCTCGGGCCACACCGACCAGCCGAGCCGCCAGCCGGTCATGGCGTAGGTCTTCGACCAGCCATTGAGCAGAATGAGCCGGTCGCGGATCGACGGATAGTTGAGCAGCGTCACGTGCTCCTCGCCGTCGTAGAGCATGTGGTCGTAGATCTCGTCGGACATCACCACCACGTCGGGATGCCGGTCGAGCCCGGCCACCAGCTTCTCCACCTCGCGCTTCGGCGTCACGCCGCCGGTGGGATTGGCGGGCGAATTGAGGATGAGAAGCCGCGTCTCGCGGGTGATCAGCTTCAGCGTCTCGTCGGCGGAGAAGGCGAAGCCGTTCTCCTCGCGGATCGGCACCGGCACGGGCTTGGCGCCGGTGAACTCGATCATGGAGCGGTAGATGGGAAAGCCCGGATCGGGATAGAGGATGTCGGCGCCCGGCTCGCCGAACATCAGGATCGCGTCGAACATGGTGATCTTGCCGCCGGGCACGATCAGCACCCGGTCGGGTGACACTTCGACGCGATAGCGCTTGTGCACATGGGCGGCGACGGCTTCGCGCAGCGGCTTGATGCCGACGGCCGGCGTATAGCCGTGGTGGCCGTCGCGCAGGGCCTTGATCGCGGCTTCGACGATGTGGGGCGGCGTGGGAAAATCCGGCTGGCCGATGCCGAGGTTGACGATGTCGCGGCCCTGGGCCGCAAGCTCGGTGGCGCGCGCGAGCACGGCGAAGGCGTTCTCCTCGCCGATACGCTCGAAGGCTGGAACGACGCGCAAGAAATCCCCCGCTGAATGTTGATTTCGCGCGCCAGTTCAGCGCATCCTTTGGGCGAAAGCAAACCACAGGTGACGGGCGGGGGCGCGAACGCGCACCGATCACGTCCGCCTATCGCAGGGAGGCCCACATGGCTGGCTCGACTAACAAGAAGCGGCGCCGGCTGCGCTCGCAGCTCTGGTTCGACAATCCCGCCGATCCGGGCATGAGCGCGCTCTATATCGAGCGCTACCTCAACTACGGCCTGTCGCGGGCCGAGCTGCAATCGGGCAACCCGATCATCGGCATCGCGCAGACGGGCTCGGACCTGTCGCCGTGCAACCGCCACCACCTCGACCTCGCCCACCGCGTGCGCGAGGGCATCCGCACCGCCGGCGGCATCGCCTTCGAATTCCCCATGCATCCGATCCAGGAGACCGGCAAACGGCCGACCGCGTCGCTCGACCGCAACCTCGCGTATCTGAGCCTGGTCGAGGTTTTGTTCGGCTATCCGCTCGACGGCGTCGTGCTGATGACCGGCTGCGACAAGACCACGCCCGCCTGCCTGATGGCGGCGGCTACCGTTAACCTGCCGGCGATCGTGCTCTCGGGCGGGCCGATGCTGAACGGCTGGTGGAAGGGCGAGCGCGCCGGCTCCGGCACGGTGAAATGGAAGGCGCGCGAGCAGCTCGCCGCGGGCGAGATCGACTACAAGGAATATATCGACGTGGTGACCTCGTCGGCGCCGTCGATCGGGCATTGCAACACCATGGGCACGGCCTCGACGATGAATGCGCTCGCCGAGGCGCTCGGCATGTCGCTGCCCGGCTGCGCCGCGATCCCGGCGCCCTACCGCCAGCGGCCGGAAATCGCCTACGCCACCGGCAAGCGCATCGTTGAGATGGTGGAGGAGGATCTGAAGCCCTCCGACATCCTCACGCGCAAGGCGTTCGAGAACGCCATCGTGGCGAACTCGGCAATCGGCGGCTCGACCAACGCGCCGATCCACCTCAACGCGATCGCGCGCCACATCGGCGTCAAGCTCGAGATCGAGGACTGGGAAGAGATCGGCTATGACGTGCCGCTGATGGTCAACATGCAACCGGCAGGAAAATATCTCGGCGAGGAGTATTACCGCGCCGGCGGCCTGCCGGCGGTGATNAACGAATTGCTCAAGGCCGGCCGCATCCACGCCAATGCGATCACCGTCAACGGCAGGACCATGGGCGAGAACGTCAAGCGTGCACGCATCACCGACGAGGACGTGATCCGGCCCTACAAGTATCCGCTGCGCAAGCGGGCGGGCTTCAAGGTGCTGCACGGAAATCTGTTCGATTCCGCCATCATGAAGACGAGCGTGATCTCCGAGGAGTTCCGCAAGCGCTATCTGTCCGATCCGAAGCACCCTGACAGGTTCGAGGGGCGCGCCGTCGTGTTCGACGGCCGTGAGGAATATCACAAGCGCATCGACGACCCGTCGCTCAAGATCGATGAGAACACCATGCTGTTCATCCGCGGCGTGGGCCCCATCGGCTATCCGGGCGCGGCCGAAGTCGTGAATATGCAGCCGCCGGCGGCACTCATCAAAAAGGGCGTGCACTCGCTGCCCTGCATCGGCGACGGCCGCCAGTCGGGCACGTCGGGATCGCCGTCGATCCTCAACGCCTCGCCGGAAGCGGCGGCGGGCGGCGGCCTCGCGTTGTTGAAGACCGGGGATCGCGTGCGTATCGACCTCAACAAGGGCACCGCCAATATTCTGATCTCGCCCGACGAATTGGAGCAGCGGCGGGCGGCGCTGGAGCGCCGCGGCGGCTATAAGATCGCGAAGAGCCAGACGCCGTGGCAGGAGATCCAGCGGCATATGGTCGACCAGCTCGCCGACGGCATGGTGCTGAGGCCGGCGGTCAAGTTCCAGCGCGTGGCGCAGACGAGCGTGCCGCGCGACAGCCACTGATGCCTTCGGCGGCCGCGAAGCGGGCAGCGTTCCGCGCGCTGCACGCGGCGGGATGCTTCGTGCTGCCGAACCCGTGGGACTTCGGCACCACGCGTTACCTGCAGGGCCTCGGCTTCAAGGCGCTCGCCACCACGAGCGCCGGTGCCGCCAACGCGCTCGGGTTCGCCGACGGCGAGACGCCCCGCGATGTCATGCTCGCGCACATTCGCGCCATCGTCGAGGCAACGGACCTGCCGGTGAACGCCGACTTCGAAGCGGGCTACGGGCGCGACCCGGCCGGGGTCGGCGAGAGCGTACGGCTCTGCGGCGAGACGGGCGTCGCCGGACTCTCCATCGAGGATTCCACGCACGATAAGGAAAAGCCGCTCTATGAGATCGAGGAGGCGGTTGCGCGCATGCGGGCAGCCCGCGCCGCGATCGACAAGGTCGGCCGCGACGTGGTGCTCACGGGCCGGGCCGAGTGCTTTCTCCTGGCGCGTCCCGATCTCGACGAAACGATCAAGCGTCTGCGCGCCTATTCCGACGCGGGCGCCGACTGCCTTTATGCGCCGGGCATCCGCACCCGCGAGCAGATCGAAGCGGTGGTGAAGGCGGTGGCGCCGAAGCCGGTCAATGTGCTCATGGGCGGCCCGAGCGACTTCACGGCAGAAAATCTGGCGGCGCTCGGCGTGCGGCGCATCAGCACCGGCAGCGGGCTCTCGCGTGCGGCTTGGGGCGGCTTCCTGCGGGCGGCGAAGGGTCTTGCCGAAGCAGGGCGTTTTGACGGCTTCGCCGGCGCCGCATCGCCGAGGGAGCTCAATGAATTCTTCCGCATGGATGCCGCGCGGCGAGCGAAGACCTAAGGAGATCTCATCGTGGCCGATCGATTGAAGGGAAAGAAGGCGCTCGTCACCGCCGCGGGCCAGGGCATCGGCCGCGCGATTGCCGAGGCGTTCCTCGCCGAAGGTGCCAAGGTGATCGCCACCGATCTCGACGCGGCGAAGGTGAAAGGCCTGAAGGGTGCCGACGCGCGCAAGCTCGACGTGCGCTCGACGCCGGACGTTGAGGCGATGGCCAAGGCCGTTGGACCCATCGACGTCCTGGTGAACTGCGCCGGATACGTGCACCAGAGCACCGTGCTCGATTGCTCGGAGTCCGATTGGGACTTCTCCTTCGACCTCAACGTGAAATCCATGCACCGCACGATCCGCGCCTTTATTCCTGGCATGCTGGAGCAGGGCCAGGGGTCGATCATCAACATCTCGTCGGTGGTGTCGTCGGTGAAGGCGGTGCCGAACCGCTACGTCTATGGGACAACCA
>JGI12636J13339_1000070_pt1 | contig 13938 bp, 12 predicted proteins | sample BlaSpr_A8_Ref_M1_FD_13339 | JGI IMG/M metagenome (IMG submission 13339) | reverse complement strand
CCAGCTGCGCATGCTCGACCACTTCTTCCTCGGGCCGACGCTCGTGCGCGGCTTCCAGCCCGCCGGTATCGGGCCGCGCGATCTTTCGTTCGGAGGGATCACCCAGGATGCGCTGGGCGGCACCATGTACTGGGGCACGACCGCGGAAATCCAGTTCCCGCTATTCTTCCTGCCCAAGGATCTCGGCATCAAGGCCGCCGTCTTCGCCGACGCCGGATCGCTGTGGGGCTATAAGGGGCCGACCGTCTTTCCGGGTTTAGTCTCGGCCACCGATCCTTGCACAGGGGCTGCAATCGCTCCCGGCCCGGCGGCGATCTGCGTCGCCGACTCCTCGACCATCCGCACCTCGGCCGGCGTCAGCATCATCTGGGCGTCGCCGTTCGGGCCCATGCGCTTCGACTTCGGCTTCGCGCTCGCCAAGGAGCCCTACGACAGGACGCAGGTCTTCCGGTTCGGCGGCGGCGGGCGGTTCTGATCGCGCCTGCGCCAGGATGGCGTTTGGCGGCCGCCGCACGGGTGGCACTGGTTCGCGTATGACAGATCCTTTCTTCTTCCACGCTTCGGGGCCCCTCGCGCTCGGCGACGTGATCGAGCTCACCGGCGCCGAGCCGATCGGCGAGGTGGACCGGGGGCAGATCGTGTCCGGCGTGGCGCCGCTCGACCTCGCNGGGCCCGGCGACCTCTCGTTCTGCGACGGGCCGCGCTACTACGATGCGCTGCGGGGAACGGCGGCCGCAGTCTGCCTGCTCGCCAAGCGCCACGCCGGCGAGGCGCCGCGGGGACTCATCCTGCTCGCTATGGAGGCGCCGTATCAGGGCTACGTCGCGGTCGCGCGGCGGCTGCATGCCGACGCGCTCAAGCCCGCCGCCCTGTTCGAGGGCCGCGGCATCGCCAAGACCGCGGTGGTGCATCGCGATGCCCGGCTCGAGGACGGCGTCGTGGTGGAGCCCGGCGCGCTGATCGGCCCGCGCGCGGAGATCGGCAGCGGCACGCTGATCGGCGCCAACGTCGTGATCGGCGCCGACGTGCGCATCGGCCGCGATTGCGCCGTCGGCCCGGGGTCGAGCGTGTTGTACGCGCTGATCGGAGACCGCGTGATCTTGCATCCCGGCGTGCGCATCGGCCAGGACGGATTCGGCTACGTCCAGGATGGGCGGCGGCGGCACATCAAGGTGCCGCAGACCGGCCGCGTCATCATCCAGGACGACGTGGAGATCGGCGCAGGCTCCGCGATCGACCGCGGTGCCGGACGCGATACCACCGTCGGCGAAGGCACCAAGATCGACAATCTGGTGCAGATTGGTCACAACGCCACGATCGGCCGCCACTGCATCATCGTGGGCCTGTGCGGGGTCGCCGGAAGCGCTGTGCTTGGCGATTATGTGATGCTAGGGGGTCAGGCGGGCATCGCCGACCACACCAAGGTCGGCGAAGGTGCGAAAGTCGCGGGCGGCAGCGGCGTCGCCCGCGACATTCCGCCCGGCGACGAATGGGGCGGGACGCCGGCGATGCCNATGCGCGACTGGGTGCGTCTGTTCGGGGTGGTCCGCAAGGTCGCCGCGCTCCGGCCCGACGATGTGATCGCCGCTGCAGCGGCGCGCAAGCGCCGCGACGAGGGGACGGGGAAGGGATGAACGAAGCTCCGAGCAGCGTGCGCAGGTCGGTGGAGCTTGCCGAGATCCTGAAGCTCTTGCCGCACCGCTATCCGTTTCTGCTGGTCGACCGCGTGATCGAGATCGACGGCGACAACTCGTGCATCGGCATCAAGAACGTGACGGCGAACGAATCGTATTTCGTCGGCCATTTCCCGGGCAATCCAGTGATGCCCGGAGTGCTCCTGCTCGAAGGCATGGCGCAGACCTGCGGCGTCATCTGCAGCCTGTCGGCCGGCAAGGGCCGGCCGCTCCAACGCGTCCTCTTCCTCAGCATCGACAAGGCGAAATTCCGCAAGCCCGTTCTGCCCGGCGACGTGGTCGAGTACCACATGACGAAGACCGCGAACCGCAAGAAAATGTGGTGGTTCCGCGGCGAGGCCAAGGTGCGCGGCGCGCTCGTCGCCGAAGCCGAGATCGGCGCCATGGTCGCGGAAGACTGAAGCACCGTGGCCAAGATCGATCCCACGGCGCGCGTGGACAAGGGCGCGCGCATCGGCGCCGACGTGGAGATCGGGCCCTACTGCGTGGTGGGACCCGAGGTCACGCTCGCGGACGGCTGCCGGCTCATCGCGCAAGTCTATGTCACCGGCCGCACCAGCATCGGGCCGCGCACCATCGTATGGCCGTTCGCGGCACTCGGCACGCCGCCGCAATCGGTTCACTACAGGGGCGAGGCGAGCACGCTCGCGATCGGCGCCGACTGCGTCATCCGCGAAGGCGTCACCATGAACACGGGTACCGCCGGCGGCGGCATGCAGACGCGCGTGGGCGACCGCGGCATGTTCATGACGAACTCGCACGTGGCGCACGACTGCCAGGTCGGCAACGATGTGATCTTCGCCAACGCCGTCATGATCGGCGGCCACGTCGTCATCGAAGACCACGTGTTCATGGGCGGTGGGGCCGCGGTGCACCAACATATGCACGTCGGTGCGCACGCCATGGTGGGAGGCTTCACCGGAATTTGGGGCGACATGATCCCATTTACGACCGCCAAGGGTGACCGGGCGAAGCTCGCCGGGCTCAATGTGGTGGGTTTGCGCCGCCGCGGCTTCTCGGATGCGGCGATACGCTCGCTCCGCGGGGCCTATCGCATGCTGTTTTCGGGACCGGGGGAGCTTTCTACGCGCGTGGAGCAGGTGGCCGATGCGTTCGCCGGCGACGACAACGTGATGCGGATCGTCGCCTTCCTGCGCGAGGGCAAAGGGCGGCCCGTGGTCACCCCGAGCGGCAGTCGCAGGGCCAAGGAAAACTGAGTTGGCGAAGAAGCGCACAGCCAAAGCCGCGGTGCGGACCGACGCGGGCCCGGTCGCGATCGCGTGCGGCGGCGGCGCTTTTCCGCTGGCGCTCGCCGAAGCAGTGCGCGCGTCCGGCCGCGAGGTGCTGCTGTTTCTCATATGCGGCTTTGCCGACCCGGCGCTTGAGCGCTTTCCCCACCACTGGCTCGCGCTCGGCCAGGCGGGCCGGCTCATTCGTCTCATGCACCAGGCGCGCTCGCGCGAACTCGTGTTCATCGGCAGTCTGGTGCGGCCGCGGATCTGGCAAATTCGCTTCGATCTGAAAAGCCTGGCGCTCCTGCCGTACGTGGCACGCCTCTTCCGCGGCGGCGACAACCGCATGCTGTCGGCGATCGCGCTTTATTTCGGCAAGCAGGGCGTCCGCGTGCGCGGGGCGCACGAGGTCGCGCCCGGCTTGCTGATGCCGGAAGGCGTCATCGGCAGGCGCAAGCCGGATGCGGACGACGAAGAGGATATCGCCTTCGGCTTTTCGCTGGTGCGCACGCTGGGGCCGTTCGACGTTGGCCAGGCGGTGGCGATTGCGGGCAAGCGCGTGCTTGCCATCGAGGCTGCCGAGGGCACGTCAGGGCTGCTCGCCAATGTGGCGGCCATGCGCCAGAGCGGCCGCCTGCGTTTGCCCAAGCGCGCCGGCGTCCTGGTCAAGGCGCCGAAGCCCAACCAGGACCGTCGCGTCGACCTGCCGGCGATCGGCGCCGGGACCATCAAGGAAGTGGCCGCGGCCGGCCTCAAGGGCATCGCGGTGGAGGCGGGCGGCTGCCTCGTCGCCGACGCCGACGCGCTGGTGCGGGCGGCGGACGCGGCAGGGCTATTCGTAGTGGGAATCGCGCCGGGGTCGAAGCGGTGAACACGACGCGGCCGCTCGATGTGTTCATCGTCGCGGTCGACGTATCGGGCGATCATCTGGCCGCGAATTTGATGGCGGCACTGCGCCGCCAACACGGCGAGATTTCCTTCCGCGGCGTCGGCGGCCCCGCCATGACGGCGGAGGGGCTTTCGAGCCTTTTTCCTGTGGACGACCTGCCGACCATCGGCATCGTCGCGGTGATCGCCGAGCTGCCGAAAATTATGCGCCGGCTGCGCGAGACGGCCGAAGCGATCGCCGCATCGCCGCCCGACCTGCTCGTGCTCGTGGACAGCCCCGACTTCACCCATCGTCTTGCGGCACGGGTGCGGGCAAAATTGCCGAAGCTACCCATCGTGAAATACGTGGCTCCGACCGTGTGGGCGTGGCGGCCGGGACGGGCGGCCGCTATGCGGCCGGCGTTCGACCACGTGCTGGCGCTCTATCCGTTCGAGCCGAAGGTGATGGCGGACCTCGGCGGCCCGCCCACCACGTACGTCGGCCACCCGCTGCTCGAGCGCCTGAGCGAGCTCAGGCCATCGGCCGAGGAGGCCGCGGCACGCGAGCAGGGCCGGCCAATGGTGCTAGTGCTTCCCGGGAGCCGCCGCTACGAGGTGCGCCGGCTCGCGCCCGTGTTCGGCGAAGCAGCGGCGAAGATCGCGGCGGCGCGGCCAGACGCGGAATTCGTGGTGGCGACGCTGCCCAAGCTCGCGGCCGAGATCGAGCCCATGCTGTCCGCCTTTCCCAGGCGGCCGCGGATCGTCATTGCGGAGGCGGAAAAATTCACCGCATTCCGCCGGGCGCGAGCGGCAATCGCCGCCTCCGGCACGGTGACGCTTGAGCTCGCGCTCGCGGGGGTGCCCATTGTCGCCGGCTACCGTCTGCCGCTCGTGGAGGAGATGATTGCCCGGCTGCTCGTCCGCATCCGCATGGCGACCCTGCCCAATCTGCTGCTCGGCGAGCGGGTGCTACCGGAACTGATACAGCGGGATTGCACCGCCGGGAACCTTGCCGCGGCCCTCCTGCCGCTCCTCGATTCCGGTGCCGCGCGCGCGCGGCAAACCGAGGGCTTCGGCCGTCTCGATCGGGTGCTGGAGACCGGCGGCGAGCGCCCAAGCGCCCGGGCGGCCCGCGTTCTCCTGGAAATCGCCGATGTCGGGGGTTCCCGCCGGCTGAATGCGATGGCGCCCCGGGCTCGGGGACAGTAGAATACCGGATTCTTCCATGAGATTTCGCAACCCGGAACTCCCTATGTCCGACATCCACGCCGCCATCGCCGGGGTTCAGGGCTACGTCCCGCCCGACATCCTGACCAATGACGACTTGGCCAAGATGGTGGACACCTCGGATAAGTGGATCACCGAGCGCACCGGCATCAAGGAACGCCACATCTTGAAGGGCGAAGGGCTCGGCACCTCGCACATGGCGGCGGAAGCCGTCCGCGGCCTGTTGAAGAAGACCAACACCAAGCCCGGGGACATCGATTTTCTCGTCTGCGCTACCACCACGCCGGACTTCATCTTCCCGGCCACGGCCAACCTGATCTGCGACATGGTGGGCATCAAGGGCGTGCCGAGCTTCGACGTGCAGGCGGCCTGCTCTGGCTTCATCTACGCGTTGTCGGTGGCCTCGCAGTTCGTCGAGACCGGCCGTGCCAAGAAGGCGATCGTGGTCGGCGCCGACAAGATGTCGGCGCTGATGGACTACACCGACCGCTCGACCTGCGTCCTGTTCGGCGACGGCGCCGGCGCGTTGCTGCTCGAGCCGGCGAGCGACGGCACCGGCATCATCGATACCGTGCTTGGCGCCGATGGCCAGGGCTGGGAGCACCTCTACCAGAAGGCCGGCGGGTCGCGCATGCCGCCGACCCACGAGACGATCGACAAGAAGCTGCACTACGCCCGCCAGATGGGGCCGATCGTCTACAAGTTCGCGGTCAAGTACATGGCCGAGGTGACCCAGCAAATCCTCGACCGCAACAACCTCACTGCCGCCGACGTTGACTGGCTGGTGCCGCACCAGGCGAACAAGCGCATTATCGAGGGCACGGCCGAGCGCATGCAGCTCCCCATGGAGCGCGTGATGGTAACGATACACAAGTACGGCAACACCACCGCGGCGACGATTCCGCTCTGTCTGTGGGACTACGAGGAGCGGCTCAAGCGCGGCGACAACCTCGTGTTCGCCGCCTTCGGCGGCGGGCTGACGTGGGCCGGCGCCTACGTGAAGTGGGCCTACAACGGCATGAACGGCAAGGGCCGCTAGCCTACTTCCGCCGCGAAATCGGCACGTAGTCGCGCTTGGTGGCGCCGGTGTAGAGCTGGCGCGGCCGCCCGATCTTCTGGTGCGGGTCCTCGATCATCTCTTTCCATTGGGCGATCCAACCCACGGTGCGGGCGAGCGCGAACAGCACGGTGAACATCGAGGTGGGAAAGCCCATCGCCTTGAGCGTGATCCCCGAATAGAAATCGATGTTCGGATAGAGCTTCTTCTCGATGAAGTAGTCGTCCTTGAGCGCGATGCGCTCGAGCTCCATGGCGACGTCGAGCAGCGGATCGTCCTTGATGCCGATCTCGGTCAGCACCTCGTGGCAGGTCTTCTGCATGATCTTGGCGCGCGGGTCGTAGTTCTTGTAGACACGGTGGCCGAAGCCCATGAGGCGGAACGGGTCGTCCTTGTCCTTGGCCCGCTTGATGTACTCGGGGATGCGATCGACGTGGCCGATTTCGGCGAGCATCTTGAGCGTCGCCTCGTTGGCGCCGCCATGCGCCGGGCCCCATAGGCAGGCGATGCCGGCGGCGATGCAGGCAAACGGGTTCGCGCCGGAAGAGCCGGCAAGCCGCACCGTGGAGGTCGACGCATTCTGTTCGTGGTCGGCGTGCAGGATGAAGATGCGGTCGGTGGCGCGCGCCAGCACCGGGTTCGGCTTGTACTCCTCGCACGGCACGGCGAAGCACATGCGCAGGAAGTTCGACGCGTAGTCGAGCTCGTTTTTGGGGTAGATGAACGGCTGGCCGATGGAATACTTGTAGGCCATGGCGGCGAGCGTCGGCATCTTCGCGATCATGCGGATCGAGGCGATGAGGCGCTGCTGCGGATCGGAGATGTCGGTGGAGTCGTGATAGAACGCGGAAAGCGCACCGACCGAGCCCACCATCACCGACATCGGATGCGCGTCGCGGCGGAAACCCTGGAAGAAGCGGCTCATCTGCTCGTGCACCATGGTGTGATGAGTCACCCGGTGCATGAAGTCGGAGCGCTGGGGCGCGGTGGGAAGCTCGCCGTAAATCAGCAGGTAGCAGGTCTCGAGAAAATCGCCGTGCTCGGCGAGCTGCTCGATGGGGTAGCCGCGATAGAGCAGAACGCCCTCGTCGCCGTCGATGTAGGTGATCTTGGATTCGCAGCTCGCGGTCGACGTGAACCCCGGGTCATAGGTGAACATGCCCGTGGTGTCGTAGAGCTTGCCAATGTCGACGACCGCGGGGCCGATGGTGCCGTCGCGCACGGCGAAGTCCCAACGGTCGCTGCCCACGGTGAGGGTGGCGGTTTTAGCCTTGGCTTTAGCGTCCATCCCGGTTCTCCCTCGCAAGTAGGGTACGGTCGGCCGGAAGCTTCAAGTTAGCCCGGTGGGGCGCGGCTTTTCGCGAAGCTCGGTGCCCGGTCAGCCTTTAAATTGGTAACTCTTTTGCACTGCACAAGCAAGGTGGGAGAACGTGCAACCTGAGCTCGCGCGCCCTCAGGCCGCCGCGGCGAGGTTGGCCTGGTCGCGGAGCCGCGCCAGGCTCTCGTCCTTCCCGAGCACCACGAGCACGTCGAAGATGCCCGGAGACGTGGAGCGGCCGGTCAGTGCCGCGCGCAGCGGCTGGGCCACCGCCGCGAGTTTCACCCCCTCGCGCCCGGCAAGCTCGCGCACAGCGATGTCGAGGACGTCGTGTCGCCAGTCGGTCTTCTCCAATACTGCGATTGTTCGTTTCAGGAGCGCTCGGGCCTCGGGCGTGAGAATCGCGCGCGCCTTGTCGTCGAGCTGCAAGGGCCGCTCGTCGATCAGAAAGCGCGCGCTGTCCAGAAGCTCGACCAGGTTCTTGGTGCGCTCCTTCAGGCCGGGCAAGGCGGCGAGGATGCGCCCGCGCGCCCGCGCGAAGCGTGCGCCAAGCGCCGGGCCGTCGGGGAGATAGAGCAAATTTTTCTCCAGCGCCACCATCAGCTCCTCGTCGGACATGGCGCGCATGTAGTGGCCGTTCAGGTTTTCGAGCTTGGCGAAGTCGAAGCGCGAGGGCGAGCGGCCGACCTTGCCGATGTCGAACAGCGCGATCATCTCTTCGGTCGAAAAGATTTCCTGATCGCCATGACTCCAGCCGAGGCGGACGAGATAGTTGCGGAGCGCCTCGGGTAGATAACCCATAGCGCGATATGCTTCGACGCCAAGGGCGCCATGGCGCTTGGAGAGCTTGGCGCCGTCGGGCCCGTGAATAAGGGGAATATGGGCCATCCTGGGGATGTCCCAACCCAGCGCCTGATAGATCTGCGACTGCCGCGCGGCGTTGGTGAGATGGTCGTCGCCCCGAATGATATGGGTGATGCCGGTGTCGTGATCGTCGACCACTACCGAAAGCATGTACGTGGGCGTTCCGTCCGAACGAAGCAGTACCAGATCGTCGAGATCGGCGTTCGGCCACGTCACGCGACCCTGCACCAGGTCGTCGACCGCGGTCTCGCCTTCGGTCGGCGCCTTCAGGCGGATGACAGGAGGGACACCCCCCGGCGCCTCCGCCGGGTCGCGGTCGCGCCAGTAGCCGTCATAGCGATAGACCTTACCTTCGCGCCGCGCCTTTTCGCGTAATTTCTCCAATTCATCGGGGGTCGCATAACAGCGGTAAGCGCGACCGACGGCGAGGAGCGCCTCGGCGACCTCACGGTGGCGGGTAGCGCGGGCGAACTGATGGATGACCTCGCCGTCCCACTCGATGCCGAGCCACTTGAGCCCGTCGAGGATGGCGTCGACCGCCTCCTGCGTGGAGCGCACCCGGTCGGTGTCCTCGATGCGCAACAGCATCTTGCCACCGCAATGGCGCGCATAGAGCCAGTTGAACAGGGCCGTGCGCGCCCCGCCAATGTGGAGGAAGCCGGTGGGCGAGGGCGCAAAGCGGGCAACGACGGGCTCGGTCATGACTATCGCGGGTCCGTGTAGCGAACAAACGCGTTTTGCGCAAAGGCCGTCTTGGCGCGCGCGTGTGGATTTGGCACACAGATGGCACTTCGCGCGAAGGAATCGAGGANGGAATCTTGGCCAGCATGACGACAGGAACGGCAACGCCGGAAGCGGGCCAGGACTTCATCCGCGACATCATCCGCGCCGATCTGGCGGCGGGGCGACACAGAGCGGTGGTTACACGCTTCCCGCCAGAGCCGAACGGCTATCTGCACATCGGCCACGCCAAGTCGATTTGCCTCAATTTCGGTGTGGCGGAGGAATTCGGCGGGCGCTGTCATCTGCGCTTCGACGACACCAATCCCACCAAGGAAGAGCAGGAATATATCGACGCGATCGAGCGCGACGTGCGCTGGCTCGGCTTCGACTGGGGCAAGCACCTCCATCACGCGTCCGATTATTTCGAGCAACTCTACGAGTGGGCCGACCATCTGATCCGCTCGGGCAAGGCCTATGTGGACGACCAGTCGCAGGAGGAAATGCGCATCACCCGCGGCACGCTCACAGAGCCCGGAAAGAACAGCCCGTTCCGCGACCGCAGCGTGGAGGAAAACCGCGATCTCTTTCGCCGCATGCGGGCAGGCGAGTTTCCCAACGGCGCGCGCGTGCTGCGCGCCAAAATCGACATGGCGTCGGGCAACATCAACCTGCGCGATCCGGTGCTCTACCGCATCCTGCATGCGAGCCACCCGCGCACCGGCGACAAATGGCGCATCTATCCGAGCTACGACTTCGCCCATGGCCAGTCGGACGCGATCGAAGGCATCACGCACTCGATCTGCACGCTCGAATTCGAGGATCATCGGCCTCTCTACGATTGGTTCTTGGACAATCTTCCGGTGCCGTCGCGGCCGCGTCAGTATGAGTTTGCGCGTCTCAATCTGAGCTACACGGTGCTTTCCAAGCGCGTGCTCACGGAGCTGGTGCGCGGCGGTCATGTCACCGGCTGGGACGATCCGCGCATGCCGACGCTTGCCGGCCTGCGGCGGCGGGGTGTGCCGCCGGAGGCGATCCGCGACTTCGTGAAGCGCATCGGCGTTGCCAAGGCGAACAGCCTGGTCGACATGGGCATGCTGGAATTTTCGATCCGCGAGTTTCTGAACAAGACGGCGCCGCGGCGCATGGCGGTGTTGCGGCCCTTGAAGGTGGTGATCGAGAATTATCGTGAGGGCACGAGCGAGGAGATCGAGGCCCTCAACCACCCCGAGGACAAATCGGCGGGCACGCGCAAGTTGCGCTTCGGCCGCGAGCTGTACGTGGAGCGCGAAGACTTCATGGAAAATCCGCCGAAGAAATTCTTTCGCCTGTCGCCCGGCAAGGAAGTGCGGCTCCGCTACGCATATTTCATCACCTGCCGCGAAGCAGTGAAGAATGCCGATGGCGAAGTCACCGAGCTGCGCTGCACCTACGATCCGGCGACGCGCGGCGGCGAGACGCCGCCCGACGGACGCAAGGTGCAGGCGACGCTGCATTGGGTTTCGGCCGCGGACACGGTCACGGCCGAAGTGCGGCTCTATAATCCGCTGTTCACGCGACCCGATCCCAGCGCTGGCGATTTCGCCGCCGATCTCAATCCTAATTCGGTCGAAGTGCTTGCCGATTGCCGACTTGAGCCTTCGCTTGCAGCGACCAAGCCCGGCGCAACGGTCCAGTTCGAGCGTCAGGGCTACTTCTGCCTCGATCCCGACTCTGAGCCCGGCCGGCCCATGTTCAACCGGACGGTCGGTCTGCGCGACACCTGGGCCAAGGTGAAAGCCGGGATATAACACTCGCGCATACACGCAGTCCGTGTACCATTTGGGGCGCGGGGCGGCGCTATGGGTAACGGCGACGAAACACCGCNTGCGCGCGGGCGCGCGNCGGCGATCGGAACGCGCCCGGGCGNGAGCNGGGCGGGGCTGATCGCCGATCGCTTGGCGGNGGCTTTCGCCGCNCTCGCCCTGCTCCTGCAGGCCGAGGCGCGCGCGGCGCGGTTGGCACCCTGGCTGCCGGTCGCTGGAACAAGCGAGGTGTTAGGGGTGTTACTGTCCAGGGGCCTCAATAGCCCGACTATGGGGAGGATTAAGCACATGCATAGGATCAGCCTTCGCAGCGGTGTCGCAGCTCTGGCGCTCGCCGTTCTTCTTGTTGCGGGCTCGCCGGCGCTCGCCGAGACCGTAGCCTTTAAAGCCGAGCTGAAAGGCGCGAACGAGGTTCCGCCCATCGACAGCAAGGGTACCGGTACCGTAACCGCAACCTACGACACCGCGAGCAAGAAGCTGTCGTGGAAAATCAGCTATTCGGGGCTAACCGGCAATGCCACGGCCGCCCATTTCCACGGGCCGGCCGACCGCGACAAGAATGCCGCCGTCGTGGTGCCGATAATCGGCAGTGTCACGAGTCCGATCGAAGGCTCGGCCACGCTGACCGAAGCCCAGGCCGCCGACTTCATGGCTGGACGCTGGTACTTCAACATCCACACCGCGGCCCATGCTCCCGGCGAGATCCGCGGACAGATGCTCAAGGGCATGTAGCGTCGCTGTCATCTGCGGGAACGGCCTTATCCAGGCCGTTCCCGTTTTTCTGGCGGACAGGCTCGGTAAGAAGAGCGGCTCTGCTCGCATTTATGAGTTTACGGTCTAGTACCGCCGGAACAGCCCGACCATCTTGCCCTGGATCTGCACCCGGTCGGGACCGAAAATGCGCGTCTCGTAGGACGGGTTCGCCGCTTCCAGCGCGATGGAGGCGCCCTTCTTGCGCAGCCGCTTCAGCGTCGCTTCCTCCTCGTCAACGAGCGCCACCACAATGTCGCCGGTGTCGGCGGTGTCGGCGCGCTTGATCAGCGCGAGGTCGCCTTCGAAGATGCCGGCCTCGATCATGGAGTCGCCACGCACCTCCAGCGCGAAGTGCTCACCCGCCGACGACAGCATCTCCGGCGGCACGTGCACGGTGTGGCTGCGGGTTTGGATCGCCGAGATGGGCGTGCCGGCGGCGATGCGGCCCATGACCGGGATCGCGATAGGCCTGCCGCCGTCGTCCTCGGATGCCGTGCGCGTAACGCGGCCGAGCGAGCCCTCGATCACGTTCGGCGAGAAGCCGCGGCGTGGGGAAGTGCCCATGCCGGGCGACACGGTCTCGGGCAGCTTGATCACCTCGATCGCGCGCGCACGATTGGGCAGGCGGCGGATGAAGCCGCGCTCTTCCAGCGCCGTAATCAGGCGATGGATGCCGGACTTGGAGCGGAGATCGAGGGCGTCCTTCATCTCGTCGAAGGACGGCGGGACGCCCGATTCTTTCAGGCGCTCATGGATGAAGCGGAGGAGCTCATACTGCTTGCGGGTCAACATGGGGTCAGCTCCAGCGCATGGGGGAATCGAAACAAACCATGAACAAATCTAGCTGTTCTAGTTGTGTTCCGCAACAGGACGCCGGTGGTGTCCTGATTAAACCCCCGGTGTCCTAATTCGCGCTGATTCGGCTTACGTTCTTCCTAACGGCTTGGACGAGCGCTCAAGGGACGGACACGTGCGCTGGATTACCTCAGGCCAAACAAAAATAATTAGCCACCCCGCTGGATAAAATTCCCATCAAAATACGAGCCTTCACTAACCTCCGGCTCTCATGTTGTACACTGACAACGCACTGTACAGTGCAGATTTATGAAGCAGACTTTTTTACTACGCACTTGCCACATAAAGAAAAATTCCTATTGTCGGTTTTCCAAGATCGCTGGATGTGTCCGGCGAGTCGCCGAAAGGCGAAAAGAAGGGGGCCGCCCGCGGTGAAGCAAGACGACCCCAAACCGTCCCGATAGGGACGTCCTAGCCGGAGGTCGGCGCTGTAACCAGTGTCGCCTCCGGCGACCGCTCGGTGTTCTACGCACCGATGCGAATCATGAATCTACACACCGCGAGTGATGCGTCTACCCCTGTTTGCTCTCAGTGGGAGTCTCCTGGCCGTGGTGATCGCGGAGCCATCGCTGCGTCAATTTTGATGCCCCCTTCGCCCTTATAAATCAGATCGAAGATATTGGCTGCGGTTTGCAGCCATTTCGCCCGATCTTGCACGTTCCAGTCGCTTCCCGTGGGTGGCAGAGCTCGCAGTAGGCCCTGAATAAAGGGATCAAGCCCCTCGACCCCGCCGCCACCCCCGCTGCCTCCCTTTTTGGCGTCGGCGTCGCCGCCGGCATCGGATGTTGGGGGAGGCGCTTCGTCTCGAACCGCTATACCGGGCTTCACAAGCCGGCCGCGACCCTGCTCAAAAAATCCAGCCTGCTCGGCCGAACGCTCCAGCACTCGCCGAGCCCGGTCTTTGATTTTTTCCGCGACGCCAAGTCCTTGAATATCGCGCTCAAGCGCTGCCGTGGGTGGCAAAGCGCCGCCCCGATATTTTTCATAGACAGCGTTGTAAAGCGGCACATTTAGGAAGGCACGAATCTTGGCTTCCCGCGCCCGCTGCGGATCAACAACCATTTTTCCGAGGTCGGACAAGCGGTGATGGCCCGCAACCGTCTCAATCACACCAAATAGCCGCGCAGCGGAAATCTGAACGCGATAGCCGCTGCTTTTTGGACTCTGCTCGGTCCAAGCTGCCAGCTGGTCGTCGTCGCAATCGCTGTACCCCACCTGGCTGTTAATCGCCTGCGCCATTTCGACGGCACTGGTCAGATCTTCGTATGGAAAGGCGATAGAGGACCGCTGACGGCTGTCACCGTCCTCCGCTTTCGCCCCTTTAGCCTTCGCCGGGTCCTTCACCTGGGTCACGTTCTCGCCTGCCACGAGGATGCTCCTGTTCAATCTACAGGTTTAAATATCGCACTATCTAATGCGGAGTTATCCACCGTGTCAAGGCTACAATCCACTTTTTACATATAAACTTGACGCTAACCAAAAAACGCATTACAGTAGCATAACGGTGGGGGCTGTCCCTGCCGGAAAAATTGGGAATTTCAAATGG
>JGI12636J13339_1000068_pt1 | contig 14026 bp, 13 predicted proteins | sample BlaSpr_A8_Ref_M1_FD_13339 | JGI IMG/M metagenome (IMG submission 13339) | reverse complement strand
ACACGCAAACCGGCCGCGCCCGAGCCGCCGGTCCTGCAAAGCGTGGCGGCGCCGGAGAACGTGGTGCGGCTCCGGCCCGGCACCGGCGAGTTGCGCCGGCCGTCGCTGACGCCGAGCGAGCATCACGCCTTCCGCGAGATCGCGCGGGTGCTCGGCGCCCGCATCGAGGGCGTCGACGAGGCGCCGGTGCAGCCGGTCGAGCCCGAGGAAAAGCGGTGCCGACGGTGCCGCTGCGCGAGGCGGTCCCGCATGCGGCCGGCGACGGCGAGCGCGCCGTGCTCGACCGCCTGCCGCTCGGCGTCGTGGTCCATCGCGGCGACNNNATCCTCTACGCCAACCGCACGCTGCTCGATTGGCTCGGCCTCGACAGCGCCGAGGCGCTCGGCGTGGCCGGCGGGCTCAATCGCCTCTTCGCCGGCGGACTGGCGCTCGACCCTACCGAGGACACCGGCGCGAGCCGGGTGCTCGCGATCTCCGGCCGCGAGGGCGAGCCGATCCCAGTGGAGGCGCGGTTGCTGACGGCGCCGTGGGACGGCGAGACGGCGCTAGTCTACGTATTGCGCCGCGCGGGTGCCGCTCTCGACGAGCGGCTGGAGGCGAGCGGCTTGGCGCTCCGCGCAGCGGAAGCCACCGCGCGGGAGATGCGGGCGGTGCTCGACACCGCCACCGACGGCGTCATCATCCTCGACCGCCAGGGCCGCATCCACGGGCTCAATCGCTCGGCGGAGGCGCTGTTCGGCTTCGACTCCCCCGAGGTCGAGGGCCAGAGCTTCCAGATGCTGTTCGCGCCGGAAAGCCACCGGGCCGCCGCGGACTATCTCGACGGCGTCGCCTCCGGCGGCGTCACCAGCCTCTTGAACGACGGCCGCGAGGTCATCGGCCGGGTGCGCGAGGGCGGGCTTATCCCGCTGTTCATGACGCTCGGGCGCATCGGCGAGAACACGGAAAAGTTTTGCGCCGTGTTCCGCGACATCAGCCAGTGGAAGCGCGCCGAGGAAGACCTGATCGAATCCAAACGGCAGGCCGAGCGCACGAGCTCGGCGAAATCCGACTTTCTCGCCAAGATTTCCCACGAAGTGCGCACGCCGCTCAACGCCATCATCGGCTTCGCCGAGGTGATGATGGACGAGCGCTTCGGGCCCATGGGCAACGAGCGCTACCTGCAATACGTCAAGGACATCCACACCTCGGGCCAGCACCTGATCTCGCTGGTCAACGACCTGCTCGATCTCTCCAAGATCGAGGCAGGCAAGGTGGAGCTCGCTTTCGGCCGCGTCGACCTCAACGACGTGGCGCGCCAGTGCATGGGCATCATGCAGCCGCAGGCGAACCGCGAGCGCATCATCATCCGCTCGTCGCTGGCGCCGGAGCTGCCCGAGGTGGTGGCCGACGCCCGCTCGATCCGGCAGATCGTGCTGAACCTCCTCTCCAACTCGGTGAAGTTCACCCCACCGGGCGGCCAAGTGATCGTGTCCACCATGCTCGCCGACACCGGCGAGGTGTACCTCCGGGTACGCGACACCGGCGTCGGCATGTCGGATGCCGATATCGCGACCGCGCTCGAGCCCTTCCGCCAGCTCTCCACCGTGAGCCGGGCGCGGGGGACGGGTCTGGGCCTGCCGCTGACCAAGGCGCTGGTGGAGGCGAACCGGGCGAGCTTCACCATCAAGAGCGCGGTGAGCTCGGGTACGCTTGTGGAGATCGCCTTCCCGTCGACGCGGGTTCTCGCCGAATAGCCGTCGTCAATCCTGTGCGTTTCCCATTGACTGCCGCCCCGCTTTTTGCAAAAAATTGAGTAAGAACAATAGTTTATAACGGTTCCAAAGTAAGGGGACGCGCAAGCCTCCAATGATCGTCTGCTCCTGCAACGTCTTGTCCGACACGCAAGTGCGCGAGACCGTGAACGCGGCCTCGGCGCGCACGGCCGGCCAGGTCTACCGTTGCCTCGGCTGCAGCCCGCAGTGCGGCCGCTGCGCGCGCACCATCCGCGCCATCATGGACGACGCACTCGGCCGCGCCTGCACCATCTGCGACACGCCCTGCCCGCTCACGTCGGCTGAGTAAGCCGGTTCCGCTTCACACGAAAGTGGCGCGCCCAACCGCGGGCGCAAAATGCAATCGGGACGCCGCGCGGTTGTGCGACGTCCCGACGGTCTTGGCTGCTACTGAACGCGCCGCGCTCAGCGGCGCGGGCGAAAGCTCACTTGCCCTTCCAGCCGGCTTCCCGGCCGCAGGCTTCCGCGGCGCGCGGGTTGGCCTTCTCCCAGACGGTGATCGAGCGCGTCTCGGAGGAGGACATGCGGTTGTTCATGCAGGTGCAGTAGGTGAGTACAACTGGCACGGTCTGCCCTTCGTCCTTGTTGTCGGATACGCAGCGCCTGATCCAGGCGTCGTCGTCGGCGTCGGCGCGGACCGGCGCCGCCGCGAACAACGAGAGGGCTGACAGCGTAAGCAATGTCGCGATAGTGGATTTCATCGTGGGAATTCCTCTGCAAAGCTTCCGGGCTGCCTTCGGTCGCGAGCCACCGGTATGCGGCGACAATCAGCGCGCGCCGGCCTTCGCGCGCGTTGGTTAGTGATCAAATTGCCAACCGGTACCACATTCTAACGGATTGATGTTTATCGCCTTTTCTGCGTTCTGGACTTCCTTTTAGAATTATTCTAACGTATAAAATTCAAGTAAATCCGAGAGGCGGCGCATGAAGGGCGATCCCAAGGTCATCGATTACCTGAACCGCGGGCTGCGGTCGGAGCTTACCGCCATCAACCAGTACTGGCTGCACTTCCGCATGCTCGACAACTGGGGCTTCGAGGAGCTGGCCAAGAGGTGGCGCGAGGAATCCATCGAGGAGATGCAGCACGCCGACCGCTTCGTCGACCGTATCCTGTTCCTCGAAGGCTTCCCCAACCTGCAGGTGCTCGATCCGCTCCGCATCGGGCAGACCGTGAAGGAAATTCTCGAGAGTGACCTCGCCGCCGAGCTTGACGCGCGCACGCTCTACCAGGAGGCCGCCACCCACTGCCATTCGGTCAAGGACTATCCCTCGCGCGAATTGTTCGAGGACCTGATGGAGGACGAGGAAGGCCACATCGATTTCCTCGAGACCCAGCTCGAGCTCATGACCCGCGTCGGCGTCGAGCTCTATTCGCAACACCACATCGGCAAGCTCGAAAAGATCGAGCCCGGCAGCAAGCCGTAGGACCGACGTTAACCCAGGCCAATCCCCTCAATGTCGTCATCGCCGGGCTTGTCCCGGCGATCTCGTTTAGGGACGCACGGCCTTGCCAATAGAATGGGGATGGCCGGGACAAGCCAGGCCATGACATTCAGGTGCGCAACTCCGGCAGATCGCGATAGAGCTCCAGCGCCTCCGGGTTCGCGAGCGCCTCGGTGTTCTTCACCGGCCGGCCGTGCACTACCTCGCGCACCGCGATCTCGGTGATCTTGCCCGAGCGCGTGCGCGGGATGTCGGTGATCTGGATGAGCTTGGCCGGCACGTGGCGGGGCGAGGCGCCTTCGCGGATTTTCCGCTTGATGCGATCGGTCAGCGCCGCATCGAGCTGCGCGCCGTCGCGCAGGCGCAGGAAGAGCACAATGCGCACGTCGTGGTCCCAGTCCTGGCCGATGGCGATCGATTCCACCACCTCGGGGATCTGCTCCACCTGGGCGTAGATCTCGGCGGTGCCGATGCGCACGCCGCCGGGGTTCAGCGTCGCGTCGGAGCGGCCGTGGATGATGAGGCCGCCGTGCCTGGTCCATTCCGCGAAATCGCCGTGGCACCATACGCCGGCGAAGCGCTCGAAATAGGCGGTGTGATATTTCTTGCCCTCCGGGTCGTTCCAGAACATGACCGGCATCGACGGAAAGGGCTTGGTGCACACGAGCTCGCCGCGCTCGCCGTCGATGTGCTTGCCCTCCTCCGACCACACGTCCACGGCCATCCCGAGCCCCGGCCGCTGCAATTCGCCCTTCCATACCGGCGAGGTGGGGTCGGCCATGGCGAAGGAGGAGACGAGATCGGTGCCGCCCGAGATCGAGGCGAGGTGCACGTCTTTCTTGATCGAGCGATAGACGAACTCGAAGCTCTCCGGCGCGAGCGGCGAGCCGGTGGAGGTGATCAGCCGCACCGATGAAAGGTCGAACTTCTTCGCCGGCTCGAGCCCGGACTTGTTGACCGCGTCGATGTATTTCGCCGACGTGCCGAACACATCGATCCGCGCCTTGTCGGCGAAATCGAACAGCGCCTCGGGCCCGGGCGCGAACGGCGAGCCGTCGTAGAGGCAGAGCGTGGCGCCGCAGCCGAGCCCCGACACCAGCCAGTTCCACATCATCCAGCCGAGCGTGGTGAAATAGAAGATGCGCTCGCCTTCGCGCAGGTCCGCGTGCAGCCGGTGCTCCTTGAGGTGCTGGATGAGCGTGCCGCCGGCGCCATGGACGATGCACTTCGGCACGCCGGTGGTGCCCGAGGAATAGAGAATGTAGACCGGATGATGGAACGGCAGCCGCTCGAACGTCACGGCCTGGGCGGCAAACGGCGCCAGAAATTCCGTGAGCGTCACCGCGCGGGAGAGCTTCTTCGCCACCGCCGCGGCTTCGCCGACGAGGGGCACGACCACCACCCTCTGCGCGCTCGGCAGTTGATCGACGATGTGCTTCAGCTTGCCGGCCACCTCGATCTCTTTGCCCGCGTACCAGTAGCCGTCGCAGGTGACGAACACCTTGGGCGCGATCTGGCCGAAGCGGTCGAGCACGCCGCGCTCGCCGAAATCGGGCGAGCAGGACGAGAAGATGGCGCCGAGCGAGGTCACCGCCAGCATGACGGCGACCGCTTCCGGCATGTTGGGCAGCATGGCCGCGACGCGATCGCCGACNCCGACGCCCGCTGCCGCGAGCGCCTGTTGCAGCCGCGACACCAGCTGATCGAGCGCGGCGAAGCTCATGGTTCGCTCCGCCTTGTCCTCGGCGCGGAAGATGAAGGCCGGCGTGTCGTNGTGCCGGCGCATCAGGTTCTCGGCGAAGTTGAGGGTGGCGTCNGGGAAGAATTTCGCGCCCGGCATCGCCTCGCCGTCGACGAGGCGCCGGCCGCCCTTGTCGCCGACGATGCCGGTGAAGTCCCACACCGCGTCCCAGAATTCGGCGCGATTCGCCACCGACCAGGCGTGCAACTCCGGGTAGGGGCCGAGCCTGGTGCCATAGTGGCGATTCACCGCGTCGCGGAAGGCAACGAGCTGGGTCGCCTGCACGCGCTCCGGACTGGGCGCCCAAAGCGGCCGTTCCGCCCCCGACATGGCTACCTCACTGACGTTGCAAATGAATTCATAGCGTTTAGCATCCGCCTTGTCAGGCCATCAAAGCGTCACAGAGCAAACCCAAGGCTTCCCCCGCCGGCGCCCGAGGCCCCGGTCCCCGATCACAACCGTACGGTCCGGCTTTGAGCAGATCATCCCGCATGCAGCGCGTGGCCGTAGGCTTAGTCGCCGCGGTCATCCTGGCCGCGGCGGGGCTCACGGCGCTACCGTACCTGGTGTCGAAGGGGGAAATCCGCGCCGCGGTGACGCGCGCGCTCTCGGCCGCCACCGGCGTCGCCCCGCGCATCACCGGCGACGTGCGCCTCGTCATGCTGCCGCGGCCCACCGTGCGCCTCAACGCGCTCACGTTCGACGACGGCGGACGCGCGGGCTTCTCGGCGGGCTCGGTCCAGGCCACCGTGCAGCTCCTGCCGCTCCTCGTCGGCTCGATCGAGATCGGCTCCATCACCTTCGAGCGGCCGCGTCTGGCCATCGAGGTGCGCGACGACCGCGCCTTCGTGCTCGGCCTGCCGCTGAAGCCGCCCGGCGAGCGGGCGGAGCTGCCCGAAATCCGCATCGTCGACGGCACACTCGAGCTGAACCTCGACGGCCGCACCGAGACCCTGTCGGCGCTTGACGTGGCGCTCGCCTGGTCGGGCAGCGGCATCGCCGTCACCGGCTCCTTCCAGTGGCGGACCGTCACCACCGCCGCGAGCCTGACCATCGCCGATATCGGGGCGCTCGGCCGCGGCGCGCGCTCGCCGCTCAGGCTGCGCCTCGACGCCGGGGCGCTCCGCCTCGGCTTCGACGGCGGCATCGCCTTCCGCAACGGCCTGCAGGGCGAAGGCGTGCTCGCCGCCGACGGCCCGTCGCTGCGCCGGGCGCTCGCGTGGTTCTCGATCGAGCCGCCGACGCGGGGCGGCTTCGGTCCGTTTTCGCTGAAGGCCAATGCCGCGCTCACCCCCTCGGCGCTTTCGCTCTCCGGCCTCGCCATCGAGCTCGACGGCAATCGCGCCGAAGGTGGATTGAGCCTGAAGCGGGAAGCCGGACGCACGACGCTGCAGGGGACGCTGGCGAGCGACAGCACCGACCTAAGCCGCTACGGCCGCGACCCCGCCAAGGACGCGGACGGCCGCGATTTTCTGCGCAGGCCGATCGACGTTCACGCGCTCGCGGCGCTCGACCTCGACCTGCGCCTGTCAGCGCGCAAGGTGCAATTCGGCGCGATCGCGCTGGAACGGATAGCGCTGGCCACGCGCCTCAAGGCGGGCGAGCTTACGCTGTCGCTCGGCGAGGCGCTTCTGTTCGGCGGCACGCTCAAGGGCAGCGTCGCGCTCATGCCGGCCGCCGGCAGCGCCACGATCAAGCTCGACGCCAGCCTCGTCGCCTTCGACGTCGAGCGCGCCGTCGCCGAGGCGACGGGGCTGCGGCCACTCGACGGCAAGGGCTCGCTGGAAGTGGCGCTCGCGGCGAGCGGCGACACCCTGCAGGCGATGTTGCGCGACGTTTCGGGAGAAAGCCGCGTCAGCATCGAGCGCGGCACGCTCGTCGGCATCAATGTCGGCGACGTGCTCCGCCGCATCGACCGGCGGCCGCTCGGCTCGTTCGATTTCCGCGGCGGCCGCACCCCATTCGACCGCCTGGCGGCGCGGCTCAAGATCGCCGAGGGCAAGCTCAGCCTCGAGGAGGCGCGGATCGAGAGCCCGCAGGTGCGCGTGACGCTCGCGGGCGCGGTCTCCGTCGCGCGGCGCGACCTCGATCTGCACGGCACCGCGAGCCTGGCGCGCCCCGGCACCAATTTCGACCTGCCGTTCATGGTGGTCGGCTCGTGGCAGAACCCATCGGTGATCCCCGACGCCGAGGCGCTGATCCTGCGCTCGGGCGCGGCGGCGCCGCTGCTCGAGGGTCTGCGCGGCAAGAATGCCACGGGCGCAGTGCGCTCGGTGATCGATTCGCTCACCGGGCGCAAGCCCGATGCGCCGACACCGCCGCCCGCCGAGCCCGCGACACCGCCGCAGTAACCAACGGCGCGGCACGCACTTGCGCCCCTGCGGGCGCCGTATCATGGTGCGGGCCGATTCCATCCCGCCTTTCCGNGCGCCGGACCTCCCTCCCCGCCATGCATTTCCGTTACCGTTTTCCGGCGGTCTCGATCGCGCTTCTGCTCGCGCTCGTTCTTCCCGCCTACGCCGACGACAAGCTCTCCGTCACACTCACGCCGCGCGGCCTCGCCGGCGGCGACAAGCCGTTGCCGCCCAATGCCACGGCGAGCGTCCGTGTGATCGTGCAGAACTCGGGCACGAGCCCGCTCGCGCGCATCCAGCTGCGAGCCACGATCGAAGGCCTCAAGGCCGAGAGCCAGGCGGGCTGGCGCGTTGACGGCAACGGCTTCAGCACCGAGATCGCGCGGCTCGCCGCCGGCGAGAAGATCGAGCGCAGCTTCAGCGCGCGCGTCGACCCGCCGCCGCCGGCACCGGCAAGCGCGCGCATCTCGCTCGAGGCGAAGAGCGACGACGGCGGCAACGCCGTTGCGGAGGCGCGCATCGCCATCGCCGATTGCGCCGGCGCCTACCGCGGCCGCATCGCCTCGATCCGCGCCGAGCAGATCGCCGCGGTGAAGAAGCTCGCGGAGGAGATCCGCAAGGCCGAGCCGGGCCTGCCGCGCGGCCGCGTCTTTCCCTCGACCGGTGCCCGCACCGGGCCGCTCGCCAACGCCGAGCGGCTTTCGGCACAGTTCGCGGCGACGGCCGGCGCCGACACGGAGCTTGCCAAGGAAGGCATGCGCTGGCTCGTGCTGCGCTGGACCGCCGAGCTCGGCAACTACGTGACGCAGGACAAGAACCCGGGGCTTTGCGCCGGCGTCAGCGATCTCCTGCCCATCTATCGGAATTCGATCGCGCCGCTGACGCGGCGCCTCGAGGCCATATCCGTCGGCGCCAAGACCGCGCTCACGGCGGCGCGCGAGGAGACCAAGGCCGAGGACGACGATCTCGCCCGCATGGCGCGGCGCATCGCCGCGAAGGCCGGCGTGGAAGGCATCGAGGACGGCGCCTCGGTGTTCGCGATTCTCGCGAAGACCCGCGCGTTCCTCAACGACAAGGACAAGAAGCTCGAGGCCGACGACGCCCGCGCGCTGTCGCTGGTCGAGACCGCGGCGTGGCTCGCGGCGGCAGCGAAACGCGCCGACGGGCTTGGCATGGCCTTCAACGGCACGCTTGCCGTCATCGCCGCCGCCCACAAGGACACTTGCGTCTGCGCCTACTGACGCGGGCTCAGCAGCGGATCGTCGGCGAGGTGGGCGTACATCAAGTGGTCCTGCCAGGTTCCGGCAATGCAGAGATACTCCCGCGCGTAACCCTCGCGCACGAAATTGAGCTTCTCCAACAGGCGCACCGAGGCGGCGTTGTTCGGCAGGCAAGCCGCCTCGATGCGGCGCAAGCGGAGCTGGCTATGGGCAAACGCGACGAGTGCGGCCACCGCCGCGGTCATGTAGCCCTTGCGCATGTGGGTAGCGCCGATCCAGTAGCCGAGGTTCGCCGCCTGGGCGACGCCGCGGCGCACGTTCGATAGCGTCACCCCGCCGACCAGCACCCGGTCGGCGCCGCGGAACACCAGGAACGGATAGCCTAAGTCCTCGCGCAGCTCGCGGGCGTGCCGGCGCATGCGGCGGCGGAAGGCGCCGCGGGTGAGATCGTCGGCCGGCCACGTGGGCTCCCAAGGTGCCAGGAACGCGCGGCTTTCGGCACGCAGCCGCGCCCATTCGGTGAAGTCGGCCATCTGCGGCATGCGCAAGAACACGCCGTCGCCCTCCAAGATGGGCAACGGCTCCGACCACACCACCGAGCGGAAAAGCGCCATTGGAAAAAACTTCGCGCCTCAGGCGGCGCGGCGGCCGAGACTTTCCGCCATGCGCGCCGCCGATTCAAGACCGCGGCCGGGGCCGAGGCCGGCGAAGGTCGGCTTGCCGCCCGCCACCAGCACCCGCCCGGCGTTGCGCGCGTCCTCCACGGTCACGGCGTCGATCTTGGCGATCAGCTCATCGAGTGGAATGGGCCGGCCGAAGGCGAGGATCTGCCGCGCGATCTGCTCGGCGCGCATGGACGAGCTTTCCAGCGCGGTGACAAGGCCGACCTTCATCTGCGCCTTGGCGCGCGCCACCTCGGCGGCGCTCGCGGTCTCGGCGGCGCTCGCAAGCTCGTCCACCACCACCTGCATGAGCTCGCCGGTGTCGGCGGGATCGGTGCCGGCATAGACGCCGAAGAGCCCGACGTCGGCGTAGGGCGAATGGAACGCGGAGATCGAGTAGCACAGGCCGCGCTTCTCGCGCGCCTCCTGGAACAACCGCGACGACAGCCCGCCGCCAAGCAGGTTGGTGAACACCTGCAGCGCGTAGAACTCGGGCGCGTGATAGGAGCGGCCTTCGAGGCCGAGCACGAGATGTACCTGCTCCAGCTCGCGGGTGCCCATCTCGATGCCGCCGCCGTATTTGGCCGCCACCGGCGGCGGCGGGGCCGCGTCCTGCACGCTCGCGAGGCGCCGCGTCACCTCGGCGACGATCGCCTGATGGTCGACGGCACCGGCGGCGGCGACGATCATGCGCGAGCCGCGGTAGCGTGCGGCGAGATAGCCGCGCAGGCGATCGGGCGTGAACGAGCGCACGCTCGCGGGCGTGCCGAGGATCGGCCGGCCCATGGGCTGGCCGGGAAACGCGCGCGACTGGAACAGATCGAACACGAGGTCGTCGGGCGTGTCGGAGGCGGCGCCAATCTCCTGCACGATGACGTTCTGCTCGCGGGCAAGCTCGGTGGGGTCGAAGGCGGGCTCGGTGAGGATGTCGCACAGGATGTCAAGGCCGAGCGGCACGTGCTCGCCGAGGACGCGGGCGTAATAGGCGGTGGCCTCGACGGAGGTGGCGGCGTTGAGGTCGCCGCCCACGGCCTCGATCTCCTCGGCGATGGCGCGGGCGTCGCGGCGCCGCGTGCCCTTGAACGCCATGTGCTCGAGGAGATGCGAGATGCCGTGCTCGGTCTCCGCCTCGTGGCGCGAGCCGGCGCCGACCCAGATGCCGAGCGCCGCGGTCTTGAGATGCGGCATCGTCTCCGTCACCACGGTGATGCCGTTCTTNAGCTTCTCGACGGCGACGGTCATGCGGCGGCTCCGGCGACGGCGCGCGTGTGCTCGCGGACGAAGCGGGCCACCGCGTCGCGGTCGGCGGACAATTGGGTCACGCGCTCGGGCCGCGCGGAGAGGTCCGCGAGGCGCGCCGGCAGCGCCGGGTGTTTTCCCGTCGCCTTCTCCACCACCTCAGGGAACTTCGCCGGGTGGGCGGTGGCGAGGATGACGCTCGCACCACGCTTGTCCTTGCGCTTGCGGCCGACCGCCACCGCGACCGCGGTGTGCGGGTCGATGAGGCGGCCCGTCTCCTCGTACACGGCGCGGATCGCCGCCACAGTCTCCGCCTCGTCGGCGCGGCCGGCTTCGAAGGTCTGGCGCATCGCTTTCAGCGCCCCGTCCGGGAGCTCGAAGCTGCCTTTGGCTGCGAACTCCCGCATGAGCGCGCGGAGCGCGTCGGCGTCGTGGTGATAGACCTCGAACAACAGCCGCTCGAAGTTCGACGAGACCTGGATATCCATGGCCGGCGACGCCGTCGCCACCACTTGGCGCGGCTCGTAACGGCCCGTCGAGAGCGTGCGGGCGAGGATGTCGTTCACGTTGGTGGCGATGACGAGCCGGTCGAGCGCGAGGCCGGCGCGCGACGCGGCATAGCCGGCATAGACGTCGCCGAAGTTGCCGGTGGGCACCACGAAGGAGAGGTCGCTGCCGCCAAGGGAGGCCGCGGCGGTGAAGTAATAGACCATCTGCGCCACGATGCGCGCCCAATTGATGGAGTTGACGGCGGAGAGCCGCACCCGGTCGCGGAAGGCGTGGTCGTTGAACAGCGCCTTCACGATTGCCTGGCAGTCGTCGAAGGTGCCTTCGACGGCGACAGCGTGCACGTTCTGCGCGGGCACGGCGGTCATCATGCGCCGCTGCACGTCGGAGACGCGGCCGGCGGGAAACAGCACGATGAGATCGGCGCGGCCGCTGCCGCGGAATGCTTCCACCGCCGCGCCGCCGGTGTCGCCCGAGGTGGCGACGAGAATCGTAGCGCGCTCGCCGCGCAGGCTGAGCACGTGGTCCATGAGCCGCGCCAGGACCTGCATGGCGATGTCCTTGAAGGCCAGCGTCGGCCCGTGAAAGAGCTCAAGCAGATATTCGTCGCGCGCGAGCTGCACCGGCGGCGCCACCTTGGCATCGTCGAAGGCGGCGTAGGCNTCGCGCAGGATGCGCTGCAGGTCCGCGTCGGCGATGGTGCCGCCGACAAACGGCTTGATCACCTCGAAGGCGACCTCGGCGTAAGGCTTGTCCTTGAAGCTCGCGATCGCAGCGGCCGGAAGCTTCGGCCACGATTCAGGCACATAGAGTCCGCCGTCGCGCGCGAGCCCGGCGAGGGTCGCGTCGACGAAGTTTACGGGCGGCGCCTCGCCGCGGGTGGACACGTAGTGCATGGTTTCCTCGAAAGCGGCGGCACCCTAGGGGCGGGTGCCGGGCGAGGCAAGCTTCAGCGCCTGCCGTGCAGCCGTTGCCAGGCGAAGGCGGTGAACACGCCGAAGAGCGCGAGCGCAAGACCGAACCAGGTGAACGCGTATTGCAGGTGGTTGTTGGGAAACGCGAGGTGCGTGCGGCCGCCGGAGGGAAGCCCACCGGGATTGGGTGCCGCGTCCGCGTCGATGACGAAGGGTGCGGCGCGCGTGAGCCCAAGCGCCGCGGCGATCTCCGCCGGATCGCGGCGATACCAGGCGCCCTTGCCCGGATCGTTCGCCGGCGCGAACCAGCGCTTCTCCTCGGGCAGACGCAGGAGGCCGGTGACGGTGGCGCGGCCCGCCACCTGCCCTTGCCGCCGCGTAGCCTGATCCTTGCGGTCGAGCGGCACGAAGCCGCGATTGACGATCACGATGGAGCCGCCGGCGAGCGCGAGCGGCGTCAGCACCAGATAGCCCGGCCCGCCGGGGCGGTGCTCTTCCGGCTCCACGGTGTAGAGCAGCGCCTCGCGATCGTGGCGGAAGGTGCCGGTGGCGGTAACGCGGCGATATTCGTCGCCGGCGCCGATATTCTTCCACTCGGATTCGCGCGGGAGCGGTGTCGCCGGCGCGGTCGTGCGCGCCGCGACCTGCGCGATCAGCGCGTTCTTCCATTGGAGCCGCTCGAGCTGCCACACGCCGAGGCCGATCAGCACCGCGAGTGCTGCGAGTGCAAACGCGCCGGGGACGGCGAGGCTCTTCCAGGCGCGGGCGCTCACGGGCGGTCGAGGCGGCCTTGTTCCGCCCGATGGTGATACTGGAGCGCGATGAGCAGCCCCTTGAGCGGCCGCAGCAGCCCAAGCGAGACCACGAGGATCGTCGGAATCCACAAAATGGCGTGCAGCCAGTACGGCGGCCGCCATACGAACTCCACCACCACCGCCGCGGTGGCGACGATGAAGCCGGTGAACAGGATGACGAACACCGCCGGCCCGTCGCCGGCGTCGGCGAAGGAATAATCGAGGCCGCAGCGCTCGCAGCCGGTGCTAAGCGTGAGGAAGCCCGCGAACAGTTTGCCTTTACCGCAGCGCGGACAGCGGCACATCAGCCCCGCCAGATACGGCGAAGCGGCCGGCTTCATTTGGCTCATGCGGCCAATCTACGCCGGCTGGGCGAGCGCGTGCACCGAAAAATAGTCGCGGGCGTCGGTCCAGTGGCCTACCGGATTCCAGCCGGCCTCGCGGGCGAGCGCGCGGAAGCCGTCGATCGAGTACTTGTGGCTGCTCTCGGTGTGGATGGTCTCGCCGGGAGCGAAGGAAATGGTGGCGCCGCCCACGCGCACCCGCTGGCGGCGATTGCTGACAAGGTGCATCTCGATGCGCTCTTTGTCCTCGATGTACACGGCGCGGTGCGCGAAGCCGGCGAGGTCGAAGTCGGCGCCGAGCTCGCGGTTGATGCGGGTGAGCAGATTGAGGTTGAAGGCGGCGGTGACGCCGGCGGCGTCGTTGTAGGCCGCGTGCAGCACGCCCGCGTCCTTCACCCGGTCGACGCCCACGATCATCGCGGCACCCGGCCCGAGGATGCGGCCGGCGTGGCGCAGGAAGGCCGCGGCCTCGTCGCGCTCGAAGTTGCCGATGGTAGAGCCGGAGAAGTAGCCGGCGCGCGGGCGCTTGCGGATGGGTCGCGGCAGGTCGAAGTCCTGGGTGAAATCGGCGGCGACCGGCAGGATGGCGAGCGCGGGGAACTCTTCCTTCAGGCGTTTGGCCTCCTGCGCCAGGAACGTCGCTGAAATATCGACCGGCACATAGGCGGCGAGCTTGGTGGCGGCGCGCAAGAGCGTGCGCGTCTTGGTGCTCGAGCCCGAACCGAACTCGACGAACGCGGCCCAGGTGGGAATGTGCTGCACGATCTCGCCGGCGCGCTCCTGCAGGATCGCGAGCTCGGTGCGCGTCGGATAATACTCCTGGAGCTCCGTGATCTCTTCGAACAGTGCCGAGCCCGCGGCGTCGTAGAAATACTTCGCCTTGAGCGTCTTGCGCTCGGCGGTGAGCCCCTCGACCACGTCGGTCAGGAAGGCCGGCGGCGCGAGACGCCGGAGCTCGCGTGCGGTTGCGCTTTTCATCTCACGCCCCGAACGCGGCGAGCCGCAGGCCGGTGAACTGCCAGCGCGACGCCGG
>JGI12636J13339_1000065_pt1 | contig 14275 bp, 13 predicted proteins | sample BlaSpr_A8_Ref_M1_FD_13339 | JGI IMG/M metagenome (IMG submission 13339) | reverse complement strand
AAGCTGAGCGGGGTCGCCCCCGCGAGCGGGCCAACGCCGCGGCGGCTCCCCGCCCTCGGCGCGCCGCAAGGCGAGCCCGGCCAACCCGATCACGTGGAGCGCCGCGCCGGCCCCGAAGGCGAGCATCCCGCCGACGGCCGCGGCCGCCGCGAAGGCGCGTCGCGCGCCGAGACGCTCGCCACCGTCGACCTGCGCCACATCGTCGATCCCGACGACGTGGCGAAGGCCCACGCGCTCGCCGCACGCCTCGCCCGCACCATGCGGGCGCGGCTCGTGCGCCGCGAGCAGGTGCGCCGGCGCGGGCGGCGGCTCGATTTGCGGCGCACCATTCACCGCAGCATCGGCCACGGCGGCACGCCGATCGATCTCGCCTGGCGGCGGCGCAAGAAAAAGCCGCTCAGACTCGTGATCCTGCTCGACGCCTCGGGCTCCATGAGCCTCTACACCGCGTTCTTCGTGCGATTCCTGCACGGCGTGGTCGACGCCTTCCGCGAGGCCGAGGCCTTCATCTTCCACACCCGCCTCGCGCACGTGTCGGCGTCGCTGCGCGACCGCGACGTCACGCGCGCGGTCGATCGGCTGTCGCTGATGGCGCAGGGGATCGGCGGCGGCACGCGCATCGGCGAAAGTCTCGCCACCTTCAACCGCTGGCACGCGGCACGCGTCATCAACTCGCGCACGGCGGTGATGATCATGTCGGACGGCTACGATACCGGCGAGCCGGAGCGGCTCGGCGCCGAGATGGAGCGTTTGCGGCGGCGCTGCCGGCGCATCATCTGGCTCAATCCTTTGATCGGCTGGGAGGGCTATGCCCCCGAGGCGCGCGGCATGCGGGCGGCGCTGCCCTTTGTGGATTTGTTCGCGCCGGCGCATAATCTCGAAAGCCTCGCCGCGCTCGAGCCGTACCTCGCGAGGATTCGATGAGCCAAGCGGCCGACCTGCTCGATCTCGTTTCCACCATGAAGGCCAAGGGCGAGCCGTTCGCGCTCGCGACCGTGGTGCGGACGGTTGCCGCCACCGCCGCCAAGGCCGGCGCCAAGGCCATCATCCTGCCCGACGGCACGATCACCGAAGGCTGGATCGGCGGCGGTTGCGCGCGCACGGCGGTGCTGAAGGCGGCGAAAGAGGCGCTCGCCGACGGCAAGCCGCGCCTGGTGTCGGTGCAGCCGCCGGACGTTCTGCAGGAACAGGGCCTCGACGCCGGCGACGAGCGCGCCGGCGTGCGCTACGCCAACAACATGTGCCCGAGCCAGGGCACCATGGACGTGTTCGTCGAGCCGGTGCTGCCGCGTCCGCATGTGGTGATCTGCGGCTCGAGCCCGGTCGCGGTGGCGATCGCGGACCTCGCGCGGCGTACCGGATTCGCGGTCACCGTGTGCGCGCCGGCGGCGGAGCAGACGGCGTTCGCCGATGCCGACCGGCGCATCGAGGGCTACGCGCTTCCGGTCGATGAGGCCGGCGCGCGCTACGTCGTGGTCTCGACCCAGGGGAAAGGCGACGAAGGCGCGTTGCAGGCCGCACTCGCCGTCGAAGCCGATTACATCGCCTTCGTCGGCAGCCGGAAGAAGGCGGCGGCCTTGAAGGCGGCGCTCGCCGCGCGCGGCGTCGCGGCGGAGCAGCTGGACAGGCTCAAGGCGCCGGCCGGACTCGATCTCGGGGCGATCACGCCCGACGAGATCGCGATCTCGATTCTTGCGGAGATCGTCGCGGTGCGGCGACGCAAACATTCGCGCGGCGCCGCGGCGGCGTCGTAAGCGCCGCTCAGCCGCTCGTCTTCTGCCGGATCTTCTCTTGCGGTGCTCGACGCACTGGGCGCGGCGTCGGCGGCGAAGATGCGATAGCGCTGTGGCCTGAGGCCGATGAGTTGGCCTGACCTCGCCTCGTCCAGCCACGCGAGGCCCGCGATGTTGCGCAAGAAGGTTTCTCGGTGTAGCGGCGCTATACCACACGCCAACGGGCATGGGGCTGCAGCTGAATCCCCGCTACCCACAGCTAATCGCCTGAAGCGGCAGACTCTTCGCCGCGTTGTTTGTGACAAGGGCGAAAGCTAGCCTTTGGCATGCGGCGGAAGGCGAATAGCACTCCGACAGAGACGGAAATCAAGCTTCTGGTGCAGCCCGGCGACTTGACCGGGCTCCGCCACCATCCGTTGCTGCGCCCGGCGTTTGGCAAGTCGGTGAAGAGCCGGCTCAACGCGGTCTATTACGACGATCGCCACCGGACCCTGCGCGAGCGCGGGCTTACGTTGCGCGTACGCCAAATGGGCAAGCAGCGCATCCAGACGATCAAGGCGCTCAACGGCAGCGACCCGGCGCGCCGGGCTGAGTGGGAGACGGAGATCAAAGGCGCGCGGCCGGATCTTTCCAAGGCGGCGGGCACTGCACTCGAGCCGCTCCTGGAAAAGAAGGTGCGCGGTCCGCTCGAGCCGGTGTTCGAGACGAGGATCGCGCGCACGGCGTTTCCGCTGCATTTCGGGCGGTCCGACATCGTGGTGGCGCTCGACCAAGGCAAGATCGACACCGGCCGCGCCTCGCTTCCGATCTCGGAGGTCGAGCTCGAGCTTACCCGCGGCAAGCTCGCCGACTTGTTTCAGCTGGCGCTGCGGCTGAACGAGTCGGTGCCGCTGAAGCTTTCCTATGCCACCAAGTCCGCGCGCGGCTACGCGCTGGTAGAAGGAAGGACGGGCGGCGGCGCCATCGCCAACGACCTTCATCTGCCCGCCCGCATCCCGGCCGCGCAAGGCTTTCGGCTCATCGCGCACGAATGCTTGCGTCACCTGGTCGACAACTTCCCCGGGGTGGCGCACGGCGACGCCGAGGCGCTGCACCAGCTGCGCGTCGCGATCCGCCGGCTGCGTACGGCGATCTCGCTGTTTCGCGACGTGGTCGCGGGCGAGGAGACGCAAGCAATCGCGGCCGAGCTGCGCTGGCTGCGCGAGGTCACCGGTCCGGCGCGGGATCTCGACGTTTTCATCGACGAGGTCATCGCCCCGATCCGCGACCAGCACCGGCAGGACAAGAGCATCAACGCCCTCTACCAGCACCTGCGGCGGCGGCGGCTCAAATCCTACGCCGAGGCGCGCGAGGCGCTCATGTCGATGCGCTGCCGCGAGCTCGTGCTGCGCATCGCCACCTGGGCGGAGGTCGGCCAGTGGCGCGCGAACACCGATGCGCTGGCGCGGGCGCGCCAGCGGCGTCCGATCGAGGCGCACGCGGCCGAGCAGCTGCGCAAGCTCAGGCGGCGCATCCGCAAGGAGGGCAGGGCGCTTTCCGGCCTCGACGACGCGGCCCGTCACAAGCTGCGGGTAGAGGTCAAGAAGCTCCGCTACGCCACGGAATTCTTCGCCAGCCTGTTCGCGACCAAGCGCGCGCGCAAGCGGCGGCGGGCGTTCACCGGCGCGCTCCGGGAATTTCAGGAAGCGCTGGGAGCGCTGAATGACGTGGCGGTGCGCAAGTCGCTCTCCGCCGAGATCGCGAACCGCGTGGGGCCGCGCTATTTCGATCAGGAGTCCGGCCGCGCCCGTATTTTCGTGGCCGGCCTCGTCGCCGGTCACCAGGAGGCGCAGGTGGCCGACCTCCTGGGGGATGCGAAGAAGACCTATGCCCGTTTTCGCGCGGCAAAGTCGTTCTGGAAGGCGACGCCGCCGGCAACCGCCAGACCCGCGCGGGCGCCGCGCGCGAAGAAGCCGCGGCGTCAGGCGGCGCGGCGCTCGGCACCGAAGAAATCCACGTAGCCGCCGACCTGGCAGCCGGGCATTCGCACCGACTAGCTGTGGCCGTTTGCGTGCGGCAGCGCGTTGCCGAGCTTGATCGCGAGGTCGCGCAGTTCGTTGCCGGCGCGCTTCAAGCGCTCGTCGTCGAAAATATTGGCGATGCCGCCCGAGGTCAGCGCGAAGCGCACGGCGCCGTCGCGCGACTTCACCGGCACGCCGACCGAGTTGATCTGGCCGTTGTAGGAGCCCTTGTTCACGATGTAGCCGCGCTTCTTGTAGCCCTTGACGGCGGCGCGGAACTTGGGCTCGGTCTTCACCCAGCTCGATCCACTGGCGGCGCGGATTTCGGCGATGAGCTCGCGTTGCCGCTCGATGGTGATGCCGGCGAGATAGGCCCAGCCGCTCGCCGAATAGCCAAGGGGCAGGCGCGAGCCGATGCGAAGGTCAGAGCGCACGATCGCCGTGCCGTGCACGCGCTGCACGTACAGCATGTCCAGACCCTCGCGGATGGCGAGCGAAACCGTCCCTTGGAAGCGATCGGCCAGCGTTTGCATGTAAGGCCTTGCCGTCTCGGTGATGGAGTCGGCGGCGAGCACCGTGTAGCCGAGACCGAGCACCGGCAGGCCGAGGCGGAGCTTGTCTTGCCCCGGCACGGTGGTGAGAAACTCCATCTGCAACAGCGTATGGCAGAGGCGCCAGGCCGTGGGCTGCGGCAGCTTCACCATGCGCGCGATCTCGGCGGTGCCGAGCTCGGGCGACGACGGGCTGAAGCACTTCAGCACCTGCAGACCGCGGGCGAGCGCCGTCACGAATTGACGATCCTTCGTCGGCAGCGCGCCGGTTCGCGCGGCGCTCTCTTTTTGTTTTCGCACCGATTGCCCCGTCCCCGATTCCGCCTATGTCTATCACAACCAGTGGATGCGCCGCGAGCGCCGGTTGCCGGAAGGGATGGAAGTCCTGACCGGCTGTTGACGGGACGCTCCGGAATTGCGCTTTTGCGGGCGCGCGCTAAGGTTTCGGGAGAGATTCCCCAAACCGGCCGCACCCGTTGTCCCGACCGCTCGATTCTGAACGGAGTCCCTCGCTCGCGGCCGCGCCCGGTGTCGGGCTGGCGGTGGCGCTCGCCATTGCGGCATGGGTGGCGGGATTTCTGTTGCAGCCCTATCTCGCGGCACCCACCATGGTGATCGCGCTCATCCTCGGCATCGCGCTCAATCCACTAGCGAGCGCTCCGCGCTTCGAGCCCGGCCTCGATTTCTGCACCAGTTACGTGTTGCGCTGGGCGGTGGCGTTGCTCGGCTTCCGCATCGCGCTCGGCGACATCGTCGGTCTCGGCATCGGGGCCGCGGTGCTGGTGGCGCTCGCCATGGCGCTCACGCTTGTCGCCGGGTTCTGGCTCGCGCGCGCATTCGGCCTCAGCGCCGGCTTCGGCGCGGTGGCGGGAGCAGCGACCGCGGTATGCGGAGCGTCGGCGGCACTCGCCGCCTCCACGGTGGTGCCGAACTATCCCGACAAGGACAGCGACGTGGCCTTCACCATCGTCGCGGTGAACGCGCTCTCCACCGTCGCCATGGTCGCCTACCCCATCCTTTGCGCCTGGCTCGGCTTCGACGCCACCGCCACCGGGCTTGTGCTCGGCGCCACCATCCACGACGTGGCGCAGGTGGCGGGCGCGGGCTACGGCGTGTCTGAAAGCGTGGGCAACGCCGCGGTGATCGTGAAGCTCTTCCGCGTGTTCCTGCTTCTGCCGGTGGTGCTCGCGGTCGGCTGGTATTTCGTGCGCGCTCGGGCGGCCCGCGCGCGGGTGCCGCTGCCGGGATTTGCGCTGGCGTTTCTCGCCATGTGCGTGCTCAACACCGCGCTCGGCGCAATGCCGGCGATCGCGCCGGCTTATGCCGGGATCAAGGCCGTGCTGGTGCAGGCCTCGAACTGGGGGCTGCTCGTCGCCATCAGCGCGCTCGGGCTCGGCACTTCGTTCACCGCCGTGGCGGAGCTCGGCTGGCGGCACCTCGCGACGATCGTGGGCGCCACCCTCGTCATCCTCGCCGCGGTGATCGCGGGCGTCGGCGTGCTCGCCTGACCGGCGCGCTGGAATCCTTTTCCGTCCGACCGGGGCCCGTCCGCTGGCGGCCGGTCTTTGCCGGCCGATCTCCCGCAGGGCGCGAAATGTCCTTGTAGTACTCGCCGAGATCCTGGTGGTGGCGCAGGCACTCTGGCCGATAGGCCGCCATCACGTCGTATTGCAGGACGGCATCGAGCTTGAAGCGTTCGCGGACGCTGTCGTGGAGGGTGGCATTCTTCGGCGGGTCGCGATCCTGCGTGCGCGCGTAGCGGAAGATCGAGCTTTTGGTCTCGTCGTGCTGCATGCTGCCGGCGGACGGAAATACCCGCAACAGCGATGGATTGATCTTGATGCGCGCCTCCGACGGCACGCGTTGTGTCGCGTCCACCATCCACGCGAGTGCGATGTCCGACAGGCGCGACTCGTTTTCGGAATAGCCGCCGCCGATATCGGAGTGGTTGCCGGCAAACCAGTACTGCTCGAACCAGATGTAACCGTGCTCGTCACGCGAGGGACGGGTTGCCTGCGGATCGCCCCATTTCACGCGGCCGAAATCGGCCCGGCGCTCGTCGAGGGAAAGCGCGTGCTTGGCGTACCTGACGTTGGGATTGAGCGTCTGGTCGTAGAATTGCTGCCGCAGCGCCGTGATATGAAGCGTCTGCCAGAACGAATAGTTTTTCAGGCGGAACGAGAATTTGAGATGGGTATAGATGTACGCCGCGAGCAGGATGACGATGGTGGTCGACGTGAGCAGGATCAGCCAGGGATAAAAGTTTCCAAAGAAGAACCACAGCGCCGCGCTCGCGCCGATTAGAATGGCGAGTAAGGCGACGGCGACGATGGCGAGCGCGCCTTTGTTGGCGAGGGCCGCGCCGGTCTCGAATACGCCGATGAAGTACGGATAGGCGTTGGAGCCGCTCCTTTCCATCGTTGGAGCCGTACGCGTCGCGGAAGAGGGCCGCGAGTGCCTCGCGCTGGGGCAGATACCGGGTATCGCGCGGCGAGCCGACATGCTGGTAGACCTTGGTGACGGCCTCGCGGGCAATCTTCTTGGCCGAACTCTCGTCGCGCCGCAGCAATTGACCGTTCTTGCCGCGCGTGGGCACGCCGCATAGCGCGAGCACCGCCGCGATACAGCGCGCCGTGTAGGCGCCACGGCTGAAGCCGAAGAGATAGATGCGGTCGCCCGGCTGCCACATCCGGATGATGGCGGCGTGGCAATCGATGATGTTCTGGGTAAGCCCGAGGCCGGTGGCGCTGCTGACGAAGTTATAGAACTGGCGCCAGGTGCGAACGAGAAAGGCCTCGCCGGGCGGCCGGGTGCCGAGCCCGGGATCATAGAAGGCGAGCTGTTCGGCAGGGTCGATGATCGAGTCGGGGCCGCAGCGCGTTGCGCGATAGAGCTTGTAGATGTTGGTGCGCAGCTCGTCGAAACTCTGTCCGCCGCGCTGGCCGGTACCGTCGGAAAAGATGAGAATGTTCTTCGGCAACGCCCCCTCCCGCAGTTGGCTCTCCCCGACTTTGCAGCGGCCACATGCGCGAAGCAACGCCGCCGGCGATGGAAGCGTGCGCGGTAATCGATCTGTCGGCCAGCGAGACCGGGCCGGTGGGCAGCTTTTGCGTAGCGCAGTCATGCAGTTACTCCGATGGGCAGCAAGGGCGGGATAACCCGAACCGATTCGCGGCTCCGGCTTTCGCTTCCGACAGTTGTTCGGCAAAGCGTAGGTAGGCAATAATCAGCCACCGCCGCCGAGACAAAAACAACGCGGCACCTACGGGAGGAATACATGCAGGAATTTGCCCGCCGGCAGCTTGTCGGGGTGATGAAATGCCTCGCCGTCGTCGGGCTCTTCGCCCTCGGCGCCGGGATCGCCCACGCCCAGTCGGGCGAGCCGATCAAGATTGGCTTCAGTATGGCCATCACCGGGCCGGGCGCCGGCGCCGGCAAGCCCGCACTTATCGCCATGCAGGTGTGGGAAGCGGATGTGAACGCCAAGGGCGGCCTGCTCGGCCGGCCAGTCAAGCTCATTTACTACGACGACCAGACGGCTCCAGCGAACGTGCCGGGCATCTACTCGAAGCTGCTCGACGTCGACAAAGTCGACATCGTCGTCGGCCCCTACGCGACCAACATGATCGCGCCGGCGATGCCGATAGTGATGCAAAAAAACAAGCTGTTCATCAGCCTGTTCGGAACGGCGGTGAACGAGAAGTTCAATTACCCGAGATACTTCTCGATGATTCCGACCGGGCCAAATCCGAAGGCCGCCTTCACCAAGGGATTCTTCGACACCGCCATGGCGCAGAATCCGAAGCCGACGACGATCGCCATCGTCTCGGCCAACGCCGAATTCGGTCAGGTGGTGGCCGAAGGCGCGCGTGAGAACGCCAAGGCCGCCGGCTTGAAAGTCATCTATGACCAGACCTACCCGCCGAATACGACCGACGTCGCGCCCATCGTTCGCGCGCGCGATTCAGGCGGCCAACCCCGACATCGTGGTGATCTGCTCCTATCCGGTCGAGTCGGCCGCCTTCGTGCGCGCGGTCAACGAAATCGGCTACAAGGCCGAAGATGATCGGCGGCGGCATGGTCGGCTTGCAGTTCACCGCGATCAAGACGCAGCTGGGGCCGCTGCTCAACGGCATCGTCAACTACGAGACGTGGATTCCGGCGAAGACCATGCAATATCCCGGCGTGCTGGAAGTGGTCGCGAAGTATCAGGAGCGCGCGGCAAAGGAGAATGCCGATCCGCTCGGCTACTACCTGCCGCCCTGGGCCTATGCCTACCTGCAGGTGCTCGAGCAGGCGATCGTCGCCACCAAGAGCCTCGACGACAACAAGCTCGCCGACTATATCCGCGGCGCCACGTTCAAGACCGTGGTCGGCGACGTGAAATTCGGTCCCAACGGCGAGTGGACCACCTCGCGCTTCCTGCAGATCCAGTATCAGAACATCACAGGCAACGACCTCGGCCAGTTCAAGGACATGAGCAAGCAGGTGGTGCTGACGCCGACGGACCTGAAGACCGGCGCCGTGATCTATCCCTACGGCGACGCCAAGAAGTGACGACAAGGGCCGGCGGCGCCGCGTGCCGCCGGCCATTCAGAACGCGCTGAAGTGACGTTCACCGCGCAGGCGACCAACCTCGCACCGGCGGCGGGTTGCCTATTTGCTGGGCGCGATCGCCTAGTAGCAAACCCACGTCCGCTGCCAAATCACGCCGCGCGGNGTGAGCAGCGGTTGCAGCTCATAGCAGCCGTCGTAGTAGGCGTATGCGAAGTCGTCGAAGTAGTACGGTGCATACAGGAGCGGCGCCGCGGCGATGAAGCGCCCGCGGTGGGCGAACCGCGTGCCGTGCCGGCCAAGTCCGCTCCAGTGAGCGCGGCGGAAATTCGCGCCGTGGAAGCGCGCGCTGCCGAACTGACGGAAACCTGACGCCCGAAAGCCGCGCATACTGCCGCCGAAGCTCGCGCGGCCGAAGCTTCGTCCGGCCGATAACCCGCGCATTCCACCGCCACCGCCACCGCCGCCGCCGTGCCAACCGCCGCCGCGGCCGCCACCCCCGCCACCCCCCTGGCGCGCCGAAGCTTCCATAGGCATCAAGATAACAAGCGCGGCTACGGCCGCGAGCGCGATCAGAATCTTACGCATGACCTTTCTCCCCGGGTGTGCTTCTCCCGTGTGTCCACTTCGCCCCCAGTTAAGTATAGCACCGCGAGGGCAGGTTTTGTTGCCGCTTGGTGTGTCCACGACGGAGCCGCGGTTCAATTGGCTTTGTAGGCCTTGGCCATAGCCGCGATTGCGTCGGCGTCGAATTTGTTGATCTCGTCGATCAGCTCATTGGTGACGAGATCGGTGGCCGGCAACTTCTCCTTGAGCACGCCGTTCTTCACCAGGAAATCGACGTAGGCGTCGTAATTCGCGATCGCGTTCTCGCCCCACTTGGTCACCCCGCCGGCTTCGAGCCGCCAGTTGCGCGCCCGCGCCATCAGCGTCTTGATATCGTCGCGGAGCGCGGTCGGCTCGTCCTTGCCGGTGGCCTTGGTCTGCGGAAACACCTCCCACAGGATGCGAACGGCGGCTTCGGGGTTGGCCATGGCGAAGATCGTTCCCTTGGCATAGCCCTGGGCGAGCGCAACCGCCTCGGCGCGCTTGTTCTTCAGCGTGTCCTCCAAGGTAATCAGGCCGTTCGAGGGGAATTTCGCGACGGGCTCGTAGACCAGCATGCGGAGCTTGACGCCCGCATTCTCCACCAGCGCGTACTGGGTGTCGAACTGCGACAGCGCATCGACCTGGCCGGATCGCACCAGTGCCGCGGTCTGCGCCGCTTCGCCCGCCACCACAATGGAGACGTCGCGATCGGGGTCCATGCCGTTCATGGTGGCGATGGCGCGCGCCACGATCACGCCGCCCGAGCCCATGCCGATGACGCCGATGCGTTTGCCGCGCAGATCAGGAAAGGCCTTGATCGGACTCTCTTCGGGAACGGCAATGCCGTAGATGTTGCCCTGGTAGGCGGTGTAGTAGTTCTTTATCTTCACTCCCTGCGGGCGGATGATCGCCACAGGCTCTACCGAAGGAAGCGCGTAGGCGACCTCGCGGGTGGCGACGTTCTTCACGCAGTCGCCGGAGCCGGGGAACGGGACGAGCTCGACCTTAAAACCCGCCTGCGCGAACCAGCCCATCTTGGTGGCGATCGCGAACGGTGCCGCGGCCGAGCTCACGGTGCGCGCGCACCAGCCGACGCGTACGACATTCTGCGCCTCGGCGGCGGANGCGGCGAATCCGAGCGCAGTCAGAGAGAGGAATAGACGGAGCTTCACGGCGTGCGTCCTTTGTTCGGGGCCGGACGGGCAAGATCGACCTTGTGCGACGGGTCCCAGAATAGCACGCGCCGGCGCACTTGGGAGACTAGGCTGTTCAGCAACAGGCCCAGTAAGGAAAGGATGAATAAGATTGAAAACTGGCCGGCCACGTCCATGGTGAAATTCATGCTCTGCATCAGCATGCCAAGGCCGGATTGCGCGCCGACGAACTCCGCGACGATGGCGCCGATGAGCGCGAAGATCATCGCGATCTCGAGGCCGGCGAAGATGTAGGGCAGCGCGTTGGGCAGCAGCAGCATCCAGAAGATCTGCCACCGGGTGGCGGCGAGCGAGCGCATGAGGTTGACGCGGTCCTCGTCGGCCGAGCGCAGCCCCACGATGGTGTTGACCATGAGCGGGAAGAAGGCGACGAGGGCCGCGGCCATGACCTTCGAGGTAAGCCCGAGCCCGAACCACACGATGATGAGCGGCGCCAGCGCCACCTTGGGCATGGCCTGGAACATGACGATGAACGGATAGAGGAAATATTCGACGCGGCGGCTGAGCGCGACGGCGATCCCCAGCGCGAAGGCGAGCGCGGAGCCGAAGGCGAAGCCGAGCAGCGTCTCCGTGAGCGTGACCCAGATGTGGTCGAGATAGAGCGAGCTCGCGAAGCCCCGGTAGAAGGCCACGAAGATCGAGCTCGGCGTCGGCAGGATGAAGGCCGGCACCGATAGCGCGCGCACTAGCGCTTCCCAGATTGCGAGCGTCGCCGCGATCAGCGCAAGGCGCAGGGCGAGGCCGCGCAAGCCCGAGGTCATTCGATGCCTCCGCCGGCGTTGAGCACGGTACGGATGCGCCGCACGTATTCGCCGAATTTCTCCGAGGTCATCACGTCGAGGGTGCGCGGCCGCGGCAGCTCCACCGCGAACAGGTCGCCAATCTGGCCGGGCCGTGGCGTCATCACCAGGACGCGGTCGGCGAGGAACACGGCCTCGGCGGTCGAATGGGTAATGAACACCACGGTCTTCTGGCGTTCGAGCCAGATGCGCTGCAGCTCCACGTTCATCGCCTCGCGGGTGAGTGCGTCCAGCGCCCCGAACGGCTCGTCCATGAGGAGCAGCGCCGGATCGTGGATCAGCGCGCGCACCAGCGCCACGCGCTGCTGCATGCCGCCGGAGAGCTCCCACGGATAGCGGTGCTCGAAGCCGGCGAGCCCGACGAGGTTGAGGAGATCGAGGGCGCGGCCGGTCATGCGCTCGCGGCCGAGCTGCTGCACGTCGACCGGGAGCAGCACGTTGCCGAGCACGCTTCGCCAGGGAAACAGCACCGGCGACTGGAAGACGACGCCGATGTCGCGGCGCGGGCCGTCGATCGACGTGCCGTTGAGGATGGCGACACCTTCGCTGGCGGGCAGGAGACCCGCAAGAATCTTGAGGAGCGTCGACTTTCCGCAGCCCGACGGCCCAACGATGCAGATGAACTCGCGGTCGGCGACGGCAAAGTCGATGTCGCGCAGCGCGACAATCGCGTCCGCCCCGGTGCCGTAGCTTTTGGACAGGTGACGGACCTCGATCGCGTCGCTCACGGCGCCGGAGCGCGGCGCGCGGCTGCGGCTTGTGTCCAGGATGTGCAACTCCCCTTCGCGCGCGATCGCGGCGGCCCGCCCGCGCGGCGCGCGCTTTTGTTTTGGGCCGGATTTGCCGCTAGGCTAAGGTGAGATGGCCGGACCGGTCAACGGACCGCAAATCCTGATGGGGAAGGGACGATAACTGCCATGAGCGGGAAAAAGCCGTTCCGGCTGTGGGGGCGCGCGTCGTCGTCCAACGTCAAGAAGGTAACGTGGCTCGCCGACGAGATGGGCCTCGCCTACGAGCGCATCGAGGCCGGCGGCAAGTTCGGCGTGGTCGATACGCCGGAATACAAGAAGCTCAATCCCAACAGCCGCGTGCCCACCATCGAGGACGGCGAGTTTGTCCTCTGGGAATCGAACTCGGTGATGCGCTACCTCGCCAGCAAATACGGCGGCGAGGCGTTCTATCCGACCGATGTCGCGGCGCGCGCGAACATCGATCGCTGGCTCGATTGGCAGCTCGCCATGCTGAACCCGGTCGAGTCGCCGGTGTTCATGGGCACCATCCGTACGCCGCCGGAGAAACAGGACAAGGCTGCACTCGCCGCGGGCATGGAGAAACTCATGAAGCAGTGGGCGATCGTCGAGGCGCAGCTTAAGAGCCGACCGTACATGGCAGGCGATTTCTTTTCGCTTGCCGACATCGCGCTTGCAATCTTCGCTCACCGCCTCCTGCACAACCCGTTCCTCACCGTGCCGCCGCTGCCCAACATCTCGGCGTGGCACGCGCGCCTGCGTCCGCGCCCCGGATTCAAGGCGCACGTGGATGTGCCGCTGGAGTAAGGAACCGGCACCCATTTCCTGAATTTGTCCTGAAGGTAGGCTCGATGGCCAAACAGAACGTGCTCGTGATCTGCGGCAGCCTGCGCAACGGGTCGCTGAACAAGTCGGTGGCGCGCACGCTGCCGGAGCTTGCGCCCGCAGGCATGACGCTCAGCGACGCGCCGCCGTATGACGATTTCACCATCTACAACGCCGACCACCACCAGGCGACCGTCTTCCCGCCCCCGGTGGTCATGTTCGCCGACGCGATCCGCGCCGCCGACGGGGTCATCATCGTGTCGCCCGAGTACAATTGGTCGGTCCCGGGCGGGCTCAAGAANGCNATCGACTGGGTGTCGCGCATGAAGGAGCAGCCGTTCCGCGAGAAGCCGGTGGCGCTGCAGTCGGCATCGGGCGGGCCGCTCGGCGCTGCGCGCATGCAGTATCACCTGCGCCAGATTTTGACGTCGATCGACGCCTTCGTGTTCATGCGCCCGGAGATTTTCGTCACCTTCGCGCCGCAGAAGATCGACGAGAAGGCAGGCAAGCTCAAGGACGAGCCGACGCGCGAGATCATCAAGACCCAGCTCGTGGCGTTCGCCAAGTTCATCGAGCGGGTGCGGCCGAAAAGCTAAATATCCTGCGCCGTCGAGAACATGAACGGCGAGACGCCGCGGATGTTTTCGTCAAGCACCAGCGTGCGGGTGATCGGCGGCTCGGCGCGCTGGCCGCAGTTGACCCGCTCGCACAGGCGGCAGTTGACGCCGATGGGCATGGCTTCCGCCGTCTCCAGCGCCAGCCCGGCGGCGTAGACGAGGCGGGCCGCGTATTTCAGCTCGCAGCCGAGGCCGAGGGCGAAGCGCGGCTGCGGCTGGGCGTAGGGCACCACCACGCGGCGCACGGTCTGGGCCACGGAAAAGTAGCGGCTGCCGTCGGGCAGCTCGACGATTTGCGTCACGATGCGGCCGGGGGTGGCGAACGTCGCGTGCACGTTCCACAGCGGGCAGGTGCCGCCGAACTTGGAGAACGGAAAGGTGCCGGACGAGAAGCGCTTGGACACGTTGCCGGCGTCGTCGACGCGCAGCATGAAGAACGGCACGCCGCGGGCCGTCGGCCGTGCGAGCGTGGTGAGGCGGTGGCAAACCTGCTCGAAGCTGGCGCCAAAGCGCTGGCCGAGCACGCCGAGGTCGTAACCGAGCGCCTCCGCCGATTCGTGGAAGCGGCCGTAGGGCATGATGACGGCCGCGGCAAAGTAGTTGGCAAGCGAGATGCGGTAGAGCTGGCGCGACGGCTCGTCGAG
>JGI12636J13339_1000063_pt1 | contig 14377 bp, 15 predicted proteins | sample BlaSpr_A8_Ref_M1_FD_13339 | JGI IMG/M metagenome (IMG submission 13339) | reverse complement strand
GCGAGCGGCAACTTGGAAGCGCCGCCGAGAATGTTTCGTTCTTCGGGTGTGAACCGTTTCTTGTAAGCGTCGCCGTCAATCTGACGCTGGCGCGCTTCCGGAGGCATCGCCCGCAAGCTCTGGATGGCATTCCGCACTGCCTGGTGGCGATCCGGCGGGAGTTGTTGCATCTGCGAGTGAAGCTGCCGCGCCGTGTCTTTCTGCTCCGGCGTCAGGTGTCCCCAGGTGTCCATGCGGTGCAGCATTTGCTGCCGCTTCTGAGGCGGCAGGTTGTTGAAACGATCAAGTTGATTCTGCAAGTGCTGCTTCTGTTGTGGGGGAAGGTTGCGGAACTGGGGATCATTTTCCAGCGCCCTCTTCTGTTGCTCGGGCGGCAAATCCTTATGCTGGCGCAACCATTGTCCTGAGTGACCGTTCTGCGGAGGTTGTGGGCGGGGCACCGGACGCGGGGGTGAAGAACGCGGGGCGCGTTGCTCAACCGGATGACGGTTCTGCGCCATGGACGGAGCGCCTGTTAGCGCCAGCGCAAGAGCCGCTATCACGACCCCTCCCGTTATAAACTTCACCCGCACTTTCCCCCCATCTCCTAGATCACTCCATGAGCGAATCCCCGGACATGTTGCCGATCACGGATTCGCGCCCACATCCTGCTGCGCTTGCAGATCGTCGAGGATTTCAAAATCAGAATACAACTCATTGTTCCTGTCGAGCGCCTGCAAGTCGCCCACCGCCGTCCCCGGTTCAGCCACCATGGCTCTGGGTCCGTCCGGCGCAGGATTTCGACCAGCATCAGTGCGAAACAAAGTGATGCTCATCACCATGAGCACCGCCAGCGAAACCGCCAGCGCGGGCTTGCGAATCCACTGCCACCAGCCGGCGGGCTGCCGTGCCGCCTCCTCCCGCAGACGAGCCCGGAGCCGCACGTCGAAATACGGCGACGGCTCCGGCACTTGCCACTCATCCAGCAGCGCCATGGTCTGACGGAACTCATTCAGCTTGCCCGCGCAACCAGCACAGCTCTCGAGATGCTTATTCACTTCGGGCGTGACCGCGTCCAAGCCGACGGCCAGGTCCGGCATCAGTTCGCAAATCGCATCGCATTTCATAACTACATCCTTCATACAAACTCTTTCAATTGCCCGCGCAGGGTTTCATAAGCGCGGAACAATAACGACTTAATGGCGGACTCGCTCAGCTTCAGAACTTCCGCAATCTGGCGATAGTCCATCTGCTGATACTTGTGCATGATGAGCGCTATTCTCTGCCGTTCGGGCAACGCTTCCACGCGTTGCCGGATGGCAGCTAACCGCTCCCGCCTGACGATTGCCTCTTCCGCTGTGAGCGAACTGTCGGGCAGGTCCATCGTCAACCCAGAGTCGTGGTCCGGCTCGTCCAGACTGACTGTATTTTCCGGGCGCTGGTGCCGCGTGTCGCGCGCGTGATTCACCGCCAGATTGCTCGCGATGCGATACAGCCAGGTCGTGAACTTCGCGCTCGCTTCGTACTTCTCGCGGGAGCGATATACTCGCAGGAACACTTCCTGCGCCAGATCCTCTGCCACGGCGGTATTGTGAGCCGTGCGGTACATGAAACTCAGCATCGGCCGGCGATATTTCTGGACCAGATACTCGAAAGCCGAGTCATCCCCAGCTTTCACCCGCAGCATAATCTGTGCATCGCTCAATCCCTCACTGGATTGGTCGCCTGCCCTCGCCGCCGCGACATGAGACGGCACGCCTGCCATCGACAGCAACCCGCGATCCATGGCAACGCTGCTCACACTGGAATGAACCCGTCCGGGGTTTGAAAGTTGCGCGCCCGCGGAGTCAGGGAGAGGCTGGGAAGTCCCCTTGGGAGAGGGAGCTACGGGTACTTTCGCGGGGTTGAAGCGGCTTGGCATAAGCGGGAGTCCGGAGCTGCCAAGTTATAGGCTATCATGCCCGAGGTCCACGAAAAAACTGTTTCTTTGCTACAATATAGCGGCTGAGCGTGGGCGCTTAACTCAGCGGTAGAGTGCCACCTTCACACGGTGGAAGTCATAGGTTCGAATCCTATAGCGCCCACCAGTAACCAACGGGGGTTACGGAGGTTATCTCTCCTCCGTGCCCAGAATCTCCCCCTTGATTGAAGTGCGGCTGGCCGACAAGCTGCAGTTTCGGGTAGGAGTTCAGTAGTACCCGGTCGCAACTTTCACAGGATGACAGGTTTTATATGCAAGGAGTTTGGTAATGGGCTGGGTCGGCTGTGGGTTCTAGGAGGATCGCAAGTTGAAATCCGTGGGTCAAGCAAATACGCCGCAGATGGGAAAGGGATTGAACCCCAAGTTTCCTGTAAAGTCATTCGTCGCGTGCTTCGTCCTACTTTGTGGGGCAGCGGTCTTAGCATTTGCGCAGGCTGGCGCCATCAGCGCCGGCGGAAAATGGATGGAATTCGATTCGCAGGACGAAATGACCCTGGTCAAGAAGGCCAGATTCGAGCTTGAGGCCGACAGTTCATTGCCGGGAAGCCAGGCTAACCCCAAAATCATACTCTTCTGCACCGGCGGCAAACTTAGCTTAAGCGACTTTCGTCCCAATGCAAGAATCGCGCCGCCCAACCGTCCCGGCTTCTGGGGGCAGCCGCAAATGGAGGTCCTCGTCCGCGTAGACAATTCCCATAGTAATCACGGTTGGAACTGGGTGAACGGCCACTTCCTCTCCATGGATAAAGGCACAACCCGCGAACTGCTCGGCGCGCAGGTATTCAAAGTCGAAATACAGACCCCGCGCGGTCCAGAGATTGCAACTTTTTCTCCCGCAGGACTCGACCTCAACCGGGTCAAGAAAGCCTGCGATTTAACTCCGAAAAAGCCCTGAAGACTCAGCATGATTAGTTCTGCGTCAATGAAGGCGCGGGCGTTCCCCCCGGAACCGATGTCCCAGAAAGCGTTGCCCACCCCCGGCGAGAAAGATCCCAAAAGATCAGATAACCGGCAACCGCAGCGATCAGCAACAGCGCGACTCCCCAGAACCACTGCTCGAACACAAGTTTGCCGATCCCGAACAAGCATCCATAAACCAGCACGCAACCCATCACCCAGTTGAATGTGTTGCCCGCCAAGTCCCGCACCTCCGGCAGCTCGGGCACGAGCCGGGCGATATGTTTCCAGCCGTACACCGTCGGATGCACCCGCTTGTAGAACCCCACCAGAGTCTGCTGCGATTCCGGTTCCGTTACAAAGGTCGCGATCAACCATGCAATCGTCGTTACGAATCCGGTGATGAGCGCGGTCTTCGCATAAACCAGTGCATTGTTACCTGAAAACGAAATGCGGCTGAGCGCAATGGTCATGGCAGCCGCGACCGCCATCGCCGAAATTTCGCTCCATGCATTGATCCGCCACCAGTACCAGCGCAGAATATAGACCGCGCCCGTCCCGAAGCCGATATTTAATACCAGTTGCCAGCCCTGATTGATCGAGGTCAACTGCATCGCCGTGTAGCCGCTCCCGAGCACCAGCAGCACGGTGAAAATCTTGCTGAGCATCACATAGTGCCGCTCACTCGCACCCCGCACGAAAAAGCGTTTATAGAGATCGTTTACCAGATACGAACTGCCCCAATTCAATTGCGTTCCGATGGTAGACATGAACGCCGCCAGGAACGCCGCAACCATCAGCCCGCGAAGCGCCGGAGGAAGATAATCGCGCAATACCATGACATAACCTTGCTCGGGATTCTGCACAAAAGCCGCGCTGGGATGAAGTCCCCCGTTCGGGGAATAAACCACGATGGCCACCAGCCCGGTAATCACCCAGGGCCAGGGCCGCAGAGCGTAATGCGCAATGTTGAACCACAGAGTCGCACCCAGCGAGTTCTTCTCATCTTTGGCGCTGAACATCCGCTGCGCCACGTATCCGCCGCCGCCCGGCTCCGCCCCGGGATACCACGCCAACCACCACTGCATACCCAGGTAGACGATGAAGGTCAGCACCGGCAGAGTCCACAGCGCGTTCGTGGTCAGTCCAAGATGAAAGTCCGGCAAAAATGCCACCGGATCCGCGGTTTCGACTCCGGTCTGGCGAACATTGTTCTCGATCACCTGCAGATGCATTTGCAGCGCCTGCATCCCTCCAATCTTCGCTACGGCAACCCAGGCCAGCACGATAATCATGGTCATCTTCAAGGCAAACTGAAAGAGGTCCGTCACCAACACGCCCCAAAGCCCACCGATAAACGTGTAGAGTCCAGTGAACGGAATCAGGACGAAGATGCAAATCAGCAACGATGTGGAGCGAGGATCGCCCAGCGTGTGCTGAAAGACGTGGCCGCCGATCGCCACCTGCACCACGCGCCCTTGAGCAATCGCCGGACCCAGCAGAACCGTGATGATGCTCACCATGGCCTGCGTCACCCACCCCAGGATGAAGCAGTTCATGAAAAGCCCGAGATAGATGGCTTTGAACCCGCGCAGAAATGCCGCCGGCTTTCCACCATAGCGAACCTCGACCAGTTGGACGTCCGTCAATACCTCAGCCCGCCGCCAATAGCGCGCGAAGAAGAACACCGTCATCATGCCGCCAACGCACGATCCCCACCAGATCCAGTTTCCCGCGATGCCCTGCCGCGCAACCAGTCCGCATACCAGTAGCGGTGTGTCGGCCGCAAAAGTTGTGGCCACCATCGAAGTTCCCGCCAGCCACCAGGAAACATCGCGCCCCGAGATGAAAAACTCCTCAGTGTTCCCACTAGCGCGGCGACGGTAATAGAGGCCAATCAGCAGGTTAACCAGCAAATACCCAACGATGACAATCCAATCCGTAGAGGTAAGGGGCATGAGCTCTCCGTTTTACCGGGACATTCTATCTGTTCAGGCCCGGAGCGCCAGAGTAATCCTGCCGGTGCCCCCACGTTCGACAAACCAAGTTCGACAAACTAAGGCTCGACAAACCACCACGCTCCTGTCATTCCGAGCGAAGTCGAGGAACCTTGTGTTTGGCTGGGCACCCAGTGAAGCGCGGACTGGTCAAAGAACCAGCAGAGTGGAAGTGGAGCAGCTTCCGTCACTACGCACTGCGGGAAATTGGGATCGTCGAAATCGAGTCCGCATGGACAGCAGCGGATCGGAAACAAGAACAGAAGGCACCCCCGCGCGAGTGTTCCTGGGGCACCGCGCGAAAATTGGAGCCTTTCGCATACCCTAAGATGTTAGGCTAGAAACTCGCTAAATGGTCTGCACCAGGTGTCTCAGCAGGGCTAATGAGGAGACTTGTGTTGACAGAGTGGGTGGGATGGGATAAGTTCCTTCCGTAAAGGTGGAGTTGATGAAGTCGTGGCGTTGGACCTTGCTTGGTTTCGAGCTTTTCTTGTTCGCGCTGATCCTCGTGTTGCCGCAAGTGGACCTCCCCGATTTCACTTTTCACGGGGGCACCGCTCCGATCGTCGCCAAGTCGAAGGTATCTTCTCCGCCCCTCCTGTCCAGCATCACTACTCCCGGGCAGTCTCGTTTGCCACAAGCGCTCCGCGAAAGACGAAACCAGCCCGTTAGGCATGCAATCCCGCTGAAACCGCATACTCTCCTCTCGCTGCTTTGCACTCTCCTTTGTTAGCCGTGTGGTCTCGCAGTTGGTCCCTCTCAAATTGAACTGGATATAGGTTTGCTCCGCAAACGATCCGCGGAGCCCAGGGGCAGCCGCGGCAGGCACGGTGCTGGAGTTCGGAGGGGCCAGCCCATTCCTGAACGGCGGCTGCTCCGCTCAGATGCAAGAAGGAACTATCCATGCCCCGAGACCCCAGGAAAGTATGGCAGTATTTCGCTCACGCTCTGGTTCAGGAAGAAGACCCGGAAAAGCTCCGATATCTGATGCAACAGCTTCTTGAAGCCCTGGCTGAGAATGACGAACTGCCGAGTCTGAACCTTCCGAGGTCCAAGAACGCGCCGCCGGAATGAGCGGTTCTTGCGAAGGGCGGGTGTGAGCGGCATCACATCGTTGAAGGGGTGGCCGAACCTACAATACTGATACTCAGAGGCTGGAATTGAAAGGGTTCCAGTGCAGTAGTTTTCCGCTCTTACGCCTTTTGGGAAGCCGAGCCCGTGCAGATCAACGATTGGCAGTTGCTACAACAAGATTCGACAGTGCGCCTTCTGAGTTTGCCCACCCTTTTGGCCGATGCCATCGTCCCCCGCGAAGGGCGCGAAAAAGGGGGCACCCGCCCGCTCTGGGCCTAGTCACCTGGATGGTCGAGTGCTCGGGAGCGGTGACTTCGAAGATCAGAAGAATTCGCCCATCTGTGGAGCCTTATTCGCTGCGCCTGGGAACTGGGTCAGCCCAAGACCTTGCAGCAGCAGGCGACATAAACTTTGGTGTTGGTACAAGGTTTTCGACTGGTAACCCCGCTTTGCTTTAGGACTAATCACAAGGGCCGCTACGTGCCCGCCACCGTGCTGACCGTCGGAGCTAAATGACTCGTCGAATAAGATAACCAGCAACCCATCCTTTTTGAACATCGAACTTGCCATCAAGGGCCCGATATTCTTTTTCAACCAATTGTCAGCCTGGTTGAGACTGCCATCGTGGGCATCGTCGAGCATGTTCGGCACGATGAACGAGTATTGCGGCAGTTGATTGTTCTTCAGGTCGGAAGCAAACTGCGTGAAAGGAACCAGATTGTTGCGCTCGGAGCGGCTGTTGACCACGTCACTGAAAAACGACAACGGGTTGTGATGTCTCACGTAAGGGTACACATCCCCTCCGATGTATCCGACATTCGGCAGGCTTTCCGCGTACGACTTCCAGGTCTTGCCCCCAGTAAGCAGACGACGGACCGTATTGTCCGTGTCTACGGTGCCCATGAAAGAGTCGTCGTTGGTGACGATCTGACCCGTCGTCATCATAAAATAGTTACCAATCGAGGGATGAGTATTAGCATAGTACTGCGTCGCCAAGCCGTACTGCTTCGCCAATCCGTTCAGGTAAGGCATAGCTGAATTTCCGATCACGCTGGAATAACTGTGGTTTTCCTCTAGCACTACGAATACGTGTCCGAAGGCAGGTATTGTCCTTGCCCTGAAGGAAGAATGGGCAGCCCCCCACGACGCTGATGTCGGAGCAACGGCTGCAACTTGGCTGAAGCCCAAGGGTGCCACAAACAGCAGCCCTGAGAACACACAGACCCGGACCCGGTCTAAGAGGAAATGCGGCATAAGAACCTCCCGTTCAATGGATGAATTTCGCCGAGGTGACAAAGCGCAGTAACGAATCGCGATTGCTGAGATTCTAGACACGCATCTACTTGCGTTCAAGAACAAACTGAATTCTAAGAGACTCGGAAGTACATCGCATAAAGCTGACGAAAGAATATGGACGATAACCTGAAGAGAACCTTAAAATCAGCTACCACCCTGTGATTTGATCTACCTACCGGAACAAAGCGCTATTTGAGACCGCACCAGGTCCTTACCAGAAACAAGCCATTTCGTGGGCATGCCACTCGCGCGTCGCGGGCATGCTTGGGGGATCTTCGGCAGGCTAGCCAGGCATCCCGAATAGCGGCAGAGACATCCAAAACGCGGCAATAACTTCACCATTGGGGATGTCCATGCGAGGTCGCGCCTTTGAATTTATTCTGACTGCACTATGCGGGCTGATGGTTCCTCTGCTCTCTCACGCTCAAACCCAAGCCCAGTGCAGGTTCTCTACCTTTTCGGCTCCTTCAGGCTACTACTTGGCGGGAGTGAGCGGCATAACCTCCTCCGGAGTTATTGTTGGCCAACTCGAGAGCAAGAGTTTCCAGGATGTGGCCTTTGTTCGCTACCCGGACGGTAGTTTCATCATCTACAAGGCCCCGAACTCCTACAGCACGCGGTTGAGCAAGCGCAACGATGGGGGCGTAAACGTCGGCTCCTATCAAGACAACGACTACAACAGCCGCGTTCATGGCTTTGCTCTGCATGGCTCCCGGTTCGTGGCAGTGAATTATCCCCACGCGGCTGCCACGTGGCTGAGCGGGATTAACAAGCAGGGCTCGATTGTCGGTTCCTATGTCCTCTCCAATTCCCGGGGGAACGGATTTGAGCTCAACAATGGCAAGTACACCATCTTTCACTATCCCGGCGCCTTCGCCACAACCCCCAACGCGATCAGCGACAATGGTGTGATCGTGGGGGCGTATGCGAGCGGGGACATGTTTTACGGCTTCATCTGGCGGAATAAGACCTACCGGAGGGTGAATCATCCGCAGAGCGTTCTGGGTACCACTCTGACCGACGTCAACAGTTCGGGAGTGATCGTGGGCGAATATGACGACGCAGAAGAGTACCTACACGGCTTCATTTACAAAAACGGGAAATTCGAAAACTTAGTCTACCCCGGATCGAGGAACACGTTCGCAGGCGGCATCAACGACAATGGCGTGATCGCCGGGCAAGTGTTTTTCCAGGACGGCAGCAGCAAAGGCTACACGGCGCATTGCAAGTAGCGCTCCCCTGCCCAACCTAGTCGCTTACCCTTCCAAGATTTGCGCGCCTCCGGGGCTCCTCTGTCGAATAGCGTCCAATTAACTCCCCCCGCACCGGGGGCGCAATTTCGGCAATGCTGGTACGGATCGCATACCGATTCGGGGCGCTCCAGATGAAAATCATTTCACAGTGTTGCGAACGGGCGAGAATAAGTGCAGTGGGTGCCGTTCTTGAAGTGAAAAGGAGATTCCGATTTTAAGCTTTACTTAAGGCTGGTCGGTTCACATTGATGTGGCCGATCAAGGGCGGTGCTCAATAGCTTGTCGCGATCAAGCCGAAGCGGCTGATCGGGGGAGCATTTCGGTGCCATCTGTAGGAACAATATCCGAGGAGCTAAGATGAAACTCGCAGCCAAAACCCTCCTTTTCCTGACCTCTCTCGGGGCGACGTTCGCATACGCTCAAAACACAAAATTCCAACATGTAGTGGTAATCGTCCAGGAGAACCGAACCCCAGACAATCTGTTTCAAGATCCACTGCTAATTGCTAATGGCGCGGACATCGTACCCTTTGGAAATTCAAAAGGCCGGAGGATTCGCCTGCAGCCCGTCTCCCTGGTTACTTGTTATGACTTGGATCATGCCCATGGTGCGTTTAAGAAAATGTTTGACCGTGGCAAAATGGACGGAGCCGGCGATATCCGTGTGATCTCTGATCCTCCCTGCCACCCGCCCAAAGATCCCCAGTTCAGTTATGTGGACAATTCGACCGGCATCCTCAAGCCCTACTGGGATATGGCCGAGCAGTACGGGTTCGCAAACCGAATGTTTCAAAATAACCAAGGACCAAGTTTTCCGGCGCATCAATTCCTTCTTTCCGGTACTTCGGCGCCCAGCGTACCCCCAGATCGGTACAGCGATTGGTTTGTTGCGGAGAACCCGAAAAAGGGCTTTCTGGACACCGGGTGTACGGCTCCTCAGGGCGAAGTGGCCTTCGAGATTGATCCCACGGGCAAAGAATCTCCGGGGTACGCCCCTCCAGGCTTCAACCGAGGGTATCCATGCTACGAGCATGCCACCTTGACGGACCTCCTCGATAGCGCCGGGATCAACTGGAAGTATTACTCCTGGACGGCGCGCTCCATATGGACGGCACCAAACGCGATCAAGCATATGTGCCAACCCAGCTCGGGAGTGTGTACCAGTTACGACTGGACGCACGATGTCGTTCTCAGCCGGAATGCGATCTTGAAAGACATCAAGAACAACAATTGCAATAGCCTCGCTTCCGTGAGCTGGGTAATTCCGGACGGGACATGGTCGGACCACGCAAATCTGAACAAAGGCTTGGGGCCTTCCTGGGTTGGGTCCATCGTCAATGCCATAGGTCAAAGCAAATGCGGTTACTGGCGCAACACCGCCATCTTGATCACTTGGGACGATTGGGGAGGCTGGTACGACCACGTCGAGCCCCCTCAACCCTTCCGCGACCAGTACGAAATGGGTTTTCGAGTGCCGCTGCTGGTCGTCTCGGCGTACACGCCGAAGGGGTATATCTCTAACGTGCCACACGACTTCGGCAGCATCCTGCACTTCATCGAAGTAGTTTTCGGGCCGTCAGGCAGCCAACTGGGTCCGATTCCTCCGGGAACATACGCGGATACAACCCCTGATTACCTGCAGGATTTCTTCCCCCGTAACCAAAAGTTCCGCAAGTTTCACCGGATTCCGGTCGCGCACGGTGCAAACTATTTCATTCACTATGCTGGTAAGCCGCGAGACCCTGACAATGACGCTAATGAGTAAGATCACGCTTGAAGCAGTGCTACAGAAAGTGATCGGTTGTCCGGCGGAGCCATTGTTTGGCGAACCCAGCACGCTAGTTCAGTGGTACAGTTCCGAAAGGCGGAAAGCATCTGCAATCCGCCTTGAGAGTCTGATATCCCGGGGGATGTAGATCCGAATGTGGCGGAAGGAATTGTCGTTGGTTCTGGGACGGGCTCTGGCCATCTTCGCAATCGCTTTGACGCTCGAAAGTGGAGCTTTGGCGGCCGCTCGGGAAAAGGTCCTGCATAGCTTCTCTACGAATGGCAAGGACGGGATCCTACCCTTTGCACGCCTCACTTTCGACAAAAAAGGCAATCTCTACGGCACAACCGAGTGGGGTGGAGGAAACGGTTCCGGCGAAGGCACGGTGTTCACATTGACGCCTTCTTCCGGCGGCTCCTGGAAGGAGACTGTGCTGCATAGCTTCAGCGGCGACGACGGAGCAGCTGTCTATGCCGGTCTGATCTTTGATTCGGCGGGGAATCTCTATGGCACGACTAGCAGGGGAGGTGCTCATGGCGCAGGTCTGGTTTTCCAGTTGACGCCTCGGCACCAGTGCTGGAAGGAAACTGTGCTCCACAGCTTTGCTTTGGACTCGGACGGGAATGAGCCTTTCGCGGCTGTAGTCCTGGACAAAGCGGGCAATCTTTATGGCACGACGGCCGGCGGCGGCGCTTATGAAGGTGGCATTGCCTTCATGCTCACACCCAGCTCTGGTGGTTGGACCGAGAACGTGCTTCACAATTTCGGCGCCAACGGCCGCGATGGAGTGGAGCCCAATGTCGGCCTAATCTTCGACACTGCCGGCAATCTTTATGGAACCACCACGTGGGGCGGGGACTATTCTAAGTCCTGCTCCATCGGTTGCGGCACGGTGTTCAACCTGAAGCCCGGCTCGGACGGTGTTTGGAAAGAGCATGTGTTGCATCGATTCAACTGGTCCTCGGGTGGCAGCGACGGAACCGCTCCCTATGCCGGGCTGGTCTTCGATCGCTCAGGCAATCTCTACGGCACGACGGCCGGCGGTGGTATCTACAACCATGGCACCGTCTTCAAGCTCACTCGCTGTCCGGGCGGCGGGTGGACCGAAACCGTGCTGTACGCCTTCAAAGAAAACTTGAACGGGAATAGTCCATTTGCCGGTTTAGTCCTTGACAAGGCAGGCAATCTGTACGGCACGACTGCCTGGGGTGGTATTGGCTCATGCGAAGGCGGATGCGGTGTCGTGTTTAAGTTGACTCCCGGCGCCCAAGGCATATGGACGTATAGCGTTCTCCACAGGTTCACCGGAAACCGCGACGGAGCCCGGCCCTTCGCGGGTTTGATCTTCGACAAAAAAGGCAAGCTCTACGGCACGACCGCATATGGCGGGAAGGACAACGCCGGTGTCGTGTTTGAGGTCACGCCTTAGCTGGTTTCTCCGATCGACACTTCAAGGCGAAAAGTGATTGCCCAGTCAAGAAGAAAAGGGATCTAGTCGCGGATTGGACCCTGGGTTGAGAGTCTCGCACCCACCCTTTCGCAAGGGACGCGAACAGGGTGGGGCACCCGGCAGCGCATCGGGGGTGAGCAAAATTAAAGGCCTGGTTGGCTCAACAGAACTCAACCCAATGGTTGGCGACCAGTCAGTCCCGACAATGAGCTGGTTTCGCTTGTGAAAGAGCCCCCTCGAATCAGTTTGTTTCCCGCGGGGTACACCCTTCGCGGTGTTGTCAGGGGCACGCACGGCAAAGATTTCGCATCGGCAGTTTTCAACGGGGAGAAGCAAACCGCTTCTCTCCGGTTTTTCTTGGCGCCCCGTTCGCGAAGACTCGGTTCCGCTCAGTTCCGTCCGATGCAGATGTAGTCGACGACGTGCAGGGCAGTGCCTGAGATGGTTAGAGTCGTTGGCGTGCCCAGTGTAACTTGAACACGGCAAGCCGCTACCGCCGTCGTGTCGCTGCAAGTGCAAATCGGCGGGCTAGTGTACGACTGGGTAAAATTGAAGATGCAACCTCCGGGTATAATTGTGCATTGCCCTGCCAAGTCGGTATTAGTGGATACGCCACTCGCAATCGTGCCCGTACGAACCCCTGCATCGAACTGGTTCCGAATTGAGGTGTTAGTGGTTAGGAGGTTGGTCAGCGAGTTATTCGTGTCCCAGGCATACGACCCCACGAACGCATCCGTATCTTTTATTGTGTTGTTCTTGATTCCGTCCAGAATGGTGTTCGGGTGCGTGGTTCCCCCCTGGTTGCGAATGTTCTGGACGGTAAAGCTATTGCTCGAGGGATAGTTACCGCTGATCTGCACCACGTTGCTGCCGGCTTTGTTAGACGGAGGACCCACGATTCCCCTCACCTGCTCCCCGGCACCGACGTTAACGGGATTGTTATTTGTCCCTATCAGCACATGTGTGTCAACCATTTTATTACCCAAAATTGATCGTTTGTTTTCTAGATTTTGCAGACAAAGGGGGAGGGGGTACCCGGTACTAAACAGTAAACTCGGTCCCAATGTGGGAAAAGCGCCAGCGGGGGCTGGCCCATCCTTTCACGACCCGGAGCTCGGGTGGGTGCCACGGCTGAAGCCCTTCCTTTCCCAATACCATTTATGAAACCAGTTCTAGCGGATGCACGTGCTCGGCACGACAAATCCGGCCAGGTAGTAGCCGTGCCAGCGGCGTACTCTTTCGCGCGTCGTTGCAAAGGTGTCGCGTGCCTGCGCGGTTGCCATCAGTGGGGCGCGCGATGACAACCGAAGGTAATGAAATGAAGGTTACCGGTGTGCTGGTATCGGTTCAGTCCCCCGGGGCATGGGAGCGAGACTCCTTCTTTCTCCGCAGTTGGCGGTGATGGACGAAGCGCGCCGCCCTTGGCACAGAACGCGAAAGGGGAGGGCACCCTCAAGATCGACATTCCGCGAGTATGCCGGTTACGGAAAGGGAGGGCCATCCCACTGCCTGGGTAACATCAGTCACCACTTGCTGGTTACAAGGGATGGCGTGCATTACCAAGGAGCCATTGTTGAGTGGGACTAGCGATGGCAATCTGGTGCAGACGAAAAACAAAGTATCTGGATGCCAAGCACTGGGTCGGCAAACGGAACCTAAGGGTTGTGACCTACCACAGGAGAAAACATGAAGAAAGCTGCATTGTTCGTAATCTTGATGGCGATGGTCCTTGCAATAGCTTCCACAAGTTTTGCGGCAACATCCGTTGCCAGCCTGCATGGCGTGTATTCTTTCCAGCTTCAGGGCTTGACCAACCAATGGGGATATTACAGTGGCAGTACTTGGGTGAACCTCAACAACCAGCCATGCCCGACGGGGCATTCCTGCTTTAATCAGGCGTTCAGCAAGGCCTCGTATGGCACTCTTTCCTTCGACGGGAAGGGACACGCAACGTTCCTCTCCATCGCCAATGTCAATAGCGGCAGCGGCGGACCGACGAAGGGGACGGTTTGGACTTATTCGGTCTCCGGCTTCAACGGGGCAATCGGCACTTCCACCAACGGCGCGTATCTGTCGCTCGGAAATTTCAACGCGGCTGGTATTGCGCAGACCGTATTTATTCGTACACCGGATAGCAGCCCAGAACTGGGTGTAGCAATCCTCCAGTAATGTTCGGACGGCGAAGGCGGGGCCTTTCGGCCTCGCCTTTGTCGAGGGCAACCTCACGGCCACCTCTGTTCATTTCCGGACACCTTATTCCACGCCCGCACAGTTATCTCCTGACCTTTTCCTTCGTCCAAGCTGTTGCTCCCTTTCAAATCAACGTTGTGTGATCTACTGAGGCTGGCCCACGGGGTGCAATTCCCTTCCGCATGGAAAGCTTACAGACCTCCCCTTATCGAGCCGAGAGTAGAGCGGTCAAGAACACGACATCCGCGCGCGTGCTGGTGGCGGACGATCAGCCGCACGTTTTGGATGCGCTGCAATTACTGCTCAAGAGCCATGGCTACCGGACGGAAACTGTGACCCATCCGGCGCGCGTGCTGCAAGCGCTCAAGGCGCGCGAGTTCGATGTCGTGCTGATGGACTTGAACTACACCCGCGACACGACTGCGGGCGGGGAGGGTCTGGAGCTGGTTTCGCAGATTCGCTCGATCGACGAGAACCTCCCGCTGGTGGTGAT
>JGI12636J13339_1000062_pt1 | contig 14389 bp, 16 predicted proteins | sample BlaSpr_A8_Ref_M1_FD_13339 | JGI IMG/M metagenome (IMG submission 13339) | reverse complement strand
AAGCACGTCGAAATATTGGTAAACCGGGCCTTTGAATACCTCGCCTTCCGGCATCTCCTTGACTGCTCCCCTGAATTCAATCTCCAAGATGGACTTCGCGGGATCGTAGCCTACGCTGACGATCTGGCTGCTTTCTACTGGCTGGCGTTCCATGATTTTCTCTTTCTCCTGTTTTTGGCTTGCTCACTCACCGTCGCCCATCGAACGTTGCCGGGTTCGTAATGGCCATCGTTGTTCGGAAAGCGGTCAAGGGTGTAAGTTGCCCGTTTGCCCGTCATCCCCGGCGGCCTCGGTCCCAGTTCGGCCATAAATTGGGGAATTATATAGTTGACTCCCTTGATTAATCCCATCCGAGAGACTTGCTAATTTCAGGCGTAAATCCTCCCGCATCTTTCAGCTTCTGCGCAAAGTACTCTCCCGTATCACCTTGCAGCAACGGATGTGGGCACTCAGCAAATCGCCACAACCGGCACAAGTCGTATTGGGACATGGCATCAATCTGATCTTTCTCTTCTTTTGTCATCACATCTCCTTTGTTCCCTTGCTGGAGTTATCTATATAATTCCCATAAATTGCTGGTACGATCGCTGGTTAAGTTCTCTCGCCCTTTCGGGATGCGCCTTAACCCACCGCCGCTGACGTTCCCCCATCAATCGCCTCCGCGGTTCACCGCACGCAGACCTGGATAACGCTGGCCCAGTGTAGCTCTGTGGGTTTTTGCCTCGCGATTTAAGCTGGGCTGGTCAATGGTCAGCATCGCGGGCATGTCTTTTTGTTTTTTGCACCAAGCCCAAAACACTGCTTTATCGGCAAGTTCGGCCTGCCAGTTCTGCGGGATCTTCCTCGTGCCCGTTGGCCGCGTGTAGGACGGAATCGCCACGGGCGCGGGCGCCGTGCTGGGCTGCGTCAGGATTGTTTCGACTGCCGCCTCGCTGAGTCCAAGTTGTTCGGCTTGCACGGCGGCGTCAAGGCGCTGCTTCTCTTCGCGTTCCCGCTGCTCTTTTTGCAAGCGCATGGTTTCCGCGTCGGCTGCGGCTTTCACGGCGCGCTCGAAGTCCAGGCGGCGATTCTTGCCTTTCTGGTGCGCCACGGTTGGGGCTAGTGTGATTGTCGTCGTGCGTTCGAGGATCGCCTTGTAAGGACGGTAGAACAGGTTGCGCCAGGGTTCGGCAAACTCTTCCACGCGGTCGAGGAATTGCTTCGTGTCCGTCAGGCGCTCGCACAGTTCTGTGTAACTCGTCTGATCGGTGGCCTTGATGCCGTCCAGCGCTTGCGCGATGGCTAGGCCGGTTTCCTCAAGGCGCTGCATCTCGACATTCAGCTTGCGCGTGATGCGGCCCATGTGGCTCGCGATTACCATTGCCTCTTGGGCAAGTGGAATCTGTTCGATGTTATCGATCACGAGAATCCCTTCCTCGGGCTTCGCGGCTTGCTGGTCTTCGTCGGGGAATTCCGGTTCAAGTCTGAACGCTTCGGTGCTCATGGCTTTTCTCCTTTTGCTTCAAAACATCTAACCCTAGTTTCCATGTTTCTAATTGCTCCCAATTGTGCCGCCCGCTTCTTTGCTGCTGGTTTCGATAGAAAAATGGGTTTCGACACTTGCCAATTGCCGGTTGCGTTTTCCCCTAAAGTCCTCCACTCGACCGCCCATAAATACCGAATTGGCGTAGCGCGGCATCCCATTAGAGCAACCCACCTTCCCGCCTTAGTTTCGCCGTGATGCTGAGTGCCAGAAACTCGTTCACGTCTTTCTGGTATTCGTCCACCTTGAAACTGTTCACCGGCCCGTAATTGCCGTCCGGCCCGAGTACCACTTCGATTCTGCGGAAGACTTCCTTGGGCGCAAACGCGTGACCATAACTGGCAAGCTGCCACTTGGAGCAAAGCTGGCCCTGCTTCCAGTCGTTTGTCTTCCAATCCACGATCACGTCCACCTTGCCGTCTGGAAAATGACCGAGTAGGTCCAGCGTGCCGCACACATTGAAAATTGGATCGTAAACTCTATGTTCGACGTACAGCGGCGTGAATTTGTTCTCGGTCGCCCACTTAATTCCGGCTTCCAGGTACGGCCTGATCTTGGGGTCTACCTTGCGGCGGTCGATGTTGCCTGCCTTAAACCACGTTGCCAGTGCTTTGTGCGTCTCGCTGCCGCGCCACCTGTGAAACTCTCGAAACCACGTCGTGTCAATCATTCCCGCATCGCGGAAAACTTGGGTGGTGGAAATAACCAGCTCTCCATCCACGTAATAAGAATGGCTCGCCTCGTCAAATTCCACGAGGCGCTTTGTGTGTAGCGGGCTGGGAGTTGCGTTCATGTTTTTCTCAGTGCATGACCATTGCGATTGCCACAATTACGGCTACGACAAGAAGGCTGATTCCCGCGTATAAAACCGGCCTGGGCACGATGCGCGGCCTCCAGCGTCCAGCGTCCGTTTTGCGCTCGCCCATGATTTCAAGGATGCCGCTGCCGTCGCAGTGTAGACAGCGCTCGAAAGGGGCGAGTCCGACGCGCCATAGTCCAAAACCCCTGCACCACAGGCAGACTACGCGGTAGTATCCCGGGCGCGTTCCCGGGCGGCGCCCGTGCGGCCCAAGGTCGCGTCGCCGTTGGCCGGCAATGATTTCTTCCGCCGAAGTTCTTCCCGAACGCATTGCCTCACGAACTGGGTTAGATTCTGATAGCGGCGCGTTGCTTCCGTTTTCCATAGCTTGATCTCCTTCGGGGGAATCCTCATGTTCACCATTTTTGTTTCGATTGCCATGTATTCCTCGATTCGGGAGCGTAAAGAAGAAGGTTTACCGTGTCAAGCACTTTCGGAAACTATTTTCGAGCGGCCGAATTGCGGCTTGGGATGGCGCTCTGAATGGCAGGCACGGCACGCCACGCGTCCATTTTCCGGGCAATCGCATCGCTCGCCGGGCTTGTTTCGGACGTGGTCCCATTCCCCGAGTGGATACGGGCTCGCTCCGTCGTCAAACTCTTGGACCAGTTCCCCGCACGTCTCGCATATGCTGAGAATCGTAAGCTTGTGTTTTTCTCGGTTGCGCTTGAATATCTCCGCGCGGATTGGGGCTTTGTCCACGCCGTAGAGGATTAGGTGCGGCCTTGGTTCTGCGCATTCGCCTTTGATGATTTTCGGTTGTGATATAAAGCTGCGCTTATCGACCAGAAGAATGCTTCCGGGTTGGCGTCCGCTGGGGCTCGGTATTTCTTGGTGCGCCACAAGGCTCGCCCTGTAATCCACTTTGAACCCTCTCGGCATTTAATCTTCTCCTGGCTCTCGCATTGGCTTCGGCTCGAATAGATTTTGCTGCGGGTCGGCCGGCGGCTCTTTCTTCTTCTTGCGGAAACTGTCGGCGCCGATGCACGTTTTCCAGTGGGGCTCCATCGTGATCGAGTCTATCGGTATGAATTTATCGTTGGGTGTTGTGTACCAGTGCAAGAGAGCTTTGCATTCCGGGTGCTGGCAGATACCGTCCTTGCGGTAGATATATCCGGCGGCGGCTAGGGCCTTGTGGCCTTTAGGAAACTCGGCCATGTCGTCGCCGCTTTCTCAACTTTGCGTTTTCGATTTCTCTGATCTTCTGACATTCCGTGCACAAACGAATGTAGCGCCGCCCATGAATTGCGCACCTTGGGCGCGCCACAGAAATGCGTGGGTGCAGGAGCATGTATTCCGAGATTCTGCATTTGGGGGAACAAAATCTCTTCTTGATGTGCTTGCCGTTCAGGCGCCTAAAAACGGATCTGCATTTGCGATATTGGCATCGCGGCATGATTTCAGACTTATATGCTACGCGTTGCTACGCGGTCAAGTAAATAACGGGTGGCGGGAATGGGGAATTAGTCTTCGCCGGGCTCGCGCGCCGGTTTCTTGGCATCCTCGAGTAATTCTTTGGCGAGGCGTTCCTTGACGTAGGTTCCCGCCGGGCCGTGCTTGGCAAGCTGCTGCATCCGTCCTTCGCGCAAGAGTTGCGGCATGTGGGGCAGGTGTTCGAATTGCGCATCGACCGCTTGCCTCTGCTCGTCGGTCAGCGAGTTGTACGTTTTTAGCTGTTCGGCCTTGGATGTCGGTTTGAGTGTTGGGGCGTTTTGCTTAGCTGGGGTTTCCTTGGCCATCTCTCTCGCGATGCGTTCGCGCGTTTGCTTAACCGAGCCTTCGGGTAGGGTGTACTCGCCGTTGACCGTCTTGATGTCGTCCACCGCTTGCTTGTATGCGTCGGCGGCGTTCATTCCGCCGGCGTGGAGTTTGTCTTCGTATTCCTCGACCGTGGGAAGCGTTCGCTTCATGGCCGGGGCGTTTGCTTTGCCGAATATCTCCCGCTGCGGGCTGGCCTCGGTACCGCGAAAGAGCGGGCTTTTCGTTTCCATCTCGCCGGCGGCTGCGGCAATGTTTTCGGCCGGGCGATTGGATTGCCTCGTCATTTCCTCGGCTTGGTGCTTTCCGGCGGCCGCTTTGTTCTCTTCGACCGCTTGGGCCATCCCGGGCAGAACATCTTTATTTTCTGGGACGGGCTTTGTTGCAGCGCCGCCCGTCCCAGGCGTGGGACCATCTGCCTCTCCCGAACTTCCCGCACCTCCTTCCGAGCGCTGCGGCGATAGCTCATTCGCTCTGGCCTCCAGCTTGCGGTATCTCGCAATCATGGGCCTTTGCGTGTACGCGCTCTTTGTGCCGCTGATTTTTTTGTCCAGGTCGCGCATCTGGATTTTCAAGTCTTGCAGTTCTCTTACTGGATCTTGTGCGCCTGCTTTTGCCGTTCCCTTCTTTGTGAGGGTCGGTGCATTGGGTTTCTCTGGTGGCTTGCTTAGTGTTGGCGGCGGCTCTGGGGCTGGTGGTGCGCTGCCTGGCTCGCCCGGAACATTCTCGACCTTACCGAAAATTGGCTTTAGCGTCGATGCCGCTTTCGTTGCGTTGCCTTCGCGTTCCGCGGTCAGAACACGATTAGAGGTTGGCTGTATCTTAAGCGTCGGCGGTTCGGTCGTTCCTCGCGGTGCTGCTGCCGCTGGTGCGCGTTCGTGCGGCGTGAGGGTGGTGCTGCCTTTTTCCGGCAATAGCAGTCCCAGCCTTGTTGCTCGCGTGCCTTCGGCTACTCGTGGCTGTGGCGCGTTGCGGATAGGACCGCTCGTGTCTGCCGGCGGCGGCGTGACGGTTGCGCCGGGACCGAGTTCGCCTGCAATCTTGACGCCTGGCGGCGGGGTTATCGCCGCGGAAGGCTCAAACGCCTTTGGTCCTTGGAAAGCCTGATCTATGAGCCATGCGGGAGTGCGGACGAGGCCCAGTCGCTTTCCTACGGCCATCGTTGCGCCTGCCTTGGCTGCGCCTAGAACATTCCCGCTTACAAAGTCGCCTGCCGCCCTGAGTGCTGCCAGCCCTTCCCAAAGGTTTGCGCCCTTCTGCCGGGTTTCCACGGCGTACTGCTTGGCTGACGCGCGCTCGACATCTCTCAGTGCGCCATACCTGCGCTTGAGGTCTGCGGTTCCCTCGCCGGTTAGTTTCTCCACGCCGTCGTCCAGCATCTTGCGCAGCACCTTGACTTCCGCCTCGGTCGCGGCCGTCTCGGCGGTGATCGGAGAATCGGTCGGGGTTGACCGCTTGTAATAGCCGCGCAGATCATCGTTCGCGTCCTGAATGGCGTTCTCGATGTCGCGGAAACTTTTCAAGCCTCGATACGTGTCGGCCCTGGCTTGCACTTTCTTGGCAATTTCTGGGTACTGCTCCGCTGTCCGCTTGGAGATTGATTTCTCCATCGCATCGGCTACCGCGTTTGTGTCGGCGCTGAGTTTTGCCACACTGCCGGTACGCTGCTCGAGAGCGTTCCAGATGTATTGCTTTGCCGCCCTGACTCCATGCAAGAGATCCCCGTTGCTCTTGAATTCGGTTACCGGGTTGCCTTCGCGGTCGGTGACGAGGCCCGCTTTCTTCACGGCTTGCAAATCCGAACCGGCTATTGGCATCGACTCTTGGGCTCGGGGAATGTTTACTCCAGGCTGAATGGCTTGGGTGAGCGCTTTGACTGGCTCGGGCTTCACAATTCCGAGAGTCTTTAGGCCAAGATTCGATTCGACTGCTCGGCGAAGCGGCTTAACTACCGCTTTCACATCTCGCGCGCCTTCAGCAATTCCGCCAGCTCCGAGCGCTGCGCCTCCTGCCGCTTCCGCGCCGCCGGATAATGCCGCTGCCGCCGCTTCAGGATTTCCCTTGATTGCTTTTGGGGTATTTTTGACGGCGTTGTATCCGCCGTGCAGGGCGAGTCCCGCGCCGGTCAGCGTGGGTGCTATTGGTGCCGCGGCTGCAATCGCCAGGCTCGACGGCGTAAGCATTCCCGCTCCCATGCGCAGCGTGTCGGCGCCCATGCGTTCCGTTGTCGGTACAGCGTCTCCGGTCGGCACAGTGTCCGGCACTCTTTGATTTCGGGAATGGAGAATTGGGGCTGGTTGCACTCCACGTGCGGTATTTATTAGTTGCTGCTGGCGTCTTGTCGCCGCATCGGTTTCCAGTGCTCTTGCTCCCGCCACAAGTGGGATGCCAAGCGGGCCGCCTGCTTCCTTATAGAGTGCTCGACGTTCTGGCAATCTTGCCGCGCCGCCGCCGCCCGCTAGGCGCTCTCCCGTATTCGTACTTTCAGCTCCCGGGGCCATGATTGGATTTGGTGGCACATCTGTTTTCAGTGGGGCAATTGCCCGCACATTCGCCATGTTGCGCGCGATGGTCTGGTCGTCCAGGTGGCCGTATTCGGGAAAACTGCTGCGGAAGTTTTGCGGCTGCGATAGGAACTCGCCTATCTTGTCCTCGGATTCGCTCGCGAGGCCAGGGTACTTCGTCCTGGCTTCCGCTATCGGATTCCACGCCTGTCCCGTTAGCGCTTGCGGTGTGGTGGTCATTGGGTGTATCTTCCCGCGCGTGGAGCTTTACGAAATTCAATACCGCTTTCGAGAGTCTTCGCGGCGCGCGGCGCGCGAACTGATTTCTGCATGGGTCGCGGTTTTCTTTGTCTCCTGCCTTACACTCTATTCATTGCCCGGCGCCGTTCCCTACGATTGGATTGTTGCCCTTGTCGTCGCGTTCGTTGCTTTTCTTCCGGTTTTCCTTTTGTATCGGCTGCTGCGATTCGTTCTACTGCCATCCCGGCGGTAAGGCTCCCGCTGCTGGCGCTGCATGTGGTGGTGGTGCGCCCTCTCCAAATCCCTGCTCCTGCTTTTGCGCCGTCTTCGCCCATTCCTCAATCGATTGCAGCGCTCCCATCAGTGCTGGAACGGAATCCTTGCCCAGTTCCGCTGTTTGGCCAAATTCCTCAATCGCTTTGACGCTGTTGATGTGGAACTTCGCGGAAGCGCTGCGCAGAAAGGTCAAATCGGTACGCAGTTTGTTGAGTGCCAGGTCCTTGTCGGGATCGCCGGTGCTGCCCACTTTGCCGAGTAGAAAGCCGACATTGACGCGGCCCTCGACCGGACCGAGGTAGCCTTTCAAATCCTCGATTTCTTTTTTGATTCCCGGCAATTCCGTGACTACGCGCGCGGCCGTCTGCGCCTGGCTGCGCGTTTGTCCCGTTGGCGCGCCGGGCATCTGCGCGCCTATCGGCTGGCCTGTTTCCGGGCTGAGGGGTTGGCCTTGCGGCACGGGCGCCGCCGTGATTTGCTTCATCAAATCGGGCGGCATATTCATCCCCATGCTCTCAAAAATCTGCGGCATCATGGCCAGCAATCGGGGGTCTTTCTCTTGCGCATAGTTCAGCAGGCGAACCATCGCATATGTCCCCAGCCCTGTTTTCTGTTTCTCTGCTTCGTGCTGAACTTGCTCGGGCGTCCAATCGGGATGTTCTTTCGCCAGTTGCGCCTCGATGTTGTAGCCTGTCGATTTTGCTTGCGCGGTTTTCTTGTCTTGCGCTACTTGGGCATCTTGGACAGCCGTTCCCCAATCGGCTTGAGCCTTTGCCGTCGACCCCCGATCCGTTGGAGTTTCCCCCGGCGGTCCCCACAACGGCGTGACTGGTTTCGGCCCAACAATTTGAAGTATCGGGCCGAGTTTTTCCATCTCCGCGGCGTCGGCGGCCTTGAATTGCTCCGGGTAGAGCGGTGCCATTTGCTGGAGAATCACTTTCGCCTGGTTCGTGTCGCCTTTTTGAACCGCGTCCCGATAATCGCTTTCGAAGCGCTCGCGAATCGTTTTCGGCTCGGGGTCGGTCCCCATGAGTTCGGTGCGCTTTTGAACTTCCGCCGTCTGCGCCTGCTTCCCCGCCAGGTCCGCGGCCGTCATCTCTTCTTTCTCGCGTGTCTGGTGCAGGGTGGTCGGATACTGCGCGACTTCCTGCCTCTGCTTGTCGAGGTCCGAGCCCCACTGCTGGACGGCCCTTGCCCCTTCGCCCGGCCTGCCGAATTCCATTGCGCCGTAGGCGAGTGAACGCGCCAGGGTAGACTTCCAGCCTGGTTCCTGAAAACTTGGCTTTGCCGGCACGGCGTTAGGGTTTTCCTTCGCCCAATCCTCATCGGTTTGGAATGGTTTCGGCTGAACCGTTGCCGCCGACGCGTTGGTCATTGCCGGACCTTGCGGCGTGGTTGGTGTAAGCGTCGGCGGCGCTGGCTTTGACGGATCGTTTCCCGCGTTCGCGGCTGCGCCCGTGCCGGGAACCGTGCCGCCCTGCGGAGACTGCCCGGGCTGCGGCGTCTTGCCCTGGGCAAGTAGCAGCGCGAGCTTTTGGCGGATCAGTTCTTCGGGTGTGGGTTGGTCGGCCATCTTATTCTAATGACCAAAATTCGGAACTTAGATAATCGTGGCTGCCGTCCGTGAGAACCTGATAGACCGTCTGCTTTCCGAGGTCGGTCATGGTCCTCACAATCGACGGGCCTTTATAGGTTCGGACGTACTGCAAGAGGGCATCTTCCATGCGGGCGTATCCCCCGAGCGGCAGGACGATTGTGTGTTTGCGTGAGGCGCAGAGAGTGCAGCCGTTCATCGCTTCGATTTTCACGCATTGGACCGCCTCATATATTCTGAGCGCCGTCACGCGGTTTTCCTTGCCGTTTTGCGAGGCGAGAGGCATTCCCGGCAATACGTTCTGAACGGCGATCAGGCTTCCATCGGCCAGCATGAGCATGGTGCCTTCGCAGAGACAGGTCATCGCGCCGCTTGCCGCCGTGCCGCCCGCGCTAAGCGCGCTGTCGAGGATGCCGATGTTTTGACCGCGTGTGTCCGTCGCGGCCTTTTGTCCGGTTCCGTAAAGATTCGTGTATGCGCCCGTTCCCTGTCCCGTCTGCGTGTTGGCCGTGCCGGATGCGGTATTGGTGGCTTTCCAGAAATTGTTGAGGGCGTCCTGATAGCTGTTGCCGGCGAATTGCGAGAACAGTTGGCCGTTGTTCTGCGCGTTCGACATATCGGCCTGACTCTTCAGGAATCCGGTATAGCCTGACGGTGCGCCTGTGCCGAAACCTCGCTGGCCGGCCTCCCGATCAATTGCCTGTTTCGCTTGGTCTGTGTTTGTCGCGCCTTGCGCTTTGGCTTGGTTGTACTGGAGGGCGTAGGGGCCGGTGGGCTGGGTGACGTCCAGGCTCGCCGGGTTCATCATTCCCGAAAGCGTGCCGCCCGACATTCCCCCGCCGCCGGGCTTGGGCGTTCCGAAAAGTGTGGCGTTTAATCCTTCGCCGGTTGCGGTGGAACTGCCTGCCGCGTTTGAACCGGCTCCGAATGCTTGATCCGCTTGTTTCTGTTGGTGGCCGCCGCCCATGCGTGTCAGTCTATGACGCTTGACTCAATTCTGGAGAATTGATTTTAGGGCTTGTGGCTAACGGGTCACGCATCTGCACGTCTTTCCACATGAGACGCGCTCGACTGTAGACGGCCGGCTTCATTCCGTATTCGAGGGCGACTTTCTCCATGCGCTTGTTGGAAATTGCTCCGAAGTAGCGATTTAGCCCGGTCGTGTTTTTCGTTGAATCGCCGAGCCATGCTTCCATCGCGCGGATTAGTTTGTAGACTGCCCTGCGTTTTGTGATCGGGCTCGCGTCCCGGTCGAATTCCGGCGTGAGCCAAAGAGGCTCGATTTGCCAGATCAGCCGCGCGCCGATGCAGCCTGAAAGAATCTCGTTGTGCTTGATGACGTACAGAATTCGCCTGTCCAGGTCGTGGCTCTCGTTGTTCGTTTGGGCGAGACGATTGCATAGGTACTTCAGGTCCTCGGCCGTGGGGACGGAGATTGTTCCGTTGAAAGGTTCGGTCACGCGCTCACCGCTTTAATTTGCGGCTTGAAACACCGGGCGATGTGCTGCGCCAGTGGAAAGGGTATCTTGGCGATTTCGGCGGAGGCGGCTTTGCGGGAATCGGATTTGGAAGTGCGATCTGGAACCATGCGGTTGTTTGACTTGAGCGTCCCGTTTGGACGCCATCCCGAGGCATCATTTTTCTCGGCTCTAAATCTCTGCGCGTTCCGCACGTTGAATCCGACTTCGCTTAGCTTCGTACCTGGAGATTTCAAGCCGCGCACAGACGCAGACTGGAACGACCCTTGACCATTAAAACGAAAGCCGGGAACCTTGCGCCCATCTGGATTGCCGCCTACGGTCTTCTGATTCGGAGCCCCGATTGCAAACCATGAGCCGCCGCCAACGTCGATATTTTTAGAAGCTTTAAATGTTGGCGGCATCAACGCCGGAACATCTCCCCACAGGTAATAGCTTCCGAAATGCCATAGTGCAGAGCCGACCCAGCGTTCCGCCCCGCGCACATTCTCCACAATCATTGGAATGTAATGCCCTGCCGCTTCACTTGCCTCACGCTGGATGCGGAAGCAGGCGTTGAACAGTTCGATGAAGTTGTGCGGCGGTCCTATCGCGTTGAGTGCCTTCGCCCGACTCCATGGCATCGCGCGATAGCTTGGCTCCTGGCATGGCGGAGATGCCACGATGCACGTTGCATCTGCAAGCTGCGAGCCGTGAATGCTGCGCACGTCGCAGAGAATCAGTTCGCCGGGATACGTCCCTGTGCCGTAATCGTGCTTTTCGATGTCGTAGCCGATGCAGTGAAATCCTTCGGAGAGGAAGCCTTCCGCCCAGCCGCCGAGGCCGCAGTACAGGTCATAGCAGATTGGTTTCATGGGCTCACAATCGACTGCGGCCCATGCAGAATCGCCGCGTTGTTCGGATTGAGCGCCGTGATGCGCAGCCAGTAGAAAACTTTCTTGCCGGCAATCTTCGCGCTGATGTCGGCGTAGTTCACGAGATTGGCTTCCGACACCGCCGCACTGAATTCCGTCAGTTGCGTGGCGTTGCCGAAGTCGCGCGTCAGGTTGCGATAGACTTGCACCGAGCTTACGCCTGGCACGCTCGCGATGCGGAAGGCGATTTGGACGTGGCCTGCGGCTGGGCCTGGGGTGACGCGGAATATCTGGGTGGGGTCGCTGAAACCTGGGCCTGGGGTGACTAGCTTTTGGACTTTGCTCGTGAGGTCTTGAAGGACCGCGCTTTGCTGCTGCTGGCCTATGCGGACGCCGGTCACAAAAGCTGCCTCTGCGACATTGAAGATTCACAATTCTTTACGTTCTTCGTTCGCTTCTCGGAAAGATCGTGGGCCATCTCTTGCTCTGCCATCGCGCAGAAAAACGAGCATGATATTTCTGGCTCGTCATGTCGGCCTTTGTTTGGCGGTAGATTTCTCAGCGAGTAGCGTTCACCTGTCTCGCGGTCCCTAAATAAGAATGCTCCTGGGCCAATGGATTCCTGCACGTCTGCAAGAGCTACAAAATTCTCAGGAAAATCAATGCGCTGCCTATTGAAGTAGCCTTCGCCGCCCTTCACACAGCATTTGCAGTTGTTATTGTTGTAGCCGAGTAGGTACATCGCTGGAAGGGCAATTCCCGCCCTTTCAATCATCGCCAAGGTATCAGCCTTTTTCAGTCCTCTTTCGATTAGCGGGAAAAGCATTTTGCGCCCATTGTTTGTGTCCATGAGTTCACTGGCGCGGTCTTCCTCCTCGGCGGTAAATCCGATCACCCAAATATCATCGGGCAAACCAGCAGCTTCGAGCACATCGCCTTTGAGAGCTTTGCGGCACGGTGCTCCCATTTGCCCTTTCAGATAGCGCTTGCGCTTGAACACCTCGATCACAGATGCCCCATACTTTGTGTCGCGCAGAACTGTAATGGGATGACCGAACCATGTTTCGCAATCGGCACTAAAGCGGTCGTTGTCCTCATGCTCTTCTTTGATCCACGCCCGCAGGATGTGAACGCGCTCGGCGGAATATTCTCCAAGAATCAGTTTGGTTGCCACAGCAGATGCGGCTCCGCAAGAGAAACGGGAAACGATCCTCGGCAAGTGCCGCGCATCGCCTTTGATGAATCGGATGTCGGTCATGGGGCCGCGTCCTCGGCAAAAGTCATTTGCGGGGTTACTCTTGCGGCGCGCTCATTCATCCAGACCACTTCGACGCGCTTCCGTGCTCCATCGGCTCGCCAAGGAATTTCAATTCGTCGCCAATCGGGGAAAAGTTCGCAGTCGTAGAGCGGCGAGGCGTAGCCGCTTAGAATCACCATCCCGCGCACTGCCCTGAGAATTTGGGCAAGTTTCCGGTGATCGTTGTCGGCCATGTCGCACGAATAAACCGCGTTGCCTCGCGCCATATTGCGAGTTCCCACCTGGTAGGGTGGATCGCAATAGAAAAGTGTTTCGGATGTGTCGTGCTGCGGAATGAGTTCGAGCGCGTCTTTGTTTTCGATGACCACGCCACGCAATCGCTCTGTGAATGATGCGATTGAATCTGGAAAGTTCATCCAATCATGCGCTGGCGTAGTGCCACTTCTGTTTGAATTGGAGCGGAAGCCGGTTGCGTAATCTCCATTTATCGCGGCTGATCCAAAGCCAGCGAATGAGCGAAGGATGCAAAGGCGAGCAGCTTCTATATCGGCTGGCCGTTGTACCCTGTGGCCAAAAGCGGAATTGAATTCACTTCGCGCGAAGGGCGTCAGTCTCAGTTGCTCTTTAAGCTGCTCAGCTATTTCAGGATCGCGCAGGCATTGGAAGACGTTAACAACCGTGTCCCATTTGTCGTTGATGACTTCGGCGTAGGAGCGCGGCTTTTGCATGAGCACTGAAGCAGCTCCACAAAACGGTTCGACGTAGATTCGATGTCGCGGAAACAAACTAATCAAAACTCGCGCGAACAACCACTTGCCGCCGTGATACCGAAGTATAGGCCTGCCTTTCACGGCACCAGTGCCTTAATCGGTCGTGCGCTCACACTCAGCCGGTAGAGCGTGCTCGCCGTATTATCGTTCAGGAAGATTACGGCAAACCTAAACCAGTGGCCGAGGTTCGCTCCTGTCACGTCTTTGATGTTTCCCCGCGCCGCCGTCGGCTCGTTGCGATTGCCGGTCTGAAACGGATTGAGCGGCACGTCCACCATTGGGAGCTGCATGTCCGGGGATAGTACACCGAGCGCCTTGAGTTGGAAAGCGGTATAGGCGTCTTGCCGGTCGGTCACGAGATCGGCCCACATGGCCAGCTTCTCGACGTTCGCAATTGGCATTGGATGAAACATACTTCCGCCATGGTAGACCTTCAGCGCTGACCACGCGCTGCCCCACACGCCGTAATACCCCTTGCCCGCATCCAGAAAGCCATCGGGCCAGCGATAGACGTTCCCGAGCTGGTCGCCCATGAAGAGGTACATTTGATTCGCTACTTCAACGAGCGCCGCGGCGGTCATGATGTCCGAAGGCCAGAAATCCGACTCCGCGATAATGTGTGTCGTGCCGTCTTCGAGCACGGTTGGAATCAGCGTTTGCGCCAGCACCTTTGGCAAAAACGTCATGTCCCACACTTGAATCCAGTCGTAGGTTCCCGGCGGCGCTGCTCCCGTGTTCACCAGCAGCATGATCCACTCGTAGCGCCCGAAGGAATACCACTTGAGGACCGCGTTTTTTAGCTGCGAGGCGGGAATGTCTTCCATGCTCATCGTCCCGGTGAGTTGCTTGGCAATGAGCATCGAAAGGTCCAGCGGAATGTTTACGCCGTCCCAGGCGTAGAGTTTTCTGTCCGCGCTCAGCCAAATAAGATGCGTTCTGCTGGTCGTCGCGGCTTGCTTTCCCACGGCTCCGGGTTCGGCTACCTTGTCCTTTTCCTCGAAGTTCGTTACATCGCTTCCCGAGAGCGAAAACCAGAATCTTTCCGTCGAAACGTAGAGCGACTGGTTCCAGACTTGGCCGTTCGTGAATTGGTGCTTGCCGCCGGGGATCTTGAAAAACAGGTATGGGGGCGCCGTCTCGGCCGGGACTCCCAGACTGATTTCGCTTCCGCCGCACGCCTGGATGATGTTGGGCTCGCCGTTCACGCGCAACAAGATCGGACGGCCGGCGTACTGCACGATGATTTCCGCCGGGGGAACCGGAAAGTTGAGAAGCG
>JGI12636J13339_1000060_pt1 | contig 14424 bp, 14 predicted proteins | sample BlaSpr_A8_Ref_M1_FD_13339 | JGI IMG/M metagenome (IMG submission 13339) | reverse complement strand
GAGCACGGCGCGCTCGCCGTCGCCGGCCGCATGCGGGACCGCCTCGCGCAGCGGCACCGTCGGCACCGCGCGCGGCATCGGCGCGGTGGGCGGCTTTTCCTCGGGCTCGACCGGCTGCACCGGCGCCTCGTCGACGCCCTCGATGCGGGCGCCGAGCACCCGCGCGATCTCGCGGAAGGCGTGATGCTCGCTCGGCGTCAGCGACGGCCGGCGCAACTCGCCGGTGCCGGGCCGGAGCCGCACCACGTTCTCCGGCGCCGCCACGCTTTGCAGGACCGGCGGCTCGGGCGCGGCCGGTTTGCGTGTGGTGGGCTCGCGCGCGGGCTCCGGCTCCTCAGTGACCGGTTCCGGCGGCGGCGCCTTGGGCTTCGGCCGCGCGTGCGGCACGGCTTCGCGAAAAACGCCGAAGCCGCGGTAGCCCAGGAAATTGTGCTCGCGGTCGAATACCGGAAGTGCGGCGAGATCGATCGGCCGCGCCAATTCGGAGTCCGGGAGCGGCCAAAGCACCGTGATGCCCGACCACGTGTCGCGCTTGGCCGTAGCCGCCGTCACCTTGTCCGCGTCGGCAATGCCGAAGCGCGCGGCTGCTGCTGCCCAGTCGAGGCCTGCGAGCTCCGCCTGCGCCGCGCCGACGACAGTGGCGAGATCGGCCGACACGCTGGCGAAACGCCCGTCGGCATCGGTCTGCCACACGAAGCGGGGGGGCGGCCGGCTCGGCGCGCGGAGGGGTTCGGCGTTCCCGGCAACGCTCGCGGCTTGCTCGGCCGCGGCTTCTTTGGCGGGGGCCGGTTCGGGCTCGGGCGGCGGCGCCGGGCGCGCAGGCGCCGCGATGGTAGCGAGCAAGGCCGTTTCGCGCCTTGCTGTGATCCGCCTGAGCTTGATGCGCAGCACGCCGAAGGGGATTTCGATCTCGCCGTCGTCGAGGGTCGCAAGGGCGGCATGGGCGCCGGCGGAAAGTGCCGAGAGGGAGTCGGCGGGGCCGAACAGCGCCGCCGCCATGTCGCTCGCGTAGAGCAGGCGGCCCGCGCGTTCGAACAGCGCAAAGACCGGCCGCGCCGGATCGACGAACGGCTCCGCCGCAGCGAGGAGCTGCGCCAGCGCTTTGTCTTTCAGCATTACCCCAAGTCCCTGCGCTGCCGCTTGTCCGTTGCGGCTTTACCGATTGTTTAGTTCGATAAGCCCCGGAAATCCACGGCAACGGGTGAATGAGGGAGCTTTCGTCGCGTTCGAGGGTTAATAGCGGGGACGGCGGATGCTGTTGTGGACAACTCCGGCAGCGTTTACCGTCTTGAAGCGCGGGGCGCAGGGGCGTTCAGGGAGAAACCAATGGCTACTCCTCCAGGTATGGAAATCACACCGGAAATGCGGGCTTTCGCCGAACGCAGCGTGGAGCAGGCGCGGCAGGCCTTTTCGACCTACATGGACGCCGCCACCAAGGCGCTGTCGTCGGCCGAGGGCTCGGCCGATGCGGTGCAGGGCGGTGCGCGCGAGCTCGGCCGCACGGTCATGGGCTTCACCGAGGACAACGTGGCGGCGGCCTTCGGCTTCGTGGAGCGGCTGGTAAAGGCCCGCGACCCCATGGAGATCATGCGGCTGCAGGCGGAGTTCGCCCAGGCGCAGATGAAGGCCTTCAGCGAGCAGGCCAAGGCGCTCGGCGCCACGGCCGGCAAGGCCGCGACCGAGGCAGCCGCCAAGGCCAAATCGACGATCCCCTAATAGTTGTGCATTGCGAAGAAATTTGTTGCAACGCACAATAAATCTTGCTAGGGTTCTTGCGAGGGAGAGACGGGAACGGCCGCGCCGTCCCCGGCACACCTGAGAGCGAGGATCCCATGACCGAGATTCAGACCGCGAAGAAACCCTTCAAGCCGGCAGGCACGCCGAAGTTCGAGATGCCCAAGTACGACCTTCCCACCATGGAAGTGCCCGAGGCGATGCGCGAGTTCGCCGAGAAGGGCGTGCAGCAGGCCAAGGACGCCTACGACCGCATCAAGACCGCGGCCGAGGAGGCGACCAACATGCTCGAGGACACCTACGCGACCGCGTCCAAGGGCGCGGCCGAATTCAATCTCGTGGCGCTCGGTGCGTTGCGCGCCAACTTCAACGCCTCCTTCGACTACATGCAGCAGCTGATGGGCGTGAAGACGCTCTCGGAAGCCGTCGAGCTTTCCGCGAGCCACGTGCGCAAGCAGTTCGAAACGCTCACCGCGCAGGGCAAGGAGCTCTCCAGCCTCGCCACCAAGCTGCAGGCCGACACCGCCGAACCGATCAAGGCCGGCGTCTCGAAGACCTTCAAGACCCAGTAAGCGTCGCGTTGTAAGGCAAGAGAGCCCGGGCGCGCCCGGGCTCTTTTCGTTTTTTACGCGGCCCTGGTGTGCGCTACTGCAGCACGGCCGCGAGCTTGTCGTAGTGCTTGGTCACCAGCGCGATGTTGTCGCGGAACTTGATCGGCTCGGCGCTCTTCAGCGCCTCGTTCAGCTCGTCCAGCATCTGCTTTTTCTCTTTCGCCGGGATCGACTTGTCTTTCTTCACTTCCTCGATCTCCTTGAGGATCGCGTCGCGCGGCTCGGTGAACTTCTTGGTCTCTGGGTCGATGCCGCCCATGATCAGGGAGATGTTGGCGGCGACGTCGTCATATTCGGCGAAGTTCGCGAACCCGAACTTCTTGGCGGCGGTCTCGAGCTCCGCCTGAATCTTGGGGTCGGGCTTGTCCGACGTGTTGCCCTGCATCTTGTCGGTAATCGCCGCCATGTCCTTTTGCGCGGCGACGAAGCCCAGGATCTGCTTTTCCGAGAGCTGGATCTGCACGATCGCCTGCGCCGTGGCGCCGCCTGTCGTCTGCACCAGCGCAAGCGCGGCCACCGCCGCCACCAGGAGGGCAAGAAAGCCCCGCCGTGCCGGCATGATTTGCCTCGCCAATTCCTCTGTCCGAACCCGCGCCATGATTTCCTCTCCTTTTGTGAAGCCGTCCCGCGTCCATATTCTCTATACGAATTGGGCCTAGAGTTCGGCGTTTCCGCGTCGGCCGGGGATGGCTTGTCTCGCGCGGCCCTTCGCCATAGCTTCCGGCCCCGTCGCTATGCAGCTGTAGCTCAGTTGGTTAGAGCGCCTGACTGTGGATCAGGAGGTCGGTGGTTCGAGTCCACCCAGCTGTACCAGCGCCGCCGGCGGAACGACATTCCCCCTCGCGCGTTGATGCTCCCGACGACGCCATGAAGCCTATTCTCCGCCTGGAGGACAGGCTTTGCAACGAACGGGAGCACGCCATGGGCCGCGGCATACTTCTCTGGCTACTCGGGGTTCCGATCCCCGTCATCATCCTGTTGTGGATCTTCTTCCACTGAGCGGCTTCCGGCTGCCTAGGTATCGTCTTCATCGTCTTCCGCGAGCCAGCGCAGCACATCGCTGAGCGGAGTCTTCAAGTCGATCCGTCTCCCCGTGACCAGCTCGACGCTGACCATGGATTGGAGGGGATGGGGATGGACGCAAACCACATATCTTGCGTTGAGCAGGACCGGCTGGTTGGTGAAGAAGTCGTCAAACTGCTTGAAGAGGCCCATTCCCGTTCTCCCGCTTTGTCCGTGTCGCCGCGCGCGCGTTGCTTGTCGGTTGCTAGCCTTTCTTTCGGTAGATGAGGAGCGTCTTGAACTCCTCGACCTTCTCCACCGGCTTCGCCTTCGCCCATTCGGCGATGACGGGCTTGGCGCGATCGAACGCCTGGCTCTTCATATAGAAGAGAACGAGCCCGCCCGGCCTCGTGCGGTCGGTCATCATGTCGAGCATCTGCCGGTCGGTCATGGCGCCGTAGGCCACGCTCTCCGGGCCCCAGAACTCGCAGAGATGGAACAGGCTCACCACGTCGAACTCCGGCAACAGCCGCACGTCGAGCATGTAGATGTCGCCGAAGAAGCACTTGTAGGTCCGCGACAGCTTCGGGTTCTCGATCGCGAGCTTCACGTAGGCGGCTTCTTCTTCCACCGACGCCGTGATGCCGAGCACGGCGTTGTTCAGCCCGTTCTCGAAGGAGCGCACGCCCACGTGGTGGTGCTCGCCGGAGCCGAAGTGAAAGATCGTGGAATTCTTGATGCCGCGCGCCTCCAGGTAATCGGTGAAGTGCACGTCGCACGGGCACATGTCGATCATCAGCGGCCAGCGGTCGGTGTAGTAGTTCATCTGGTTCACGGGGCTTTCCTTTCGGTCAGACGGCCACGGCCGCGGCGCGGGCCGGAGAAAATCCATTGAGCGCGATCGACTGCGCGTGCGCCTCCGCCAGCACCGCCGGGCGGCCGATGGAGACAAGCGTGGTGCGCGGCAGCTCNCGCATCAAGAGGCCATAGAGCTCCCGGCTCGTGGCGTCGTCGAAGTTCGAGGTGGCTTCGTCGAGGAGCAGGATATCCGGCTTCTTGAGGAGCGCGCGCGCCAGCACGATGCGCTGCTGCTCGCCGCCGGCAAGCAGCACGCCCCAGTCCGCCGCCTCGTCGAGGCGCGGGGCGAGGTGCCCGAGGCCGACGAGCTGCATCACCCGGTGCAGCCTTTCCTCGTCGATCTCCTCCGCCGGCGTCGGGTAGGCGAGGGCGGCCCGCAGCGTGCCGAGCGGGAAATAGACCTTCTGCGGCAGCGCCAGCACGTCGGCGTCCGCCGGAAGCTCGATCTGGCCAGCCCCCACCGGCCAGATGCCGGCAAGCGCGCGCAGCACGCTCGATTTGCCCGCGCCCGACGGCCCGGTGAGGAGCGCCCGCTCGCCGGGCGCCAGATCAAGGTGGGCAAGCGCCGCCACCGGCGTCCCGGACGGGAGCTTCACCACGAGATTTGCGACCTTGAGGCCCGGCTCCGCGGTCTTCGCCACGATGATGCTCGTCGCCGGATCGCGCGGGCGGTCGACGAGGTCGAGCGCCGCCTCGAGCTGGGCGACGCGGTCCATGGATGCTTTCCATTCGGCGATGCGGGCGTAGGAGTGGAGGAAGAAGGCGAACGCGATGTCCACCCGCTGGAAGGCGAGCGACGCCTGGATCAGCGTGCCGAGCGAGATGGTGCCCGCGAAATAGGCCGGCGCCGCCACCATGGTGGGGAAAATGAGCGAGATCTGCCCGTAGCCGGTGGTGAAGGCGGTGAGCCACGTCTGCCGGCGGATCAGCATCGTCCAGTTGCGCACGAGCGTCGAGAAGCGCCGGTCGAGCACGCGCCGCTCGATCTCCTCGCCGCGCATGAGCGCCACGGGCTCGGCGGAATCCTTGTCCCACACCCGCGCGATGGCGAAGCGGAAATCGCTTTCGTAGCGCTGCTGGAAGAAGTTGAGCGCGATCAGCGGCCGCCCGACGAAATGGGCGACGAGCGTGCCGAGGCCGGCGTAGGCGATGGCGATGAAGAACAGGTAGCCGGGGAAGGTGAGGTCGACGCCGAACAGCACCAGCGGCGCGATGCTCGACAGCCCCCACAGGATGTAGCTAAAGGAGGTGAGCGCGATCAGGCTGCCGAGCAGATTGTAGCCGAGGTCGTGGGTGCGCTGGAGGAAGATCAAGATGTCGTTGGCGATGCGCAGGTGCGTGTTGTCGACGTCCACGTCGAGGAACTGCATGCGGTAGTGGCGGCCGTCGGCCATCCAGCGGCCGACGAAGCGCTCCGTCATCCAGCGCCGCCAGCGCATGATCAGCGTCTGGCCGAAGAAAAACTGCGCCATGGTGGCGACCACGGTCCACGCCGCGATGCCGATGAAGAGCACGAGCGCGAACAGGAAGGCCGGCCCGTCGCGGTCCTGGATGGCATTGAAGAAGTATCCGTTCCATTGGTTGAAGGCGACGAGGGCATAGACCACGCCAAACTCGGCGACGACGACGCCGGCGAGCAACCCACGCGCCGCCCAGCGCTCCTCGGAGCGGAAATATGGGAGCGCCAGGTGCAGGAAGGTGCGTAGCGCAGCGAGGATCGGTTGCATGGGAACGCCCCTTGAAAAAGCGGCGGAGTATATCAGCCGTTGGCGATGGGCGGCGTCCCCGGAATGTCGGTACTTGCCGCGCTTGCGCGGCCCCGACCGTTCGGCCACAAGGGCGCAATGAAATCCGCGCCTGTCGAGCGCCCGCGCGTCGGGCTGTTCGTCACTTGCCTCGTCGATCTCATCCGCCCGCGCATCGGCTTNGCCGCGGCGAAGTTGCTCGCCGACGCCGGCTGCGACGTGGAGGTGCCGAGGCAGACCTGTTGCGGCCAGCCCGCCTTCAACTCGGGCGACCGGGCGACGACGCGGACAATTGCGCAACAGGTGATCGCGGCCTTCGAGGCCTACGACTACGTGGTGGCGCCCTCCGGCTCCTGCGCCGGCATGCTGCGCGTACATTACCTCGAGCTCTTCGCCGGCGACCCGGCGTGGGCGGCGCGCGCCGAGCGTTTCGCCGCCCGCGTGCACGAGCTAATCAGCTTTCTCGTCGACGTCATGGGGGTCGCCCGCGTCGACGCCATCTACGACGGCACCGTCACCTACCACGACGCCTGCTCGGGCCTGCGCGAGCTCGGCGTCAAGGCGCAGCCGCGTAAGCTGCTCGCCACCGTCACGGGCCTCTCGCTCGCCGAGATGCAGGACGCCGACGTGTGCTGTGGCTTCGGCGGCACCTTCTGCGTGAAATATCCCGACATCTCCAACGCCATCGTGGAGAAGAAGGCCGGGCGCGTCGCCGAGACCGGCGCGCCGACGTTGCTTGCCGGCGACCTCGGCTGCCTCATGAACATGGCGGGCAAGCTGCAGCGCATGGGCAAGCCGGTGTCGGTGCGCCACGTCGCCGAGGTGCTCGCCGGCATGAGCCATACGCCGGCGATTGGGGAGCCGGAATGAGCATCGAGCTCACCTCGCCGCGCTTCAAGGAGAACGCGCACGCGGCCCTCGACAATGCGCAATTGCAGAAGTCGCTGGTGCGCATCGGCGTCAACTACGTAGTGAGAAGGCGGCTCGCCGTGGCGCGGCTGCCCGAGTTCGAGGCGCTGCGCGACCGCGCCCGCGACATCAAGGATCACACGCTGGCGCACCTCGACCTTTATCTGGAAGCCTACGAGCGCAAGGTGAAGGAGGCGGGGGGCCGCGTGCACTACGCGGTGACGCCCGCCGAGGCCAACAAGATCGTCATCGACATCTGCAAGCGCCTGAAGGCCAAGGTCGTCACCAAGGGCAAGTCGATGATCGCGGAGGAGACCGCGCTCAACGATCATCTCTTGGCGAACGGCATCGAGCCGGTGGAGACCGACCTCGGCGAGTACATTTTGCAGATTCGCGGCGACACGCCCTCGCACATCGTGGCGCCGGCGGTGCATCTGTCGAAGGCCGAGATCGAGGCCGACTTCCGCCGCGTCCACCGCAACCTTCCCGCCAGCCGCAACCTGGAGGAGCCGGCGTCGCTGCTCGCGGAAGCGCGCGCCGTGCTGCGCAAGACGTTTCTCACCGCCGACGTGGGCATCACGGGCGCGAATTTCCTGGTGGCGGAGACCGGCACCTCCATCATCTGCACCAACGAGGGCAACGGGGATCTCACACAGACGCTGCCCAAGGCGCACATCGTGCTCGCCTCGATCGAGAAGCTGGTGCCGACGCTGGAAGACGTCTCGACGCTGATCCGCGTGCTCGGGCGCACCGCCGCCGGGCAGGAGATCACCGTCTACACCACCTTCTCCACCGGTCCGCGGCGCCGGGGCGACCCAGACGGGCCGGGCGAGTATCACGTGATCCTGCTCGACAATGGCCGCTCGGCGCTGCTCGCCGGGCAATTTCGCGACATCCTGCGCTGCATCCGCTGCGGCGCCTGCATGAACCACTGCCCGGTCTACGGCGCGGTCGGCGGCCACGCCTACGGCTGGGTCTATCCCGGCCCGCTCGGCGCCGTGCTGACGCCGGCCTTGGTCGGCATCGAGAACGCGGCGCACCTGCCCAATGCGTCGACCTTCTGCGGCCGCTGCGAGGAGGTGTGTCCGGTGCGCATTCCGCTCCCCAAGCTCATGCGCCACTGGCGCGAGCAGGAGTTCCAGCGCCACCTGTCGCCGGCACCCGTGCGCTACGGACTGAAGGCGTGGGCCGCGTTCGCCACGCGCCCCTGGCTCTATCGCCCCGCGACGCGGCTCGCCATGAAGGCGCTGGCGCTGCTGGCGGGCAAGCGCGGCCGCTTCCGTTTCCTGCCGCTTGCCCGCGGCTGGACGCGCTACCGCGATTTCCCGGCGCCGGAGGGCGCCACCTTCCAGGCGCAGTGGAAGCGGGCGCTGAAGAGGGCGCGTCCATGAGCGACCGCGACGTGGTGCTCGGCACCATCCGCCGTTCCCTCGGCGTCGACGGCCACGAGCCCGCGCGCCAGCTCGCGGTCAAGGCGCGCATCGGCCAGCACGCCCGCGGCATCGTGCCCAAGCGCGGCGACGTCACTCCGGCGGCCCGCGTCAAGCTCTTCAGCGAGATGATGCAGGCCGTGCACGGCACCGTGGTGCGGGTTCCCGCCTACGAGGACGTGCCGGCCGCGGTGGCGGAATATCTGCGCGGCAACAATCTGCCGGCCGAGATCCGTCACGGCGCCGACCCGCGGCTGCGCGCGATCCCGTGGCGGAACGAGGGCGCGCTCGACGTGGTAGAGGGCGCCTCGCGCGGCAACGACCTTACCGCCGTGTCGCACGCCTTCGCTGCGGTGGCGGAATCCGGCACGCTGGTGCTGCTTTCCGGCGTCGACAACCCCACCACATTGAACTTTTTGCCCGATCATCACTTGGTAATCGTGGATGCTGCAGATATCGCCGGCGACTACGAGACCGTGTGGGACAGGCTGCGCGAGGTCTATGGCGTGGGCGGGATGCCGCGGACGGTGAACTTCATCACCGGCCCGTCGCGCTCCGGCGACATCGAGCAGGTGCACTTGCTCGGCGCTCACGGACCGCGCAGTCTTCACGTGCTGGTGGTCGGGAAGCCTTGAGAAGAGGTCACGGCGATGGCGAAGCGCAAAGCGGCGAAGGGCAAGGGTCGGAAAAAGCCGGCTGGTAAATCGGCGAAGAAGAAACCCGCGAAAAAGGCGGCGAAGAAATCCGCGCCGAAGTCCGTCTACGACAAGCCACCGCCGCGCTCGAAGACTCCGTTCCGCACCCCCGTGCTTTCGCCCGTCGAGCGCCAGCTCGAGGAGGGGCTGAAGCATAGCTTCCCCGCTTCCGATCCGCCGGCGGTGACGGAGCCGGCGGCGACCCGGGCGGGCAAGGACGAGCCGCCGTCCTGAGGTCTCAGCAAAGGCGCCTGCGATCTGCTAGAACGCCGCCATGTCGCTCGTTATGCCCGCCTCCGATTCCGCCGTCCTCGGCCGCCGCGCCGAGATCGCGGCCGCGCACGGGGTCGTCGGTGCTGGCGAAAATCGTTTTGCCTTTACCCGAGTGGCGTCCTACAATTTTAGATTGAGATAGCAAGAAATTGCGACTGGAGGATTCTGTGTTCGGCATCGATATGCACCACATCGTCGCCGGGTTCATAATCTTCGTGGCGATTGTGCTGCTGCTGGCGCCTGTGTTCCGCTACGTTGTCGTCGGCTGGGAGCACAAGCGCCACGACATTCTGGACAGCCTCGACGCCGGAGCGCGTCTGGCATACTTCAACACGTTCCGGCGCAGCGGCGACGCGCCGACGCCGGCGCGGGCGTCCATCGCATTCGAGCAAATCTATACGGTTGCTTACGGCCGTCGGTTTTTCACGATACCGGTTTTTCTTCTCTGTCTGATCGCGCTGATCGAGGTCACGCTCGTGGTTCTCAGCGCTCTCGACGCCCTTCATTACATCCGCAATCCCTTCTTTAACATTCCCGTCATCGCGATGGCAGCGATCGCCGGCGCCTATCTCTGGGTTGCTAATGACTTCATTTCGCGCGCGCGACGACTGGATTTCACGCCATCCGACGTCATGTGGGGTAACCTTCGCCTGATTACGGCGATTCCAATTGGCTATAGCTTCGCCACACTCGCCGCTGAAGCGGTCGGACCGTTCATCGCGTTTGCCATCAGCGCATTTCCTCTCGAAACCGTTCAGTCGATGCTGCGCAAGGCAGCCAGCAAGCGGCTCGGCAACGAACCGAAGGACGAAGAGGTACGCGACGAGATTATCAAGCTGCAGGGCATCACAACGACCATTGTCGAGCGTTTGCGCAACGAGGACATCATCACCATTGCCCAGCTTGCCTATTGCGATCCGGTGCGCGTCACCATGCGCTCGAATCTGACTTTCAATTTTGTGGTTGACTGCATGAACCAGGCGCTGGCGTGGCTGTATTTCGAAGAGGGGATGGCCCGCATCCGACCGCTCGGCTTGCGGGGCGCGGCGGAGATCAAGCACCTGTACGATGATCTGACTGCACCTCGCTCCCAACGCGTCCGCGCGACCGCTCGGGCAACGCTGAGGGCGGCTGCCCAGGCGCTGGGAAAGGATGAGCGCGCGCTAATGTTTGCGTTTACGGAGATTGCCGAAGATCCGTATACCGAGTTCCTCGACGAGATTTGGACCTGATCTTCCTTCGATAAGGGCGTTCCTTCGGGCTCTGCCTGCCGGCGCGGATCTGATAGATTTGGGACGAACCGCGGCAAGAAAGCCCCATGTCGCTCGTCATGCCCGCCTCCGATTCCGCCGTCCTCGGCCGCCGCGCCGAGATCGCGGCCGCCTTGCGCGCGATCGTGCCGGGCGAGGGGGTGATCGATTCCGAACCCGAGATGCGGCCCTTCGAGTCCGACGGGCTCACCGCCTACCGCCAGCTTCCCATGGTGGTGGTGCTGCCGGAGACCACCGAGCAGGTGTCGCGGATCCTGCGCTATTGCCACGGCGAAGGCATCAAGGTGGTGCCGCGCGGCGCCGGCACGTCGCTCTCCGGCGGCGCGTTGCCGCTCGCCGACGGCGTGCTGCTCGGGCTCTCCAAGTTCAACACGATCCTCGACATCGACTACGACAACCGCGTGGTCGTGGCGCAGCCCGGCGTCACCAACTTGGGCATCTCCAACGCCGTCGCCGACGCCGGCTTTTATTACGCCCCCGATCCCTCGTCGCAAATCGCCTGCACCATCGGCGGCAACGTGGCGGAGAATTCCGGCGGCGTGCACTGCCTGAAATACGGCATGACCACCAACAACGTGCTCGGCGTCGANCTNGTGCTGATGACCGGCGAGGCNATCCGCATCGGCGGCAAGGAGCTCGATTCNGGCGGCTACGATCTGCTCGGCCTCGTCATCGGCTCGGAAGGATTGCTCGGCGTCGTCACCGAGGTGACGGTGCGCATCATCAAGAAGCCGGAGACGGCGCGGGCGCTCTTGATCGGCTTCCCCACCTCCGAGGCTTCGGGCGAGTGCGTGGCGAAGATCATCGGCGCCGGCATCATCCCCGGCGGCATGGAGATGATGGACCGGCCGGCGATCCACGCGGCCGAAGCCTTCGTTCACGCCGGCTATCCGCTCGACGTGGAGGCGCTCCTCATCGTCGAGCTCGACGGCCCGGCGCCGGAGTGCAGCCATCTCATCGAGCGCGTGGCGGAGATCGCGAAATCCTGCGGCGCCGTTACGCTCCGCGCCTCGCAATCCGAGGACGAGCGGCTGATGTTCTGGGCCGGCCGCAAGGCGGCGTTCCCGGCGGTCGGCCGCATCTCGCCCGACTACTACTGCATGGACGGCACCATTCCGCGCGCCAAGCTCCCGCAAGTGCTCGCGCGCATCCGCGAACTCACCGAGGTCTATGGGCTGCGCTGCGCCAACGTTTTTCACGCCGGTGACGGCAATTTGCATCCGCTCATTCTCTATGACGCCAACAAAGAGGGCGAGCTCGACCGCGCCGAGCGCTTCGGCGCCGATATCCTGCGGCTCTGCGTCGAGGTCGGCGGCGTGCTCACCGGCGAGCATGGCGTCGGCGTCGAGAAGCGCGACCTGATGCCGACCATGTTCACCGAGATTGATCTCGCCCAGCAAGAGCGCGTGAAGTGTGCCTTCGACGCCAAGGGGCTGCTCAACCCGGGCAAGGTTTTTCCGCAGCTCCACCGCTGCGCCGAGCTCGGCCGCGTGCACATCCACGCCGGCAAGCTGCCGTTCCCCGACATCCCGCGGTTTTGATGCCTGACGCCCTCAAGCCGCGGACCGACGCCGAAGTCCTCGAAGCCGTCCGCTGGGCGATTGCCGAGGAGAAGACGCTCGAGGTGGTCGGCCGCGGCAGCAAGCGCGCGATCGGCCGCGCGGCCCAGACCGATCTGACGCTGGACGTGTCCGCGCTTTCGGGCGTCACCCTCTACGAGCCCGAGGAGCTGGTGCTTTCCGCTCAGGCGGGGACGCCCATCGCCGAGATCGAGAAGCTCTTGGCCGTCAGCAACCAGGAGCTCGCCTTCGAGCCCGTCGACCTCGGTCCCCTTCTCGGCGGCAAGGCCGGCGCGGGATCGCTCGGCGGCGTCGTCGCCACCAACCTTTCCGGCCCGCGCCGCATCAAGGCCGGTGCCGTGCGCGACCATGCGCTCGGCGTCGCCGCCGTCTCCGGCCGCGGCGAGGCGTTCAAGGGCGGCGGCCGGGTGGTGAAGAACGTCACCGGCTACGATCTGCCGCGCTTCCTCACCGGCTCCTGGGGCACGCTCGCGGTGGCGACTTCGTGGACGCTGAAGGTGTTGCCCGCCGCGGAGGACGTGGCGACGCTCCTGGTGCTCGGCCTTGACGATGCGCGGGCCGGCGAAGCCATGCGCGCGGTGATGAACACCGCCGCCGACGTTTCTGCTGCCGCGCATTTTCCCGCGAAGGTCGCGGCGCGGCTCGGCGTGCCGGGCGGAGGGAAAAGCGTCACGGCGCTCCGCCTCGAAGGTGTCTCGCCGTCGATCGCCTACCGCCGCGAGAAGCTCACGGAGATGCTGAAGCCCCTCGGCGCGCTCGCCGATCTCGGCGCGGAAGATTCCTGCGCGCTGTGGCGCACTGTCCGCGACGCCAAACCCTTCGCCGACGGCTCGGCGCGCGCGGTGTGGCGCATCTCCGTGCCGCCCACGCTCGGGCCCGCGGTCGGAACGGCGCTCGCGGCACTCGGCGCCGATGTCTTCTACGACTGGGCCGGCGGTCTGATCTGGGCGGAGATGAAGGACGACGCGCCGCGCGAAGCGGAAGTGCGCGCCGCGTTGGGCAACGCCGGCCACGCCATGCTCGTGCGCGCGAGCGTTTCGGCCCGCGCCAGTGCCGCCTCCTTCGCGCCGCTCGAGCCCGGGCTCGCGGCACTGGTGAAACGGCTCAAGGAAAGCTTCGACCCGCGCGGCATCCTCAACCCGGGCCGCATGTACGCGGGCATGTAGCGTTCGCTTCCGCAGCGCAGCGTCGAATACCGCCGGGCTCCTGGCCGCTCTGGAAGGGCGAGCGAACATTCGTTACCCTCGTTCTCGAGGGCTGGGATTTCAGGCGGTGTGCTTGGAATGAAAAAATTATTTGAGGAAAAGAACGTTCGCCGCGCATTTGAGGTTAGCCTCGTCCTTAAAGGTATTTTCGGAGTCTTAGAAATCATCGGCGGAGTTCTCGCCTATTTCGTAAGCCAGCATTTCCTGCTGAATCTGATTCTTGCGGTTACGAAACAAGAACTCATCGAAGATCCGAACGACGTAGTGGCGCGCTACCTGATCCAATTTGCGCAGAGTTTTTCCGTCAGTTCGCAGCTTTTCACGTCATTTTACCTCTTGAGCCACGGTATTCTGAAGGTTTTTCTGATTGCCGGGCTGATGCGCAGGAAATTATCCTATTATCCGATTTCTATTTTGATTTTCACTCTTTTCGTTTTTTATCAGCTGTACAGATACAGCTTCACCCATTCCATTTGGCTCTTAGTGATTACTTTTCTCGACGTAGTCGTAATTTGGCTCACATGGCGGGAATACAAATATGTTCGTCAAGAAAGGTCATCGAATATCGCACGCAGGTAGACGTTAAGTAGAAAAAACGCGACGCGCGGGACCGATCTTGTCGCCAATCAAGATCGGCCCACCGGTATGTAGCTGGCACTGCGGAACTTTTCGCCCCGCCGCGGTTTGTCCGCTGCGCGGGTTGCCTGCACGGGCGCTGCGCGCCACTACAGGGGCTCGATGGCCGAAAAAATCGACGAAACCGCCAAGCGAAAGTTTCTCCTGCGCCGGTTCTGGCGGACCGCGCGCGGCTTCTGGGCGCGCGGCTCGCGCGCCCGCGCTTGGTATCTGACCTGCGCGCTCGTCGTCATCGTGGTGGCGCAGGTCTACGTCTCCTACGAGATCAACGTCTGGAACCGCGCCATCTTCGACGCGCTTGAGCAGAAGAATGGCAGCGCGGTTCTCCTGCAGGCGATCATCTTCGTGCCGCTCGCGCTCGCCTCGATCGCGCTCGCCATCGCCATCGTCTACGCCCGCATGACCACCCAGCGCCGCTGGCGCCGCTGGCTCACCGACCACCTGGTCGGACGCTGGCTCACCAACGGCCGCTACT
>JGI12636J13339_1000059_pt1 | contig 14482 bp, 18 predicted proteins | sample BlaSpr_A8_Ref_M1_FD_13339 | JGI IMG/M metagenome (IMG submission 13339) | reverse complement strand
GCGGCCATGCGATTCCGTGATCTGAAACAGCTTCGAGGCGAACTCGTCCAGCTCATCGAGAAGCAAATCGAAACGCTTGCAAAGGAAACCTGTAATACCCTCACAGACACGGAATTGCGCGAATACGATGACCGAAAAAAGCGCATCGACGAATTGTATGACACACTCCGCACCCTAGATTCCGCGGCGTAAGAAACGCTCGCACCCGAGCATCGCACCCGGCCTACAGCGTTTCCTGTAGATCGCCGCGCGAGAAGTTTTGCTGTTTAGAGCGGTCAAAATTTCCGGCTCCCCAGCTCTGCGAGTCATGCATCTCCAGAAAATACAGGACTTTGTGGAAGTGGCACCCTTCTTGCACTGCTTTACGCAGGGAGGTGCAGTGATGGTGATGAGAAATGAATACGAGCCATATTCTGCGGTCACGTTCCTGTTGCTTGGCCTGGGTATCGGGACAGTCGTGGCTCTTGTCTGCAATCCGAAGATGAGACAGAGAGTCGAGCTAGAGAGGATCAACAGTTGGCGCACTCCGGGCTCGCAACCACAAGAAGAAATAGAAGAAGCGCGCGAGCGAGTAGCGTGACAGACTAACCGGGTGCGGACGTGATTACGGTTTATGACTTACGAAGTTTGGCAGATTCACCTGCGCCACTCACTTTAACTGGCAAGGAGGCCATTATGAAAAAAGCACTCAGAGGACTCGATCCACTACTGTGGATGTTGTTCTTGCTTTCCGCTTTGCTCTTAAGCCCCGCGCTGTACGCTGAAAACGATGTGATGGGAGAGATTCAATTTGAAGGAAAGTCCCATGTTGAAAAGACTTCCGGCGTCTGGGTTGACGGAGAGTACGTAGGCTATCTAAAAGAACTCAAGGGATCGAAGAAGGTTCTGCTTCTGCCCGGTGAACACGTAATTACCGTGCGCCAGGATGGCTACCAGGACTTCACGGAACGAGTTGTTCTCCAGCCTGGACAGAAGGAGGTCGTTCGTGTGGCCATGGAGAGAGCCCCAACGGGACCGCTCCCCAGTGTGACGGCGACAGTCAAGATCGCGGTCAACCCCTCGAGGGCCGCAGTGTTTTTGGACGGCCTTTTCGTGGGACACGTCGGGGAGTTCGAGGGCATGGGTCGAGGAATGCTAGTGGCGCCGGGAACACATCAGATCAGGATCGCGCTTCCCGGCTATCAAACTTTTGAGACGGCTATAAATCCGATCGCCAATCAGAAGGTTGAAATTAAGACTGATCTGGTCAAGAATGGCGCTCCTCTAACAGAGCCCCTAGTCAAGACGGAAACGGGTGACACCACACCGCCGTCTGTCGCTCATGATGCAGCAACGGCTCCAGCGCGTTAAAGTGCGCACGGAGACCGCAAGTAAAGGTTGACCGTTCTCGGGGACCTGGAACATAACGGGCGGCATGCCGCAAACCGGCCCACTCCCCGAGTCCGGTGGCGTTGCTTCTCTGCTAACTTTCATGTTTCCCGCGGAAAGGCATAACGACCTCAACAACTGTGCCCGGATTCGCATTCCTCAGCCGGACCTCGCCACCAAATTCTTTGACTCGTTGTCGCATACCTCCGATACCCACGCCGACGCTATCCGGCCTGAACTCAGTAATCTCATGTCCAATTCCCTTGCCATCGTCACGCACGGTAATTGCTAACTGGCTTTCTCGCTGTGCCAGCGTAACCCAAACTTGGCGCGCTTTCGAATGCCGGAAAACATTGGTCAGACACTCCTGAATGACGCGGAAGACCGCCGTTTCCAGGTCTGATGCAAGGCGAGGGAAATCGAGGGGCTGTAGATCGAGCGAACTTTCGATGCCACTGCGCTTGGTTAGCCCTTCCAGGTACCACCGAAGCGCTGAGGCCAACCCCACTTCATCAAGCAATGGCGGATGAAGAAGATGAGACAGACTACGGACCTGCTGAATCGCGCGATCAACACTCGTCGTTGCCTCGGTCACCGACTCTCTAAATGGTACGGTGTCGTGCGCGAGGATACCTTCCAACACTATCTTAGCCGCACAAAGCTCCTGCCCTAAGCCATCGTGCAACTCCCTCGCAATACGTCGTCGTTCCGCATCTTGCGCGGCCAGCAAACGACTGGAGAGCAGCCGCAGCTCCCGATTCAGCTCGCCTAGCTGCCACGTCTGGCGATGCAGCTCAGCGAACAAGCGGACCTTTGCGCGCAGGAGTTCGGGGATAACCGGAACCGAGATGTAATCCACTCCCCCGCTTTCGTATCCTGCAAGCCGGTCCCGATCCGTCATGTGTACCGCAGAGATAAAGATGATCGCTGTCTGCTGAAAGCGTGGATGCTGGCGAATCATCCCCGCCAATTCAAAACCGCCCAGTTCCGGCATGCTCACGTCCAATAGCACGACGGCGATGTCGTTTTTCAGCAGCTGTTCCAGGGCTTCCTTCCCTGAAGTGGCCTTGATCAGATTCTCATCCAGGTCGCTCAGTATCACCTCGTAGCTGAGCAACTTGGCTGGTTGATCATCCACCATGAGGATGTTGACCTTCTTCTTCATATTCTCACTTCGTCGTAGTCCTGAATGGGGAACCGTTGCCACAAGCCCGAATGTCGCCTTAGGATCATGAAATGTCGCGTACTTAGAGGGAGCTTATTCTCACCGGCAAAAGGGGAGCATATCACGGAGCTTCTGCTTTGCTAAGTCCAACGTGACGCTCAGGTTGCCTTCGTTGCTTCCGCGCAGCTTGCCCGCTTCCATGCTCAGCGCACCGCGCAGCCCGGAGCGATTTTGTCACGTTTCGTGCCTACAGTATGTACTGTATCGAACACAGAGCCGCAGTGTGGGACTCTTGGATACATTTCTGTTTGCATGGGACGCTTGACCGGTGGAATCTCGTCGCTTAGAAGATCGAATCCGCGCATTGTGTACTAAAGCTGTGGGCACGCCTGAGCCAGCGGAGTTCAACGAGGTCATTCAACAACTCCGAGACGCTCTGCACGAGCACGCGGAACGTCTACGACATCTTGCTGCCGCCACACTCCCAAGCCCTAAGCGGCGGAGCCGTTCGTGACAATTTCTTGTTCTCGCTCATCGGAGTTGCCTCGGGGGAGACAGCTCTTTCACTTGCCACTCTGCGTCTCTTTGAGGCGGTGGTCGTTCTTGTCAAGGATGCGGTTTAGCTCCCCGACAAGCTCTAGGAACTTGCGGCGATCCTGTTCCACGGCGATCAGGGAGCACAGTTCGTGAATGCGGTCGCTCTCGGTTTTGTTCATCATCACGCTTATTGCTATGGCAGGTTTGCTGCCGAAACGTCCGCGCAGACTGTGATTACTCCCTGGTTCTAGGTTGAGGATTCTGAAGCACTTACGCGGCTCCTGTAGGAAGCCCAGTAATGAGCCGTATAGAAAATTTACACTCGACTTGTCAGCCAAAAAGAGCGAGCTGAGAGCTGACTTGTCACTAAGAGTGACTACACTATTCACCGTATTGCCTGAACCGGACGGGCGGGCTATCTTCGCTGAAGTGGCGGGCGGTCATGGGTTAGCGTCGGCACAGCGTCGACATTCGGACCCTCACGACCGCTCTATTTCCTGTATCCAAACCCGCACGTTTCAGGCCGGGTTCACAGAGACCCGGCCTTTTTCTTTGACCTGATTCACACGTTTTCTCCCGGCTCGGGACCACATCACGACCACCCCACTTTTTCTCTGGACCTGAAGCTCCTGACTAGCTAACATAGATGAAACGCGCATTACCTATGTGCTAATCGAACCATTGCTTTCGGCTCTTTGACAATCTGATCAGTCATGCGGGTCGCCGGCGCAACCGCGCGCGACGTGGCAATCTCTAATCGATACCTCCGGCAGAGCCGGAAGACTTGATCTCCCAAGGGCTTCGGTGCACCAAGAGACACGTAACTCCTTATTCCGGAATATTTTACGTATAAGTCCTTATTCCTCAAAGATTTTGATGGTAGTCTGGCCGCAACCCCATCATTCCAAAAGATCAGGGGGAGGGGGGTACCCGGTACTAAATAGTAATTTCCCAAAATGGGCGCTGGCTCGCTCTTGGTAGAACGCTCCGTCGCGAGCTAGATTAGGATCACGAGTAACCATGGCTGAGAAGTTCACACTGTTTGACAAAATCTGGAACGAGCACGTGGTCTGTGTTCCTGCCGGACGGTTGCCCCTGCTCTACATCGATCTGCATCTGGTGCACGAGGTCACCTCGCCTCAGGCATTCGAGGGATTGCGAGTGGCGGGTCGCAAGGTGCGTCAGCCTCAGCGCACGGTTGCGACCGTCGACCACAACATTCCGACCGAGCCTCGCGGCACGCCCATCACCGATCCCATTGCGGCGCGACAGATTCAGACTTTGCAGCAGAACTGCAAGGATTTCGGCGTACCTCTGTTCGATATGGATTCGTCCGACCAGGGCATCGTTCACGTGATCGGCCCAGAACTGGGATTGACTCAGCCGGGCATGACCATCGTTTGCGGCGACAGCCACACCAGTACGCACGGCGCGTTTGGGGCGCTGGCATTTGGCATTGGAACCTCGGAAGTCGAGCATGTGCTGGCCACGCAGTGCCTGCCTCAACGCAAGCCCAAGACCATGCAGATCGATGTGCGCGGCAGGCTTGGTGAAGGCGTGAGCGCGAAGGATCTCGCGTTGGGCGTGATTGGACAGATTGGCATCGACGGCGCTACCGGCCATGTGATCGAGTACACGGGCGAGGCGGTTCGCGGGCTCTCCATGGAAAGCCGCATGACGTTGTGCAACATGAGTATTGAAGCCGGGGCGCGAGCCGCCATGATCGCGCCCGACGAGACTACGTTCGCTTATGTGAAGAGCCGGCGCTTTGCCCCGCGTGAGCGCGATTGGGACGAAGCCGTCGCCCGCTGGCGCGCTCTTGCTTCCGATCCTGGGGCGCAGTATGACGCGGTCGCCGAAATTGACGCTTCGCAGCTGGCGCCGTTTGTGACCTGGGGCACGAATCCAGGAATGATTGCGCCGGTCGATGGGTGTATTCCGGAATTGCGGGATTTGAAGATGGATGCGGATCGTCCCGCGGTCGAGCGCATGCTGGAATACATGGGACTCGAGCCGGGCACCCGCATCGAAGATATTTCCGTTGATCGGGTTTTCATCGGTTCTTGCACGAACGCGCGGCTGGAAGACTTGCGGGCCGCGGCTCGCGTAGCCAAGGGACATCGCGTTGCTCCCAAGGTGCGTGCCATGGTCGTGCCCGGCTCGCAGGCGGTGAAGCGCGCCGCGGAGCAGGAGGGCTTGCACAAGATTTTTCAGGAATCTGGGTTCGAGTGGCGCGAATCCGGATGCTCGATGTGTCTGGGCATGAATCCGGATATCTTGCAGCCTGGGGAACGCTGCGCTTCGACCAGCAATCGCAATTTTGAAGGCCGCCAGGGTCGCGGGGGACGCACGCATCTGGTTAGTCCGATGATGGCTGCAGCGGCGGCTATTGCTGGGCACTTCACCGATATCCGCAATTGGCGTTTTCGTTGAGCGATAGTTCGAGGCAATAGTTCGAGGTAAACATGCAGCCTTTTCGCACTCACAAAGGTCGCGTCGCGCCGCTCTATCGAGCCAACGTGGACACGGACCAGATCATTCCCAAGCAGTTTCTGAAACGGATCGAGCGGACCGGGTTCGGCGAGTTCTTGTTCTTCGATTGGTGCCGCGCGAGCGATGGCAAGCCCGACCCGTCATTTGTTCTCAACGATCCGCGCTACAGGGGATCGAGTGTTCTGATCGTAGGCAAGAATTTCGGTTGTGGATCCTCGCGGGAACATGCCGTCTGGGCGCTGGAGGATTTCGGTTTTCGCGTCCTCATCGCGCCATCGTTTGCCGACATCTTCGCCAACAATTGTGTGAAGAACGGCGTGCTGACCGTAGTCCTGAGCGAAGACGAAGTCTGCGAGATCGCCCGCAAAGCAGCCGAACTTCCCAACTACGAGATCGGCGTAGATCTCGAACAGCGCAAGGTTCACGACGAGCACGGATTCTCCGCTACATTCCCGATCGACGAGTTCACCCGCCAGTGCCTGCTCGAAGGGCTGGACGATATCGGACTCACTCTGCAGCATGAATCCGATATCGCCGCTTATGAAGCCCGGCGTTCCCGACCAGTCACATGACGCGAATGCTCGTCCGGGTAAATAGCGACACCTCTGCTCGGTTACAATACTCTGACCCGAATAAGTAGTAGGCGGCGGAGGAGAATGCCCGAGGTCTGGAAAAAGTGGGAAGGCCAAGTCGTCAATGAGGAGTTCCAGCTGCTCCGCTACTTGGGCGGCTCGGAGCACAGCGCCGTGTTTCTGACCAAGCGCGCTGACCGCGAACCCCACGAAGTAGCGATTAAACTTATTCTGGCTAATGCGGAGAATCCTGAACTACAGCTCTCCTGGTGGGAACTCGCCGCGAAACTATCTCATCCTCACTTGCTTCGCCTCTTTCAAAGAGGCCACTGCCAACTGGATGGCATGGAGCTGCTTTACGCCGTGACCGAGTGCGCCGAAGAGAGCCTGGCGCAGATCATTCCTTATCGGCCGCTCACGCCTGCGGAAGCACGAGACATGCTTCAGAGTGTTCTGGATGCGCTGGCTTACGTTCATGGCAAAGGTTTCGTGCATGGTCACATCAAACCCGCAAACATCATGGCCGTCGGCGATCAAATAAAAGTTTCGAGCGACGGACTCTGCGGAGCGGGCGAGTCGAGTAGAGTTCTGGGCACGCCCAGTATTTACACGGCACTCGAGATCGCGGGCGGCGGAGGCATGTCGCCGGCCTCGGACGTTTGGTCGTTGGGCATGACGCTGGTCGAAGCACTGACTCAGCATCCGCCCGTGTGGGAGAGAACTGAACAGGCAGAGTTGGTACTGCCACCGACATTACCGGAACCATTTTTCGATATCGCGAGTCACTGTCTGCGTCGGAACCCGCAGCGTAGATGGACGGTCGCTGAAATCGCGGCCAGGTTGCAGCAGACGTCGCTCGCACCCCAGCGACAAGAGACCGCCCGGCCGAGGAACGCGCTTGTGAAGTGGGGTTACATGGTCCCAGCAATCGCATCTGGACTTTTGCTGCTGGCAATTCTGGGCTCCAGGCTGCTCCATCGTCATACGAGCGCTGAGCCTTCGAGCGCAGTCGAATCCTCGAAGCAGCAGGCAGAACCGCAGCAGCGGGTTGACGCGGGACAGTCCGCGCAGGTCACGAGAGATAGAGATAAAGATAAAGAGCAGGCCCTCAGCATTCCCGCTCCGTCAAATGCTTCCCCGGTTGCGGCCAAGAAAAGTTCAGCTAAGAATGCAGTGGACACAAGTTCTGCTGGTGATCCCGCTCATGGCGCCGTTGTTCAGCAAGTCTCGCCCGACGTGTCCCGGAATGCCTTGAGAACCATTCACGGTAAGCTGAAGGTTCGGGTCACAGTCGCGGTGGATTCATCCGGCAGTGTGGTGCTAGCGAAGTTTGATTCTCGAGGGCCGAGCAGATATTTTGCGGACCGGGCCCTGCAGGCCGCGCGACGGTGGACATTTAAGCCACCGCAGGTCGATGGGCAGGGGGTTCCGAGCGAATGGATCCTGAAATTCGAGTTTAGCCGAAGCGAGACCAACGTCTATCCCGCGCAAACAGCTCCCTAGGCCGACGGGAACTACTTTTTCATAGCGAAGACGAGAAAGTAATCCATTCCGTCGCCCTTCACAAAGTCATACTGGGACAGCAAGACGTAACTCGCTTCCGAGGCCTCTTTAATAACGATATCGCGAGCCACGCCGTGGTTTTCTCCGTTACCGTTGCGGTCAATGATTCCGACCTTGGCTCCGGGTCGAAGAGAGGCGCGCAGATTTCGTAACAGAGCGACGGGTTTATCAACCTCGTGGTAGGTCTTCAACAGCAGGACGGAGTCAATTTTGTTCGCGGGCAGTTGCGGGTCATCGCTTTTGCTCAGGACCGTTTTCACATTGTGCAATCCTTCTTTTTTAGCTCTATTGTCGACATAGCGTGTGGCCTCGGGATTGATGTCAACCGCGTACACGCTGCCGGTTTCGGTGACCCGTCGAGCTGCGCGCACGGTGAACCAGCCCGAGCCGGCGCCGATGTCGGCCACGGTTTTGCCGGGACCGATCTCGAGGATGTCCATGACCCGGTTGATCTGAAGCTTCTGATCGCGTCCGGGCGAATCAAAAACCGACAGATCGCCAGTGTAAGGCGTGCTCGTTTTTCGCGGTGCGGTCTGCTGGGTTGAGGCTGAGGGCGCGCTCTGAGCTTGAGTGAAAACCGAACTCAGGAAGAGAAGAAGCAGCGCAGGCAGCAAAACGCGATGCTTGAACATATGGGATTAGTCTCCAGACACTTCTTCTTCCACGATAGACTCGGAAAGGTTGGGTTTGGTGAGCACTGCGTGAAGCGGAATGGTTGGCAGTCCCGCGAAGATCGATCTCACCCGTCATCACGTGGGTGGGTAAGCGGTAGGTGCCGGGCCCCGGTCAGTCTTTACCTGATTCGGGTCGCGACGCGTATCGTAGAACGAAATGCCCACAGTACCTGCTAGCCGCCACCGAAATGGCGTCTCCAGCCACACGGGGCGCCTCCTTGCTCTTGTTTGTAAAGTAAGAAGGTGATGCCGACGGTGCCGGCCGTAGGTTTGCCGTTCAGATCTTTGGCGACTCCCGAGTAGGGAATCAACGGCGGCACGGCGGTACGGGCAACAGCGTAACGCACAGGATTCCAGCTACGACCAAAGCAGCACGCGCTCTCATAAGCAGCATCTCCTTGCAAAGCCGCTAACCGGAGCGAAAATTGCGCAGCTTAGCTCGCGTCTGTGGGTCACGGGCTTGCGCCTCTGGTATTGTCCTGTCTTGGTCATAGCTGTCCACAGTCGCCTCGAAGAAATGTGGACCCCCGTCAAGCTTAAGAACGGTCAACGCTTCCCTGATAAAATGAAACTGAAATTAGCGGCGCGGAGAGATGGCCGAGTGGCTGAAGGCGCGCGCCTCGAAAGCGTGTATACCTTAACGGGTATCGGGGGTTCGAATCCCTCTCTCTCCGCCATTACTTTAGTTATCTAGCACTTGCAAGTTGGTGATACCTAAGTGGAAAGGGTCACCGATGAACAAGGAAGTGAACGTCACGAAACGAGTGCAGACCACTGCCGGTTTGCGATACTGCCCCGTAGTGCTCTCCGCGAATGGCCGCATCAAGCCTGATGCGGTGGTGGTCAACGGCAAACAGGAACACCATCCTGAAGGTGCCTACTATCTAGAATGGCGCAACGGCAGCAAGCGTGTCCGGCTCTCGGTCGGCAAGGATGCTGCTGATGCCAGCGCACGACGGCTGCGCAAGGAAGCCGAGCTGAACGCCGTCAACAATGGTGTGGACCTGGCGCCTGCTGCGAGCCAGAATGGATGCAGATCGGTTGCCGGGGCAATCGTTGAGTTCTTGGACGAAACCAAGCTCACGAAAAAGCCCAAAACCTACGCTGCATACAACACTGCGCTCAGCTACTTCACGGAATCCTGCCCCAAGCTCTACGTGAAAGACATCGAACGAAGTGATCTGCTGAAGTTCTCGGCCTTCCTACACGACGAAAAGGAACTGCATCCGCGCACCTGTTGGAACAAATTCTCGAATGTCATGTCCTTCCTGAAAGCACAGGGGATCCGCGGTTTAGTGGGCAAGAACGATTGGCCGCGCTACGTGGAAGAGGAGCCAGAGGTGTACGAGCGGGAGGAATTAGACTCGCTCTTCGCCGCCTGTGACCAACAGGAGCGGCTGTGGTTCCAATTCTTCCTGATGACCGGGATGCGGGAACAGGAAGTGATGCACTGCTCGTGGGATGACATCAACCTGACACGCAGCACGGTGACGGTGCGGTACAAGCCGGAATACGGTTTCAGCCCCAAGAACTACCGGGAGCGCGAGATTCTAATTCCAGCCAGGCTGGGAAAGGAATTGAAGGCGCTGAAGATGAAATCTGACAAAACCTGCGGTCTCGTTTTCCCAACTTCGGGTTGCAATCCTAAGCAGAACTTCCTGGACGATCTGAAGGCGTGTGCCGAACGTGCGAAGCTTAAGAAGGCAGACTTCTGGCTGCACAAGTTTCGTGCTACGTTTGCAACTTGGAGCCTGTGGGCAGGTGTCGATTTGCGCACCGTGCAGCAGTGGCTCGGCCACTCTGACATGGAAAGCACGATGCGTTATCTAAAGCCGTCCCGCAGTCAGCAGGTACGAGAGAAGGTGAACGAAATCTTCGGAGGGATAAATGATTGACTTCACACCTCAAGAAATGGCAGAGATTGAAACGTTAACACTGACAAAGAAGATTGCCCGCGGCCTCAAAGGCGCACTCACCGCAAAGCCATATATGGCTGACCTTTTCAAAAATCAAGAGAATAAGGATCCCATTATACCTACTTTTATTATTGTTTTCAATGTGTTGCAGACGGCAATACCAAATTCCTGGACTCGTTCGACCAACCGGACCTAACCTATTGCAAATAAATCGATAATGGTGCTTTTCATCTCCACTTTGCAGAGCATTGTCCCCGGCGAATCGGATTCCGGCAATGAGGGCGCTGTAAGTCCCTTATCTTTACAGGGTTAACATCCGTGAGAACCGTTTCGTCACCCGTGGATACTACGTCTCGGCAAGGGGCTACGCACGGCTCCACTGGGCTATGCACGCCTCTACCTAGCGGCTAGTTGCCTTCCACTGCTCACCGCACACTCTTCAGCGCAGTAGGTTGCGGACCCACCCAAGGACCAGAGAAACATGAGTGAACTCTAAATCTGGCACACAACTGGCACGCTGGATTGCCCAACACCCAGCAAAACCGCGGTCTTCGACTGACTGCGCGTCAGTCGTGCTTATCTGATTGTGCGATTACTTCCGAATTGCTGACAATCCACCCGGAACGTCGTCTTTCGCTTCGCACAACCCCGCTTCTGGACCACCGCCCGGCTGCAAGGCACATGTTCGGTGGTAGACTTCGTCTATGGTTGCCAAGAATAAGACTAAGAAGAAGCAGATGAAGTCGAAGGGAACTGCCAACAAGATGACCCCGATGAAGAAGCTGGCCAAGAAGAAGCTGGCTATGAAGAGGGAAACTCCCAAGAAGAAGTTGGCGAAGAAGAAGGCAACTCAGAAAAAGGCGGCGGTGAAAACGAAGGCCGTCGGCAAGAAGACAGTGGGCGCACTTAGGAAACAGGCTCGGGAGAAAAGCCAGAGCGTTGATACTGTGGCATTCCCACGGAAGGAACGGGAATCGCGTTCCGGCGGCCAATCGGGAGATTTGCAGGGATTGTCCAACGTCGAAGGTGCCGATTCGGAGAGCGTAGACGAGTTGCTGGAGGAAGGCAATGCGTTCGAGGCTGACGCAGTAATGGGCGTGGAAGACGCCGGGAACACTGATGAGAAGGAAGTTCGCACGCATGAGGTGCCGGAGGATGATGTCCCCGGCGAATATCTGGATAAAGGGTAGGGCGAGGGGTCGTGAGTAGTTGGATTGACAACGGATTAAACAACGGACGAAATTGAGGCATTTACTTGCTCACAGCGATCAAGCCTCCGTTGTGGCAACGATCTTGGAGTGCCAGACGTCCGCCTTAAATTAGCGAATGCCGAAGACTAAATTAATCCCCGTTCGAATTGCCTGCGTAGATTGTCCTTATTGCGACGGGGAGAATGTTCTCGGAAAGATTGGGCGCTCGTGTGAATCCCATGCGGGCACAGAATCCGAGATTGCGTGCAAGCATTGCCAAAGTCTTTTCGCACTGTCGGAGACCAGCATTCGCATCCGCAGCTTCTCGCGAGAGAAGCTAAAGGCCACAGATGCGGCCGCCTAGCACTCTCACGTTGGTCTCTCCTCCGGCACACGCAAAGCTCAGCCGACTTCGGCTCCCGGTGAGACCGGGCGGATTGCTGCTGCTTGGAACGCTAGTCTGGAGTGGCCTGCTTCATCCTTGCACTCTGAACGGGGAAACCGTACGCGTGAGCCACAAAGAAGGCTTGGTCCACGGCTTTCTTGTGCTGCAAACGCTGGAGGGCAAAACCCTCGCCGATGGCGACCTGACCCAGGTCGCGCACGGAAATCGGGTAACGAATCACCTGGTATTCCATTTCACGGACGGCTCAGTCCACGACGAGACTGCCGTCTTTTCTCAGGGCTATACGTTCCGACTCCTAACCGATCACCTGGTGCAAAAGGGACCGGCTTTCCCGCATCCGCTCGAACTCTCATTCGATGCTTTGTCGGGCCGAACCACGGTTCGCTACGTCGATGATGAAGGTAAGCAGAAGCTTGCGACCGAGCGACTTCACCTGCCGTCCGATGTTGCCAACGGCATGGTTTTCACCTTACTGAAAAACATCCCGCCCGAAGCGCCGCAGACGAAAGTATCAATGGTGGCGGCCACGCCAAAACCGCGCCTTGTGAAGCTTGCGATTACGTCGGAAGGTGAAGAGACGTTCCGGATCGGGGACTCCAGTCGCAAAGCGACGCGTTACGCCGTAAAAGTAGAAATTGGAGGCGTCACCGGATTGCTGGCGCCGCTATTGGGAAAGCAGCCAGAAGACACCCACGTCTGGATTCTGCACGATGAGGCGCCGGCATTCGTCAAGTCGGAAGGTCCACTCTATCTGGGCGGCCCAATTTGGCGCATCGAGTTGACCAAGCCAGCTTGGCCTGGCAGATCTGAGAATGTCACCGGGGAAGAGCACCCAAAATAAATGGTCTCCGACGTGGGCAAGCAGCCTGATCAAGTTTCAGTTTTGGAGTGATTTAGACAACCTTTCCCGGTCCGGGCCGCCCCGTGCTCAGGGGATGCTCCCGAGGGAGGAAAATAATGGCAAAGCTAACCAAACCAGCTCGTGATCGGATATCCTCAACCAAGTTCGCTTTCCCCAAGCAACGCAAGGAGCCGCTGGAAAATGCCTCTCACGTACGCAATGCTGCTGCGCGCTTCAATCAGGTGAAGGGCGTTACGGAAGCGGAACGTCGTGCGGCGTGGAAGCGGATACAGTCTGCCGCAAAGCGATACGGAGTGGAACTTGAAGAGTCCGACTAGCGCGAACACGCCACGTTGCACGCCTGCCACGGCTCATCGGTGATTTTCTGAAGGCGAAGCTCGTCGACAGCGGACCGAAGCGTGCCTTGGTCCAACGGTCCTCCTTGTGCCCACGCGACTTCCGCAAGCGCGACTTGGCCCAAGGCCGCGTCGGCTTTGGCGCCAATGTCGCGGTCAACAGAAAGCGCTTCGAACTTCGTTGTTGAAACGCCCTGAAGAGCCGGTCGTACCGTACAAGTTTTCCGTCGCGTCGGAGATTAGGCCGGCTTGGGGGCCGTCCCCGTCCGTGCAGTTTGAAAGGGAGCAGAATCTGTACAGCACCCTCTCTTTGCTGGCTGCCCAAGCGTCCGGTACTGACAGCAAAGTTACAATGAGAACCGCCGCGACTAGCAAGGCAGCGCTCAGCGTCCCCGAGAATTGTTTTTCTGACATGGGATTTTCCCGTACCTTTCCATCGCGTGAATGACCGCAGTTCTACGGGATCGAAGCGGGACCACGCGGGTGGCGAGCGAACAATTATGTGCTGACCTCCAAGGGCGGGTCAAGATGCACGCGATTGCGTGTAGATGCTCCAAGATAATGCCACCCCCTAACTGCAACCAGACTTTGTCACCCTAGAGGGATGGTGACAATGAGTCAGAAAGAGTGGCAACGCGTGAAAGTAATTGAGAATGCAGTGGAAGGTCGGCTGCGCGTAAGCGAAGCCGCCCGTCTGCTGCAACTGAGTGAACGGCAGGTACAACGGCTCAAGCGGCGCTATCGCCCCGACTCCATTGCTTGGGTGCACCATGGCAATCGCGGACGGCCCATGCCTTGGGCTTTGCCGGTTGCTCTGCGCCAGACCATCCTGCGTCTGGCGCGCGGCAAGTATGCCGGCTTCAACGATTCTCATCTCTGCGAGAAACTCCACAGCGAAGAGCATCTGTCCGTCAGCCGCGAGACCGTGCGCCGCATTCTGCGCCAAGCCAAGCTGGCTTCCCCGCAGAAGCGTCGTGCCCGCCAGTATCGCGCTCGCCGCTTGCGTCGTCCCCGCTTCGGCATGATGGTGCTCACCGACGCCAGCCGTCATGATTGGCTCCAGGGCCGCGGCCCTGAGCTCACCTCATCGGCTTTCAGGATGACGCCACCAGCCAAATCCTCTCCGCTCACTTCCAGATCGAACCGGAAAACACTCTCGGCTATCTCCGCGCTCTGCACGCCATGGTCACTACTCACGGCGTCCCCCTCAGCCTCTACCGTGATCGCCATGGCATCTTTCAGCGCAACGATCCCCACTGGACTCTGGCCGAACAACTCGCCGGAAAACAATCTCCCACCCAATTGACCCATACCTCAGAACGATGATGGTGCAAAGCGCGCATCACATACTGGGGCCGTTTGGAGCCGACAGCGACCTGCGGCGCTGGGGTCTGAAGCTGG
>JGI12636J13339_1000058_pt1 | contig 14508 bp, 9 predicted proteins | sample BlaSpr_A8_Ref_M1_FD_13339 | JGI IMG/M metagenome (IMG submission 13339) | reverse complement strand
AAGCTGATTTCCGACGCGCCGGACCTCTTGATCTGCGGCGTGTGGGGCGGCGACTACGTTGCGTTCTATAAGCAGGCCCTGCGCTACGGCCTGTTCGACAAGATGAAGGTCGCCACCACGCTGGCATTCGGCGGCCAACCGCACGCCATCGGCAAGGATCACCCCGAAGGCGTGCTCGCCGGTTGCCACGCCAACTACTTCTTCACGCATCCGGGCAACGGGCGCTGGCCGATCAACGACTCGTTCGTTGCGCGTTACTACAAGCGCTGGAACGAATATCCGAGCTTCGAGTCGGACGGCGCTTATACTTCGCTTTACCTGCTCAAGGCCGCCATCGAGAAGGCCAACCTGCTCGCAGGCGGCTGGCCGGAGGACGATGCCATCATTGCCATGCTCGAAGGCACGGGGATCGATGCGCCGTCGGGCTACACCTACATCCGGCCCGACAACCACCAGGGCTACAAGGACACCGTTATCGGGATGACCAAGAACGATCCCAAGTACGACTTCCCCACCTGGGATCCGAAATCAATCATCACGATTCCGATCCGGGACATTACGGCACCGCCGAATTGGCCCAAGCCCGGCACGTCGCACAACGAGTCGACCGCAGCGGCCAACTGGCTGAAGACCACCTGGCTGAGCTGAGCGCAGGCCTCATCGGGGGAGCGGTCGTGTTTCATCGACACGGCCGCTCCCTTTTCGGTTGTGCAAAAGAGTCTGACGATGCATCGGAGTTTCAATAGGCCGGCCGCTAAGCGAGCAGCCGGCGCCGTCCTGGCTATCGGTATTCTTGTTGCCGGCGGCCAAGGCGGTGCCGGTCATTCGGTCGGCCATTTTCCTTCCTATTATCCCGACGAGGTACGCGTCGACGCGGTCGATCCACCGACTGCGGGCAGGGACCTCGTCGACGAAACGCTGCACGCGTATGTGGGCGCTATGCCGGTCTTCGCCGGGCCGGTGCCCGCGCATGTGAAGTCGGTGAAGTCGCTGGGATCATTTCTGGTTCTCTCTTTCAACGCGACCTCCGGGCCATTTGGTTCCGCCGACAGCCGCTGCGCTGCGGCGCGCGGAATCCTGGCGACGCTCAGCGAGGAAAGGGCAGCCGGTTTCGTCTTNCATCCCTATCCCGTGACGCCCTATCACGCCGACTANCTGNACCACGTGGACCGTGTTGAAGCGGCGAGGGATGCCGTCAGCCGCGCATCGGCGCCGACGGCGCCAATGAAAGTTGGCGCGAAGGGCCGGCTCGCGGAGACGATCGTCCGCGCGCGGTGGGGACTCGCCGCCGACAGAGGAGACGTCACGCTCGAGGATGTAGCGGTGGACGACCTACTCGCGGGAGCCGGCGTGCAATTCGTCGGCTGGTCGGGACCGCCCTGGGTCAAGGAAGGCTGGTACCAGGCGCATCGGTTGCTGGCGCCGGGCCCCGAGGCTGCGCCGCGGCGAGCGGTGGAAGAGAACTATGAGCGCCTAATCCGCGGCGAGACTCTTGGTCTGGAGGAGCAAGCGGACGTGGAGCGGCGCCTGGTCGCGGCTCTTACCGATGGTTGCGAGCGCGTGGTGGTGGGCTACGCGTTGAGACAGGAATTTGTCAGTGAAAAGTACCCGGCGGGAATCGAGAATGTTGCCTACGACTCGCTCAGCGGGCTCAACGCTCCGGTTTTTCTCCGCACCGTGAAGCTCAAGGAGTATCCGTGGAACGGCAAATTGCACCTTGCGGTGCGCGATCCCCCCCAGGCCGCCTGGAATCCGGTGGCCGGTTTCACCGACGCGATGGGACGGCTGATCTGGTCGGCCGTCGGCGACCCCGCCATGATTCAGTTTCCGTCCAACGCGAGCTGGATGCCCAATCGCATCAAGGCTGAAGTCGTCAAGTCGGTGGGGCAATCCGGCATCAGGCTGCCGGCCGATGCAGTCCGCTTGGAGCCCGGAACGGGAGCGCTGCAGCGTGTAGGCGCCAGAACTTTCGGCTCGGCGAAGGTCGTCTATGAGGTTCTTGCGTCGCCCTTCGAAGATGGCACGGAGATGGAGGTGGCAGACCTGCTCTATCCGTTCGTCTTCGCCTATCGCTGGGGAGCCACGGCGGGCCGCGACCGCAATACTCACGAGCCGCGCCTCGAGCCGATATTGGCCGCCCTGCAAGAGCGAGTGGTCGGGCTCAAGGTCCTGCGCGTGAAAAGATCGATCCACGATATCGCCGAGGACTTGAAGGTCATTCAGAAAACGCCCGTGCTGGAGGTTTATCTGCGGAATGCCCCGGGAGATGATCGGCAGCTGGCGGCCTTGGCGCCGCCGTGGAGCACGGTGCCTTGGCATCTGCTGGCGCTGATGGAGGAAGCGGTGATCCGGGGATACGCGACTTTTTCGGAAGAGGAGGCCGCTAGGCGAAAGCTCCCCTGGCTGGATTTGGTTCGCGATCAGTCGCTCGGAGCGAAGTTGCAGGACCTGATCCTACAGTTCGAGCGCGAACGCTATCGCCCCGAGGCGCTGATGGATCTCGTCACCGGCGATGAGGCGCAGGCGCGCTGGAGTTCGCTCAGGGCGTTTGCTGAAAAGAGCGGCCACTTCCTGGTCACCAACGGCCCCTATCGGCTGAAGGAATGGAAGCCCGACTCGGTCGTGCTGGAGGCGGTCCGCGATCTCACCTATCCATTGGGCTTTGGCACTTTCGATCACTACGTCAACCCGCCCAAGGCGGTGATCGAAACGGTGACGCGGGACGCGCACGGGTTCACGGTCAGCGCCGCCGCAGAAATGATTTTGAAGATGGGGCGGGAATACCGGCTCGTGAAGGAGCCGCTGTTGCGGACGACGGCGCGTGGGACCGAAAATCTGCTCGTCGCCCCCCGCTATCTGCTGATCGGCCCCGACGGCCAGGTTCTCAAGGTGGACAAGATGCGGTGGAACGAAGATGGGCGTTTCACGATCACGCTTCCGGAGCGCCTGCCGCCNGGCCAGTATACGGTCGTGCTCGGCATCTTTCTCGACGGCAATTCTGTCGATCCGTCGGTTGCCCGGGNAGAGTTCCGGAGCAATTGAGCAAGAACCGATTACGGGAGACCGCGTGGGGGCGCGTAAGGGGGAAAATTGACGATCTTCATCATTCAGCTGCTCAACGCGTTTTTCTATGCGGCGGTCCTGTTCCTGATCGCCGCTGGCCTGAGCTTGATCTACGGCGTCATGCGCATCGTCAACTTGGCGCACGGCACCCTCTACGCGCTCGGCGCTTATGTCTCGGCGTGGGCCGTCGGCAGCGCATTCGGCACTGCGCTCTCGGGCCAGATCGGGCTGACCGGGCTGTTTCTGATCCTGCCGATCGGGGCATTCGCCATCGCCGCCCTCGGTGCAGTGATCGAGCCGACTTTGCTCAGGCCGCTCTACAAGCGGCCCGAGGAATATCACTTGCTCCTCACCTTCGGACTTCTGATGATTCTCGAGGACATGATGAAGCTCCTGTTCGGCGGCACGCCGCTCACCGCCGGCGCCATCATGGACACGATGGGCAGCTTCCCGATCAGCGGCCTGCTCTATCCCCGCTACAACATCCTCGTGATCGCGGTCGGGCTTCTGGCCGCGATTGGCCTATGGTGGTTCATCTACCGCACGCGCTTCGGCGTGATCCTGCGCGCCACCTCTCAGGATCGGCGCATGGCCGCGGCACTCGGCATCAATGTCGGCCGCGTCTACGTGCAGGCCTTCGCCATCGGTTGCTTCATGGCCGGCCTCGGCGGTGCGGTTGTGGTGCCGGCCCAGGCGGCGGTGCTCGGCATGGGTGTCGAGGCGCTGATCCTGGCCTTCGTCGTTGTCGTGATCGGCGGCCTCGGCAGCTTGGAGGGCGCCCTGGTTGGCGCGCTGATCGTAAGCCTCGTGCGCACCGCCGGCATTCAGTTCTTCGCCGAAATCGAGCTGGCGGTGCTTTATCTGATCGCCACGATCGTCCTGATAGTCCGGCCGACGGGCTTATTCGGGAGGGCGTGATGGCGAATGGTATGCGTACCGGGCCCTCGAGCGCGCGGCTGGTTCTGGTCACGGTTCCGATCCTGGTGTTGCTCGTACTCCTGCCGCGCCTCGTCGACCTCTATCAGACGGTGCTCCTGACCTATGGTCTGGCAATGGCGATCGCTGCGCTCGGGTTCAACCTCTTGCTCGGCTACACGGGACTGTTGTCCTTCGGCCATTCCGCCTATTTCGGCGCCGGCGCCTACATGGTTGCCTTCATCGTGCGCGATCTCGGCGTCCAGTCCATGGAGCTCTGTATCCTGGGCGGGTTGATTGGAACCGTGCTGGTTGCGGCCCTGTTCGGGTTCGTGTGCGTGCGCCATACGCGTATCTTCTTCGGCATTTTGACACTCGCGCTCTCGCAGGTGCTGTGGAGTCTCGCCTACAAGTTCTTCTGGATCACAGGTGGCACTGATGGCGTCCGTGTCGCCTATGCCAAGCTCACGCTCTTGGGCGGGACGATCAATTTCGCGGGGCCGGGTTCGTACCAGCGGTTCGTGCACGACTACTATTACTATGTGCTCGCTCTATTCGTGATCTCCACCATCGTCATGTGGATGATCGTTCATTCGCCCTTCGGCAAGGCGCTGCAGGCGATTCGTGACAACGAGGTTCGTGCAGGCTTCATCGGCATTCCGATACGGCGCTATCGCTGGGTCGCGTTCGTCATTTCCGGAGCGTTCACCGGCCTCGGCGGCATATTGTGGGTGCCGCTCAACGGGCTGACCACGCCCGATGTCCTTTATTGGCCGTTCTCGGGTGAGATCGTGTTCATGACCGTATTGGGCGGCTTCCGCACCTTCACTGGCCCAATCATCGGCGCGGTGGTGTTCAATTACCTGAAAACCTATGCGGTCGCGAGCACCGAGTATTGGCAGCTTTTATTGGGTGTCGTGCTGGTGATCCTCGTCATGGTGCTGCCGACCGGCATTGCGGGCACGCTCGCGCGCGTCTGGGCGAAGATCGCAGGGAGGAACTCGTGAGCCTTCTCCAGACGATCGATCTGAAGAAATACTTTGGCGAGACGCGCGCCGTCGACAACGTCAACCTGACTATCGCTGAAGGTGAATTCATATCGCTTGTAGGCCCCAATGGTGCCGGCAAGACGTCATTGTGCAACGTCGTCAGCGCTCTTCTCGCTCCCGACTCCGGAAAGATCCTCTTCAAGGGCGAGGATGTGACCCACACCTCGGTGACCGAGCGAGTCAAGGCGGGGATCGCCCGCAGTTTCCAGCTCGTGAACCTGTTCGACGATCTTTCTGCCTTCGAAAACATCACGCTTGCGATTTTCTCCCGCCAGGGCAAGACGCGGAATATCGCAACGCTCGCTCACCTCGATAACGCCGTGACTGCGGAAGCGGATGTGGTACTCGGCCAGTTTGGTCTTGCCGGAAAGCGCGACGTGACGGCACGCGGCCTCGCTCAGGGGGAGCGCAAACTCCTCGATGTCGCAGTCGCCTATGCACTCCGGCCGAAGCTTCTGTTTCTCGACGAGCCCACGAGCGGCGTCAGCACCCGCGACAAGGACCAGATCATGGATACGATCGCATCGGTCGTGCGCGGCGAGAGGATCACCGCTGTTATCATCGAACACGACATGGACGTCGTGTTCAAGTATTCGGACCGAATCGTAGTGATGCATCAAGGTGCGATCCTCGCTCAGGGCCCCCCCGATGCGATCCGCAACAACGACCAGGTTGCCATGATTCTGCTCGGTTCGTCCGGCCCGGACGCGTTCACGAGAAAGGATTGACCGCCGTGCTCGACATCAAGGCGATCGATACCTTCCGCGGCCCCGCCCACATCTTGCACGGCGTTTCGCTCGCCGTGGGCAAGCAGGAAGTCGTTTGCCTGGTCGGCCGGAACGGCGCCGGCAAGACCACGACGATCGAGAGCATCATGGGTTTCCTGCCGATCAAGACCGGCCGGATCGAGTTCAATGGCGAGAACCTTTCGACCCTGCCTCCACACGAGCGGGCCAAGCGTGGCATCGGCTATTCGCCGGAGGACTGCGGTGTCTTTCCCGAGCTTTCGGTGGGCGAGAACCTGATGATTAGCCGCTGGCTCGGCGACGAGATTGCACGGCGGCGCGGCGGCGGCGTTCGCGCCGATCCCGAGGCGCAGGCCTTCGGGGTGTTCCCCGAAGTGAAGGACCTCCTGCAGCGGCAGGGGCTGCATTTGAGCGGCGGGCAGCGCAAGATGGTGGCCATCGCTCGAGCGATGATGCTGACGCCGACGCTCTTGTTGCTCGACGAGGCGCTCGAAGGTCTGGCCCCGGTGATCGTCAACCGCTTCACCGACGCGGTGATGAAGATCAAGGCCATGGGCGTCTCGATCCTCATGGCGGAATCGCATCTGGGCGCGGCCACCCGCATCAGCGACCGGCTCTATGCCATCGACCGCGGCGAGATCATCTTTCACGGGCTGCCGAAGGAAGCACTCGCCAACGAAAAGGTAGTCAAGGCGCTGCGTGGCTGAGTGTCCGGCGCCGTTCGGGCGGTGGGTGTATGGGATGCCGCAATGAAAACGCGCGGTGTGGTCATTGTATTCGTGGCGGCGGCGACGCTCGCCACCGTGGCAAGGAGCGGCCACGAGCAGCCGGTCTATCCATCCTATTATCCGCATGAGATCGAGATTTCAGTTCCCGCGCCGGAACAGGCGGCTGTACTTCTTGCAACGGGCAAGCTGCACGCTTTCGTCGGTCAGCCGCCGAGCTTCGCCGGCTCACCGCCGGACTCGGTGCGGGCAGTGGAGTCGCTCGGATCATTTCTCGTAGTTCGCGCCAATCCGGCGCAAGAAAACAAGGAGTCCACCTGCGCCGCCGTGCATGCGTTCGCCGCCGACCTTGCCGGCCGGGCAGGGGGGTTCGTCTTGCATCCCTATCCCGTGACGCCGATGCATGGTGATTATCTCCATCATGTCGATCTCGCCGAGGCGGCGAAGGCGCGCTTGCTCGCGGCGAAACCTGACCTGGCGCGCGAACTGAAGGTACGCGCAAGCGGCGGGCTCGCGCGCAGTCTGGTCAGGCCAACCTCGTTTGCAGAGAGTGCACAATGGGATGTGGAGCTCGTAGAGGTCGGCGCGGCCGAGCTCGTACTCTTCGGAACGCTTGCGATCAACGGTTGGCTCGGGCCTTCCTGGCTCAAAGAAGGGTGGTTTCACGCCCTTATTCTGCTCGGCGATTCATCGGGCGCATCGGAGGCGAAGGAAAGCATAGAAGCTGCAGTCAAGCGTCTGCAAGCGCACGATTTCGAAGGTCTGGCCGAGCGCATCAATCTCGAGCGCGAGCTCGTAGCTACGCTCGCGGGCGACTGCCGCGCGCTGGTCGTTGGCTACACGATCAAGCGCGAGTATTTCAACGCCGAGTTCTCGGCCGGGATCGAAAACATTGCGTTCGATTCCATCACCGGCATGAACTCAGCGATCTTCCTGCGCACCGTCAAGCTCAAGGACTTTCCCTGGAACGGCTGGCTCGCGCTCGGCGTGAGCTCATTGCCGACTGCCGCGTGGAATCCGGTTGCCGGCTTCACTGACGAGTTCGGACGTCTGATGTGGTCGGCGATCGGCGACCCGGCGCTGTTGTCCTCGCCCTATGGCTCGGAGTGGATGTTCAATCGCGTCTCCGACGTCGAATCGGTGCCAGCCAAGAAAGCGGAGTGACGCCATGACACCTTCTTCCTCGATTGGTTGCAGATTGCTGCTTGCGGGCGCGACCCTGTGGTCTATGGGCCTCGCCGGCCCGGCGGCGCGCGCGGAGGAACTCACCTTCGATCTCAAGATCGAGCAGGGCCGCATATCGCCGGCCATGCGTATCGTCCGCGTCAATCAGGGCGACACGGTGAAGCTGCGCTGGACTTCGGACCGCCTCGTAGTCGTGCATTTGCACGGCTACGACATCGAGCAAACGGTGCGACCCGGCGCGATCGCAGAGATGAGCTTCACCGCACGGGCCGCTGGCAGGTTCGCAGTCCAACGCGGAGCCCCAAAGTCGGGCGGCGGTCACTCCCACGAGGCGACCATTGTCACGCTCGAAGTCCGTCCGCGTTAGGGCAGTGGCACGCCTTCTCAGGACTTCGCTTGCGTGTTGTGCTGCCGCGCTGTTCGTCTGCCTTACGGCCGTTTACGCGAGCGCTCACGGATTCGGTCAGCGCTACGAGCTACCGCTGCCGCTCTCGTTCTACCTCGTCGGCGCTGCCGCGGTGGTGGTGATCTCCTTCGTAGTGGTCGGCCTGTTCGTACAGCAGGCGCCAATGCCGTCAGCCGGCGCCCGCATCGATCTTCTCGCCCATCCCTTTGGGCGGCTGTTCGCGCGCCTGGCGCTGCCATTCAAGCTTATCGCGCTTGTCCTCTTTCTTGTAACGATTTACGCCGGCTTCTTCGGCAATCAGGACCCGTACCGAAATATCGCGCCAACAGTGGTGTGGATAATCGGCTGGGTCGGCCTCGCCTATGTCTCGGCGTTTCTCGGCGACGTCTGGGCGGTGATCAATCCTTGGCGCACCGTGTTCGATGCCGCAGACCGGCTGTACCGGCAAGGCACCGGACGCCCCTTCTCGCTCAACTGGCCCTATCCGCTGGCACTCGGGGCATGGCCCGCGGTGGTGCTGTTGCTCACGTTTTCCTGGACCGAGCTGGTCTATCCCAATCCTGCCATGCCCCTGCACGTCGCCGGCCTTGCGCTGGCCTATTCGGTGCTGACCTGGAGCGGAATGCTCCTATTCGGACGCGACGCCTGGCTCAGGCACGGTGAGGTCTTCAGCGTCGTATTCAACACCTTTGCGCGTTTGGCCCCGACCGAAGTGGTCGTGTCCGATCCGGCGTCCGGGCGGGGGGCAAAGTGGACACTCCGACCATATGCCGCCGGGCTCGTGAGCGAGGCCGCCTCGGCGTCGATGGCCGCGTTCGCGCTGCTCCTGCTCTCGACCGTCCTCTATGACGGGCTCCTTGGCACGCCGGAATGGATGGCATTCGAACGCGCGCTGACCGCGCCGTTTGCCGGCACCGGCGAGTGGGCCGCTCTCGCGGTCCGCAGCGTCTGTCTCGTTGCGTTCTGGCTTCTGTTCTTCAGCGCCTACCGGGCGGTGAGCGCGCTTATGAGCCGGGCCACGGGCAGCATCCGCTCGCCGCAGGAGATCGCGCGGAACTTTGCCTTCACGCTCATCCCAATCGCGATCGGCTATCACATCGCACACTATTTCCTGTTCCTGCTGGTGCAGGGCCAGTACATCGTGCCGCTGATCTCCGATCCGTTCGGCTATGGCTGGAACGTGTTCGGCACTGCCGGCTACCGGCCCGATATCAGCGTGGTGGGTGCGCGCTTCGCTTGGTACTTGGCCGTCGGCGCGGTAGTGCTCGGCCACATCGTGGCGGTCTATGTGGCGCATGTCCGCGCGATGCAGGTCTTCGACACGCATCTGGCGGTGTTGCGCTCGCAACTGCCGCTCACCGCCCTCATGGTGGTCTACACATTCGTGAGCCTCTCGATCCTGGCCGAGCCGATCGTGCAGCAACGCGAAGCGGCGCTGCCATCCGCGACTCCGACGGTCGAAATCGCCATTCCCCCGGACGCGGTATTGCCCGCGCCGGGCAGCGGTCGACTCGATCCGATCGGGCCGGGCAAGCAGGCGCGGCAGAAGCTCACCTATCGTGTGCTCGGCTCCGCGTTCCATGACGGAACACGCACGACCGCCGTCGATCTCCTCTATTCGTACATGTTCGCCTTCCGCTGGGGCGTGCGTACTGAGACTGGCACCCACTATGATCCGGCCGTTGACGCGGCCACTGCACCGATGCGCCGGTATATCACCGGCCTACGCGTTGTCGGCCTTGATACCGTGTCGCGCTCCTTCCGCGTGGGGGATGTCAATTTCGTACGGGATGTCCTGAGCATCGAAGTCTATTCCACCGTTGCGCTCGGCGACCCGGATCGAGACGCGACCGTCCTTCCTCCCTGGAGCACGCTTCCTTGGCACGCCGTCGTAATGATGGAAGAGGCGGTTCTTCGCGGCTGGGCTGTTTTCTCACAGGTCGAGGCCGCTCGGCGCGGCGTCCCATGGCTCGATCTCGTCCGGTCCGATGAGCTGAAGCAAAAGCTTGCATTGCTGGTCGCGGAGTTCGAACGAACCGGTTATCGCCCGGAGCAGCTGGAATCGTTGGTAACCGCTGACGAGGCCCGTCGGCGCTGGGCCGCGCTCAACGCGTTCTACAAGAATCAGGACCACTTCCTGGTCACCAACGGACCGTACCGGCTGAAGCAATGGGGCGGCGACCGCGCGACGCTCGAAGCGTTTCGCGACCTGAGCTACCCCCTCGGCGTTGGCTCCTACGATTCCTATGCGATCCCGCGTCGCGCTTTCATTACCGAAGTCGTGGAAAAGAACGGTCACTTCAGAATCTCTGCCGACATCGAAGTCGTCCGGAAATTTCAACGAAGTTACGCGATCGACCGGCAGCCGCTGCCGACGATCCCGCCCGTTGTGCGGGTGCGAGCCGCGCCGGAATGCCGATACACGGTGTTGGACGAGCAGGGACGCGTCGTGACGGCCGGCGTGGTGCGCCTCGGCGACGATGCGGCCTTTGACGTGAATCTTGAAGCGAAACTATCGCCGGGCCGTTATACGATGTTTGCGATGATCGTCGTGAACGAGAATGCGATGAATGCTGAAATTCGTCGTATCCCCGTTTTCGTACCCGATCGATGACCGCGGCAATTTGACGAATGGGTCCAGTGAATGCCGAATGACCGCTTTGGGTCATGAACGGGCATCTCGCTGCGTCCGGGGCATGTCCGCTTTGCCCCCTATAACGGACATCCGCCGGATGGGTCNGCATCCCTGGTCGTGACTCGACAAGGCGGTCGGCAGAGATTCTGCGGTCGTCCGTTCGGCGGCTTAGGATCGCCATTGGACGCGGTAGCTGTCATTCCTCTTTGATGCAGCCCTTTCGCGAGAAGTCTCTGCATCGGTTTTTGCCCGAAATCCCCCGAAATTCCCACGTAAATTCAAATAGAAAATTTCAAACGGGAATGCCGGAGTTCGAATCCGCTTGGTCAGCCAACCAGTCCGGTCTCCACGACTGGTCCGTTTATATCGCGAGAATTCGCGCCGTTGCGGCGCTTTCTCGGGCTAGACTGCAGTCTCTGGATTCCCAAATCTCGCTCCGAGCCCAGATCTCTGCCGAAAATCTCCGAGCGGTTTCGGCGATGTTCCCAAATTTATGGAGACGCAAGTCGGAGACTGGTTCGATCTTAGACTGCGTGATGGGGTTGCCAGTCCACATGTTATCCGGCGCTGAACGGAGAGGAAGACATTGTGGAACGAGTTTCATTGCGGCTTTGCCGGCTCACCGACAACAACGAAGGGTGCCCACCGGCGCGGATGAAATGCTGCATAATGGCGGTTCGAATAACTACCAAGGCAGCCAAGCAGCGCTCACGCGGCCTACATGCGGCGTGCGCGTTTTACCACCAGCGCTGTTGCCCCTGACGATAGTATTGGTCGCTCCGCAGGCGCGAATCTCGGGGGTCCGGATTGCGCTGGAACATAAAGCCGAAGAAGTCGTCGCCTCGGTTCGCAATACCGATATCGGCGGTGGGCTTGCGCGTCACGAAGCCGCCTTGCGGCTGATTGCTCAGCACCGCGACGAACTCGGTGCGATAATTGGTCTCGCGGCTCAGCGGCTCGTCCGAGACAACGATCGAGGATCGCGGCAATGCAGTCGGTGCGATGCGATCGAGTACCGACTGCGGAATGGTGATGCGGTCGAGCGCCGCCTTCGCATTGTCGGCGTTGTCAATCGTGACCGCGCTCCAGCGCAAGCCCGCGTCACTGCGTGCCATCGCAGTGAACACATGCGTGCCGATCCGCTTGTCGGGGTCGCGGATCGTCACCGGGACTTCGATGGTCGTGTCGAACACCTCGCCGCCCCCGTCCGGCGCCGGTTTATGCGTGTTGCGCCGGACGTAAAGCTTCTGCGTTGCGCGGCTGATGTAAATCGAGACCGGCTCGAGCGCGAGCTTTGCCTCGGTTGCTGCCTTGGCGGTGGCGGCCTTTCTTTTCTCAGCTGCCTTGGCAGCGTCCTTTGTGGCAGCAAGTACGTCGAGCTTCCGTTTCGCGTCGGCCTTGGCGGTATCGAGTTGCGTCGCCAAGTCCGCGGCTTTAGCGGTGGCCTTCTGCTTGAAATCTTCGGCCCGCGCCCTGTCCTCGTCCGTCTTAGCGGCGGCGAGCACCTTGTCGGCGGAGGACAAATCGGCATCGGCGCGAGTCTTGAGCCCCTCGAGCTTGAGCAGCGAGGACCTCAGCAACGCCATCTCGCGCGGCGCTTTCGCGGCGGCTTTCTTCGCCTCGTCGGCCATCTTGGCGGCCTCGGCCGCCTCGCGGGCGAGCGCCTCGAACTTGGACGGCGCGGCCGCGATAGTCTCTTGGTTCGGCACGAACAGCGCTGGATGAGAGAATTCGACCGGCTCGGCGTCGTTCGGCGAGATGATTATCCGCATCCCGATCCGCGTCTTGTCGAACAGCTTTTCGGCAAAGCCAAAAGGCATCCGCACACAGCCATGCGAGGCCGCATATCCGGGCAGCGGCCCGCCGTGCAGCGCGATGCCGTTCCAGGTGATGCGCTGCATGTTCGGCATCCAGGCATCGTCATACATGGTCGAGTGGTGATCCTTTTCCTTCTCTAGGAGGGCGAAAACGCCGGCTGGCGTTTCGCGTCCCGTGGTGCCGGTCGATACCGGCGCGCGCAGGATCCAGCCGTCGGCGTCGTAGAAAGTGACCTGCTGTGTCTTGATCGACACGATCGCCATGATCGGCTCGCCTGCATCGCGCGGAGCGGTCGCCTCGGTAGCGCGCGCGGGCCGCTTCTGTTTTGCCGTGGCGTCAGCGGTCAGCGCCGTCAGCGCGGCTATCGCCGAGAGCGTCACAATAGCGGGAGTTCCCCAACGCCGCATCGGCTTGGTGGATTGCGCGGTCTTAAATAGATTTATCATGCCATGCCCTGGTTGCGTGTCCGCGCTAGCTAGTCGTCGCGTCAAATCGCTTCATCTCTCAGGGACATGATAATTTGTTACATCCGCTCAAGCTACAGCAGAGCGACCGAGTTCGTGTAGTGAGCGACTATGAAATGTTATCGTGGCAGAGCAGAGAGGCACTCCCAAATGATCGCATTTCTTGACCGGCACGGTATGAATCCGGAAATGTTCCCAAATTCATGAATTGGTGGGCAGAGACTGGGTTCGATGGGCAATAGCAGTTGAAGGAAGGTGTCCCTCCAACTTTCGGCAACTCCCTCGCGAAAAGTCTCTGGTGCCGCAATGGCTTAGAATCAGCGTAAATTCTCGGGGAGTTTCAAAGGTCTTTTTCAAAAAGGGAATATGGCGGTTCGAATCCTACCAAGGCAGCCAGCCAGTCCGGTCTCGGCCTTTGACTACGCCAATGCCGCGAAGAATCCGCCGCTGAGGGGCTTTTGGCTCAGGCTAGCGGTCTCTGGCTGCCCAAACGGCAGCTCAGCGCCTAATCATCCGGAAAGGCTCTGCTCGATTGCGGTAATGTTCCCGAATTTTAGGAGACAGCCGCAGAGACGCGTAGGATCTTGGACTGCGTGGTCGATCGCACAGTCCCAGCAACTGATGAAGAAAGCTGATTTCGCAGCAAGTATCACGCGCTTGGGCGTCTCGGTATCCCAATAAGTAGCTCGAATTATCACCACGGATGAGGAGGAAACGATGCATAGACCGGCTATCGGCGCTGTCTTTGTTGCCGCGCTCTGTTCGTCGGCCATAAGCAGATTCCAGGAGTATCACTTGAGCGCCAGGGAAAAGCAGCGCGTTTGCATACGCCTCTTTATCTCAGGTAGGCCAAGGCGGGGTCGCGGGATTTAATCTATTGGCGCTGACCGCGTGGGGTAGGATTAAGAGTTCGGACCAGCATCTTTCTCGAGAAGCTCATTCAAAAGAGGGCGAAGCGACAGTCGAAGGTCGCGATCATGTTCCAATCGTTTCTGATAGTTGGTAAATTCAGAATACGCGTTAAGAGGCTTAGCGCCTGTCTCACTCGCCAACAGAAAAATCGCAGCATCAAGTCCCCGGGGGCCCACTTGGAGACATTTGTCAATTAGGGCGTCGACAGTGATCTTACGCGTACTCGCGTCGGCGCGTTGCAGTATCAAAAGCCGTCGACCTAGCGCCGCGTAGAACGCTTCACGCTCCTCTAGTCGAATAGACTCTGGGTTAAATGGTTCTGGGTCACCTGCAATAAGTCGGGTTGCCCGCGCTAATCCAATTGCACTTTTCAATTGGGATTGCGTCTCGGCAGAAGCAAGTGCACTCATCATGCGGTCGCGCTGGCCAAGTGTCTGCGCCAAAGCGATAGATGCGAAAGCCCAGTTGTGAACAGCGACGGCGCTTGGCGTTGATCGTGGTGGAATAGAGAATGGAGCAAACACCGTGGGGGTGTGTTTTGCCCTTTCCCAAACGTCGAAAATTAGTTCCAGTATAGGTGAGACTTTGCC
>JGI12636J13339_1000015_pt1 | contig 14553 bp, 13 predicted proteins | sample BlaSpr_A8_Ref_M1_FD_13339 | JGI IMG/M metagenome (IMG submission 13339) | reverse complement strand
CGTCANGACNGACGCGNCGGTCCCATTCCGGGACGGCGGGGGAGACGTGANATGTGGTTCGTATTCGCGGCGCTTGGGCTCGCCATCGNCTTCAGCGTCGCCGCCGATCAGGTGCACAATTCGGCGGTGCTGTGGCTGGGGGCGTCGGTGGCCTGGCTCGGCATCATATGGGTGGGGCTGGCCAAGGCCTAGCTCACGGCTGCCTTGCCGCTTTAGGCAGGCCGAAGGCGTGATCGATCATGCCGAGCGCGATCTCGCGCTCGCCCATGATCACAAAGCTCGCCCCGTGCTTGGTGAGGTGCGCGACCTCGGCGTCGGAGTGGGCACGCGCGATGATCAGGAGCTCGGGGTTGGCCTTGCGCGCGAGCTCGACCACGCTGCCCGCCTCGAAGCCGTCCGGGATCGCCACGAACAGCCAGCGGGCGTGCGGCAGGTTCGCCGCGTTCAGCACGCGCGCCTCGGCGCCGGTGCCGACGATGACCTCGATGTTCTTCTGCCGCAATGATTGCGCGACCTCGCGCCGCTCCTCGATGACCAGAAACGGCAGCGGCTCCGCCAGCAGGCGCTCGCCCACGATGCTGCCGACACGGCCATAGCCGACGACGACGGCGTGGCCGGAGAGGGCGGTCGGCTCCAAGGCTTCGGGCGTCGGCCTCACGGGCGCCGGCCGTGGGGCGGCACCGCGCTCGTCCACGCTCTGCAGCCATGGCCTGAGCCGCCCCAGCGCCGCGAATAGGAACGGATTGAGCACGATCGAGATGGTGGCGCCGGCGAGGATCAGCGCCTGGCCCTCTTCCGGCAAAAGATTCAAGTTCAGCGCGAGCGCCGCGAGGATGAAGGAGAATTCGCCGATCTGCGCCAGCGATACCGCGAGCGTCACCGCCGTCAGCAACCGCTGGCGGAATGCGAGCGCAATGAGGAAGGCGACGAGCGGATTGAAGATCAGGATGATCGCCGCCGTGCCCAGCATCGGCCACGGGTTGCGCACGAAAATGGCCGGGTCGACCAGCATACCGGCCGCAACGAAGAACAGCACCGCAAAGGCGTCACGGAAGGGCAGCGATTCCTCGGCGGCGCGCTGGCTCAGCGCCGACTCGCTCAAGATCATGCCGGCGAAGAAGGCGCCGAGCGCGAACGAGATGCCGAACAGCGTAGCGGCGCCGTAGGCGACGCCGAGCGCGATCGAGAGCACGCCCAGACGAAACAGCTCGCGCGATCCGGTGTGGGCGATGTAGTGGAGGATCCAGGGGATGACGCGCGTGCCCACCACCAGCATGAGGGCGACGAAGGCGGCGGCCTTCGCCAGCGTGATCCCGAGCGTGATCAGAATGGCGGAGTTGGAAGGCGCCACCGCCGCGTCGGCGGAATTGAGAAAGCCACCGAGCGCCGGGATGAACACCAGCGCCACCACCATGGCGAGGTCCTGCACCACGAGCCAGCCCACGGCGATGTGGCCGCGCTCGGTGTCGATGAGGCGGCGCTCCTGCAACGCCCGGGTCAGCACCACGGTGCTCGCCACCGACACGGCAAGGCCGAAGACGAAGCCGGTGGCGGGATTCCAGCCGACGAGCCTGGCAAAGCCCATGCCCAGGAGCGTGGTCGCCGCCATCTGGATCAGCGCGCCGGGCAGCGCGATCCATTTCACCTTGAGCAGGTCGCCCAGGGAAAAGTGCAGGCCGACGCCGAACATGAGCAGGATGACGCCGACCTCGGCGAGTTGCGAGGCGAATTGCTGGTCGGCGATGATACCAGGCGTGTGCGGGCCGATGGCGACGCCCGCGAGCAGATAGCCCACGATCGGCGATATCCGCAGGCGCTGCGCGATCGCGCCGAGCACGAAGGCGAGCAGGAAGCCGAGGACGAGGGTGCCGATCAGGGGGGAGTGGGCCATTGCCTCGTATCGCGCTCCGCAGCCATTGTTTTTGTGACAGCCGGGGGAACAGCGTGCAAGCGCGATGCCGCTGGTTTTCGCGCTCGGCGGGCCATGCTATAGCCCTGCCGGCGGCGCCGGTCCTGCGGCATGCGCCTCGCGGGCGTGGCGGAACTGGTAGACGCGCGGGATTTAGGTTCCCGTGACGCAAGTCGTGGGGGTTCGAGTCCCTCCGCCCGCACCAGGTGAAGCCGCTCGAACGCTACGCAACTTCAAGGTTGTCGAATGCAAGTCACCGAAATCCTGTCCGAGGGCCTAAAACGCGAGTACAAGGTGGTGCTGCCCAAGACCGAGCTCGGCGAGCGCGCCGAAAAGCGGCTCGCCACGCTCAAGGAGCAGACCACCCTAAAGGGCTTTCGTCCGGGCAAGGTGCCGCTGCCGCATCTGAAGCGCGTCTATGGCCGTGCTGTCATGGGCGAGGTGATCCAGGAAGCGATCAACGAGGCCAACGGCAAGATCGTCAAGGACGGTGGCTTCAAGCTCGCGCTGGAGCCGCGCGTCACGCTGCCGGAGGAGAGCACGGCGGTGGCGGAGGCGGTCGAGGGCCGCGCCGATCTCGCCTTCACGGTGGCGCTCGAGATTCTGCCCAAGATCGAGCTCGCCGATTTCAAGACGCTGAAGGTGACCAAGCCCGTAGCCGAGCCCGCCGACGCCGAGGTCGACGAGGCGGTTCAGCGCATCGCCGAGACCAACCGTCCGTTCCAGGCCAAGGACGGCGCGGCCAAGAGCGGCGACCGCGTGGTGATCGGCTTCACTGGCGCGATCGATGGCGTGCCGTTCGAGGGCGGATCGGCGGAAGACGTGCCGCTCGTGCTCGGCGCAGGCAGCTTCATCCCCGGCTTCGAGGAGAAGCTCGAAGGCGCCAAGGCCGGCGACAGCCGCACCATCGAGGTCGCCTTCCCGGAGAGTTACGCGGCCAAGCACCTTGCCGGAAAGCCGGCAAAGTTCGAGGTTCAGGTGAAGAGCGTCGAGCAACCCGCTGAAATCAGAATCGATGACGATTTCGCGAAGACCTTGGGACTGGAGTCGCTGGCCAAGCTCAAGGAGCAGGTGCGCGGCCGGCTCGTCCGCGATTACGCGGCGCAATCGCGGCGCAAGGTCAAGCGCGAGCTCCTCGACGCGCTGGACAAGGCCCACAAGTTCGACGCGCCGCCGACGCTGGTGCAGCAGGAGTTCGACGCGATCTGGCAGCAGATCGAGAGCGACCTCAAGGGGCAGAACAAGACCTTCGCCGACGAGGACACCACCGAGGAGAAGGCGCGCAAGGAGTACCTACAGATCGCCGAGCGCCGGGTGCGGCTCGGCCTCGTCATCGCCGAAATCGGCGAGAGGAACGCCATCAAGGTGAGCGACGACGAGCTGTCGCGGGCGGTGGTGGAGCGGGCGCGCCAGTTTCCCGGCCAGGAGCAGCAGATCTGGAACCACTTCCGCCAGAACCCGAACGCGCTCGCCGGTCTGCGCGCCCCGATCTTCGAGGAAAAGGTGGTCGATTTCCTGCTCGAGCTCGCCAAGATCGCCGACAAGAAGGTCGATAAGAAGGAGCTGTTCGCCGAGGACGAGACTGCCTTCGGCGCTGCCTGACCCCTTGCAAAGGGGGCGATCGGCTATGATCTAGGAACGAATCGCGGAGCAATCAGATGCGTGACCCGGTCGAAACCTACGCCAACCTCGTGCCCATGGTCGTCGAGCAGACGAACCGCGGCGAGCGGGCCTACGACATCTTTTCGCGGCTCTTGAAGGAACGCATCATCTTCATCACCGGCCCCGTGGAAGACGGCATGGCTACGCTCGTCGTGGCGCAACTCCTGTTTCTGGAGGCGGAGAATCCCAAGAAGGAAGTCTCCATGTACATCAACTCGCCCGGCGGGTTGGTGACGGCGGGGCTCGCCATCTACGACACCATGCAGTTCGTGCGCCCGGCGATCTCCACCCTGTGCGTGGGGCAGGCGGCGTCCATGGCCTCCCTTCTGCTCGCCGCCGGCGAAAAGGGGCTGCGCTACGCGCTGCCCAACGCCCGGGTGATGCTGCATCAGCCCTCCGGCGGCTTCCAGGGGCAGGCCACCGACGTCATGCTGCACGCCGCCGAGATGCTGGCGCTGAAGAAGCGGCTGAACGAGATCTACGTGAAGCACACCGGCCAGCCGCTCAAGGTGATCGAGGACGCGCTGGAGCGCGACAAGTTCCTCACCGCCGAGGGCGCCAAGGAGTTCGGTGTCGTCGACCAAGTCATCCACAAGCGGCCGGTGGAAGAGGGCGGCAAGCCCTAGGACGACGCCGAAGCCGGAACAGCCAGCGCGGGCGCGATCCGTTTTGTGGATGGATCGAATCAAGCTTTAAGCGATCCGCTTACGCGATTGAATGGGAGGGCAATTACGCTCTGTCGGTGGCCGCCGACCGGCGGCCCGTGTTATTCTGAAAGGGCGAATCCGAGCGCGGCGTGGATGGCCGGTTGCGGCCTGCGACCGGAAGTCCCATGTGGGACGGCACGAGGCTTGCTCGGCTTGAAAGGGACGGGACAGAACGGCCATTCTGGCTGCGCCACAGCGTTAATGATTCTTGAATTCCTTGGCCTTAGCGTGCTTCGCTAGGCATGCCTCGCTAAGGGCTTGTTCCCGCGGGAAGCGTCTATCCCTGCGGGAGACGGAGAAAAAGAAGCGATGAACAAGGCCGGCAGCGACTCCAAGAACACCCTCTACTGCTCGTTCTGCGGCAAGAGCCAGCACGAGGTCCGCAAGCTCATTGCGGGCCCGACCGTGTTCATCTGCGACGAGTGCGTCGAGCTGTGCATGGACATCATCCGCGAGGAGAACAAGTCCTCGCTGGTGAAGTCGCGTGACGGCATCCCGACGCCGAAGGAAATCCGCAAGGTGCTGGACGACTACGTGATCGGCCAGGACCACGCCAAGAAGGTGCTCTCGGTCGCCGTCCACAACCACTACAAGCGCCTCAACCACGCCACCAAGCACAACGACGTGGAGCTTGCGAAGTCGAACATCCTGCTGATCGGGCCCACGGGCTCGGGCAAGACGCTCTTGGCGCAGACGCTCGCGCGCATCCTCGACGTGCCCTTCACCATGGCCGACGCCACCACGCTCACCGAAGCGGGCTACGTGGGCGAGGACGTGGAGAACATCATTCTCAAGCTGTTGCAGGCCGCCGACTACAACGTCGAGCGGGCGCAACGCGGCATCGTCTACATCGACGAGATCGACAAGATCTCGCGCAAGTCCGACAATCCGTCGATCACCCGCGACGTGTCGGGCGAGGGCGTGCAGCAGGCCCTGCTCAAGATCATGGAAGGCACCATCGCCTCGGTGCCTCCGCAGGGTGGCCGCAAGCATCCGCAGCAGGAGTTCCTGCAGGTCGACACCACCAATATCCTCTTCGTCTGCGGCGGCGCCTTCGGCGGGCTCGAGAAGATCATCACCGCGCGCGGCCGCGGCACGGCGATCGGCTTCGGCGCGAAAGTAATGGCGCCGGAAGATAAGAAGCCGGGCGAGGTTTTCCGCGACGTGGAACCCGAGGATCTGCTCAAGTACGGGCTGATCCCGGAGTTCATCGGCCGCCTGCCGGTGATCGCGACGCTCGAGGACCTCGACGAGACCGCGCTCAAGCGCATTCTCACCGAGCCCAAGAACGCGCTGGTCAAGCAGTATCAGCGGCTGTTCGAGATGGAGAACGTGGAGCTTTCCATCCACGAGGAAGCCATGGGCGCGATCGCGCGCAAGGCGATCGACCGCAAGACCGGCGCCCGTGGGCTGCGCTCGATCATGGAAGGCATCCTGCTCGACACCATGTTCGACCTGCCGAGCCTGGAAGGCGTGGAAGAGGTCGTCATCGGCCGCGAGGTGGTCGAGGGCGGGGCGCGTCCGCTCTACATCTACGCCGACCGCAAGAGCGACGCGGCGCCGGCGAGCGCCTGATCCCGCGCACCCCGGGGCCCGGCTTTTGGCTGCGCTGGTAAACGGCGAAAGTCCGGTGGACCAAGGCCGAAACGGCCCTTGTGCCGCCTTGACTTCGCACTGCGGCATAACCACCTAATGGTCCGGAAAAATCCCGATTCCGGAAGGGGTTCTTTGCCGCACGTCGTAAAGAAGCCGTTTGCTTCGGGCGGATAGACTACCCTCCGGTCGCGCGCCGTCCGACTCAATTGGCCGGCGTACTCGCCAGAAAGGACCAAGGCCCCGAATGACCACTCCCAAGCCGCGTCCGCCGCTCGTTCCGGGTACGACCCAGACGTTCCCGGTGCTGCCGCTCCGGGACATCGTCGTGTTTCCGCACATGATCGTGCCGCTCTTCGTCGGCCGCGAGAAGTCGATCCGCGCGCTGGAAGAGGTGATGAAGAACGAGACCTACATCCTGCTCGCGACCCAGCAGAACGCGAGCGATGACGATCCGGCGACGGGCTCGATCTACAAGACCGGCACGCTTGCCCAGGTGCTGCAGCTCTTGAAGCTCCCCGACTCCACCGTGAAGGTGCTGGTGGAGGGCGTCGAGCGCGCCGAGATCAAGGGCTACACCGACCGCAGCGAGTTCTATGAAGCGGAAGCGACGGCGCTGCCGAGCGATCCCGGCGACCACGTGGAGATCGAGGCGCTGGCGCGCTCCGTGGTCAACGAGTTCGAGAGCTACGTGAAGCTCAACAAGAAGGTCTCGCCGGAAGTCGCGGGCGTCATCGCGCAGATCGAAGACCATTCCAAGCTCGCCGATACGGTGGCTTCGCATCTCGCAGTCAAAATCTCCGACAAGCAGCAGGTGCTCGAGTTCACCAACGTCGCGGCGCGTCTGGAGAAGGTGCTGTCGCTGATGGAGAGCGAGATCTCGGTGCTGCAGGTCGAGAAGCGCATCCGCACGCGCGTCAAGCGCCAGATGGAGAAGACCCAGCGCGAGTATTACCTCAACGAGCAGATGAAGGCGATCCAGAAGGAGCTCGGCGACGAGGAAGGCCGCGACGAGCTCGCCGAGATCGAGGACAAGATCAAGAAGACGAAGCTCTCCAAGGAGGCGCGCGAGAAGGCGACGCACGAACTGAAGAAGCTGCGCCAGATGTCGCCGATGTCGGCGGAAGCCACCGTCGTGCGCAACTACCTCGACTGGCTGCTCGCGATCCCCTGGGGCACCAAGAGCAAGATCAAGAAGGACCTCGACTACGCGCAGAAGATTCTCGACGCCGACCACTTCGGCCTCGAGAAGGTGAAGGAGCGCATCGTCGAGTATCTGGCGGTGCAGAGCCGCGCCAACAAGCTGTCGGGTCCGATTCTGTGCCTGGTCGGCGCGCCGGGCGTGGGCAAGACCTCGCTCGGCAAGTCGATCGCGCGCGCGACGGGCCGCGAATTCGTGCGCGTCTCGCTCGGCGGCGTCCGCGACGAGGCGGAAATCCGCGGCCACCGCAGGACTTACATCGGCTCCATGCCGGGCAAGATCATCCAGTCCATGCGCAAGGCNAAGAAGGCGAACCCNCTCTTCCTCCTCGATGAGGTGGACAAGATGGGCTACGACTTCCGCGGNGACCCGTCGTCGGCGCTGCTCGAGGTGCTCGATCCCGAGCAGAACAACACCTTCAACGACCATTACCTCGAGGTCGACTACGACCTGTCGAACGTCCTGTTCATCACCACGGCGAACACGCTGAACATTCCGCCGGCGCTGCTCGACCGCATGGAGGTGATCCGCATCGCCGGCTACACCGAGGACGAGAAGGTTGAGATCGCGCGCCGCCACCTGATTCCGGCGCTGCTCGGCAAGCACGGCCTCAAGGCCGCCGAATGGTCGATCGACCAGGAGGCGCTGCTCCTCCTCATCCGCCGCTACACCCGCGAAGCGGGGGTGCGCAATCTCGAGCGCGAGCTCGCGAACTTGCAGCGCAAGGCGGTCAAGGAGCTGATGGCGGAGAAGAAGGAAAGTCTCGTCGTCACCATCGAGGCACTGGAGAAGTACCTCGGCCCGCCCAAGTTCCGCTTCGGCGAGGCCGAGCTCGAGGACCAGGTCGGCGTCTCGACCGGGTTAGCCTGGACCGACGCCGGCGGCGAGCTCCTTACCATCGAAAGCCTGATGATGCCCGGCAAGGGCAAGATGACGGTCACCGGCAACCTCCGCGACGTCATGAAGGAGTCGATCTCGGCGGCGGCGTCCTACGTGCGCTCCCGCGCGATCGCCTTCGGCATCGCGCCGCCCTTGTTCGAGAAGCGCGACATCCACGTGCACGTGCCGGAGGGGGCGACTCCGAAGGACGGCCCGTCGGCGGGCGTCGCCATGGCGACGGCCATCGTCTCGGTGATGACCGGCATTCCCGTGCGCAAGGACGTGGCCATGACTGGCGAGATCACGCTGCGCGGCCGGGTGCTGCCCATCGGCGGCCTAAAGGAGAAGCTGCTCGCCGCCCACCGCGGCGGCATCAAGACCGTGCTGATCCCCGAGGACAACACCAAGGATCTCGTCGACATCAACGAAACCATCAAGAGCGGCCTCGAAATCATCCCGGTGTCGCGCATGGATGAGGTGCTGGCGGCGGCGCTGACCAAGAAGCCCCAGCCCATCGAGTGGGACGAGGAAGCCGCGGCCAAGGCCGAGAAGCCGCCGGTTCCCGGGGTGCCGGAAGAGGACGAGCCCGGGATCGTGGCGCATTGAGGCTTTGTTCGGCCGGGCCAAAAGCCCGGCCGAATGGTTTTTGCGCCGGGGTAGGGCTCAGGCGGGTGGATTCTACTATTAGTAGCATATCAGCGTCTTAGGCGCTGTTTCTTCGACGTAGATTCAAGCAAATTCGTCTAACCGAGCCCATGAGTCATTAAGAGAATCAACGTCCATGCGGGTTTGCTGGCGAAATCTCCTTGCAATTGCGTTGGGAAGGGCCCATCAGCGCGCCGTTATCCCGCCCGGGCCGTTGATTCGGCTGGGTTCTGGAGAAGGATCGAACCGATGACCAAGAACGAACTCATCGCCGCCGTTGCGGATTCGGCGAAACTGACCAAGACGGCCGCTGCCACGGCGGTCGAGTCCACGTTCGACATCATCACCGGCGCGCTCAAGCGGGGCGATGAAGTGAAGCTCATCGGTTTCGGGAGCTTCTCGGTGGTGCAGCGTAAGGCCCGCGAAGGACGCAATCCGCGCACCGGCGAGCCGGTGCAGATCAAGGCCTCCAAGGCCCCCAAGTTCTCGGCCGGTAAGGGCCTGAAGGACGCCGTCAACATCTGACGGCCGGCGCCCACTGTGGGCGCTCGTGTATGAGCTGTTTCGATCATGCTCCCGCCCGGTTGGCGGGAGCATTTGTTTTCAGGGGGCCGCGGCGCTAAAGCTCGCCTGGGCGGTTAGCTCAGCGGTAGAGCGCCTGCTTTACACGCAGGATGTCGGCGGTTCGATCCCGTCACCGCCCACCAGCGTTTTTCGGCACACCCGGAATAGCAGCAGCCATGGCCGTGGCGCCAGCACGCGAAATACGCAGTTTTGCTTGGGTTATTGCGGCGGCCACCAACTAAGGGTGCCGACAGCGCTCAAATGTCGAGCCCCGGGGCAGGCCCCGAGGCTCGCGTGTTTGCGTCAAGCCTGTTGCGTTCTCCCGCCGGCTTTGTGTCCGGCCGAAAATAGCGCGCGTATTGCCTTGCCGCGAAGAGCCGCGATCGAGCCCGGCGGGTTCAGATCGACTGCTTCAGTTCCTTGGCGGCGCGGAAGGCGACTTTCTTGCTCGCCTTGATCTGGATCGGCTCGCCGGTGGCCGGGTTACGGCCCATGCGGGCGGCGCGATGGCGGACCTGGAAGATGCCGAGGCCGACCAGGCGAATGCGTTCGCCTTTCTTCAGGTGCTTGACCACCGTATCCACGAAGTCGGTGACTATCTGCTCGCCCTGCTTCTTCGAGAACTTGTGCATCTCGGCGAGCTTGGCGGCGATATGCTTGGCGGTGAGCGTAGGCGTTGCGGGCTTGGCAGGCGCGGGCTTTGACATGGTGGAGACCCCGTTTGCTAGGAAAATTGGGCACTTCGAATGCGTCGAAACGCTGGCATATGCGATTCGACGGCTACTTAGCCATATCTGACGGGCATTTCTTTGCTATTGCCCCCCGGTGTCCCCACTTTTCCGGTGCAAAAGCAGGCTTTTCTGGCCGGAAGCCACCACTTCCAGCCGGTCGCGCAGGTCCTGGGGCAGCCTTGCCAGCATCGGGCCGGGGGCCACGAAATAGGCTTCGCTCGCCGGATCTTCGATCAGCCGGCGCGCCTCCTCGGGCGTGCGCGCAATCCGGGCCCGGAGCCTGGAGTAGAAATCGGCCGAATACGGTTTCTCGAAAAGGTAGACGAGCTCGTAGCGCGGCGACGGCTTCAGCCGCTCGTAGGCCATGACGATCCCGCGCTGGGTCGGCAGGCGCGGATTGTCGGGGGCGATCTCGATCGCGGCCACGAGCGCGATCACCACCGCCGGCGCGATGGCGGCGAGCGCCGGCACGCGATAGTCGCGGTCCTGGCCGATCGAGCGCAGCGCATGCGCGGCCAAGAGCGCGAACGCCGGCAAGCTCGTCGCCACATAGGTGAGCAGGATGTTGTGGGCGAACGTGAAGAAGACGAGCGGCGCCAGCGCCCAGCACACGAGATAGGCGAGCCACGGATCGCGCCCGAGCGGCGGAAACACCGCGGCGCGTTCGCTCTTCACCACGAGCGCGCGCACATAGACGAGCGACCACGGCAGCGTCGCAGCGAGCGCGAACAGCCAGATGGTGCCGATGGGGAAGACGCGGCCCATGCCGTAGAGGTCGCCCTTCCAGCCCGGCACCAGGTAGCGGGCGAAGTGCTCGCCGAAAATAAAATATTCGAGGAAGCCCGGCGTCGCGCGCTCGGCGGCGATGTACCAGGGCAACGCGAGCAGGAGCGTGAGTGCGGTCCCGCCGAACCACGGCAAATTGCGCCAGGTCTCCTTCCACCGATTGTGCCAGGCGACCCAGACGGCGATGGAAAGCGCCGGCAGCACCACGCCCACCGGCCCCTTGGCGAGGAGCGCAACCCCGCAGCCGATGAAGAACAGATAGCCCCAGACGCGGCCGTGGCCTGCCGTCGCCTTCCAGTACGCGACCATGACGAGTGTCACGGCGACGGCGAGCGCGGGATCGGTCATCACCGCGCCGCCGAGATAGAAGGCGAGCGCCATGGAGGCGAGCGCCAGCGCCGCGGAGATGCCGAACAGGCGGTCGCGGGCGTCGGCGCCCATGCGATAGGCGAGTCCGATCCCGAGCGCGTAGGCGGCGAAGGAGGACAGCCGCGCGGCGAACTCGTTGACGCCGAACACGACGTAGGAAAGCGCGCTCGCCCAGGTGGAGAGCGGGGGCTTCGCCCAGAACGGCACGCCGGGCTCGATGAACGGCGTGATCCAGTCGCCGCCCGCGGCCATGCGCAGCGCGATCTCGGCGTAGCGCGCCTCGGTCTTGTCGAGGATGGGATAAAAGCCAAGCGTGACGAGCCGCACCGCCACCACCGCGACGAGCGCATAGAGGAGCGTCGCCGCCACCACGTTTTCGGGGCGGCCTTCGGGTTGCGGAGGATTCGGAGCTTGGCTCATCGGCGCTGGCGCGGCCATTTCGCCCGGTTCGCGCCGGAAATCAATCGTGGGCGCCGCCGGGCGCGGTTTCTTGACTTGAGCCCGGCCGAGCCTTACCTCAGCGGCATCCCTTTGGGGGCGTAGCTCAGTTGGTTAGAGCGCCGGCCTGTCACGCCGGAGGTCGCGGGTTCGAGTCCCGTCGCTCCCGCCATTATTTCAATGACTTAGGTTAGTTTTTTGAATTTTGGAGATTCCTGTAATTTCTGTAACCAAGTGTAACCGAGTGCAATCGACCCGAGAGTGATTGATATTTTTTGGTTGGGTCTACGGTCCTCATAGACGGAGCCCCAACCAATTCCGCTGAGGCTTCAGTTGCGCACGGCGGTCAATGCTCGTTCTTCCGTCGTGAATTCTTCTCATTCTTCTCAGCAATACGATTGAGGCGAGCCTCGAATCCGTCTGCCGCATTCGGTAGCCGACGGCCTGTGTGACTTCTCCGGTCCATCCAGTCGTCGATCAGCTTGAGGTCATACATGCCTGTAGTTGTATCGGGGTGCGGAAATCCGCGGTCGAACAGAAATATCTTTTTCGCCTCGAACTCTTCCTCAGTTAGGTGAAGTCTGCGCGCCGCCTGGTTCACTGGCACGTCTCGCGGCTCAACTAAAAACCTGATGGTGCGGGACGTTCGCTTGGTCATCGCTGGCCTCGCTCTCAAGAACTTATAGCTCGCACTGGAATATCTGATTTTTAGATAATCTGCAAATCGGATTATTTGTTTCATCCCAGGACACCTGGGGCAACGTACATGTCAAAGACATTGCGATCAGCGCGACATCAAGCGGTGCGTCGGCTGCTTGTTGATGAGCGAAAAAGGGCAGGGCTTACGCAGGCGGCGGTGGCTGCAAAACTTCGCCGTTACCAGTCGTACGTTGCGACGGTTGAAAGCGGTCAGCGCCGTGTAGATGTCGTCGAATTTCTCGCGTTCGCTGAGGCCATAGGTTTCAATCCCCAAAAGGCGATTAAGGAAGTCGTTTCAGTGAAAAGTTGATAGGCTTGTCGGTGACCGCGACCACCAGCGCTCGGCGGGCCCGGGGAGCGGGGAAATCTCCGGGCGGCTCGCCGGGAATGCAACCGACGCCAAAACTGTCCGGAATACTGCCCGGGGCCCGGACAGCGCCCTCGCGGCGGCCCGCTGTTAGTCCCGGGCCTCCGAATCGGCTTATCGTAAGCTCCAAACGCGCGTGGAGGCTTCAAAATGAAACCGCTTCTTCCTCTTAGCCGCCGTTGGGCTCGCGTCGCCGAGTGGCGCGAGCGCCGGTATCAGCGCATTGAGGTGCCGCCCGATCAAGGGCGCGCACGTCTAAAAGCGATCAAAAAGTGGGAGCAAGCCGACGCGATGGTTTGGGCCACGTCGCCTCCGGTCGAAACCTATCGCGATCGCTCCTAGCCGCTCGGACGGAGAAGGATGGCGGCGGAGTAAAGTTGTGTCAGTTGACGTTTGCTAATACACGACTTTAACGTGCAAGTGCTGGTCTGAGGCAGAAGACACCTGGACTCGCGGGACCTGTCATGCGGTTTTTTTAGCCCTACTAGGCTGACTATGGGTCGCGGGTAATGGACATAGACAATTTGGGTGGTTTTACACTCCGTGTGCTTTCGAAACTGAACGTAATCCTTGGAAAAAACGGATGCGGGAAAAGCTACCTTCTAAAACAAGTAGACGAGCACCTTACTGGACGGGAGGGCTTTGGAAAAATTCGCTACATCAGCCCTGAACGGGGTGGTTCTCTTCAATACGAGGCCGGTGTCGAACAGGCCATAGGCCAAGATCCAAATTGGATGGTCGGCCAACGCCGTCGGAATCAGGCCTCCAATTTTCGCCAGCAAACTACCGCGCTCTTCCGACTGTTGGAGATGAGCGTTCTCCTAGAAATTGAACGCGAGCCGGTCCGATATGCTCCGCGAACGTTTGACGCGACGGTCGAAAAACTCAATTTACTTTTAGATCGCGTACGTCTTGTTCGTGACCGCAACAGAGCGTTTCGCTTGTTTGATCGGACTACGAATTCAGAGGTTACCGCCGAAACGATTAGTAGCGGAGAGTCAGAATTAATTTCACTCGGCATTGAGTTTCTTGCTTTCGCCAAAGATTGTGAACCTGGCAAGAACAACGTGCTGCTGGTTGATGAACCCGATGTGCACCTTCACCCCGATCTTCAAGATCGTCTCGGCGGATTCATAGTCGATGCCATTAAGGACATCCCTATGACGCTGATATTGGCGACGCACAGCACGGCGCTGCTAGCCTCGTTGGCAAACCGGGAACAAACCGTCGTTGCTTTCATGCAGCGCGGTGATACTTCACTTACATTCAAAGTGGTCAGCGATGTGGATCGTGCCATACTTCCGATTTTCGGGGCCCATCCGCTGTCGAATGTATTCAACCAAGCTCCGATTTTGTTAGTGGAAGGCGAAGATGATGAGCGTTTGTGGCAACAGGCCGTACGTTCCTCTGAGGGCCGACTGCGCATTTTTCCTTGCGTTGTTGATGGAGAGGCACGTTTTGCGGAGTTTGAAACTGAAGTAAATAACATAATTGAAGCCGTATATGATGACGCAAAGGGTTATTCGCTTCGTGATCGGGATTTGCATCCAGAACTTATCGACGACGTTGGGCATGTCATACGCATGCGTCTGGGCTGCCGCTCTGCGGAAAACCTAATGTTGAGCAACGAAGTGCTGGCTCTAGCAGGAACTGATTGGGAGGCGCTTCAAATGACTATGTCGAGATGGCTCGGTCCTAATGTTGACCACCAATATCATGCCGATGTTAGTGAGTTCTTGAATAGCGGTTACGATCGGAAAGATCACGATATCAAGTCCATCCGCAATATTCTCGTCGGACTGATAAGTAATAAGCCATGGGAAGTATTAGTCGGGCAAGCGATCGCTCGCTTATCAAAAGATGGCGGACCAGTCACCGGCGGTTCATTGCGCGATTACCTTGGTGAGAAGGTTTGCCAGAAGATATTAAAGCTGGCGGACTAGTTGACCACCCAGTGAGGTGCTTAGCGTCGAAGCTGTGCTACGTGCTAGAAATATCTAAAG
>JGI12636J13339_1000057_pt1 | contig 14658 bp, 13 predicted proteins | sample BlaSpr_A8_Ref_M1_FD_13339 | JGI IMG/M metagenome (IMG submission 13339) | reverse complement strand
GAGTATTGGCAGTACTGGCGCAACACCGAGGACGGCGACGTCGAACGCTTCCTCAAGTTCTTCACAACGCTGCCGCTCGACGAGATCGCNCGTCTCGCCACGCTCAAAGGTGAGGAAACGAACGAGGCCAAGAAAGTANTCGCCACCGAGGCGACGGCGCTGGTGCACGGCCGCGCCGCGGCGGACGAGGCCGCGGAAACCGCNCGNNCNACNTTCGAGGANGGNGCNCTCTCNGANAANCTNCCGACNGTGGAATTCCCGCGCGCGNANNTNGANANNGGCTACGGNGTGNTGNCGGCGGCNGTGCGNGCNNNNCTCGTGNNCTCCACCNGCGANGCGCGNCGTCAGATCAAGAANGNNGGNCTCNNNGTCAANGANNNGNCCNTCACCGACGAGAAGATGACGCTCTCTCCCCGGGAGCTCACGCCCGAAGGCGTGATCAAGCTTTCGCTCGGCAAGAAGAAGCACGTGCTCCTGAAGCCGGTGTGACGCTACGGCACCGGGCGCGCCGGCGGCGCGTCGGAGGCGCCGCGGAATTCGAAAATCTTGCGCAAGAAACCGGGCGCGGCCGCGGCCACGGGATTGACGCGCAGCGTCGGACCGTTCACCGGTCCCACGATCTCGAAGGGCACCGCGAACACGCCCTCGTTGGGAGCGCCGCCCAAGAAAAATCCCACCACCGGAATGCGCGCGAACAGATTGTTCAGCCCGTAAGCGGGTACGAAGGTGCCGCGCAGGCTCACGCGATTGGCGGCGTAGTCCATGGAGCCGTCGACGGTGGCGCCGATCGTGGGTCCGAAGATCACGCCCTCGCGAATCCCGAAGCGGCCCGGCGTGCGGCTGAAATCCACGCGCAGCCGTGAAAACGGCACCTGATCGCCCTGCGGCGAGCGGATCGGCCGGCCAGCTTCGTCGCGGGGAGCCGCCGACTGCAGGCGGTCGAGGTTGCTCTCGCCGCGCACCACGAAGTCGCGCACGCTGATGATCCCGTCCTGCGGCGCGCCCTCGGCGTTGGGCGGATCGATGATCAACCACACCTCGCCGCCCTGGATGCGGTTGTAGAGGTCGGCGAAGCGGAAGAACGCGCCGGCATCACCGGCGGTGACGTAGAGCACCGGCTTGCCACCGCCCTCGCGGGTGCGCAACTCGCCGACGAGGGAAGCGTCGAGGCCGATCCTGCCGAGGAGCGCGAAGCTCCGCACCTCGCCGTTCTTGCGCAGCAAGCGGAACTCGACCTGGCGAGCGACCTCGCCGTTGTTGCCGGTGGCGGCACCGAGCCGCATGTCGAGGTCAAGATCGCGCGGCTTGGACGGACGCCCCGGCACACTGGGCGAGCCCTCGGTCATTGAGCGCATGGCGGCGCGGGCGTCGAGCACGTCGCCGCGTACCGTGACCTTGAGCGTGCCGTCGGCGGCGCGGTCGGCGCGCAACGCCGCCTTGTCGCCATCGGAGAGATGGAATACCGGGAAGTTCGCCGAAACGAGCGACCCGTCGGGCTCGAGCTCGATGTTGCCGCGCAAGCTCGTTCCGGCCCCGGTGACGTTGAGATCCTCCACCCGCAGGCGGCCGTCGCGCTCGACGAAGCGATAGACGGCGCGCGCGGGGCGCCCCGGCGCCTTGCTCCACCCGGGCACGAGGTCGGTGACTTTGGCGGCCGTGAGATCGGCGTCGACATCCATGCGCGTCTCGCGGCTGGTCCAGCGCCCGGACGCCTTCACCGGCACGGGACCGGCGAGCCACGGGTAGAGCTCGATGCCGAAGCGAGCGCGAGTCTGATCATCGAGGGTAGCAGCGAAGCGGAACTCCGTGTTTTCGCCGCCGCGCGGCTGGCGATACTCGAAGATGGATTGCGCGCCGCCGATCTTGCCCTCGCCTTTCACCGTGACGAGCGCCGGCGTGATTGCGATCTTGGCGTTGACGCCCTCCACGCGCTGGCCGCGCACCATGCGATCGGCGGTGAAGTTCACGAGTTCGGCGTCGCCGGAATAGTCGATCTCCTCGGCCGTGACCCCGCGGCGGAAGACCGCCTCGACACGCACGCTGCCGGAGGCGGTTCCCCGAGTGGAGGCGAGGTCGAAAGTGAATCCGGTGATGGCGCGCAACGGGTCGGCGCTCAGCACCTCGGCCACGGCATCGGCGGGTCCGTCGAAGCGGAAGCGCACATTGCCCTTCGGAGTCGCCGGCGCATGGTTGGGAACGACGAGTTCGCCGTCGGAGAGCGCGATGCGGCGCCCGCCCGCGGTTTCCACCACGGCCTTGGGCACACGCACCCGCGCGGTGCGGCCGGTCACCACGACGGTCACCGGCGCGTCGCGCACGAGCGGAAGATTGGAGGTCGGACGGAAGGCGACGTTCGTGGCCGTGAGGTCGACGCGCACGGCTTCGTCGGGCAACTCCACGTCGCCTTTGCCAATGGCGTCGAGGGGCAGGTTGACCGCGATCTGGGCCCGCTCGATTAGGCCCTGCTCCACACGCTCCATCACCCAGGCCCGGGTCTTGGCCGCGATCGGCGCCGGCCACAGGCGCTTGAAAGCCGAGAGCGGCATGCGCGCCCCGGCAAGCCCGAGCATCAGCGTGGGCTGCGGCCCGCCCATGGTGAGCGCGCCGGAAAAAGCGACGCCCACGGTCATGCCCGAGACGTCGCCGTTCTCGATCGCGAGGCGCTCCGCGCGCGGATCGTAGTGGCCGCGCACGGAAATTCGCTCGAGCACGAGCGGCGCTTCTTCGCGGCCACTGGAGAGAGCGATGAGACCCTGGGAAATCTCGATCGGCCAGACGCCGTCGTTGGCGGTGGGGGCGCGGACGGTCACCTGCAACCCGACGCGATTGGCGCCGGCGTTGACCAGGACCGGATCGAACACGACCGACTTGCGGTCGGCCGAGAGATGCGCCTGGAGAAGCGCGTCGTTCAGAAAGAAGCGGGCCTCGGAGTCGCTCGCCTTGCCAATCGTTCCGCGGCCCGCCTGCACTTGCAACAGCGCCGCGAGCACGCTGCCGTCCTCGGCGACGCGGGCGCGGAAGATCCCGGAAAGCAGCGGCTCGGCATAGAAATCGCGATGGCCGAAGCCGGCGGCGAGCAGGAGATCGCCGGGATCGAGGGCGTTCGCCACCACATCGATGGCGCGCACGCCGTCCTGCTTGGCGCCGATGGTGGCGTTGAGGCGCCAGGGCTTGCCGGCGGTGGCCGAGCTCACCGACAGGCTCACGCCGCCTTCCTGCGGCCGGGCGAGCCGGATATCGATATCGGAAAAGCGCCAACGCCGGCCGCTGGCAAGATTTTCGACGACCAACGTGCCTTGCTTGAGGCCGACCTCGGCGAGCGCGATGCCGTCGAGGCCGCTCCGCTCGAGGCCGTCGAGCCAGCGGGCGAGCTCGGGGGAGCGGAAGGGATCGCCGACCGTGGTGCGGGCGGGGGGGGTCTTCGGCTTGGGCAAGGTCTTGATGAGCGGCGCCCCCTCCGGCGCGGCGGTCACCGCGATACGACCGTCGGCGCCGAGCAGCACCGTCATCTCGGCGCCGATCAGGTCGACGCGCCGGGCCTGCAGACGCCCGGAGAGGAAGCTGCCTTCGAAGTCGACCTCGGCGCTCGGGGCCCGCGCAATCACCTGGCCGTCGGGGCCGTGCACGACGATGTCCTGCACCCGCAACACGGTCTCGCCGGCGGCGTTCTTCTCAAGCTTGCTCGACCCGATCTCGACCCGGTGGCCAGGGCCGAGCTTGTCCTCGAGCGCGCGCGCGATGAAGGGCGCGGCCACATCGCCAAACAACGTGCTGCGCAGGATGAGAACCGCGACCACGGCGACGAACACGACGCCGAAGGAGATCGCCTTGCGCCGCGAGAGCCGGCCGGAGGGGGTGTAGAGGGCGAGGCGGAGCGCGCGGGCGGACCAGCGGGCGAGTGCGCGGCGGGCGAGCCCGGCTTCGCGGCGCAGGTCGTCGATCAGGGACTTGACCCTGGCCCGCATGGAGCGGGGATGGCGCGCATGAGCATGCGGCGGCGTCATTCGCGAGGTCGTCTCCGAGGGTCCCCTGAAGCCCCGGCCGCAGAGCGGGCGGTGAGCCCAGGTCTCGCGATGCAGCCGGCCGGTCGCCCAACCGGCTAGATTCAGCGCCGTACCAAGGCGGGAAAGGCGACGAAACTACGGCAAATGACTGATTCTGTTGCAGAACGGCGGCTCGGCGGGCAGCTCTAGGGCGCCTCGGTCGGAAGGTTTCGGGCTGCCGTGACCGGCGAAAGACCCCCTCGCCGCCAAGTGGTTGGCCGTGGGCGCTCAGAAACTGATTCCACCGGCCCCAAGACCCGCCCCGCTCCGTTGACCGGGAATTAACCATGGCGGCGCAGATTGCCGCCGGTTTCGCGCCGCGAACCACTGGCTTTTGCGTGTTTCCCGATGGCAGAGACTTACTTCGGACGACACTACGGCCGCCGCCCTCACCCGGTGCCGCACCCGGTGCCGCGGCGGCCGGCCCTTCCCTCGCGCAACACGCTTGCGGCACTCGCCACCATCGCGCTCCTCGGCCTGTGGGCCGCGGGTGCAACGCTCTACGTCGTCTTCCACGACGACGCGCTGATGCTGCTCGCCGAGCACCAGGCGGCCATGGCCCGCTCGCATGGGGCCGAGGTGCGCGAGCTGATGACCGAGGTCGAGCGGCTACGCTCGGTCAAGATGATCGACCAGGAGCGGGTGGAGCGGGCGCTCGCCGAGCTCCTCAAGCGCCAGGCCAAGCTCGAGGAGCGCGAGAACGTATTGGGCTCGATCGGCATCCGCCGGGAGCCCGCGCCGGAAATCACCGCAACCGTGCCGCGCTCCCCCGAACCCGCCGCACCCATGAGGCCGACCCCCCTTTCCGACACGATCCTGATCGCGCCGCCGCTCGAGCGCACGGCGCGGCTAGAATCGCGTCCCGCCGCCCCCTTCCGTCTCCGCCTCGCCGGCGCCGACAACGACGTGACCCGTCAGGTCGCCGCACTCGGCCGTGACGTGGAAGCCTTCGACATGCGCCAGGCGGAACGCCTGAACTCGCTGGAAGAAGAGCTCGACGAGCGCGCCACGCGCGTGCGCCACGTGCTCGCCGATCTGGCGCTGCCCACGCCCGCCGCGAAGCCGATGAAGGTCGCGGCCATAGGCGGGCCGTTCCTGCCGTACTTCGGCAAGAGCGAGGACCCCTTCGAGCGCCAGCTCGCCCGCGTGCACGCGGCGGCGGCGAGCGAGGCGGACCTCACGCGCGCGCTCGACCGGGTGCCGGTGAAGCGGCCGCTGCGCGATGCCGAAGTGACGAGCCCGTTCGGCGTGCGCCTCGATCCATTCCTGCGCCAGTGGGCGCTGCACGCCGGCGTCGATTTCCGCGGCGAGAGCGGCGGCCCGGTGCGCGCCACGGCCGCGGGCCACGTCGTCGCCGCCGGCGCGAACGGCGGCTATGGGCTCGCCATCGACATCGACCACGGCGGCGGCATCGTCACCCGCTACGGACATCTCTCGGCCGTGCTGGTCGCCGAAGGCAGCGAGATCAAGGCCGGCGACGTGATCGGGCGCATCGGCACCACCGGCCGCTCTACCGGACCGCACCTGCACTACGAGGTGCGGGTGAACGGCGAGGCGGTGGACCCGCAGCGCTTCCTGCGCGCGGGGTTGAGGCTCGATACGGCGCTCTAGGCATTAGACTTCCGTTTCTCTGCCGTCATGGCCGGGCTTGTCCCGGCCATCTCGATTCATGGGGCACGGCATTGCGTCCCTAAGCGAGATCGCCGGGCCGAGCCCGGCGATGACAGTTGATGGGTCGCTTTCAAACAGCCTCCTACGTTTCCGCGCGAGGGTTTCTCGCCGGAGTGTTGTTCCTTCCGTTCCGTTTCCCCTCAAAAGTGCGAGGGGCGCGGGCGCCGGTCGGCGCGGTCTTCGGGAGTTTCATCCGAAGACCCATTTGGTCTTGCGAGAGCGCCTTCCGGCGACCCGCGCGCGGCGTTTTTTCGTACCCCGGGACCGTGCTTCCGTGAACGGGCGGGACCCTCGTAAGGGGCCCTTATCCCGGGGATCTCCCCCGTTCGCCGGTCCCCGTGCAGCCATTGAAGGCAGCCAGTCTTAATGCCGGCGGACGGTGACCTGGGGCCTCCCGGGACGGAGCTTCCATGGGCTCCGCCGCAGGCGCCGCTCGCCTCCCTCTGAGCCGGACTGGATCCCGTCACAGGCCTTCGCTGGAGGCGAAGCTGGAATATAATCATAGGAATGTGGTCATATTATTGGCGCACGCAGCGATTTTGTTGTATGTACGTCTATACATACGGGCGAGCGAGAGGTGCGGCCTATGAAAAGAGTTCCTAAGCTGCGCACGGACGAGGCGGCCGAGGTCTTTCTCGAACAGGACCTCTCCGGCCTCGATTTCAGCCAGTTCAAGCCGGCGCGCTTCGAATTCCAGCCCAAGACCGAGCGCGTCAACATGCGACTGTCGAAGCCGCTCCTGGAGTCGGTGAAGAAACTCGCGACCCGTCAGGGCATTTCCTACCAGCGGCTGATCCGGCAGGTGCTGGAACGGGCAGTGACGACGACGAAGCGCTAAAGCGCGTCATTTCCTCCGCGCGGTCACGGCTGGGCTTGTCCTGGCCATCCCGATTCAATGGGCACCGCCCTGCCCCACTAAGCGAGATCGCGGGCCAAGTCCGGCGATGACGGGGACTCCGCACCCGCGCGCGGTGCGACTCGCCCCCGTTTGGATCGGTGAACTGTTGCCGGGATTTAGCTTGGCCGCTTCGGCATCAAACACTCTACGCCACGTCTTTGTTGGGTCGGGCTAGTTTTCGATCATCCCTGTGATTATTCTCTGGCGCGTTATCGCAGATAATCTCAACTCCGCGAATGGGTCATCAAATACACCCAACACGGTTCAAAGAAAAAGTCTTCAGAAATTCAACTTCATACAGGTGTCTCGTGACAGTCGTCCTGACTCAGTTTTGGCCGGCAATGGCGGCGGCATTCTTGGCCTCGCTCGTCGAGGCCGTGGAGGCCCTGACGATCGTACTCGCCGTCGCCACTGTTCGCGGCTGGCGTCCGGCGGGGCTTGGCGCGCTCGCTGGTCTTGCGTTGCTGGTTCTCATTGTCGTGGCGCTGGGACCACTCCTTGATCGCATCCCGCTGCATCTTCTGCAGCTGGTGATAGGCATCCTGCTATTATTGTTCGGTATGCGCTGGCTGCGAAAGGCGATTCTACGCGCTGCAAATATTATTCCGCTGCATGATGAGACCGTCGCGTTCAAGATGGGGACGGAAGAATTGCACGAGCAAGCACGTCGCCATGAAGCGCAGCTCGATTGGCTAGCAGCCCTCGCTAGCTTCAAGGCCGTGCTCCTGGAAGGACTGGAGGTGGTCTTCATCGTAATTGCGATCGGCACGGGCCGTGGACTTTTAGTTCCCGCGGGCGCCGGTGCCCTTGCGGCCTGTTTGCTGGTTGCCGGTGCTGGCCTCGTCCTTCATCGTCCGCTCGCGCGGGTTCCTGAGAATACGCTCAAATTCACTGTCGGCGTGATGCTGTCCGCGTTCGGTGTGTTTTGGACCGGAGAAGGTCTCGGTATTACTTGGCCGGGCGCGGATTCTGCAATTCTCGCATTTGCCGCGTTGTTTCTGGCTGTAGGGCTCATGGCAATCGTTCTGGCGCGTCGCCCGAGTGCGGAGATGTTGCGGTGAATGCTCTAATCACGGTCTTTCGAGAGCTGACTGGGCTATTCGTTGACGATGGTTCGCTTGCGCTGGCGATCCTTGCGGTCATCATAATTGCAGCTCTTATTGCAGCTGCAATGCCGGACGTTCAACTGGCGGCGGGAGCTGTTTTGTTATTTGGTTGCCTCGGCGTACTCGTTGCGAACGTGCTAAGAGCTGCCCAGCGATGATTGCGTTGCGTAGTTCAATGTCCTTTGTTGGCGCTTCTCGGACTTGGCGTGACGTCTGACTTGAGTCGGGAAAGCGCTCCAAGGCGGATAGCGACGATCGAGAACGAAGCGATAGGTCGCATCCTAAAAGATGCGCCCGCTCGGCTGATTCAGTTCCGCGTCCTCACCCCTTCGCCGCCGATAGATCCGAGAAGCGCTTCACCCTCGGCTCCTCGGCCGCCGTGCGGAAGAGCGTCGCCAGCGCCGCGTCGAGCTCGCCGGTGGGCAGGACTTCTCGAACTAAGCCGCCTTGCGGCGGGGCAGAGGATAGCCAGCGCTGCCGTACAGGCGACGGATCCCGTGGCTGTCGTATCGCTTCTCGTCGACTTCGAGAACGGCGCCGCGCAGAAGCGCCGGCGGCAGGTCCTCGATGGCGAAGCGAATGGCGTCCGCGGCCGCANTGAACCGCCGGTACCCCACCGGTTGCCGCCGCGCTGTGCGCGAGCGCGGGTGATACAGCTCCGCCTCGCTGCCGTAATCGAATGCCGACCTGGCTCGCACCGTCTTCGCCCCGATATCCTTGCGGATCTGGGCCGCCGGCGCCGCGGACTTTGCCGCGGCTGCGTTCGCGATTGAGGCCGCGTCGGCAGGCGCTGCCATGGTGTCTGCAAGCCGTGAATTGGTTTTGTCGAGGGCGGTCACTATTCAATCATATGGTGATCGCAGCGCGCGAATGTTAGCCGTCGGCGGAGGTATTTCTTGGCAACGCGTCGCGCGCTACTCCACCGTCGCGCCGGAAAACTCCACCACCTTCTTCCACTTCTCNGTCTCGGCCGCGATGATGTTGCCGAAGTCCTCGGGCGTGCCGCGGAGCGTCGTGCCGCCGAGCTCGGAGAGGCGCGCCTTGACCTTGGGATCCTCGAAGGCCTCCTGCACCGCCTTGTTCAGCTTGTCGATGATCTCCCTCGGCGTGCCCTTGGGCACGCCGATGCCGAACCAGGCGCTCGCCTCGTAGCCGGGCACTGTCTCGCCCACGGTGGGCACGTCGGGCAGCTGCTCGTTCCTCGTCTCCGTCGTCACCGCGAGCGGGCGGAGCGATCCCGCCTTGATGTGCCCCACCGACGACGGCATGTTGTCGAACATCACCTGCACCTGCCCGCCGAGGAGATCGGTCAGCGCCGGCGCCGAGCCGCGATAGGGCACGTGCACCATGTTCACCCCGGTCATTGCCTTGAACAGCTCGCCCGACAGGTGGATCGAGGTGCCGGAGCCGGACGAGGCCATGTTGATCTTGCCGGGGTTTTGCTTGGCGTACTCGATGAACTCGGCCACCGTCTTCACCGGCACTGAGGGGTGCACCTCCATCACGTTCGGCACGCGGATCAGCCCGGCCACCGGCGCGATGTCGCGGATGAAGTTGAACTTCAGGTTCTTGTAGAGCGTGGCGTTGATGCCGTTCGCCGGGTTGACGAGAAGGAGCGTGTAGCCGTCGGGGGCGGCGTTCACCACCGCTTCGGTCGCGATGTTGTTGCCGGCGCCCGGCTTGTTCTCCACCACGAAGGGCTGGCCCCATTTCTCCTGGAAATAATTGCCGAGGATGCGCGCCAGGATGTCGGTGGAGCCGCCGGCGGGATAGCCCACGAGCCAGCGCACCGGGCGGCTCGGATAGTCCTGCGCCGACGCGGGCAGGAGGCCGGCGGCGAGAAGGACGGCGAGGCTGAAGAAACGAACGAGGAATTGCACGGGCGTCCTCCCTGGCGAGGCTTTGCTTGGAGGCGATGGTAGCGGCGCGGGCAAAGGATAGGCAAGACGCCCTTCCCGTCCGCGGGAAAAACCCGCGACTATTCGACCTCCCCAATATGGCTAAGCGCGCTCCGCCTTCCTACATGGGAGGCGAGAAACGGAATCCGGATGCCATGAGCGAAGCGATCACCATCTCGATCCCCCACAAGCTCGGCAAGGACGAGGCGCTGCGCCGGTTGAAGGCCGGCATGGGCTCGGTGCGCACAAAATTCGGCGCGCTGCTCAAGGTGGAAGAAGAAATCTGGAGCGGCGACCAGCTAGCCTTCCGTGTGTCGGCGATCGGACAGACGAGTTCCGGCACCGTCACCGCGTTTGAGAACTATGTGCTGGTCGAGGTGCGGCTGCCGTGGCTCTTGGCCAAGATCGCCGAAAAAATCCTGCCGGTGATCCGCAAGGAAGGCCAGCTCATGCTAGAGAAGAAATAAAGCGGCCCGCGGCCCGGAGGCCGCGAGCCGTTTTTTCGCGCCTTACTTCTTCTTGTCTTTCTTTGCCGGCTCTTTCTTTGCNGNCTCTTTCTTCGCCGGCTCCTTCTTCGCCGCCGGCTCTTTCTTCTCCATCTTTTTCTTCCCGGCCTTCTTGGCCTTCCTCGCCTTCTTCGCCTTGGCGGGTGCCGCTACAGGACCAGCCGCGCACGCGCCGCTCGTCACATAGCAAAGCGGGTTCGCCGCCATGCAGCTTTGCATGCTGCCCACGCAGGTCTTGTTCATGACCGGCATCGGAATCGGACAAGCGACGCAGAAGGCCGCCCCATGGGCGCGCCCCTTCCTGGCCACGAGCTCGAGGCTGCCGAGATCGACGGCGGCCGCGGCCAGACCGGCGGGCTTCACCACCGCGGCGCCGGCGCTGCCGGCGCCCACTATCAAGGCGACCGCAGCGGCCACCCCTAGCAAGTAACGCATGATTTTCCCCCCAATTGGCTTCGCGTGCGGGTGCACGCGAATCGCAGTCTCCCCGCCAACGCCCGCGGGGTCAACGAGGGGATTTGCGGTATTTAGCGGCAGCCTTCGTCCAGGACGTAGCAGAACTGGTTCCGCGCCTGGCATTTGGCCTTGGCGTCGGCCCGGCTCTTGCCTGTTTCGGTGCAGCTGGAGGTGGTGAGCGGGATCGGGATCGGGCAGCGGACGCAGAACTTGTAGCCCGTCCAGTTCTTCCACACCCGCTTGATCTTCTGGCCGACGGTCTCCTTCTTCTCCTGGACGAGCGTGATCGCCGCCCCGCCGGCGGGCGAGAAGCCCGGCTGCCGCACGGCGGCGCTAGCCTGACCCGCCATCGCGACCATGATCGCGCCGGCCAAAACCAACCCCAGATGTCGCATGATTGCCCTCCGTTGCCCCAATGGCTCCCAAACGGAGCCGCAAACCAACGCGGAAAGCGCCGGAAGGTTTCCTAGCCGCCGAAGCGGTCGCTCGCGGGCAGCGGCTTCAGCCGGATCAGGCGCGAATCCACTACGGCCGCCTGGCGGTGCTTCACTGCCTCGCGATAGACGGGGTCGCGCAGCATCTCGACGAAGGCCGCGACCGAGGGATATTCGGCGATGAACACCCGGTCCCAGTTCTCGCCCGCCTCGGGCCCGATCAGCATCAGCTCGAAGGCGCCCTGCCATATGACGCGGCCGCCGACGCGCTGGAATACCGGCGCGCTGTCGCGGCCATAGGCGGCGTAGGCCTCGGCGCCCGTCGCGGCGCGGCCGTCGGGATAGGCGGCGCGCTCGCGGAGAAGCACGAGGTTCAGCATGTGAATGGGGCCGGCGCGGTCGGCGGCGCGAAACGCGGCGAAGCGTTCCTTGGTGGGGTCGATGTGTGAGGGCATGCGAAGTCCTCGCTGCGGTCGGCGCTACTCCACGTCCTCAATCTCCTCCGGCCCGCCGCCGAACACCTTCTGCGCCAGTGCCGCCTGCATGAACGGGTCGAGGTCGCCGTTCAGCACCTTCTCCGGATTGGTCGAGGTGACACCGGTGCGCAGGTCCTTCACCAGCTGATAGGGCTGCAACACGTACGAGCGGATCTGGTGGCCCCAGCCGATGTCGGTCTTGGCCGCCTGGTCGACCACCGCCTGCGCCTCGCGCTTCTTCAGCTCGGCTTCGTACAGCTTCGCGCGCAGCATGTTCCACGCCTGCGCCTTGTTCTTGTGCTGGGAGCGGTCGCTTTGGCACACCACCGCGATGCCGCTCGGAATGTGGGTGAGGCGCACGGCGGACTCCGTCTTGTTCACGTGCTGGCCGCCGGCGCCGCCCGAGCGCATCGTATCCACGCGCACGTCGGATTCCGGAATCTCGATCTTGATGTCGTCGTCCACCGCCGGATAGCTCGTCACCGAGGCGAACGACGTGTGGCGGCGCTCGTTGGCGTCGAACGGCGAGATGCGCACCAGGCGGTGCACGCCCGCCTCGGTCTTGAGCCAGCCGTAAGCGTTCTTGCCCTTGACCTCGATCGTCGCCGACTTGATGCCGGCGCCCTCGCCCAGCGCCTCGTCGATCACCGCCACCTTGTAGCCGTGCGCCTCGGCCCAGCGCACGTACATGCGCATGAGCATCTCGGCCCAGTCCTGGCTCTCGGTGCCGCCGGCGCCGGCGTGGATTTCGAGGTAGGAGTCGTTGCCGTCCGCCTCGCCGCCGAGCATGGCCTCGANCTCGCGGCGCTTGACCTCATCGCGGAGCTTCACGAGCGCGGCCTCCGCCTCGGCGATGACGCNCTGATCCTTCTCCGCCTCGCCGAGCGCGATCATCTCCTTGTGGTCGGCAAGCTCGCGCTCGATGCGGCGCACGCCCTCGAGGCTGTCGCCGAGCGCGGTGCGCTCCTGCATGAGCTTCGAGGCCTGGCGCGGGTCGTCCCAGAGCTTGGGGTCTTCGGCGAGGCGGTTGAGCTCGGCTAGGCGCTTTTCCGACTTCTCGAAGTCAAAGCGCCCTCCTCAGCAGCCCGACCGACTGCTCGATTTCCTCGACGAGGGCCTCGACTTCCGCGCGCATGCTTGTTCAGGCCGCCTTGACGCCCTGCTCGATCAACTGATGCACGGCCGCGACCGGCGGCACCGGCTGGCCGGGATGCTTCTCCTTGAAGTGAGTCGCGATCCCGTCCGCATTCATGATGTTCTTCATCTGCGATACCGCGTCGTTACGGCTTGCCGCGTCGACTTTCACGCTGTCGCCGCACGAGCAATCCAATTTGAACGCTGACATGGTGACCTCCCTGGAACGGGCCGCGACTTCGGCCGTTCGCGGGGCGATTCTAGTCCCGTTCACGCGCGTCAGTAAACAGCGGATAAGCGGGTTCGCGGAAAGATGAGAATTTCGCCGCGTTGATTCACGGGGCGGAAACCTATCAGTTTTAGGCTCGCGGGCGTGCATTCCCCATTATCGCCGAGCGCCATGACGAGCCCCCTGTTCGCCCTCGAAATCCGCGGGCTCGTGAAGCGCTTCGAGCGCCCGGCGGTGGACGGCCTCGATCTGCGCGTGCGCGCCGGCGAGTTCTACGCCCTCGTCGGCCCGAACGGCGCCGGCAAAACCACGACGCTGCGCATGGTGGCGGGACTGCTCGCGCCCGACGCGGGCGACATCTCCGTCGCCGGCATCGACGCGCTCAAGCAGCCGATTGCGGCGAAGCAGCTGATGGCGTGGATCTCTGACGAGCCGATGATCTACGACAAGCTCACCCCGCTCGAGTATCTAGAGTTCGTCGCGGGCCTGTGGGGCATCGACGCCAAGCTCGCCGACAGCCGCGCCCGCGCGCTCCTCGGCTGGCTCGATCTGCAGGCGCACGCGCAGGAGCGCTGCGAGGGATTCTCCAAGGGCATGCGCCAGAAGGTGGCGCTCGCGGGCGCCTTGGTGCACGAGCCCACCGTCATCATCCTCGACGAGCCCCTCACCGGCCTCGACGCCGGCTCGGCGCGGCAGGTGAAGAACGTGTTGCGCGAGCGCGTGCGCGCCGGCGGCACCGTGGTGATGACCACGCACATCCTGGAAGTCGCCGAGCGCATGGCCGACCGCATCGGCATCATCGCGCGGGGCCGCCTCATCGCCGAAGGCACGCTCGAGGAGCTGCGCCGCCGCGCCGGCCAGCACGAGGCGAGCCTCGAGGACACTTTCCTTGCGCTGGTCGCCGAAGAGGCGGCGTGATCGCGCCCGCCACCTACGCCTGGTTCGCCGGGCATGAGCTGCGGCTGGCGATGCGCGACGCGCTCGCCATGCTCACGGCCGGGCGGCGCGCGCGCCTCGGCGCGGTCGTCACCGGCATCGCCCTCTTCGTCCTCTTCATGCACGGGCTCGCCTGGCTCGCGGTGCGCCAGTTCAGCGGCGCGGGCACCGATCCGGACAAGGCGACGCTCGTCATCGTCAGCGGCATCGGGTTGCTGGCCTTCTCGCTCATGGTCTCGCAGGCGATGGAATCGGTAACGCGCGCCTTCTACGCCCGCTCCGACCTCGACCTTATTCTCTCCTCGCCGGTAAAGGCGCGGCGGGTGTTCGCGGTACGCATCGCGATCCTGGCGCTGACCGTGACCCTCATGGGTCTCCTGCTCGTCGGCCCTTTCGTCAACGTGCTCACCATCGCCGCCGGGCCGCACTGGCTCGCGGGCTATGGCGTGATCCTTTCCCTCGGCGCGGTCGCGACCGCGCTCGCGGTGGCGCTCACCGTCGCGCTCTTCCGCCTGATCGGGCCGCGGCGCACGCGCTTCGTGGCGCAAGTGGTAGCGGCGGTGGTGGGAGCCGCGTTCGTCATCGGCATCCAGGTGGCGGCGATCCTGTCCTACGGCACGCTGTCGCGGCTCGCGTTCCTAGCCTCAGACACCTTCATCGACAGCGCGCCCACGATCGAAAGCCCGGTCTATTGGCCGGCGCGCGCGATCCTCGGCGATCTTTCGGCGCTCCTTCCTGTCGCCGCCGCCGGCGCGGCCCTGCTCGCGCTCACCGTCGCCGCTTTCTCGGCGCGCTTCGGCGAGCACGCCATCGCCGCTGCTGGTGCCGCGCAGGGCGCACCGTCCCGCGCGCGCGGTGCCCGCACCTTTCG
>JGI12636J13339_1000056_pt1 | contig 14661 bp, 12 predicted proteins | sample BlaSpr_A8_Ref_M1_FD_13339 | JGI IMG/M metagenome (IMG submission 13339) | reverse complement strand
CTCGAGGCCGCCGGCCTCGAACACGTGGGCGCCGGGGAACAGCGCGCACACCGCCTCGCGCAGCGCGCCGCGGAACAGCGGATGATCGTCGGCGATGACGAAGCGGTACGAGGCGGATTCCAACGCGGCCCTTCCCGGGGCCGGGGCGCCGTTCGGCGCGGTGTTCTGCATCCCTTAGCTTCCCACGAACGAGAACAGGAGCGCCAGCACCCGCTTGCCCGGCATTGTCGTGGTGGCGGAAAGGCGCGTAGGCATGATAAGTTCCCGCTACGAGGATCCGGCGAACCGCCGGCCCGCAGGAACGCTCGCCATGGGCGCTCGCCAGGGCAAAAATCGGGCTTCGCACCGACCCGAGCGGGCTCCGGAATCGCTCGATGCCGACGCCATCAGCCACCGGCGGGCCGAGTGCATGCGCGAGATCGAGCGCCTGCGCGCGGTGCTGGGCCCCACCCCCTTCGTCGACAAGGCGCATCGCCTGCTGCTGCCGCGCTATTGGGCGGCGGCGAGCTGGAAGGGCCGCGCTGACATCCTGAAGACGGTCGAGTGGCTCATCGCCCTGAGCGTCGGCGTCGGGCTTTAGGCGCGCGTCGCGGGACTTTTCCTTCCACAATTTCGAGCTTGTCGCGCCGCCTTTCCGCCGCGATTTCTAGCCGTTGGCAATATGACACTTAACGTTTTCTAACAAACAGTTGTCTGGGGGTGATTCACCCTTTCGTCTAAGACCAGTGACGCAAAGACAGCATGGGAGGTGGCGCCCTAGCGTTCCTGGCAGGGGACGCCCTTCGAGCACGAGGGTCGAGAGGAACAGCCCCGGTGCGACTTCGCGCCGTCGCAGCGACGAAGCGCTGAAACAGGAGGAAGACAATTATGGCTGTAATCCCGAAGAACTTCCGGACCGTGATCGTCGCCGCGTCAGTGGGAAACGTCATCGAGTGGTATGACTTCTATATTTTCGGCAGCTTGGCCGCGATCCTGTCGGTCAAGTTCTTTGAACAGAGCAACCCGGTCGCGGCTCTGCTGAGCACGATCGCGCTGTTCACCGCCGGATTCCTGATCCGTCCGCTGGGGGCATTCCTGTTCGGATGGATGGGCGACCGCATCGGCCGCAAATACACCTTCCTCGTGACCCTCACCGGAATGGGGGTGGGCACGGGGTGCATCGGATTGATCCCGACCTACGCGGATATCGGTCTGAGCGCCGCGTTCCTCCTCTTCGGCATGCGCATGATCCAGGGCCTGTGCCTGGGCGGCGAGTATGGCGGCGCCATCACCTACGTCGCCGAGCACGTGGCAGACCAACACCGCGGCTACTACACCGGCTGGCTGCAAACCTCTCCGACGCTTGGCATCGTGGTGTCGCTGGCCGTGATCATCGCGACGCGCACGTACTTCGGCAATGACGCCTTCAACGCATGGGCGTGGCGCGTTCCGTTCCTGGTGTCCTTCCTGATGGTAGCCATCGCAATCTACATCCGGCTCCAGCTGCAAGAGACGCCGATCTTCGAGGAGATCAAGGCCAAAGGGCAGATGACCAAAAACCCCTGGAAGGAGGCTTTCCTCAGCTCGAATATCAAATACATACTGGTCGCCATCGTCGTGCTGATCGGGCAAGGCGTGGTCTGGTACAGCGGCCAGTTCTGGGCACTGTACTTCCTGCAGCAGGTTTCCAAGGTGGACGCGCTGTCCTCGGCCTACATCGTGGGAGCCGCGCTGCTCATTGCAACGCCGAGCTTGATCTTTTTTGGCTGGCTGTCCGACAAGATCGGCCGCAAGCCAGTGATCTTGGGAGGCATGTTGCTCGCCGCGATCACGTACTATCCGCTCTATGTCTGGCTGGGAACGGTCACGAAGCCGGGCAACATCAACTATCCGATCTCGATCTTCATCATCTTCATCCTCGTTTGCTACGTCGGGATGGTGTATGGGCCGGTCGGGGCGTTCCTGGCGGAATACTTCCCCGGCAGGATTCGCTACACCTCGGTTTCGGTGCCGTATCACATCGGCAACGGCTGGGGCGGCGGATTGGTGCCGTTCATCACCTCGGCGTCCTTCGCGGCCACCGGCAGCATCGGCTACGCGCTGATCTACCCGATCGCGGTTCCCGCAGTGTGCTTCATCATCGCCCTCTTCGTGATGCCGGAGACCCGCAAGATAAGCATCTGGGAGCCGGCAAAGGTTAGGGCATAGCAAGGCGGATCACGTGCGGGGCCGTTCGGCCCCGCACAGTCTCACCCTCCCCACGCGCCCCGGCGGCTTTGCCGGGGCGTTTTTTTCGGCGGAGGCGTTTCACGAACGGTTGGGCGCGTACTCGCGCTTCAGATTCTCGATCATCGCCATGAAGCGGCGGAAGAACTTCTCCATGAAGCCGACGGCGCGATCGAGGTCGGCGTCGCTCGGCGGCGTGAAGGCGGAGCGGGCGGCGAGCTCGGCCTCGACCTTGGCGAGCCGCGCCTGCAACCGGGCGATCTCCTCCTCGTAGGCGGCCCGCTCGTCGGCGACCGACGTACAGGTCCAGCCGCCCGCATCGTTCTTGCAGTGGGAGACGCGGCCGGTGCGGGTGTCGAGGCGGAGCGCGCCGCCGGCGACCGGCGTCATGGTGAAGCGCCCGGCATCGCCCTCCGCCGGCGCCTGCGCGAACGCAGGCGCGGAAAGAGCGAGGGCGAGAACGGCGGCGCACAGGCGAATCATGGCGATCTCCTACCGAGGATCGCCCGCAGGCTAGCTCCGGCCTGCGGCAGGAGTGCGGCTTAGGCCGCCTTCTTGCCCGCCGCCGGGTTGAAGCGGCCGTAGAACGTCTCGCCTTTCGCCGCCATGTCGAGCAGGAGCGGCGGCGGCGCGAAGCGGGGGCCATACTTGCCGGCGAAGCGCTCGCACAGGGCGACGAAGTTCTTCACGCCGATGCCGTCGATGTAGGAGAGCGGCCCGCCGGTGAACGGCGCATAGCCGAAGCCGAGGATGCCGCCGACGTCGGCGTCGCGCACGTCGGTGATCACGCCCTCGTCGACGCAGCGCGCGGTCTCCAGCGCCTGGATCGCGAGGAAGCGCTGCTTCAGCTCGTCGACGTCGAACCCCTCCGCCGGGCGCGGCTCGCCGACGATCTCGCGCAAGCCGGGCCACAGGCGTTTCGGGCCCTGCTCGGGGTAATCGTAGAAGCCCTTGCCGTTCTTGCGGCCGTGACGACCGCGCTTGACGACCATCTCCTCGAGCAACGCCTCCTGGCGCGGATCGATCAGGTCGGCGCCGAGGTCGGCCTTGGTCGCCTGCAGGATCTTCCAGGCGAGGTCGACGGCCACCTCGTCGTTGAGCGACAGCGGTCCCACCGGCATGCCGGCCATGCGGCCGACGTTCTCCACCATCGCCGCCGGCACGCCCTCGGTCAGCATCATGTGGCCTTCGCGGATGTAGGTGCCGACCACGCGCGAGGTGTAGAAGCCGCGGGAGTCGTTCACCACGATCGGCGTCTTGCGGATCGCGCGCACGTAGTCGAGTGCCACCGCGATCGCCTCGTCGCCGGTCTTCTTGCCCTTGATGATCTCGACCAGCATCATCTTCTCGACCGGCGAGAAGAAGTGAATGCCGACGAAGCGCACTGGGCGCTTGGAATTCTCGGCGAGCGAGGTGATCGGGAGCGTCGAGGTATTCGAGGCGAAGATGGCGTTCTCGCCGAGCACGGCTTCCGCCTTGGCGACGACCTCGGCCTTCAGCTTGCGGTCCTCGAACACCGCCTCGATCACGAGGTCGGCGCCCTTGATCTCGGCGTAGTCCGGCGTCGCCTTGATGCGGGCGAGCAGCGCGTCGCGGTCGGCGGGCTTGGCGCGGCCCTTCTTGATCTGGTCGGACACGAGCTTGTCGGAAAGCGCCTTGCCCTTGTCGGCGGACGCCTGATCGCGGTCGACGAGCACCACCTCGATGCCGGCGTTCGCCGTCACGTAGGCGATGCCGGCGCCCATGAAGCCGGCGCCGAGAATGGCGACCTTCTTCAGCTTCGTCGGCGGCACGGAGGCCGGCCGCCGCGCGCCCTTGTTCAGCTCCTGCATGGACAGGAACAGGGTACGGATCATGGCCTTGGCTTCCGGCGAGCGCAGGATCTTCGCGAAGTAGCGCGACTCCACCCTGAGCGCCTGGTCGATGGGAAGCTGCAGGCCCTCGTAGACGCACTGCAGGATGGCGCGCACCGCCGGGTAGTTGTCGTAGGTCTCGCGGCGGTAGATGGCGTTCGCCGGCGGGAAGGTCATCATGCCCTGCTTGGAGTAGACGGGACCGCCAGGCAGCCGGAATCCCTCCACGTCCCAGGGCTGCACGCCTTTGTTGCCGGCTTTGATCCAGGCCTTGGCGGTCTCGATCAATTTGTCGGCGGGCACGATGTCGTCGATCAGCTTCATGGCCTTGGCGCGGTCGAGGCGGAGTTGATCGCCGCGGAACAGGAACTGGAGCGCGTCGCCCGTGGGCATCATCCGCGCCACGCGTTGCGTGCCGCCGGCGCCGGGGAACAGCCCGACCTTCACCTCGGGCAAGCCGAGGCGGGTCTTGTCGTTGTCGGAAGCGATGCGGCGGTGGCAGGCAAGGCAAAGCTCGAAGCCGCCGCCCATGGCGGTGCCGTTGATGGCGGCGACCCACGGCTTGCCCGAGGTCTCGAGCTTGCGATAGACGAGCGAGAGCTGCCGCGACCCNTCGAACACCATGCGGTTGGCTTCGACCTCGCCCTTGGTCTTGACCGTGTCGGTGTACATCCGGCCGAGGCCCTCGAGNATGGAGAGATCGGCGCCGCCGGAGACCGCTTCCTTGCCGGAGGTGACGACCGCGCCCTTGATGGCGGCGTCGGTGCCGACGCGCTCGACGATCTGGCCGAGCTCCTCGATGACCTCGGCGTTGAGCACGTTCATGGAGCGGCCGGGCATGTCCCAGGTAACGAGCGCGATGCCGTCGGCATCCACGTCGAACTTGAAGTTCTTGTAGCTCATCTCTTCCTCCCGTCGCCGCCGGACTTCACACGCGCTCGATGACCGTGGCCGTGCCCATGCCGGCGCCGATGCAAAGCGTGATGAGCGCCGTCTGCTTGTTGGTGCGCTCGAGCTCGTCGAGCACGGTGCCGAGGATCATCGCGCCGGTGGCGCCGAGCGGATGGCCCATGGCGATGGCGCCGCCGTTCACGTTCACCTTGGCCGGGTCGAGATCGAACGCCTGCATGAAGCGCAGCACCACCGAGGCGAACGCCTCGTTGATCTCGATCAGATCGATGTCGCCGAGCTTCATGCCGGATTTCTGCAACAGCCGGTTGGTCACGTCGATCGGCCCGGTGAGCATCAGCGCCGGATCGGAACCGATGGAAGCGAAGGCGCGGATCTTGGCGCGCGGCTTCAGACCGGCCGCCTCGCCGCCCTTCTTCGAGCCAATGAGCACCGCCGCCGCCCCGTCGACGATGCCCGACGAGTTGCCGGCATGGTGCACGTGATTGATGAACTCGACCTCGGGATGNGCCTGGATGCCGACGGCGTCGAAGCCGCCGAACTCGCCCATCTGCACGAACGACGGCTTGAGGCTCGCGAGCGACTGCATGTCGGTGGTCGGCCGCATGTGCTCGTCGCGGTCGAGGATCGGGAGCTTGTTCACGTCGGTGACGGTGAGCACCGAGCGCTTGAAGCGGCCCTCGGTCCACGCCTTGGCGGCGCGCTTCTGGCTTTCCACCGCGTACTGGTCGACGTCGTCGCGGGAGAAGCCGTACTTGGTGGCGAGGAGATCGGCGGAGATGCCTTGCGGCATGAAATAGGACTTGATGGCGATCGACGGGTCGACCGGCCAGGCGCCGCCAGAGGCGCCGATGCCGACGCGCGACATGGATTCGACGCCGCCGCCGATCACGATGTCTTTCGCGCCTGCCATGACCTGCGCGGCGGCGAAGTTCACCGCTTCGAGGCCGGAGGCGCAGAAGCGGTTGATCTGGATGCCCGGCACTTCGTCGCCGTAGTCGGCGGCGAGTGCGGCGGCGCGCGCGATGTCGCCGCCGGCCTCGCCCACCGGATCGACGCAGCCCAGCACCACGTCCTCGACCAGCATCGGGTCGAGCTTGTTGCGCACCTTGACGCCGACGAGGGCCTGACGCGCGAGCTCGAGCGCGGTCACTTCGTGGAGCGCGCCATCGGCCTTGCCGCGTCCGCGCGGCGTGCGCACGTGGTCGTAGATAAAGGCATCGGTCATTTCGACCTCCCGTTTCCTCTCCTTATCGAAGAGAGGATTGTTCAGAATGCTTCCGCCGGCAGCGCCATGACGCTGTCGGCGCCCGCGGTGATGCGGGCGAGATGGGCCGCCGTCTCCGGCAGCATGCGTTCCATGAAGAAGCGGCCGGTGACGAGCTTGGCATCCATGCGCGCGGCCGCACCGTTNCCGTTGGCCTTCACCTCAAGCGCGGCCTTGGCGATCTGCGCCCACATCAGGCCGAAGACCACGAGGCCGAGGAGGTGCATGTAGTCGTGGGAGCCGGCCCCGGCATTGTCGGGGCGCGCCGGGCCGTTCTTCATGAACCAGTAGGTGGCGTTCTGCAGGTGCGCGAGCGCGGGGCCGAGCGGCTCCACGTAAGGCTTCATGCGCTCGTCGCCGGCGTTGTCCTGGATGAACTGTTTGACCTCGGCGAAGAAGGCGCCGACGGCGCGGCCGCCGTCCTTGCCGAGCTTGCGGCCGACGAGATCGAGCGCCTGGATGCCGTTCGCGCCCTCGTAGATCATGGAAATGCGCGCGTCGCGGACGAACTGCTCCATGCCGTGCTCGCGGATGTAGCCGTGGCCGCCGAACACCTGCTGCGCCAGCACAGTGTTGTTGAAGCCGTAGTCGGTGAGGAAGCCTTTGATCACCGGCGTCATCAGACTCATGTAGTCGTCGGCCGCCTGACGCAGCTTCTCATCGTCGGAGCGGTGGGCGATGTCGCCGCGCAACGCCGTCCACAAGACGAAGGCGCGCGCCGCCTCGTTGAAGGCGCGCATGGTCATGAGCATGCGGCGGATGTCGGGATGGACGATGATGGGGTCAGCCGGCTTGTCCGGGTACTTTGGGCCCGAGAGCGAGCGGCCCTGCAGGCGCTCCTTGGCGTACTGTACGGCGTTCTGGTAGGCGACTTCCGACAGGGACAGGCCCTGAATGCCGACGCCGAGGCGGGCGTCGTTCATCATGGTGAACATGGCGTGCAGGCCGCGGTGCGCCTCGCCGACGAGCTCGCCCACCGCGTTGTCGTAGTTGATGACGCAGGTGGAGTTGCCGTGGATGCCCATCTTCTCTTCGATGGAGCCGCAGGAGACGCCGTTCTTCTGGCCGAGCGAACCGTCGGCGTTGACCGTGATCTTCGGCACGACGAAAAGCGAGATCCCCTTCACGCCCGCGGGCGCGCCGTCGATGCGCGCGAGCACCATGTGCACGATGTTGGGCGCGAGATCGTGCTCGCCGGCGGAGATGAAGATCTTGCTACCGCTGATCTTGTAGGTGCCGTCCGGCTGCGGCACGGCCTTGGTGCGGATAAGCCCGAGATCGGTGCCGCATTGCGGCTCGGTGAGGTTCATGGTGCCGGTCCACGCGCCGGTGGAGAGCTTCGGCAGGTACTTCTTCTTCTGCGCTTCGCTGCCGTGAATGGAGAGCGATCGCGCCGCGCCTTGCGACAGTCCTGAATACATCGCGAACGCCATGTTGGCCGAGGTGATGTACTCGCCCATGGCGGCGGCGACGATGTACGGCAGCCCCTGGCCGCCATATTCCGGATTGGCGGCGAGCCCGATCCAGCCACCCTCGGCCATGGCGCGATAGGCTTCCTTGAAGCCTGTCGGCGTGGTCACCGAACCATCGGGATGGCGCTTGCAGCCCTCTTCGTCGCCGACGCGGTTAAGGGGTGCCAGAACCTCCTCGCAAAACTTCCCGCCTTCACCGAGCACGGCGGCGATGGTTTCCGGCGTCGCCTCGGCAAAGCCGGGAAGATTGTTGTAGCGCTCCACATGGAAGACGTCGTTGAGGAGGAAGAGCGAGTCCTCCACCGGTGCTTTGTAGGTCGGCATGTTCGGCCTCCCGATCGGCGCGCGCTTAAACGCCGCGCGCCGCCAATCTTTCCATGACGCAGCGGCCCGCGCGATCGAGCTCGGTGATCGCCCGGTCGATGTCGCTCCGCTGCCGTTGCAAACGATCGATTTGTTCGAGGAAGCGGGCGTGGGCGACCTTCAACTGGGTCTCTTGCCCGTCGCCGAGATCGTAAAGATCGAGCATCGCACGGATCTCCTCCAGCGAGAAGCCGACGCTCTTGCCCATGACCGCGAGCTTGAGCCGTACCCAATCACGCCGGCTGTAGACGCGCTCCTGCCCTTCCCGCTCCGGCGTCAGCAGTCCGCGCTCCTCGTAGAAGCGCAACGTTCGCGACGTCACGCCGAACTCGCGCGTGAGGTCGCGGATGGTGAAAGTCTGCCCCTGGTCGACCAGCGCGGCGCCGTCGAGGGCGAAACCCAACGCAATTTCCGGCGGCGCCACAGGGTGGCGGACCGGTGCGCGTTCGGGTTCTCTCCGCATGGGCCGCTCCACCGTCGAATGGACATCTGTAGCTCTAGTTTACGTAAACGTCAACCATCATCTTAACGAACAATCCAACGGAGAGGCGGCCGAATCGCATAAGAGTTAATGGCGTTAACCGGCCGTTAACCATGGGCGGGAAGAGTCGGCTTGGGCTTGGGCGTCGCGAACCGCGCCGCCGCATTATGGAACGTGGGCTGTCGCGAGCGGATTTGCATGAGCGCCAGCGTCCCTTGGAGCGTCAACGCGGTCGAGCCGGAAGCGTGGGCGGCCGCGCGCGATGCCGCACGTCGCTCCGGCATGTCCGTAGGCGAGTGGCTGGAAGCCGCTATCCGTGAAAATGCCGAGGACACTCGCGGGCGACGCGGCCGCCGCCGCGCGGCGCCGCCGCCGCCGGCTGCCGATGACCGGCTCGAAGACCTTGCCGAACAACTCGATGAGTTGATCGGACTCGCGCCCGATTTCGCGCAGGCGAGCCAGCAATCGGCCCGCGTCAACGCCGGCATCCACCGCTCGCTCAACGCACTCAACGACCGTATCGAATCCCTGATGGTGGGCGTGCGCACCGAGCCGAAGGTGCCGGTGCAATTGCAGACGGCGATCGAGCGTCTCGACAAGCGCCTCGAGGCGCTGCTCACCGTCGAGCCGGTGCCGGCGCAGACGCCTCCGGAGGTCGAGCGCAAGCTCGCCGACATCGCACGCAGCATCGACACGATCAAAGGCCGGATGGACCAGGAGCTGCAGGCGCTCGCGAGCGAGCGGGCGGTCGCCCCGCCCTCGCCGGAGGTGGACCGCAAGCTCACCGACATCGTGAGCAACCTCGAGACGATGAACAAGCGGCTGGAAGAAGCCGAGCGCGCCGCGGTGGCCGCGCCGCCGGTTTCGATCGCCGAGCTCGACGCCGCCGTCGCCGAGATCACCATGCACCAGTCGGCGCTCGACGGCGCGGAGCCCAGCCCCGATTTGCAGCGCCGCTTCGCCGCAATCCACGCCAGCCTTGAGCAGGGCCGCCGCGAGAGCCAGCTCTCGGAGCTCGAGCAGCAATTCCGCACCATGATCGACGAGGTGCACGCGCTCCGCCGCGACAGCGTGCCCACGGAAGGCGTGGAGTCGCTGCGCCGCGAGATCGGCGATCTCTCGTACAAGCTTTCGGATCTGGCGCCGCGCCGCTCGCTCGAAGCGCTCGAAGGCGCGGTCGACGCCTTGGCGCATCGCATCGACCGCACTGGCGTCGCCGGCAACGACAACCTGGCGCAGATCGTCGACGCGCTTAAGCTCATCCTCCAGGCCCTCTCCGAGGTGCAGCCGGCCGAAAGCTTCACCGCCGTGGAGCGCGACCTGCAGAGCCTGTCCATCAAGCTGGACGCGCTCGGCTCCAAGGGCGTCGATCATCTGACCGTGTCGCGCCTGCAATCCGAGGCGTCGGAAATACGCCAGGTGCTGGCGAACGCGCTGCCGAGCGACGTGCTCAAGGCGCTGGTGGAACAGATCGAGCTCCTGGTCTCCAAGTTCGAGCTGGTGGCGACCAACGGCGACGCCACCGTGCGCGATCTGGTCGGAGGGCTGGAGCGGCGCATCGAAGGCCTCGCCGGACGGCTGGATAATGCCGCGCAGAACACCCCCAACGCCGAGGTGCTGACAGCCATCGGCAGCCGCATCGACGCCCTGCAGCGCGCCTTCGAGCGCGGCGGGCGAGCGGACGGCGGCCTCGAGCCGATGTTGCAGACGCTTGCCGACAAGGTCGACGATACCCAGGCCCGCCTCGTCAATCTCGACGCCATCGAGCGCGAGATGAACGCCCTTTCCAGCGGCCTGCGCGACGTGCGCGGCAGCGTGGCGGAGGCCGCCGAGCACGCGGCGCGCTCCGCGGTACGCGAGCTTGCCGCCGACGCCGCGGCGGCGAAGCCCGCGCCGCGGCCCGCCCCGGCGCCGGAGGTGAAGACCGCACCGGTCGCGCGCACGCCGATCGCCGAGCCCGCGTCCACTGTCGCTGCCGAGCAGCGCCCGCGCCCGCCGCAACCGGCCGAGCGGCCTGCCGCCGTCGACGGCGAGCTTCCCGCCGATTTCCCTCTGGAGCCCGGTTCGGGCAGTCCGCGCGCCCGCGGCGTGCAAAGTGCCGCCGAACGCGTCGCCCTCTCGGAAGCGGCGCTCGGCGCCTTTGCGCCGAGCAAGCCCGCGTCGACCGAAGCGCGCGCCACCGATTTCATCGCCGCCGCCCGCCGCGCCGCCCAAGCCGCCAACGCCGAGATGGCAAAGGCGCCGGAGTCGAAGCCTTCCGAATCGGGGCCGCTTGCGTTCCTCAGCCAGGTCAATCCGAAGACCACGCGCACGGTCGCGATCGGGCTCGCCAGCATGCTCGTGATCTACGGCGCGATCCGCTACTACGACGTGGTCCTGCCCCTCTTCACGTTCAGCGCCAAGTCGAGCAAGGTGGGCGACGTCGCGCCGCAGGCGAAGCTGATCACGCCGGCGCAAATCGCGCCGCAGGCGAAGCTCGTGGAACCGGTACAGATCGTGCCGCCGGTCGAGCCAGCGCCGGAGCTGAAGGTGCTGGCACGCGCCGAGGAGCGCGACTTCGGCGTTCCGCCCGCCGGTAACCTGGCGGTGCAACCGCCGCCAGCGCTGCCGCCTGCCGCCACGGCCGTGATCGATCCCGAGGAGACCGGGTCGACCACGCCGCCGCCGCCCGCGCGTCTGACGGCAGCGCCGCCTACCGCCGTGTTCGCCGGCGCCGCGGGCGAGCTGCCCGCCAACATCGGTCCGGCATCTTTGCGCGCCGCGGCGCTCGCCGGCGATCCGGCCGCGGCCTATGAGATCGGCGCACGCTGGTTCGAGGGCCGCGGTGTCGCGCCAAGCGGCGAGCAAGCGCAACGCTGGTTCGAGCAGGCCGTGGCCAAGGGCTCCATGCACGCCGCGTACCGGCTCGGCAGCATGTACGAGAAGGGCCAGGGCATTGCCAAGAACCTGAACGAGGCGCGGCGCCTCTACCTGATGGCGGCAGAAGCCGGCCACGCCAAGGCCATGCACAATCTCGCGGTGCTCCACGCCGAAGGCATCGACGGCAAGCCCGACATGCGCGCCGCCGCCCGCTGGTTCCGTCTCGCTGCCGACCGCGGCGTGCGCGACAGCCAGTACAATCTTGGCGTCATGTACGCGCGCGGTGCGGGGGTCACGCAGAACCTCGCCGAGTCCTACCGTTGGTTCGCTCTCGCCGCGATGCAGGGCGATACGGAGGCGGGCAAGAAGCGCGACGACGTCGCGGCGCGCCTCGACGCCCAGTCCCTGGTCGCGGCGAAGCTCGCGGTGCAGACGTGGACCGCGACAACTCTTGATGCGACGGTTAACGACGTGCAGGTCAAAGCGGAGTGGCAGAAGGCCGCCGAAGCGGCTCCGGCGCCCCGCAAGAAGCCGACGAAAAACTGAACGTCCCCAAGCTTTTGATTGACAAACGGCCGGTGGCGGCGTGTTGATGCCGCGTGGGCGCGCCGGGTCGCGCGCGCAGTTCTTGATTTCGCGGATTGTCGCCCCGTGCCGATCTACCTGCCGATCGCCGAGCTGCCGGTCAACGCGCTTCTCATCCTCGGCCTCGGCGTCGCGGTCGGATTTATCTCGGGCATGTTCGGCGTCGGCGGCGGCTTCCTGATGACGCCGCTGCTGATCCTCACCGGCATCCCGCCGGCGGTGGCGGTGGCGAGCGTGCCGAGCCACATGGCGGCGTCCTCGTTTTCGGGCGCGATCTCCTACTGGCGCAAGCGGCTGGTCGATTTCGGCCTCGGGTTCGTGCTGCTCTCCGGTGCGCTCTTGGGCACGGCCGTGGGCGTGTGGTTCTTCGGGCTCTTACGCCGGTACGGCCAGCTCGACCTCGTGGTCGAGCTCTCCTACCTCATCATGCTCGGCATCGTCGGCTCGCTCATGCTGGTCGAGAGCGCGAGCGCCATGATCCGCTCCTACCGCGGGGCGCCGGCCTACGTGCGGCGGCCGGGAACCCACGCCTGGTTCCACCGGCTGCCGCTCAAGGTTCGCTTCCGTCAATCGCGCATCTACGTGTCGGCATTGCCGGTGATGGTGATCGGCTTCGTCGTGGGCTTCCTCGGCGCCATCATGGGCGTAGGCGGCGGCTTTCTGCTCATTCCGGCGCTGATCTATTTCATGCGGGTGCCGACCACCGTCTCAGTCGCGACCTCGCTGTTTCTTACCCTGATCACCATGCTGGTCGCGACGGTGCTGCACGCGGTGGAGAACCGCACGGTGGACGTCATGCTCGCGTTCATTCTGATGACCGGCGGCGTGCTCGGGGCGCAGTTCGGCGTGCGCGCGGGACAGGCGGTGCGCGCCGAGCACCTCAGGCTGCTGCTTGCGATCCTGGTGGTGGCGGTGGGCCTGCGCGTCGGCATCGACCTCGTCACTGCGCCCGCTGACCCCTATTCGGTGATCACCACCGAGAACATCGAATGACGCGCCGCGGGCTCCAGCTCCTGATCGCCGCTGCCACGCTCGCCACCGCGACGCCGGCGGGCGCCGAGCGGCTGATCACGTCGGTGTCGACCTACCGCGTGCTCATCAACTCCACCTTCACCGGCACCGAGCTCGTGCTGTTCGGCGCGATCGAGCTCGACGAGAACTCCGCGGCGCGGCCGAACGGCTACGGCGTGGTGGTCACGGTGCGCGGACCGGCCGGCTCGTTCACCACCCGCCGCAAGGAGCGGCTGCTGGGTCTGTGGGTCAACACGGATTCCCGCCAGTTTGTCGACGTGCCGTCGTATCTCGCGGTGCTGACCAATCGTCCGCTTGCCGAGCTCGGACCGCCGGACCAGTTGCGCCGTCTGCGCATCGGGCTCGTCAACAACACGCTCACCCAGCGCGTGGGCTCCGACTTCGCCGACGTGGTGCCGCAGGATCCAATCCGCGCGGCGTTCATCCGCGTGAAGACCAACGAGGGCCTGTTCCGCGAGCAAACCACCGGCGTCACGTTTCTCACGCCGACGCTGTTCCGCGCCACGGTGCCGATGCCTGGCATCTCCCCGATCGGCGGCTACGAGGTGGAGACGATGCTGCTCGCCGACGGGAACCTGCTCGCGCGCGAGCGCACAGCGATCGAGGTGGTGAAGACGGGGCTTGAGTTCTCACTCGCCCAGGCGGCGCACGAGGACCGCCTTGTATATGGCCTCGCCACCGCGCTGCTCGCGCTCGCTACCGGCCTTGCGGGGAGCCTGCTGTTCGGCCGCGACTGAGGATTGCCACCAAGCCTGCGACCAGCCTGCCCTTTTCACTCGCACATAGGCGGGCGGCATCGCAGCCGGCTCGGCGCCGAGGCGCGTCAGCCTGAGACTCGCGCCCAGCCGATCCGCGGGATCGAGCGCGAGCGCGCGGCGGAAGGCCACGGCGGCTTCGTCGGGGGCGGCCGATTGCTCGCAGGCCTCGCCGAGCGCGAACCAGGCGGCGAGAAATTTTGGCGCCGCCACGGTGGTCTCGGCAAGCAGCGCGGCCGCGGCGGCGGCCTCGTCTCGCTGCATCAGCCCGCACGCCCATTCGAGCCGCCGGTCCAAGAGCGGATCGCCGGAAGAGAGCGGCAGCGGCATGGAGCGCATGGGCGCGGCTATACCCTCCGGCTTGCTGCCGTGCTAGAGCACCGCGCGCGAGAGCACATGGCCAACGGAAACACGGATCGCTTCCTCGGAGGATCGCCGCTCGGCGTGCTGGTGCGGCTCGTGCTGCTATCGATCCTTGTCGGCGTGGTGCTGTCGGCGATCGGCATCGACTTCTGGAATCTCTTGCCCACGATCGAGCGCTTGATCCGCCGCGTCCTCGACATGGGCTGGGAAGCGTTCGCCTGGCTCTGGCGCTACTTCGTTCTGGGCGCGATCGTCGTGATCCCGATCTGGCTGATCGTGCGCTTCATGCGCAGGTCCCGCGGGCAGCCGTAAGTCATAGACCGGACGAGGCCGCGAGCGATGCCGCGTCGGCGCCGACCGCGGCCTTGAGCGAAATGCGGCCGCCGCGCAGGCGATCGAGCAGACCGGATTTGATCTCGCCCACCAATCCAAAGCCGCGGTGGATCAGCGCGGTGTAGAGCTGCACGAGCGACGCGCCGGCGCGGATCTTCGTCCAGGCGGCTTCGGCGGAATCCAC
>JGI12636J13339_1000053_pt1 | contig 14801 bp, 13 predicted proteins | sample BlaSpr_A8_Ref_M1_FD_13339 | JGI IMG/M metagenome (IMG submission 13339) | reverse complement strand
GAAGACCGGCAAGCTCGTCATCGGCCAGACCGCGAACATTCTTTTCTACCTCGGCGGACGCCATGGTCTCGCGCCGGCGAACGAGGCCGGCCGGCTATGGACCCACCAGTTGCAGCTTACGCTCGCCGATTTCGTGGTCGAGGCGCACGACGTGCATCACCCGCTCGGCGCCAATTTCTACTATGAGGATCAGAAGAAGGAATCCAAGCGCCGGGCCGCTGACTTCATCGAGCAGCGCATCCCGAAGTACCTGCGCTATTTCGAGCGGGCGCTGGATAAGGAACAGGAGCAAGGCGCATCTCGTCGGCCGATCGGTGACCTATGCCGACCTCTCGCTATTCCAGGTGATGGCCGGGCTCAACTACGCGTTCCCGCGCGCCATGCGACGGCTCAAGCCCAAGTACCCGCGCATATGCGCCCTGCACGCGGCGGCGGCCAGGCGCCCGCGGATCGCCGCCTACCTCGGCTCGGACCGGCGCATTCCGTTCAGCGAGGAAGGCATCTTCCGCCACTACCAGGAGCTCGACGCCTAGGATCAGACCTGCGGCTCGAGCGGACGATCCTCGGGACGCGACGGGCCCAGTTGGCGGATGAGTGCTCGCGCCACCCGGACGAACGGCCGCACGTAGAGTTGCGCCACCGAGCGGAATTCTCGTCCCTCCTTGCCGATGCCGAAGCGGAGCCGCCGCTCATGCTCGGGGATGAAGAGGGTGCCGAAAATCCAGTCCCATAGCGACAGGCAAAATCCCAGATTCTTGCCGACGTGTTGCCTCGACGCTGTGATGAATCTGGTGATGCGCCGGGCTCTGGATGATATAGGCAAGCGCGCCGCGCACCGGCAGCCATACATGGGTGTGACGCAGGTGAAAGATCGTCAGGAAATACATCAGCATCACCACGTTCATCTGCAAGAGCGTGAACGGCTGCGCGTTAGCACCAAATATGTATATGAGCACGCCATAGGATGAACCGGTCGCGATCGAGATGAAGTTAAACGACAACAGGTCTTCGACCGGATGGGAACGATAGGCGGTGAAAGGATTCAGCACCTCGGCCGAGTGATGAACCTTGTGAAATTCCCACAACAGCGAGCTCTTGTGCAGGAGCCAGTGAGAAACCCAGTACCCGAGATCGAAAGCGACCACGAAGATCAGCGTCGTGAGCGCGGCGACCGCGTAGCTCGTCGTCGCGTCCACTTGGTGCGCGCCGAAAATTCCTACGAGGCCGGCCAGCGTGAGCCGGCTCCAAACCTCGCCTCCGACGATCAGCCAGCCGTAGACCAGCGCGCGCAATGCTCCATTGATGAAGTAGTAGCGGTAGTCCAGCAGCGCCGATCGGTGCAGCAGCAGTTTCCTGGGCAGCGCATAATGAAACAAGCGAACCAGGTTGCCGCGAACGCGGCGGCGTGTGCCGGCGTACACGCCCGCCACCACGACCAACGACGACAACAGATAGAAGATGCTCAGCCCGAAGGAGGGATTGACGAGACTCGACAGCGGCGCCGTCAATCCGTTCAGCAGGTAGTGCACGCCGTCCATGGCCGTAACGACACCTTCCGCCCTGTGGATGGCCAAGGTCTGCCGGGCGGCCTAATGAAGCGTTAAGCTAGGCACGACCCCTTCGTTTCGGCGGTGACGAGCTCCGCGCCGACCGATCTTCCGCCAGCGCCGTCTGGCGGCGACCGAGCCACAAGGCGTTGACCAGCCACAGCGCCGAAAGCGCAATCGCCACGATCGCGATCTCGGCAGTGCCGCCCATGACGCTTGCCACCAGCGCGAACGACCAGGCGCCGATCTGATCGCCGGCGCGGTAGACGACCGTATCGATGAAATTCTTGGCCTTGTAGCGGTCCTCGCGCGGGATCACGGTGTAGAGCACCTCGCGGGTCGGCCGCGCGATGGCGTAGTCGCCGGAGCGCCGCAGCACCTGGAACGCCACGAGCATCGCCACGCCCGGCATCAGCGCCAGCGCGCCGAAGCCGAGGAGCGTCAGCGCCGGCAGGAAGGCGAGCGTGATCGCAACGCCGAAGTAGCGAACGATGCGGCCGGTGAAGAACAGCTGCACCACAAGGGTAATCGCGTTCACGGCGAGATCGATGCTGGCGAAGAACTGCGTCTGCGAGGCGCGGTCGGAGAAGCTTTGGCTGACGATGCCGGCCTGCTGGAAATAGATGAAGGTCGACGTGATGGCGAACAAGAGGATGAACAGGCTGACGCCCATCAGGTAGGGCGACTTGAACGGGTGGGTGATGCCGGCGAGCACGCTGCCGCCGATCACCCGGTTCGTCGACGGATGATCGCCAAGCTTGGTCGACAGGCGCGACAGGCGCCCGACGCTGAAGACCGCCCCCTCAAGCACGAGCGCGGCGGCAACCAGCAGGAAGGCCACCGGCACATGGCGCGCCAGCGAAGCGGTGACGCCGGAGCCGACGATGGCGCCGATGGTGGCGCCGGCGGCGATGAAGCCGAACAGGCGCTTGCCCTGCTCGGAGGTGAAGAGGTCGACGACCAGCGCCCAGAACACCGACACCACGAACAGATTGAAGATTGAAATCCAGATGAAGAAGGCGCGGCCAAGCCAGACCGTTTGCTCGGCGTCGGCGAAATGCAGCGCCAGCGCGAAGAGCAGAATGTTGGCGGCGAAGAAGCGGTAGGTGATGGGAATGAAGCGCGTGCGCGGCAGCGTCTTCACCAGATACGCGAACGGCACGTTGAGGATGAGCATGCCGGCGAGCGTGCCGAGGAAGAGCCATTGCAGGTTGCTCACCCCGCCCGCGACCCCCATCTGGTCGCGGATCGGCCGCATCACGTAATAGGACGACAGCACCGAGAAGATGTAGAGCCACGACCAGGCGAGCGCCGATACTTCCGCCGGCGCCACGTCCATGATCCGCCGGAGCCCGCGGTAGAGAAATCCGCCGCGGCCCGACGCGGCGGCTTCCGCCTTGGCTCGGCTCACTGGGCGAGTCCGAGTGCGCGGCGCACCTCCGAAACCGGAAGCGCCTTGCCGAACAACGGCGAGCCCGGCGCCCACTCGCGGGCGCGCGCGAGCGGCACCACCACCGGCTCGAAGCCGGCGTCGCGGACGAGCTGGGACGCGACGCGCACGGCCTCGGGGTCATCGCCCGCAAACGGCATGCCGATCTTCTCGCCGGGGCGATTGGATTCGTTCAGGAGGTTGCGCGTGCCTACCGAGTTGAACGTGCGCACGAGATGCTTGCCGAGATATTTCTCGGAAGTGGCGCCGGGTCCCATCTCCTGCGCCTCCTTGACGATTTCGCCGTCGCGGGAAGCGATCGGGTTGCTGGCATCGATCACGATCTTGGTGGAAAGCACATTGCCGAAGTCGCGGCCGATCTGCGGCAGCGCACCGTAGGGCACGGCAACGAGGATGGCGTCGCCGAAATTCACCGCCTCCTGCACCGTGCCGGCACGCGCGCGCGGTCCCAGCTTCTCGGCAAGCGGTTTCAGTTCTTCGGGATGGCGCGAGGACAACAGCACCTGATGACCGGCCTTGACCCAGAGCTCGCCCAAGGTTCCGCCGACCCGACCCGAGCCGACGATCCCGATCTTCATGCCGCCCGACTGGGCGAACGCCGGGAACGACAACCCGGCCATGGCAAGAAGGGCCGCGGCGCTGCCGCCAAGCATGAGAACTTCGCGACGGTTGATACTGCTGGTCATGATTGCGAACCTCCATGCCGTCATTCGCTTATCGTTGAACGCCGCAACAGCGAGCGTATTCCCCGCAGGGCAACTGACGCCGGCGATGCGGCAGCAGCGTGGCGTGCGGCCTGCGACCGGAGCACGGTAACGCCGGCCCCGAGNGGGATGGGTCTCCCCGGCCAAATNCCNTGCTAACCGGAAAGTCAACNAGGAATTTGCATGTTTGCATGGANCGGGGAAATCACCACGCAGGGCTTTACGTTGAAGCTGGGAAGTCGNGATGGTACGAACGAGCGCAGTCTGTTGGCGCGATCGTGAGGCTCGAAATGGCGAAAAGACCAAGCCGCCCGCCGAATGACGACATCGGCGAAGCAATGCGGCTCACCCTGTACCGCTTGCAGGTCGAAATCCGCGAAGCCGAACAGCGCGCCTACGATCTATTTCTGCAGAACCTGGTGAAGGGCACGAGCCATCTCTCGCTTGGCCAGGAAGCGGTCGCCGCCGGATTTGCCGCCGCCATGAAGCCGGGCGATCTCAGCTTCTGCACCTATCGCGGCCACGCTCACACGCTCGCGCGCGGCGTCCCGATTGAAAAGGTGTTGGGCGAGCTCATGCAGCGCAACAACGGCCTCATGCGCGGCAAGGGCGGGTCCATGCATCTGACCTCCGAGGAGCACGGCGTCATGGGCTCCTACGCCATCGTCGGCGCCCACATGCCGATCGCCTGTGGTGCCGCCTGGCGCGCGCAGTATCGGGGCGACAAGGACGTGTCGGTTTGCTTTTTCGGCGACGGCACCACCAACATTGGCTACTTCCACGAGGCGCTGAATTTCGCGGCAGTGTGGAAGCTTCCCGTCGTCTTCGTATGCGAGAACAACCTCTACATGGAATACACGCCGATCGGCGAAGTGACGGCGGTCGAGAATCCCGCCGCCGACCGCGCGCGCGCCTACGGGCTCGAATCCATCGTTATCGATGGGCAGGACGCCGATGTTGTTTATCGCGCCGCGCGCGCGGCCTACGAGAAAGCGCGCGGCGGCGGCGGGCCGTCGCTAATCGAATGCAAGACCTATCGCTATAGCGGCCATTCGCGCGCCGACCCGGCCAAGTACCGGCCCGCCGGCGAGCTGGAAAAGTGGCGCGAGCGTGACCCGATCAAGATTTACCGCGAGCGTCTGGTTCAGTTCGGCATCGGTAAAGACGCGATCGACCGGATCGAGGCCGAGGTCAAGCGCAAGGTCGACGAGGCGACCGAGAAGTGCAAGGCCGCCCCGCCGCCGCCGCCCGATATTCTCACCACCGACGTCTACGCCGATGGAGGCTGGGCATGGCGGAACTGACCTATCGCGACGCGGTCGCCCGCGGCATCGCGCAGGAAATGCAACGCGACCCGGATGTGGTCTTCTTCGGCGAGGACGTCGCCGCCGCCGGCGGCGTGTTCAAGACCACCGTCGGTCTGCTCGAGCAGTTCGGGCCCAAGCGCGTGCGCGACACCCCTATCTCCGAACAGGCGATCCTCGGCGCCGCCATGGGCGCAGCTATGACCGGCCTCAAGCCCATCGCTGAGATCATGTTTTCCGATTTCTTCGCCGTCTGCTTCAACTACATCGCCAACGAGTTCAGCAAGCACCGCTACATCTCCAACGGCCAGACCAAGTGCCCGCTCGTCGTGCGCACGGCGAACGGCGGCGGCGCGCGTTTCGGCGCCCAGCACAGCCAGAGCGTCGAGAACTGGTGCATGATGATTCCCGGCCTCAAGGTGGTGGCGCCGTCGAACCCGCGTGATGTAATCGGTCTCCTCGCGGCGGCCGTACGCGATCCCGACCCGGTGATCTTCCTCGAGCACAAGTCGCTTTACCCGGTGAAGGGCGAAGTGCCGGACGGCGAAATCGTGGATCGGCTGGGCATCGCGAACATCGTCCGCCCCGGTCGCGACGCCACGATCCTCGCGCTCGCGCTCATGGTCCCGCGCGCCGTCGAAGCGGCGGAGGAGCTGAAAGCGGAGCACTACATCGACTGCGAGGTCATCGACGTGCGCTCGCTGGTGCCGCTCGACACCCAGACGATCCTCGGCTCGATCGCCCGCACGCACCGATTGTTTACGGTCGAGGAGAATCCGCGGCTCTGCGGCTGGGGGGCGGAGATCGTCTCGATCGTCGCCGATGAAGCCTTCTATGATCTCGACGGGCCGCCGGTGCGGATCACGACGCCGCACATTCCGCTCCCGGCCGCCGAGGTGCTGGAAGACATGGCGTTGCCTTCGGTCGATCGCATCGTCGATCGGATACGGCGTTCGCTTTGAGGTCGAGTCATGTACGACAATCTGCTCGCCAAGGTTCCGACTGATCTATGGATCGGGGGCAAGTGGACGCCCTCCTCCGACAACAGCCGTTTTGACGTCATCGATCCGGCCACCGAGAAGGCGATCGCCTCGGTGGCGAGCGCGAGCATCGCCGACGCCAAGGCGGCGGTCGATGCGGCGGCCGCGGCCTTTGACGGCTGGGCGGCCAAGAAGCCCCGCGAACGCGGCGAAATCCTGCGCAAGTCGTACGAGCTGATCATGCGCGACGCCGAACGGCTCGCCAAGCTGATCACGCTCGAAAATGGCAAGGCGCTCTCCGACTCCCGCGGCGAGGTCGCCTATGCGGCCGAGTTCTTCCGCTGGAACGCGGAAGAGGCCGTGCGCAACATCGGCGGCGCGTCGCGCGCGCCCTCTTCCGGCGCCCGCATTCTCGTGCAGCACAAGCCCGCCGGGGTCGCGGTACTGGTGACGCCGTGGAATTTTCCCGCCGCCATGGCGACCCGCAAGATCGGGCCGGCGCTGGCGGCGGGTTGCACGGTCGTGCTCAAGCCCGCGTCGGAAACCCCGCTCACCATGCTCGCGCTGATGCCGATCCTGGAAGAGGCGGGAGTGCCGGCCGGCGTCGTCAACGTCATTCCCTCGCGCCGCTCGGGTCCGGTCGTGGACACCATGCTGCACGATCCGCGAGTTCGCGTGATCTCCTTTACCGGCTCGACCGAGGTGGGACGCAAGCTTCTGCACGCCGCCGCCGACAACGTGCTGAAGCCCGCCATGGAGCTCGGCGGCAACGCGCCCTTCATCGTGTTCGAGGACGCCGACATCGACGCGGCAGTCGACGGCGCCATGATCGCCAAGATGCGTAATATGGGCGAGGCCTGCACCTCGGCTAACCGATTCTATGTGCACGAGAAAATTCACGACGAATTCGCTGAGAAACTTACCGCCCGGATGAAGGCGCTGAAGATGGGCAACGGCCTTGATGAAGGGGTTGCGCTGGGGCCGCTGGTGAATGCGGAGACGCGCGACAAGGTGACGAGCCTCGTCGACGATGCGGTGAAGAAAGGAGCCAAGGTCGAGACCGGCGGCAAGGCGCCGGCAGGCGCGGGATTCTTCTATCCGGCGACCGTGCTCACCCGGGTGCCCGACGGCGCCAAGATGCTGCGCGAAGAAATCTTCGGCCCGGTCGCCGCACTGCAGACGTTCAAGACGGAGGACGAGCTCGTCAAGCGTGCCAACGATACGGAGTACGGCCTCGTTGCCTACCTCTACACCAAGGACGTCGGACGCGGCTTGCGCGTCTCCGAGCGACTCGATTTCGGCATGATCGGCCTCAATCGTGGCCTGGTCTCGGATCCTGCGGCTCCGTTCGGCGGCATGAAGCAGAGCGGCATCGGCCGCGAAGGCGCGCACGAGGGGCTGATGGAGTTTCTCGAGACGCAATACATTTCATTGAGCTGGTAGACGGTCGCGAGTGGGGACGCCGAAATGGAAGTGCTGATGCCGCAGCTCGGCGAGACCGTCGCGGAAGGCAAGGTTACGAACTGGTTCAAGGGGGTCGGCGACACGGTCAAGGCCGGCGAAAATCTGTTCGAGATCGAGACCGACAAGGTTTCCATGGAAATCCAGGCGATCGCCGGCGGCGTGCTCACCGAAATTCGCGTTCCGGTCGGCGATGTGGCGCCGGTCGGGGCGGTGGTCGCCGTCATCGGCGATGGCAGCCGCGCGACCGCAAAGCCCGCGCCGGCTGCGGCCCGCCCCGTGCAACCCGCGCCTGCGCGCACGCCTGCGGCGCCGGTCGTGCCGGCTCCCGCCGCGCAACCGCCTTCGGCGCCAAGGCCGAGAATAACGGCGCTCGATCCGTTCTTCGAGGTACGCACCCCTGAGGGCAACTATGGCCCCGCCCGGCTTCCCAGCGGTGTGGTCACAACTCCGCTCGCGCGCCGCCTCGCCGCAAACGCCGGGCTCGATCTTTCCCGGGTACCCGGCTCCGGGCCGCATGGCCGCATCGTCGGGCGCGACGTCGAAACCGCAGCGGCCGGCGGAGCCGGCAAAGTCGCCGCTGCTGCGGCGCCGGTCGGCAGCCTTTCCACCGCGCAGGTCAAGGCGCTCTACCCGGACACGCCGTACGAGGAAATTCCGCTCGACGGCATGCGCCGGACCATCGCCCAGCGCCTGACCCAGGCAAAACAGATGATCCCGCATTTCTATCTCGTCGCCGACGTGGAGATCGACGCGCTCACCAAGGTGCGCGAGGAGGCAAACGCAGCTGCCCCCCGCGACGAGGATGGGAAGCCAAGCTTCAAGTCCTCGCTCAATGATTTCGTCATCAAAGCCTGGGCGGCGGCGCTGCAGCAGGTGCCGAACGCCAACGCCGTGTGGGCCGAGGACCGCATTCTTCGCTTCACGCACTCGGACGTCGCCGTTGCCGTCGCCATCGAAGGCGGCCTGATCACGCCGGTGGTGCGCAAGGCCGAGAGTAAGACCGTGCGAACGATCTCAACGGAAATGAAAGACTTGGCGGCCCGCGCACGCGAGCGTCGCCTCAAACCGCAGGAATATCAGGGCGGCGCTTCCGCGATTTCCAACCTCGGCATGCATGGTGTGCGCGAATTCTCCGCCATCATCAATCCGCCGCACGCCACCATCCTTGCGGTCGGCGCCGTGCGGCGACAGCCGGTGGAGAGACCAGACGGTGGCATCGCCTTTGTCAGCGTCATGACGGTGACGCTTTCCTGCGATCACCGCGTGGTGGACGGCGTGCTCGGCGCAGAGTTGCTGGCCGCCTTCAAGGGTTTCGTGGAAAATCCGGTGCGAATGCTGGCCTAACCCCACATCGCACTAGAGCAGGGAGACTCGTTCCGTGAGCACACCTTCGCTTGAAGAAATCCTGCCCATGGAAATGAAGGAGCTGCGCACCCGGCCGCTGTTCATTTTCCTGCTGCACGTCGAAAAAGCGACCGTCATCGGCAAGACGCCAAGCATCGATCGCCGTGTTGGCGTGATCACCGGTGGCCGTTTCGAGGGCGAGCGGTTGCGCGGCCGATTGCTTCCCGGCGGCAGCGATTGGCAGACCGTCCGCTCCGATGCTGCCTGGACGCTCGATGTTCGTGTCGTCATGGAAACCGATGACGGGCATTTCGTCGGCATGACCTATCACGGCCTGCGCCATGGCCCGCAAGATGTGCTGGACCGCATCGCCCGCGGCGAACAAGTTAGTCCCGCTTCGTATTATTTGCGCGCCGCGCCATTTTTCGAGACGTCATCGGAAAAATATGGCTGGCTAAATAACATCCTCAGCGTTGCCGTTGGGCATCGATTGCCGGAGGGACCGGTCTATCGGGTTTTTGAGATTCTTTAGTAACAATAGGCGAGGCCCGGAACCGCGGCAGTGCGAACGTACCGTCTTGCAGCCTATCGCCGCAGGTTTGCCTTTGGCAGAATGGTTTTGCTGAATGATTGCGATAGGCGGGGCCGGCAAAGAAATGGACGGCATGCAAGGCACTCTACCCTGGACCAGTGACGTGGTGGTGGTCGGCGCCGGCAACGCCGCGTTCTGCGTGGCGCTCGCCGCGGCCGAGCACAACGCGTCGGTGCTCGTGCTCGAGCGCGCGCCCGTAGAGGAAGCCGGCGGCAATAGCCGTTTCACCGCCGGCGCCTTCCGCTGCGTTTACGACGGCGTCGAGGACCTGAAGGCGCTCATGCCCGATCTCACCGAGGAGGAGATCGCCAACACCGATTTCGGGACCTACAGCGAGGAAATGTTCTTCGACGACATGGGCCGGGTCACCGAATACCGGACCGATCCGGAGCTCTGCGAGCTTTTGGTCAAGCGCAGCAAGGAGACGATGCGCTGGATGCGGAGCAAAGGCATCCGCTTCGCGCCGATCTACGGCCGCCAGGCCTTCAAGGTCGATGGCAAGTTCAAGTTCTGGGGCGGGCTCACGGTGGAGGCGTGGGGCGGCGGGCCTGAGCTCATCGCCGGGCTCACGCGCAGCGCCGTCAAGAATGGCGTGAAGGTCGCCTATGAGGCGCGCGTGCTGTCGCTGATCGTCGACGACGACGGCGTGAAGGGCGTGCGCGTCCGGCACAACGGCCACACTACCGACGTTGCGGCGAAGTGCGTCGTGCTCGCGGCCGGCGGCTTCCAGGCCAACACCGAATGGCGCACCCGCTACCTGGGCCCAGGTTGGGATCTCGCCAAGGTGCGCGGGACGCGGTTCAACACCGGCGACGGCATCAAGATGGCTCTCGACATGGGTGCAATGCCGACCGGCAACTGGTCCGGCTGCCACGCGGTCGGTTGGGACCGCAACGCGCCGGAGTTCGGCGACCTCTCCATCGGCGACAACTTCCAAAAGCACTCCTATCCGTTCGGCATCATGCTCAACGCCGACGGCGAGCGCTTCGTCGACGAGGGCGCGGATTTCCGCAACTACACCTACGCCAAGTACGGCCGCGTCATCCTCGGTCAACCGGGGCAGTTCGCCTGGCAGGTTTTCGACAANAAGGTCCTGCACCTCCTGCGCGACGAGTACCGCATCAAGCGCGTCACCAAGGTGCGCGCCGACACACTCGAAGAGCTGGTGCAGAAGCTCGACGACGTGAACCCGGGACGCGCGCTCGCCACCATCAAGGCCTACAACGCGGCCGTGAAGCGCGACGTGCCGTTCAATCCCAACGTCAAGGACGGCCGCGCCACGATCGGGCTGGCGGTCGCGAAATCGAATTGGGCGAATACCATCGACGAGCCGCCGTTCGAGGCCTACGCGGTCACCTGCGGCGTGACCTTCACCTTCGGCGGGCTGAAGATCGACACNGACGGGCGCGTGATCGACCTGGACGGCCGGCCGATNCCAGGGTTGTTCGCCGCCGGCGAGTTGGTCGGGGGACTGTTCTACTTCAACTACCCGGGCGGCACCGGGCTCATGGCGGGCGCCGTGTTCGGCAAGATCGCCGGCACCATCGCCGGGCGCCGGGCGGCGCAGATACCCTAGCGGCATGCGCGAGGAAGTCTTCGACGTCGTGGTGGTGGGCGGGGGCGGAGCCGGGCTTGCCCACAACGTGCTACCTAACTCGCGCGTCGGCACCCCTACAACGGTCGNGCAATGAAAGATTACGCCTCCTTCAGCTATTGGCTCGAGACCTGCGGCGACGATCTCGCGCCGCGGNCGGCNTTGAGCGGATCCGTGAACGNCGACGTGGCAATTTTCGGCGCCGGATATTCGGGGCTATGGACCGCGTATTACCTGTTGGCGCGGCAGCCGTCGTTGAAGATCGCCATCGTCGAGAAGGAGATNGCNGGCTTCGGCGCCTCGGGGCGCAACGGCTCCTGGTGCACGGCCCACTTTCCGNTCAGCCTGGGAGCGCTCGCAAAACACNATGGGCGGGAACAGGCCGTCGCGCTCTACCGGGCCATGGCNGCCTCGGTCGACGAGNTCGCGCGGATCGCANCGGCAGAAGGGATCGATATCCATTTCGCGAAGGGCGGCGGCATGTCNGTCGCGCGCGGGCCGCAGCAATTGCCGGCGNTACGCGACNCGCATGCCGAATTCGAGCAGCTCGGGCTCGGCGACCGGGTTCAATTGCTGGACAAGNNGCAGACCGANGCGCGGGTGAAGATCGNNGGCGNGCTNGGNGCGATCTATTACAAGGATGCAGCGAACATCCATCCGGGCCGGCTCGTCCGCGGCCTGGCGCGCGCCGTCGAGCGGCGCGGAGCGACGATCTACGAGCAGACGGAGGTAACCGATTTTTCGACAGGTGCCCGTCCGGCGCTACATACCGCGCGCGGCGACATCCACGCGAAGACGATCGTGCTTTGCGGCGAAGCCTATCTCACGCGATTGCAAAAGCTGCACCGGCAATTGATCCCGGTCTATTCGCTGATGACCCTGACAGAACCGCTCGCAGCGGCCGATTGGGCCGAGATCGGCTGGAAAGGACGCGAGTGCGTCGATTCCTGCCGTCTTACGATCGAGTACATGGCGAAGACGGCCGACGGGCGCATTCTGTTCGGCGGGCGCGGCGCGCCGTATCATTTCGGCTCAAAGATCGAGGACGAGTACGACCGTCATGGGCCGACAATCCAGATGTTCCGCGACAACGTGCGGAAATGGTTTCCACGCCTGAAGGACGTGCGCTTCACCCATGCCTGGGGCGGTCCGCTCGGTGCCCCGCGCGATTTCATGCCGACCATGATGTACGACCCGGCGCGCGGGCTCGCGAGCGCGCGCGGCTATGTCGGCAACGGCGTCGCGACGACGAACCTGTCCGGCCGCGTGCTTGCCGATCTCATCGCCGGCGTGAAGTCCGAGATCACGACGCTGCCCTGCGTCAACCACCGCTCGCCCAATTGGGAGCCGGAGCCGTTCCGCTATCTCGGCGTGAGCTATATCCAGCGCGCCTACTGGCAGATCGACCAAAAGGCGGAGCGGACCGGCGTGCCGCCGAGCGGGAAGACACTGGCGGAACGTCTGACGAGGCACTGACTACGAGCGGCCATAGACCGGCGTCACCGCGCCGCGCGTGACTTTGTTTTCGGGCGAGGCGAGGAACAAAATCGTCTGCGCCACCTCTTCCACCTTGGGCCAGGCGGCGTAATCCGCCTTCGGCATCGCCTTGCGGTTGGTAGGCGTGTCCATGATCGAGGGCGCGACCGCGTTCACCAGAATGCCGTCCTTGGCGACTTCCTCCGCGAGCGCGACCGTCAGCGCCGCGACCGCAGCCTTGCTCGCCGTGTAGGCGGCCATTCCGGCGCCGGCTCGCCATTCCAGCGCCGGCCGCGCCGCCACATTGACGATGCGCCCGCCCGCCTTGCCGCGCGCGATCGCCTGCACCGCCGCGCGGCAGCACAAGAAGCAAGTGACGAAGTTGGTGTCGATTTGATGCATGAGGGCGGCCTTGTCGGTCTCGCTCACCCGGCTCATGGCAAACCCGCCGACGAGATGGATCGAAGCCCATAGATTCGGAACGGCATCGAACAGCTTCGCTACCGCCGCTTCGTCGGCGAGCGTGGTGTGGGGGATAAGCCGCACGCGCGGGTGCGCGTGATAGGTAAAGCGCTGTCCCTTTGCCTCGCTCGTGCAGGGGACATGGCAGTAGGCGCCCGCGTCGAGCAGCGCGCCCACCACGGCAACACCGAGCGCGCCGGTCCCGCCGGTGACGACGGCATGACGATCGCGAAAGTCCACGAGTCCTCCGGAAATCGTCGCGTTCTGCCTTGCGGGGCTTACTCTATATTGACACGCCCGCACATCAAATATTCGATGACTCCACCCCACCGGCGATAGGAGGGCTGGGAACATGGTCCGACCGATCCTGATCAACGGCAAGTTCGTCGAGGCGAAATCGAACTCGGCGATTCCGGTCCATAACCCGGCCACGCTCGAGGAGCTGGACAGCGTCCCCGCCTGCGGCGAAGCCGACATCAACGCCGCAGTCAAGGCGGCGCGCGCGGCGCAATTGGGCTGGTGGAGGACGGGAGGCGGCGAGAAAGCGGAGCTGCTCCATGAAGTCGCTCGGCGGATTCGCGAGAAGCAGAAATCCATCGCGACCACGATGACGCAGGAGACCGGCAAGCCGCTGATCGAATCCTTCGACTGCGTCAAATGGGTGGCCGAGGCTTTCGACTACTTTGCCGAGGTCGGCCGCTCGACCATGGGCGTCACCGTGCCGCCCGGCGCCGTTCATCAGGTGAACTTCGTCCGCAAGGAGCCCTACGGCGTCGTGGCGTGCATCGCGCCGTTCAACTTTCCGCTCCTGCTCATGGCCTGGAAAGTGGCGCCAGCGATCGCGGCCGGCAACACCGTGGTCTGCAAGCCGCCGCACCAGAACCCGCTCGCCGGGCTCCTGCTCGGCGAATGCTACGACGGGCTGCCGCCGGGCGTGGTCAACATCGTGACCGGCGCCGGCGACACCGGCAAGGCCATGATCAACCATCCCGACATCGACATGATCGCGTTCACCGGCTCCACCGCTGTGGGCAAGAACATCGCGTCGGTGGCGGGCTCGCAGTTGAAGAAGGTCAATCTCGAGCTCGGCGGCATCGACCCGCTGATCGTGTTCGAGGACGCCGATCTCGACGTGGCGGTGCCGGGCGCGGTGTGGGCGCGGCTCTTGAACGCCGGCCAGGTATGCACCTCGTCCAAGCGCATCTATGTGGTCGAGCGGCACGCCGAGGAATTCACCAAACGCGTGGTCGAGCACGTGAAGACCCTGAATGTCGGCAACCCCATGGATCAGAGGACGGACATGGGACCGCTGATCTCGGCGGACGCCGTCGAAAAGCTCGAGCAGCAGGTCGCGACCGTNCTCTCCGAGGGCGGAAAGCTCCTTGCCGGCGGCAAGCGTTTTCAGCCGAACGGCCTCAAGGGTCATTTCTTCCAGCCAACCGTGATCGCCGGCGTGAAGCACGGCGGCATCGCGACCACCGAGGAGCTGTTCGGCCCGGTGATCTCGATTTTCTATGTGAAAGACGCGAACGAAGCGATCGAGAAGGCGAACGATTCCGAGTATGGCCTCGGCGCCACGATCTATACCAAGAACCTCGAGGTCGCGATGAAGGCGATGGAGAACATCAAGGCGGGAAGCTTCTGGATCAACGACCCCTTGAGCGACAATAACGCCGCGCCCTTCGGCGGCATGCGCCACAGCGGCATCGGCCGCGAGCTCGGCTCAGAAGGGCTCGATGCTTTCCGCGAGCCGAAGCACGTCCATCTCGACTACGTTCAGGAACGAAAGCCCGACTGGTTCCCGTATTCGAAAAGGCCTGTTTCGTAGGACGGCACGAGCCGCCGATACCGCGTTTGCCGGTCTAATCGCGGTCCATTGTGTCC
>JGI12636J13339_1000052_pt1 | contig 14834 bp, 10 predicted proteins | sample BlaSpr_A8_Ref_M1_FD_13339 | JGI IMG/M metagenome (IMG submission 13339) | reverse complement strand
TGTATTAACCGGCTATGCGTACGAGACTATTCCCGACAAGCCGATCATCACTGGCAAGGAAAAGGGACCGGATGTCATCACGTTTAAGCCTGCAAGCCTCGGTCGGCTCGCCCGAGGATCGGCGGGACTCGCGGCTTGGCGCTCAGGAAAGTAAGCGACGCTGATGGAACACGCCTGCCTCTGCTAGCGGTCCGTAGCTGTTGAAACATCCGCCATTACACTCATTGCCCTGTTTGCAGAGGCGACGGCCTGACTCCAAGCGGCGACATCGTTCAGGAGAACCGCCCGCAAGTTTGCTGAGGCGTTGCCGCCGTTTTGTTCTTGACCCGGGAGCCCGCACGCGGTTAACATACTTATAATAGCATTAGCTGTTTGATAACAGCGATGGCCCTTTCTGCCCTTTGACAATTCATAGGTGCCCGCGCTAAGGCGCGTCCTCCTCATACGAAACGCCGCATCTACCCCAAGATTCAACACGAAAAAACGAGACTAGAAGAGAATACTCTTCCACGAGAGAAGTGCTTGGTCCCAGGCGAAGAAAGCTACCAACCTATGCCAGAAGAAAGCGCCACGTTCCAATTTCCGCCACTGCCCGAATAGCAAGCTACATCGGTCAGGCCATCGCCATTAAAGTCACCAGTAAAGCATTGACCGGGAACCGGCACTACGTACCACTCGTCAACCGGAGTCGGACCTCCGCTCCATATCGCCCCTTGCCAGCCACTTCCTGTTGATATCGCTATACCCCATGCGCCGCTTTCGCCCGTCCAGCAAACCAGATCAGTCTTGCCATCTCCATTCAAATCACCGCTCAGACACTGCTGCGTCATAGGCAACGGCACCACGGGGCCGCCACTCCAGGGTGCTGTGTTCCAGCCGGTGCCCGTTGACAGGGAAACGCTCCAAACGCCGTCGACACCATCAGAACACGCCAAGTCAGTCTTCCCATCACCGTTAAAGTCCGCCGCGAAGCATTGGCCCCATACAGGCACTACATTCCATTCGTCAACCAGCAGTGGACCTCCATTCCAGAACTCTGATTGCCAGCCACTTCCTGTTGAAAGTGCAACATTCCAGCTTCCGCTGTTTCCCGTGTAGCAGGCCAAGTCAGTCTTGCCATCGCCGTTAAAGTCGGCAGCGAAGCATTGATCTGTTACAGGCAGCGCGGGTTCGGGACCACCGTTCCAGAATTCTGATTGCCACCCACTTCCCGTCGATAACGCGATGCTCCAAACGCCGTTACTACCGGTGTAGCAAGCGAGATCGGTTTTCTTGTCTCCGTTGAAATCGCCGCTGAAGCACTGCCCAGTGACTGGAATGTTCGGATTGGGTCCGCCACTCCAGGTGACAGTGGCCGGCGTTACCGCGATGGAGGCCGTCCCGGATTTTGTTGAGTCCTGGCCGCTTGTCGCCTTAACGGTCGCTGTGGTCGCGCTAGCGGGGGCCGTATAGTTACCACTCTGGTCAATGTTTCCACTGTCCACCGACCAAGTCACGGCTGAACTGAAGTTGCCTGTTCCGGATACGGTTGAGGTGCACTTTGAGGTGTGGTTCGCCTGAATAGAGGAAGGCGAGCAGGAAACGCTCACCGAAGTTATCGTTGGCTGGGTTTGGCCGCCGCCGCTGCTGCTACCTCCACCGCAAGCTGATAGCCCTAGGCACAGAATTAAAGGGGAAAGCGACACTCTTGCAAAGTTTGTCATGCAGATACCTCTTGCAAATCGGAGCCGAAAGCCGGCATCTGGAATGATCTGGACTTGTTGATAGGACCTTGCTGATTTCACCACTTAGAGTCCTTCTCTCCAACGCATCTGTGCTGGGGAACACTCGGGAGAAAATAGCGGCATAGACTATATTCTATGTACTACTGCTCGCCAAGCGAAAAGTATTGGTGAGTGGCTGCCAGTCCACGACCCGCGAAAAACCCTTGGCCAGGGAGGCACCTCCAGGGTGGGAACAGCGTTCAAGCTGACCCCATAGTCACAATGGCAAGAGCACAGTAGCAGCGTAGCGTAGACTTGGGAGCGTTGCCAGCCGGGAAGCGACTGTGAGCACTCCACTACCGTTTGGCGACGATATAAACCTCGAAAACTTGGCGAACTGGCGCGTTCTGGCCTGACTGCTCCATTTTCCAAGCAGCGCTAGCGCACCGACGCCAAGCCGGGCCTGTTTGCGCTAGTTTTGTTGTCCGATCCGAGAGTAATAGAGATCCGTACCCACGACAGTATGGGACGCCTTGCGGATTGGGTGTCACGTCCGGCAGGTATTTACAATCGGCTCGGGTATGCGGGCCGCGTCGCTTGTACGGCTGCCACCTTCTCGTGGGCAGCATCGCCTACTCCCCCTTCAAAAATGGCACGGCTAGTTGCGTGGTGGGTACCGCGATAAGTACAAATAGGCATCCGCCGCCTCATCCGGGGTCAGGTACGTAAATACGGGCATGTGACCACGGACTAGTATCGCGAGCGACCCTTCACGCACAGGCGTGCCCACCGTGACCTTGGTGACGAATTCGTTCAGGGTCAGGCGCGACGTGAGTGTGTCGAGCGGCGGAATCTGCCCTTCCAGAAGCCCTTGGGGGCTGGGATTATGGCCGACCGATGCGTGGCAGATATGGCATGTGGATTTCACGATATGCTCGCCCACGCGCAACGGCGCCTCGACAATTGGAACCTGCTGCTTCTCCGCACCGGGGATGCCCGCAAGCTGCCGCAGATATGCGAACAGCGAGCGGACTTCGGCATTTGTCAGATTAGGATTGGGGGAAGGCATGTCTGTTCCGCCCTTATACAGGCGATCGAGCAGCATGCCATTGGCTTGCTTGGCGAGCGACATGGCATCCTTCGAAGTCACGTCCATCCCCATCTTCTTCATGCGTTCGATGTACATCCTTGCGGATGTCGCCCGCACGGGGTCGATGACAGAGTTGATTTCCGGGGGAGCGCCTGTGCCGGAAGCGCCATGGCAGCCTTGGCACTTCAGGCGGTACAGGTCAGAGCCGTATAGGGTGGTGCCTTGCTCGGTGAACTTGTTGGAAAGCTTCAGCGCCGGGTGTGGCAGCGACCATTCGCTTGGCATCGGGGCAGCGGGGCCGTAAACGCCGGAGGATTTGCCCATGCTGGTTTCATCGAGCGAGCGATGAAGATGCTCCAGCCAGCTTTCGCCCTCCACCGCAGTTACAACTTGCGCGTACCCGGAACACGACAGCGCCAAAAGGAAAAATACGACCGCTACGACCTTCGTCAATGTCTCATGCCAGTTTAGTCGTCCCACAAGACAAGCATCGCCAAAAGGCATTAGGAGCATTCTTCCTCTTTGGTCTCGCGGATAGCAGCGTTCCCACTCGCTGTGTTTACTGATCCATAAATGCGGCTGCCGACAAGATCGCCCGAACAGAGTGCTGACGTGTCGAAAACGGTGAGGATGTGAGGGGCCGATCGTCGCACGCCGCATTAAGAGTTACTTTTCAGTTTGGAGTATATGTCTCAAGATAACGTTGGGACCGTTCACAATTGCTCACTTCCCGCACTTAATCCCCCAAGCCTACGCGTTCCTCTCTGTAAGGTTGCCGGGATGGACGCAGCAAATGCTGGTGGAATGGAGACGGTAGGTGAGATCAACTCTGCAGCGGATGGGTTAGGTTGCTGTCGTTTAACACCATAGCATGCCCAACACTAAAAGTCCTCACCAAGAGCGTAGTTACCCCAGAGATGAAAGAGGGACCCACTCTTTCACGAACTGCACCGGTCGCGCGTCTCCGTTAACTATGTCCGGATAGTTCGTGGACGATGCTGTTCACGAAAGACTTGGCGTCTCCAAAGAGCATTAAGGTTTTGTCAAGGTAATAGAGCGGGTTGTCGATGCCGGCGAAACCTGGGTTCATGCTGCGCTTGATCACCATGACCGTGCGCGCCTTATCCACATCGAGGATTGGCATGCCGTAAATCGGGCTACCGGTATCGGTGCGGGCGGCTGGATTGGTAACATCGTTGGCGCCGATCACAAGGGCAACGTCGGTTTGGGGGAAATCGCCGTTGATTTCATCCATTTCGATCAGGCGGTCATAGGGGACATCGGCTTCGGCAAGCAGGACGTTCATGTGACCCGGCATGCGGCCGGCCACGGGATGAATGGCAAAGCGCACATCCACTCCTCGTTTGGTGAGGGCGTCGTAGAGTTCGCGAACTTTGTGCTGCGCTTGGGCGACGGCCATGCCGTAACCCGGAACGATCACGACTTTGTTCGCGGCGGCCAGGATTCCAGCGGCTTCGTCAGCCGTGGCGCTGCGCACCGGCTTCTCTTCCTGTCCAGCCACGGCGGAAGCCTGCACTTGCCCGAATGCTCCAAACAAAACATTGGTGAAGGAGCGGTTCATGGCCTTGGACATGATGACGGAGAGGATGAGTCCGGAGGAGCCGTCGAGCGCGCCGGCAATAATAAGGAGCTTGCTGTCTAGAACGAATCCCATGGCCGCAGCAGAAAGACCGGCATAGGAATTGAGCAGTGAGATGACGGTGGGCATATCGGCGCCGCCGATGGGAACGATCATGAGCACGCCGAAGAGGAGGGGGACGGCGATCATCACGGGAAAAAGTTGGCGCGCCCCTGGGTGCATTACGAGATAGGCAGCGACGGCAACAGAAACTGCGAGCAAAGACAGATTAACGAAGTTTTGTCCCTTGTAGGTGAGCGGGCGTTGGGGCAAAATTTCCTGGAGTTTCCCGGCGGCCATCAAACTGCCCGTGAATGTCAGCGAGCCGAGGATGACCTCCATGGAAAGAACTGCCATCATGAAGCGGGGAACATCGGGCGTTCGAAGATAAAATTCCGCAGTGCCGACCAGAGTTACGCAGAAGGCTCCGAAAGCATGGCTGAGCGCGGTCCGTTGGGGAACGGCCGTCATATGCACCATCCCCAGCGGGATTCCAATTCCGGTTCCGATCACGAGCGCGATGACGATCCACTTGTAGTCCACGATGCCGTGGTGCAACAAAGTGCCGGCGATGGCGAGGACCATGCCGATTTCGCCGGCCCGAACGCCGCGCTGGGCCGTGGCTGGACTGCTCAACCATTTCAGCGAGAGAATAAAGAGAGCGCTGGCGATGAGGTAGGCGATCTCGATGATCTGCTGATTTCCCGCCAAGTCGGTCGTCATGGTTTTGTCGGACGGCTGGACTTAAACATTTTGAGCATGCGGTCGGTGATCAGAAAGCCGCCCACAACGTTGCTAGTAGCGGCGATCACTGCCAGGACGCCGAACACGAAAGAGAGCGTGCTTTTGTGCTCGCCCACCAGCAGGATGGCGCCGACGACTGCGATGGCGTCGAGGGCATTGGTCAGCGACATGAGTGGCGTGTGGAGCAAAGGCGAGACTCGCCGGATGACTTCAAATCCGATGAAGGCCGCCAGCATAAAAACAAACAGTCCGTTGATTAAAGCAGAACTCATCTTTCCTCCTGCATTCGCTCCTGCATTTTGATCGGCCAGCACGGGCGGGGACGCCCGCGCCTACATTAGTTAAGCGCTCTGCGAGACCAGCGCCGGTAGCTTGAGAAATTCGCGGACGCGCTGGTTTGCTACTTCGCCCTCCCGGGTCAGCAGGGTTTCGCGAGTAATTTCGTCCTGTAGATTGAGCTGCAGCTTTCCCTCTTTCCCTAGATGCAAAAGAAATGCGGTGACATTGCGTGCGTACATCTGGCTGGCGTGATAGGGGACTTCGGTCGCGATGTTGATGCGGCCGATAATGGTGACCCCGTGCTCGACTATGCTCTTGCCTGATTGCGTCAGTTCGCAGTTGCCTCCGCGCTCGCCAGCGAGATCAAAAATGACCGATCCCGGCGCCATCCCTTTCACCATCTCTGCGGTCACCAGTATCGGGGCCTTCTTGCCGGGGACGACAGCGGTAGTGATCACCACATCGCTCTCGGCAACAACGCGAGCCAGTAACTCACGCTGGCGCGCGTAGAAGCTTTCATCCTGGGCGGTGCCATATCCGCGCGCATCCTGGGCATCCTTGGCTTCGATGGGGAGTTCGACGAAGCGCCCTCCCAGGCTCTGCACCTGCTCTTTGGACGCCGGCCGCAGGTCGTAGGCAGAGACCACGGCGCCCAGACGTCGCGCAGTGGCGATGGCCTGGAGCCCGGCGACTCCGGCGCCAATCACGAGAACGCGGGCTGGGGTAATGGTTCCGGCTGCCGTGGTCAGCATGGGGAAAATTCTGGGTAGAGTATCGGCTGCGATCAGCACCGCCTTGTAGCCGCAGATTGTGCCCATCGAGGAGAGCGCATCCATGCTCTGGGCGCGCGTGGTACGCGGCACCAGCTCCACGGCGAAAGAGGTGACGCCGGTTTGGGCAATTTGCTGGATCACTTCTACCGATCCCAGCGGCCGCAAGAAACCGATGAGAACCTGGCCACGGCGTAGCAATGGGAGGTCGGCTTTTCCTGTAATGTCATTCGATCCGTAGCAGAGGACTTGAACGACGATCTCCGCGGCGGCGAAGAGGGCGGCACGATCGGGGAGGATCGTCGCGCCCTTTTCGACGTAGAGCGCGTCTGGATAACCCGCTTCCGCTCCCGCGCCAGCTTCGACGACGACCTCAAATCCTGCTTTGCCAAGATTCGGGACTACCATGGGAACGAGCGCAACCCGCCGTTCCCCCGGATAACTCTCCTTGGGTACACCGATAATCACGGAGTTGTTTCCTCTTGAATTGGGTTAAGGCACGAACCGCCTATTGTAGCGGATGAGGGTCCGCAAGTGCAGTGACGGCCAAGAATGGGGATGGCTAACGCGAGCAATCAATCTTTCTTGGGAGGACTTTGAGGAGGTGTGCTGGTCTCTGGCTTGCCGTCAGTTTTCTGAGGCTCTTCCGGCTTTTGTTCCAGATTCTGCACGATTACGGAGATGCGGCGATTGGATGCGTCCAACGGTTCGTCCTTCTTGCGCAGCATCTGATCGGCGTAGCCTCGGACTTGCGAAACCTGGTCGCCTCGCAAACCATCGTGCTGCATCAATCGGCGGGCGGCGTTGGCCCGGTCCGTAGAAAGCTCCCAATTCCCGTATTCGCGGCGTCCCGCGTAGGGCTTGGAATCGGTGTGACCTTCGATAGAGAGATGGTTGGGAAGCTTTCCCAGTTCTTGCGCCAGCAGCGACAGCAACTCTTTCCCATTGCCGTTCGGCTCTGGGCTGCCCAGTTCGAAGAAGGTTCCAGTTGCGGTCTCGAGCAATTCGATGCGCAGCCCTTCGGGGGTTATGGTCATTTCGATCTGATCTTTAATTTTTTCAAAGTTCGGAACCTTGCTGATGGCCTTTTCCAATTCCTCTTTCAATTTCGGCATGTCGTCTTTGGTGATGGCAAGGGCTTCCGCCACGCCAGCTTTGCTGGAGCCGATTTTATTCGCGGTTCCGGCGGGGTCTTTGAAGTAGCCAGCAACGGCTTCTCTCACAGGTTTGCTGGTGTTGAGCAGCCAGAGCACGATGAAGAGCGCCATCATGGCGGTAACGAAGTCCGCATAGGCTACCTTCCAGGCGCCTCCATGATGTCCGCCATGTCCGGCTTTCTTCTTGATAATGATGATGGGGCGTGAGCCATCCATAAGATTTGCCTTTTTTAGGCGGATGCCGAGGCAGCCACTGGAGCTTCGGGTTCCGCTGGCGCTCCTTCGGTTGCGGCTGGGGTTGCTTCGCCGCTTTTCTTGCAGTGCTTCTCTACTTCCAGGAACGAAGGGCGCACGTGGCCGGGAATCGCACGGCGCGCGAATTCGACTGCCAAGATAGGGGCGCTGCCCTTCAAAAAGGAAATCATCACGACGCGCAGGACATGCAAGAAGGCACCCTCCTCTTCGGTATTCTTTTGCATGCTGGCCGCGAGCGGCCCCACCAATCCGTAGCACAGCAGGATTCCCAGAAATGTGCCGACCAGTGCGGCGGCGACTTTATGACCGATTTCTTCCGGGGGACCGCCGAGGGCTCCCATGGTGATCACGACGCCGAGCACGGCGGCGACAATTCCCAGGCCGGGTAAGGCATCGGCCATGCTGCTCAGGGAGGCGACGGGCAGACTGGCTCCATGGTGATGAACCTCCAGGTCGAGATCCAGGAGTTGGTCAAGGTCAAAGGCTTCGACTCCGCTGATGGCCATTCGCATGGTGTCGCAAAAGTAGTCCCGGACGTGGTGATCTTTAAGGAAGGCGGGATATTTGGAGAGAATTGGACTCTTGGCTGGGTCCTCGACATCATTTTCCAACGCCATCAAGCCCTCGCGGCGCGCCTTGTTGAGGAGTTCATACATCATTTTCAGGGAGTCGAGGTAGCGCTGTTTGGTGAATTTTGATCCTCCGAACACGCCAGCGACTCCGGCCGCGATTTGTTTCAAAATATGGAGCGGATTGGCGATCAATACCGTGCCGATGGAGGCGCCTCCAATGACCACCAACTCGGCGGGCTGGATCAGAACCCTGATATTGCCATGTTCCATCAGGTAGCCGCCCAGTACCGAGCCGAAGACAACCACGATTCCGATAATTGCAAACATAGGGGATCAGATCTCCGAGCTTCCCTGGCTTCCTGGCGAGCCAACTGCGGCAGCGGCAGCTCGTTTGACAGAAGATATTTCGAGCGAACTTTGCGCCCGATTCAAGAGGGACTCGATCGTGTCCCCTGCCTGAGCCGTCGCGTATCCCACCGAAGTGGTGACCAATAACTCGTCACTCCACCATCGCAGCCCGGCGCAAGTGACCATCTTCCGAATGCGTTCCCAGGTGTGTTCCACGCCGGGGTCGCCGCAATTGATCAGAATCGCGAGGAATTGATCCTCCGTCCAGCGTCCCAGGAAATCGCTGGGGCGAAAAGCATTCCTCATGGTTTGAGCAACCACGCGCAGGACGGCATCGCCTGCCTGGCGGCCGTACGCTGCTCGAAAGTGCTCCAACCGGTCTACCTGAATGGCGATAACCCCGAATGGCAGGTGGTAGCGCTCGAAACTCGCGAAATTCTCGTTCAGATGGAATTGGGTGAATTCGTGATTTGGGACACCCGTGGTTTCGTCCATGCAGCCATGCGCGGCCAGAGTGTGCTGATTGCGCTCCCGGTCCGATGCGAATTTCTGTTCGTCAAAACTCTCCGCAATCCCGATGATGGAGCCATGCGGATCGCGGATGGGAGCAATCCGCATCAGCACGTGGACCGGATGTCCTGCTTTATGGCGCAATTGCATTTTCGCTTCCTGGGGCTTCCCCTCACGCAGGGTTCGGCTGATTGGACAGCTCGCGCCGCAAGCGATACAACCTTGGTCGTTACACTGCACCAGAATATTGTCACGGCACAAGCGCCCAACCACCTCATGCCGCTTGTGCCCGGTGAGCCTTTCGGCGCCCTGGTTCCAGAACAGGATCTTCCCGTTTCGATCCGCCACGAACACGCCGGTCTGCAGGCTGTCCAACACCGTCCGGAAGAGCTCTGGATCTTGAAGGTCAGGCATAGGAAAGTTAGAAGCCGCCGCTGGAGTTCTTATCGGCAGGAAAAGGACAGAACTTCAGAATCCTCGGTGATCATCGAGGATCGCGACCAGCTTCGCCGCTGCGCTTTTCCGATTGCCCGAATGGTCGTATACCTCCGGATACGCTCCAGTCCGAATGGCAGAATGTTCGCCGCCTGCGCCGGGATGCGGCCACCCGGAAATAAAGCAAAGAGCACATTTGGCCGAAGAAGTTTGTGTGGCCATCTAGGCACTTCCGCGTCGGATGGCCTATGCCCTCTTGGAGGCTGAACCCTATGTACGGTAGATGGCGCAATGTCTGTCCGAGGTTTGCGTCTCGTGCCACTCGGGCAGGACAACGAAGATCTCCCCAGAGTAGACTCCGCGTCCTTGCGGTCCTCGTGCTAACGGTAACTGCAGTTGCCGAGAAGACAACGAAAGACTTGAGTGAAGCCAGCTTGGAGGAACTGGCAAACATCACGGTTTACACTGCCTCTCGTCATACCCAGAAAGTCACCGACGCTCCCTCCTCGGTCACGGTTATCACTCGAGATGAGATCCAGAAATACGGTTACCGCACGCTGGGCGACATCCTGCGTAGCGTGCGCGGTTTCGACATCACTTATGACCGCAATTACACCTATGCCGGGGTGGGGGGTATAAACCGGCCCGAAACGTACAACAGCCGCGTACTTCTGATGATCAACGGTTTGCGAACCAACAACAATATTTACGAGCAGGCCATGCTGGGAACGGAGTTTCCACTGGACATCGACCTGATTGAACGAGTGGAAATTGTGCGCGGTCCGAGTTCGTCGCTATACGGGAGCAGCGCGTTCTTCGCGGTAATCAATGTGATTACTCGCAAAGCGGATCAGCTCACGGGCGGGGAACTTACCTTTGAACCGGCAAGTTTCGGAACTTACCAGGGCCGGGCTTCTTACGGGGGCAAATACCGGGGAGCCGATATGGTGCTCTCCAGCGGCTTCTACGATAGCCGGGGACAAACGTTGTTCTTCCCCGAGTTCAATCATCCAGCGACGAACAACGGCCTTGCGCGCAATGCGGACTACGACACATATCAGCATTTTCTGGCGGCCGTAAGCTTCCGCGGATTTACCTTTCAGGGAATCTACGGAGCTCGGACCAAGGGCATCCCGACCGGCGCTTTCGGCACTGAATTCAATGATCCGAGGTCGCACACATTCGATAACCTGCGATTCTTTGATCTCGGGTATCAACACCCTGTAGGCAAGGGTTGGGATGTAACCGGGCGGACATCCGTGGGCAGATATGTCTACGACGGCATTTTTGTGTATGCTCCAGCGCAGCCAAGAGGATCGGATGTGCTGAACTACGACTTCGCCCGCGGAACCTGGTGGAGCGGAGAGCTGAAATTGCAAAAGAGCCTGGAACGAAACAATCTGACTTTCGGCACGGAGTTCCAGGACAACCTGCAGCAGGATCAGGTCAACTATGATATCAATCCATTTTTCCAATACATTTCCAGCCGGCCGCCGAGTTCAGTAATTTGGGCGCTCTATGGGCAGGATGAATTTGCCCTTACTCGCAAAGTCTCCTTAAGCGCGGGGCTGCGCTACGATCACTACTATACGTTTGGCGGGACCGCAAATCCGCGTCTCGGGCTGATTTATCACCCTTTCTCGCAGACTGCTTTCAAACTGCTCTATGGCAGCGCCTTTCGCGCTCCGAGCGCCTACGAGATGTACTACTCCGGGCTGGGCGTGTTTCAGGCGAACCTGGATCTGCAGCCAGAGGCCATCAAGAGTTATGAAGTGGTTGTGGAACAGGGTTTGGGTGAGCGCCTTCAGCTAACCGCCGGTGTCTTCCAAAATCAAGTAAGCCGGTTAATCAACGAAGTGCCGAATTCAAGCGGTTTGCTCGTATTTGAAAACACCGCCAGTACTCACGTTGACGGCTTCTCGGCCGAACTCGACGCCCGCTTTCCGAGCGGCCTGCAGGGGAAGGCAAGCTACAGTTACAGCGCCAACCAAAATATGCAGGCCAGACAAACTTTGACCAGCTCGCCTGCGCATCTCGCGAAATTAAACCTGATTGTGCCCCTGCTGCAGCAGAGACTGTTTGCCAGCCTGGACGCGCAATTCAACGGCCCGGCTACCACTGAAACGGGAGCCAGCACGAGCAGCTTTCAGGTCTTCAACCTCACTCTGCTGGGGCACGCACTCGGGAAGCATGTGGACATCGCAGCCAGCGTGTACAACCTTCTCGATAAGAAATATTTCTATCCCGCGCCCGCGGGTTTACCTGAAGACCAAATCCAGCAGGACGGAAGAAGCTTTCGGATCAAACTCACGGGCCGGTTTTGAAAGAACATGACGAGCGCCACCGGTGGACAGGCAAGGTTTGTTTGAGGATCAGTACTGAAGGTACGCAACAGCGCTTTGAGAACGACGTGCAGATTGTGAATTTGACTCCGGCGAAGGTCGCGGGCACGCCGAGTCCATGGCGAGTTCTATGGCCGCTGGGCGTGGTGATGCTACTCCTTAGCAGCACGCGTGCGCAATCCCCGACTGCCGGCGAGTATCAAGTGAAGGCGGCTTTCCTGTTTAACTTCGCGAAGTTTGTGGAGTGGCCGCCGAGTAGTTTTTCCGATGCGTCTGCGCCGCTTCGGATCTGTGTTTTCGGGCGCGATCCCTTCGGTCAGGAACTGCGCGACATGACCAACGACAGGTCAATAAATGGTCGCAGACTCGAGGTCAATCACGTGGTCGATTTGCGGGACGCTAGAAGCTGCCACATCCTCTTCATCGCCTCATCGGGAGGAACGCCCGTGAAGCAGATCATCGAAGGCTTGCACGGGGCGAGTGTACTGACGGTTGGCGATACCAAAGGTTTTGCCGAGCAGGGTGGAATGATCAACTTCGTGCTGGAAAACGACCGGGTGCAGTTCGAGGTGAGCCGCAAGGCGGCAGAGCAAGCTGGGTTGAAGATCAGTTCCAAGCTGTTGAGTGTGGCGAAACTTGTAATTGGGTAAGCACTGCCAGGATAACTACGATGCGTCATTTTGGAGATTTGTCGATCCGCCACAAGCTCACCGTCCTGTTTATGGCGATCAGCGGCTTCACCGCATTGGCGGTTTCCTGCCCTATGGTCGTTTATGACGTGATGACATTCAGGCGTTCGGTGGCCCAGAACCTGGGCATCTTGGGCGATGCTCTAGCGGGAAACAGCACGGCGGCCTTGACGTTTCGTGACGCGGAATCGGCGCGCGACGTTTTGCGGGCTTTGCGGGCCGAACCCACCGTGGTTGCGGCTTGTATCTACACCTCGGACGGCAAACCCTTTGCCAAATACGCGCGGGATGAAAAAGATTCAGGTTTCATACCCCCGTCACTGCAAGCGGAGACCACCCAGTTCAAGAACGGTCACCTGGTTCAGTTCCGAAAAATCGTGCTTGCTGGCGAGACGGTCGGCACGCTGTACCTCGAATCCGATCTGGGAAGACTGCATGCGCGATTGCGGGGATACGCCTTCACCTTCGTATTGACTCTGCTGGTCACGTTCTCCCTGGCTTTCGTGCTGGCCTCACGCTTTCAAAAACCCATCTCCCGACCTGTCCTTGACCTGGTAGAAACCGCCAAGGCCATTTCGGGCAGGGGCGACTACTCGATCCGAGCCGAGATCCTCAATCGTGACGAATTCGGCCTGCTAGCAACTGAGTTCAACGGCATGCTGGAGCAAATCGAGAGACGCGACTTGGAACTTCAGCAACACCGGGAAAACCTCGAGGAGCAAGTTGCCCACCGCACCGGTGAGCTGCTGACCATGAACCTGGAACTGAAGGCGGCCAAGGAGACGGCCGAGGCTGCAAGCCGGGCCAAAGGCGAATTCCTGGCCAACATGAGCCACGAGATCCGCACCCCGATCAACGGCATCATGGGCATGACCGAATTGGCCTTGGATACAGAACTGAACACCGAACAGCGGGGCTACCTGCTGCTGGTGAAATCTTCCGGCGAATCGCTGTTATCGGTGATCAATGACATTCTGGATTTCTCCAAGGTGGAATCGGGCAAGCTGGATCTGGAGATGATCGAATTCGATCTCTACGACTGCGTCGGCGAGACCATGAAGACCATGGCTCTGCGGGCTCATCAGAAGGGCCTGGAGCTGGCCTACGACGCCGATTCGCAAGTGCCGCCGCATCTGCTTGGCGATCCCGGCCGGTTGCGGCAGATTTTGGTAAACCTGGTCGGCAATGCAATCAAATTTACCCAGCATGGAGAAGTGCTGGTCGCAATTGAAAGTGGCGCGCGGGACGCCCGAGGCGTGGAACTCCATTTCAAAGTGAAAGACACGGGCATCGGAATTCCTCTGGAGAAACAGGGACTGCTGTTCAAAGCCTTTTCGCAGGCTGACAGCAGCACCACCCGAAAATATGGCGGCACCGGTCTTGGATTGGCCATCTCGATACGCCTGGCAGAATTGATGGGTGGGACAATGTGGGTGGAAAGCAGTGAAAGTAAAGGGAGCACGTTCCATTTCACCGCACGCTTTGCGGTGGCTGAGGGGAAGTCGCAACCCGTCTCTCCCGCGCTCGAAGCCGAGTTGCTAGGTCTTTCAGTGCTGGTGGTCGACGACAATGAAACCAATCGGCGAATCCTCTGCGAGATGACTCGCGGATGGGGAATGAAGCCTTGCGCCGCGGAAGGCGGCGCCATCGCGCTGGCCGCCCTCGAGACGGCGCAGCAAAACGGAGACCCTTTCCGGCTCGTTCTAATCGACGGCCATATGCCGGTCATGGACGGGTTCGAGTTAGCGGAAAAGATACAGAGAAGGACGTTGCGCGATGGCGAAGCTGAAGCCACCGTCCTGATGCTGACTTCCGGCGGACAACCCGGTGAAGCGGACCGCTGCAAGCAGTTGGGAATCTCCGCCTATCTGCTCAAGCCCGTGCTCAAAGCCGACCTGCTAGTCGCCATCCTTGCGGCGCTAAGCCAACAGAACGTGGAAATGAGTGGTAGCCCTGCGCTGGTTACGCGCCACACCCTGCGCGAGTCGGCCCGCAAACTCAGAATTCTGGTGGCAGAGGACAATGCGGTGAACCAAGCGGTGATCATGCGTGTGTTGCAGAAGATGGGGCACACCCCCGTGTTGGCGCAAAACGGCAAAGAAGCGGTCGCGTTAGCCTCTGCAGAAGAATTCGATCTTGTTTTCATGGACGTTCAAATGCCGGAGATGGATGGCCTGGCAGCCACCGCAGCAATCCGCGAAAGTGAGAAGAACAGCGGAACTCACCTGCCAATCTTCGCGATGACGGCTCATGCCATGAAGGGCGACCGCGAACGCTGCCTGGAAGCGGGCATGGACGGCT
>JGI12636J13339_1000038_pt1 | contig 16186 bp, 14 predicted proteins | sample BlaSpr_A8_Ref_M1_FD_13339 | JGI IMG/M metagenome (IMG submission 13339) | reverse complement strand
CGCCGCAAAGGGCAGGGCCTCGGCGTTGGCTTGGATGAACTCGATGCACTCGCCGAGCCGGGCGGATCGCGTGCGCTCGCGCCCGACCGCCAGCATATCGGCATTGACGTCGACGACCGAGGCATGCACGCCGGCGCCGCCCGCGGCGATGGTGCGCATGGCGATGTCGCCGGTGCCGCCCGCCACGTCGAGCAGCCGGAACGGGCGGTTGCTCCGGGGCGGGCGCAGCTTGGAGATGAGCGCGTCTTTCCAGGCGCGGTGCAGGCCGGCCGACATCAGGTCGTTCATCAGGTCGTAGCGCCGCGCCACTTTGTGAAAGACGTCGTCGACCAGCCGCTGCTTGTGTTCGAGCGGCACAGCGCGGAAGCCGAAATGGGTCGAGCGGTCGGGCATGAATGGGTCCAGCGGGCGCGACCATAGCGCGACGGCGGCGAGGGCGCTATGACCGACGCCGTGCCGATAGCAAAAGCGTAAACATGCCCGAGCTTCCCGAAGTCGAAACCGTGCGTCGCGGCCTCGCCCCGGTGATGGAAGGCGCCACCATCCGCACGCTGGAGGTCCGCCGCGGCGACCTGCGCCTGCCGTTCCCGCCGCGCTTCGCCGCGCGGCTGCGCGGCCGGCGNGTCGACAGCCTCGAGCGGCGGGCGAAATANCTGCTCGCCTTTCTGGATGAAGGCGAGGTGCTGCTCATACACCTTGGGATGTCCGGCTCCTTCCGCGTGAAGCAAGGCAAGGAGAGGAAGCCCGGCCGTTTCCATCATCCGCGCTCGACGGCCGGTGCTCATGATCACGTGATCTTCCATCTCTCTTCGGGCGCTACCGTCACCTTCAACGATCCCCGCCGCTTCGGGATCATGCTGCTTGCCCGCGCCGACGAGCTTCCGCATCACAGGCTCCTGAGCAATCTTGGGCCCGAGCCGCTTGATCGTGCCTTCGATGCCGCCAATCTCGCCCGCGCCTGCCGCAGCAAGAAAACGAGCCTCAAGGCGGCGTTGGCCGATCAGCGGGTGGTGGCCGGGCTTGGCAATATCTATGTCTGCGAGGCGCTGCATCGCGCCCATCTTTCGCCCAAACGCCCGGCCTCGACGATTGCCGATCGGGCCGGCCAGCCGAACGAGCGCGCCAAGCTGCTGGTGCGCGCAATTAAGGCCGTATTGCGCGACGCGATCAGGGCGGGCGGCTCGAGCCTGCGCGACCACCGCCGTACCGACGGCGAGCTCGGCGACTTCCAGCACAATTTCCGGGTGTACGACCGCGAGGAAGCGCCCTGTACTACTCCCGGCTGCCCGGGCACGATCCGCCGGATCGTGCAGGCCGGCCGCTCCACCTTCTTCTGCCCGGTTTGCCAGCGCTGATCGCGAGGAGGAATTCCATGGCTTACGAGACGATCCTGGTCGAGACCCGCGGCCGCGTCGGTATCGTGACGCTGAACCGGCCGCAGGCGCTGAACGCGCTCAACAAGCAGATCATCGCCGAACTCGGTCAGGCGCTCGCCGCCTTCGAGGCGGACGCGAACATCGGTTGCGTGGTGCTCACCGGGTCCGACAAGGCGTTCGCCGCCGGCGCCGATATCAAGGAGATGGAGGCATTCACCTACCCGCAAAGCTACTTGCAGGACTTCATCGCGGAATGGGAGGTGATCGCCCGCTTTCGCAAGCCGGTCGTCGCCGCGGTAGCCGGCTACGCGCTCGGCGGTGGTTGCGAGATCGCCATGATGTGCGACCTCATCATTGCCGCGGATACCGCCCAGTTTGGCCAGCCGGAAATCAAGCTCGGGGTGATCCCGGGCTCCGGCGGAACGCAGCGCCTTCCGCGAGCCGTCGGCAAGGGCAAGGCCATGGACCTGATCCTAACCGGCCGCATGATGGGCGCCGAGGAGGCGGAGCGCGCCGGCCTTGTCGCGCGCATTGTGCCGTTGGCGAAGCTGCGCGAGGAAGCGATCAAGGTCGCGCAGACCATCGCCGGCATGTCGCTGCCGGCTCTGATGTTGGCCAAGGAGAGCATCAATCGCGCCTATGAGACGCCGCTCGCCGAGGGGGTGCGCTTCGAGCGGCGGGTGTTCCAGGCGATGTTCGGGACCGGCGACCAGCAGGAGGGGATGGCCGCCTTCGTGGCCAAGCGCCGGCCCGATTTCCAGCACGGTTGAGGCGTTCGCTGCCGTTGACGCAAGCCGGGGTCGCCACTATGGTCCGCGCCCGTCGCCGGTCTCCCCGAGAGACCCTGCGGACTTTCGCCTAGCTGGAACCTGCCTGTCGATGGCCAACACCTCTTCTGCCCGCAAGGCCGTGCGCCAAATCGCCCGTCGCGCCGGTGTCAACCAGGTGCGGCGTTCGCGCATGCGAAGCTGCGTGCGAGACGTGGAGGAGGCGATTGTCGCCGGCGATGCGAAGAAGGCGCAAGCGGCGCTTGCCGTCGCCGAGCCGGAGATCATGCACGCCGCTCAGAATGGCGTCCTGCATAAGCGCGCCGCCTCGCGTAAGGTCTCCCGCCTGGTCGCACGCGTGCGCAAGCTCGGTAGCTGACGTCTCTCATCACGACCCCACTCCGCTGTCGGTGCGACCAACGTCGAGTGTGCGTTCGTGCGGGCGTTCGGGTGATCGACGCGGGGGCTACCCGCGTTCCTCTCTCAAAATTTTTTTCGATCGAACATAAACTTGCGCGGCAAGCGAACGGACGGGTTTGAATTTCGTATCACGACCGGCGTGCGCGGAAAGAAACAAAAATACTGATGCTGGTTTGCAACGGTTGTGCCGCCGAAGTTCGGCGCGACAGATTCTCTGAACTGACTCAAGAATTTGCCTACCGGGAGCGGAATCGCTCTAGTCTGCGATCGCGCCAAATCAAGATGGCGCAACGGTTCGTGACTTGATTCGTGTTGCGGGGCCTTGGGGTGCTGTGTATCGTCGAAGTGCGTTCCGGCCTTCGCTGGGACGCGAATAAGCAAGCGAGGTCTGCATCTCAAGGTAGTTGCGGTAGTTTGTTCCGGTTTAGCGAGTAGGCGTCTCTGGACCGGAGCACTTGCGTTGGCCGCGAACTTTCGGGTCCCAGTATTGCTTTCCGAGGCTCGCGGCGCGTCTTGCTGAACAAGAATAAAGAGGCATCAAACACGCCGCTGGCGTTCGACCAGCGGTGCGGGGGTAGTCATGATGTTAAAGCGGCGCGCGACCGGTCCATACACTTCTTCTCCTTTTTCCGTACGGCTGCGCCGCCGGATTTCACCATGTACCTTTGCGCCGTCCGGCCGCGGGGTGGCTAAGGCCCACGCCGGGGCCCCGCCGCCGCTCTTATTCACTCGTTGAGTTCACATTACGAATTCCCCGTTTCCCGGTTCCTCAGTTAGTTCGTGTCGTCGGCGGCTCTGCCGTAGCAGACTCGCATCGGAGCGCTCCCAATGGCCCTGTCTAAGCAGGAGACACCGGACCTCACGTCTCGTCTGCGGGCACACGATTCCGATCAGGGCGCGCTGCGATGGGATCGCGTGCGCCGTCGCCTGCGGACCGAAATCGGCGAAGATATCTACACCAGTTGGTTCACGCGCGTTGAGCTCGAGGAGTGCGGGCCCGAGGACGTGCGCCTGTCGGTGCCGACCCGTTTTCTGCGCAACTGGATTCAGTCGCATTACGTCGAGCGCCTGCTCGCGCTGTGGCGGAGCGAAGCGCCGCAGCTCCGCAAGATCGATCTCGTGGTGCGTTCGGCGGTGACGCGGCCGGCCAATGGCGCGCGCAGCCCCGAGCCGAGTGCCGCCGCCGTCGCTAGTGTCCGCCCCCCGGCCGGCGGCCGCCCAATAGCGGCTGCGACTCACGCCGGCGCGCCGCGCAGCGACGGATCTCCGGGCTCGCCCCTCGATCCGCGACTCACCTTCGCCACCTTCCTCGTCGGCAATTCGAACCGCTTAGCCCACGCCGCCGCCCGCCAGGTATCCGAGGCCGGGAGCAGGGCACAGCCCCGCTTCAATCCGCTGTACGTCCATGCCGCGGTGGGACTGGGTAAGACCCATCTTCTCCAGGCCATCTGCTGGGCGGGCGAAAACAGTGGGCGCCGCGTCCACTACCTCACCGCCGAGAGGTTCATGTACGGCTTCGTTGCCGCCCTGAAAAATCAGTCGGCGATCGCCTTCAAGGAGGCGCTTCGCGGCATCGACGCCTTGGTGATTGACGACCTACAGTTCCTCCAGGGCCGCACGGTGCAGCAGGAGTTCTGCCACACGCTCAATGCCCTGATGGACGCCGGCCGCCAGGTAGTGGTGGCCGCCGACCGGGCGCCGGCCGAGCTCGAAAGCCTTGAGGAACGGGTGCGCTCGCGGCTCGCCGGCGGTCTCGTGATCGAGATCGGCTCGCTCGAGGAGGAACTGCGGCTGCGCATCCTTGAGATGCGCATCGCGGCGCTCAAATCCGAGCATCCCGGCTTCGACGTGCCGGCGTCCGTGGTCTCCCACGTGGCCCGCCAGGTGACCCAGAATGGCCGCGACCTCGACGGCGCGGTGAACCGGCTGATGGCCCACAACCAGTTGAGCGGCCGGCCGATTACCATCGACATGGCTGATGACGTGATCCGCGACCTGGTGCGGCCGGCCGACCCCCGCCGCATCCGGGTCGAGGACATACTGCGCATCGTCGCCAAGCATTATGGGGTGTCGCGGGCCGACCTTTTGTCCTCACGGCGGACGGCCAACGTGGTGCGACCGCGTCAAATCGCCATGTATCTGGCCAAAACCTTGACGCTGCGCTCGCTTCCCGAGATTGGCCGGCGTTTCGGCGGCCGCGACCACACGACCGTCCTGCATGCGGTGCGCAAGATCGAGGGCCTCGTTCAGGGCGATCAGGCGCTCGCCGAGGAGATCGAGATTCTGAAGCGGCTGCTGCAGGAGTAGGCGAGACCAGACTTCGCACGTTGCTCTTGCGGAAATCAGCGCGAAACGCCAAAGTTTTCGGTCCCGGTCGGATTCTCTACAGACGCCGGGTGCGGGTAATCGAGGATCAGCCGGATTTGCAGCCCATGAAGGTCACCGTCGAACGGGCGGAACTCGTCAAGGCGCTCGCTCACGTTCATCGTGTCGTCGAGCGGCGCAATACCATTCCGATCCTCGCCAACGTCCTGGTCCGTGCCGGCAAGAACGGCCTCGAGCTCAAAGCCACCGACCTCGACCTCGAGATCATCGAGACGGTGCCGGCCGAGGTAAAGCAGGCGAGCGCCACCACGGTGCCCGCCCACATGCTCTACGACATCGTGCGCAAGCTGCCCGAGGGCGCCCAGGTCGAGCTGCAGGCGGGCGGCGACCGCGCGTCGCTCGCCGTGCGCGCTGGGCGATCGCGCTTTACGCTGCAGACACTGCCGGAAACCGACTTTCCCGATCTTGCCGCCGGCGATATGTCGCACCGCTTCAAGCTCGCGAGTGGCGACCTGAAGCGGCTCGTGGACAAGACCCAGTTTGCGATCTCCACCGAGGAGACCCGCTACTATCTGAACGGCATCTACCTACACACCATCGAGGACAAGGGCACGCGGCTGCGCGCCGTCGCTACCGACGGCCACCGCCTCGCCCAGGTGGAGATCGCGGTGCCCAAGGGTGCCGCCGGCATGCCGGGCGTGATCATTCCGCGCAAGACCGTGGCCGAAGTCCAGCGTCTCCTTGAAGACGCCGGCGAGGACGTGGAGATCGAGCTTTCGCCCACCAAGATCCGCTTTTCGCTCGGTAAGGTGACGCTTACCTCGAAGCTGATCGACGGCACCTTCCCCGATTACGCGCGCGTTATACCCCTCGCCAATGACAAGACGCTCGTGGTGGACAGAGCCGATTTCGCCGCCGCCGTCGATCGCGTATCCACGGTGTCGAGTGAGCGCGGCCGCGCGGTGAAGCTGTCGCTCGGCGACGGCAAGCTCGTGCTCTCGGTCACCAATCCCGACTCCGGGAGCGCCACCGAGGAGCTCGAGGTCGAGTATGCGGCCGATGCGTTGGACATCGGCTTCAACAGCCGCTACCTCCTCGATATTACCGCCCAGCTCGAAGGCGAGGCAGCGGAGCTGAAGCTCGCCGATCCGGGCTCGCCCACGCTTCTGCGTGACCGGGACTCGGCGAACGCGCTCTACGTGCTGATGCCGATGCGCGTGTGAGCAGGATCGACCCCGCGCGCCCCCTCGTTCCGCATTCCGAGGCCCGGCCCCGCGCGCGTGTCCGCCGGCTGCAGCTCACCAATTTCCGCTCCTACCGTCGCGCCGATCTCACCGTGGCGGACGGACCGGTGGTGTTCACCGGGCCGAACGGTGCGGGTAAGACCAATCTCTTGGAGGCGATCTCCTTCCTGGCGCCGGGCCGGGGGCTTCGTCGCGCCACCGTCGACGAGGTGGCCGCGAGCGAGGGCGATGGATCGTGGGCAGTGGCCGCCGAGGTCGACGGGGCTCTTGGACCGGCCCAGCTCGGCACCGGCATCGACGCGCCCATCGATGGACAGCCTTCCGGTCGCCGCTGCCGCGTCGACCAGGAGCCTGTCGGCTCAGCCGCGGCCTTCGCCGACCACCTGCGCATCGTGTGGCTGGTGCCGGAAATGGATGGACTGTTCGTCGGTCCGGGCACCGAGCGGCGGCGATTTCTCGATCGCCTGGTGCTTGCCATCGACGCCGGCCACGGAAGCCGAGTCAACGCGCTCGAGCGGGCGCTGCGCTCGCGCAATCGACTGCTCGAGGAACCTGCACCGGACGCACGCTGGTGCGATGCGATCGAGCACGAGGTGGCGGAGCTCGCGGTCTCCGTGGCGGCGGCGCGCAGCGAGTGCGTGCGCCGGCTAAGGGCCGAGATCGACTCCAACGAGCATTCCCTGTTCCCTGTGGCGGATATCGCCATCGACGGTTGGATGGAGAACGCGCTCGACGCCGCGCCCGCGATCGAAATCGAGGATCGCTATCGCGGCGTGCTGCGCGACAATCGCGCGCGTGATCGCTCCGCCGCCCGCACCCTCGACGGACCGCATCTCTCCGATTTGAGCGTGCGCCATCGTCCCAAGGACATTCCGGCCGCGCGTGCCTCTACCGGCGAGCGCAAGGCGCTTCTTGTCGGCCTCGTGGCGTCCCACGCGCGTCTTGTCGCCTCCATGCACGGGTTCTCACCGATCATGCTGCTCGACGATGTCTCGGCGTTTCTCGACGCCGAGCACCGCGGCGCACTGTTCGAAGTGCTGGCCGAGCTCGGCGCGCAGACCTTCATGACCGGGGTCGATGACGCTGCCTTTGCCGCCCTCAGGGAGGACGCGGAGCGTTTCGTCGTGCGCCCGGGAGCGATCGCGCCCGCCATTTGAATCGTGTGATCGGCATTCCTAAATGATATTTGTTTCGCGTCCGTTACGACACCGCCACCATCTTGAAAATCAGGCACTTTTCTAACTGATGGACATGCTACATTTAATGCTCGTCCAGCCCCTCCCCAACCGCTGATTCGGGATCCTTTTCCGTGGCAAAACCCGCTCCCCGTGCGCCCAAAACGAGCGCCGACGAATACGGCGCCGAGGCCATCCAGGTCCTCAAGGGCCTCGATGCCGTGCGCAAGCGGCCGGGCATGTACATCGGCGATACCGACGACGGTTCCGGCCTGCATCACATGGTCTATGAGGTGGTCGACAACGCCATCGATGAGGCGCTCGTCGGCTACGCCACCCACATCGAGGTCGAGCTTAATGCGGACGGTTCGGTCACCGTCACCGACGACGGCCGCGGCGTGCCGACCGATATCCACAAGGAGGAAGGGGTCTCCGCCGCCGAGGTGATCATGACGCGGCTGCATGCCGGCGGAAAGTTCGACCAGAACTCCTACAAGGTCTCGGGCGGGCTGCACGGGGTCGGCGTATCGGTGGTCAACGCGCTGTCCGCATGGCTCGAGCTCACTGTCTGGCGCGACGGGCGCGAGCACTACATGAAATTCCGCGACGGCGACCCGGTGGCGCCGCTCAAGGCCGTGGGCAAGGCGCCCGACAAGCGAGGCACGCGCGTCAAGTTTCTGCCGAGCACCCAGGTTTTCACCAAGACCGATTTCGATTTTGCGACTCTCGAGCATCGCCTGCGCGAGCTCGCCTTCCTTAATTCCGGCGTCAAGGTCCTGCTTGCCGATCTGCGCGGACCGGAGCCGCGGCGCGAGGAGATGCGCTATGAGGGCGGCAGCGAAGCGTTCGTGCGCTACCTCGATCGCAACAAGCAGTCGTTGATCCCTAACCCGGTCATGATCCGCGGCGAGCGCCAGCGTGTCGTGGTCGAGGCGGCGCTGTCGTGGAACGACAGCTATCACGAGAACGTTCTGTGCTTCACCAACAACATTCCGCAGCGCGACCGCGGCACGCACTTCACCGGCTTCGCTGCCGCGCTGACGCGCGTGCTCATCAACTACGCGGATCGCACCGGCATCTCCAAGAAAGGCAAGGTTGACCTGTCTGGCGAGGATTGCCGCGAAGGCCTTACCGCCGTGCTCTCGATCAAGCTGCCTGACCCGAAATTCTCAAGCCAGACCAAGGACAAACTCGTCTCGTCGGAAGTTCGTCCGGTGGTGGAGACCATTGTCGGCAATGCGCTCGAAGCGTGGCTCGAGGAGCATCCGCAGGAAGCGAAGACCGTTGTCTCCAAGGTCGTCGAAGCCGCCACTGCCCGCGANGCGGCGCGCAAGGCGCGCGAGCTTACGCGACGCAAGGGCGCGCTCGACATCTCCTCGCTGCCGGGCAAGCTCGCCGACTGCCAGGAGCGCGACCCGGCGAAATCCGAGCTCTTCCTGGTCGAGGGCGATTCCGCCGGCGGCAGCGCCAAGCAGGGCCGCATGCGCTCGTTCCAGGCCGTGCTGCCGCTGCGCGGCAAGATCCTCAACGTCGAGCGCGCCCGTTTCGATAAGATGCTGTCGAGCCAGGAGATCGGAACGCTTATCACCGCGCTCGGCACCGGCATCCGCGACGACTTCGACATCTCGAAGCTGCGTTACCACAAGATCATCATCATGACCGACGCGGACGTGGACGGCTCCCACATCCGCACGCTGCTGCTCACGTTCTTCTACCGGCAGATGGTGCCGTTGATCGAGCAGGGCCACATCTTCATCGCGCAGCCGCCGCTCTACAAGGTGACGCGCGGCAAGTCCGAGCAGTACCTGAAGGACGAGCGCGCGCTCGAGGACTATCTCGTCGGCACCGGTCTCGACGAGGCGGTGCTAAAGCTCGCGAGCGGGGCGCAGCGCGCCGGCGCCGATCTTGCCGCGATCCTCGACCAGGCGCGCGAGGCGCGGGCGATCCTGCGCGCGCTGCACCCGCGCTATAACCGCACCGTCGTGGAACAGGTGGCGATCGCCGGTGCGATCTCGCCCGCGATTCTCGGCGATCCGAAAAAGGCAGAGGGGGCAGCGACTTATGTGGCGAAGCGCCTCGACGCCCAGTCCGAAGAGACCGAGCGCGGTTGGGTCGGAAAATCCGACGCAGAAGGCTTCCACTTCGCCCGTACCGTTCGTGGCGTGCGCGAGGAGGTGACGATCGACCAGGCCTTCCTCGCCTCGGCCGACGCGCGCAAGCTCGATGCGCTCACGGCGCACTTGCAAGAGATCTATGCCAAGCCAGCGAAATTCGTGCGCAAGGGCGAGGAGATCGCCGTGTACGGGCCGGTCGGTTTGTTCGACGCGGTCACCGGCGCCGCCCGCAAGGGCCTCACGCTTCAGCGCTACAAGGGCCTCGGCGAGATGAAGCCGGAGCAGCTCTGGGAGACGACCCTCGATGTCAACGCCCGCTCGCTGCTGCAGGTCAAGATCAAGGAGGTCGACGAGGCCGACGATCTCTTCACCAAGCTCATGGGCGACGTAGTCGAGCCGCGACGCGAGTTCATCCAGGAGAACGCGCTTGCCGCGCGCGTGGACGTGTAAGTCCGCTCACCTTCCCGGCAGCACCAGCATCTTCGGCGCGGGCGGCAGGTTCGTGCGCGATAGGAGCACCGTCGGCGTNTCGGCGAACTCCANCGGATAGTCTTTGCGGATGCGCTCGATGAAGCGCTCGAGCGTTGTCGGCCCGAAGATGTGCATGGGAACGATCATGCGCGGCTTGATCTGCTGCAGCACTTCCACCATGCCGTCGATGCCAAGTGTGAACGTGCCGTCCACCGGCACCAGCACCACGTCGATGCGGCCGAGCTCGTCGATGTGGGCGGGCGTCAGCGTGTGGTGCAAATGGCCAAGGTGGGCGATGCACAGCCCCGCCACCTCGAACACGAAGATCGAGTTGCCGTAGAGNACCGTGCCGCCGCCCCAGTCTCGGATATTGGTGGGAACGCTGCGCACCCACACGTCCTCGAATTTGAAATCGTGGCGCGCGGGCTCGCCGTCCTGGGCCCAGCCGCGAAGCACATGCTTGATCGAAGGGTCGGGGCTGTTGGTGTAGTGGGTCGAGTGCGCTCGATTCATCGTGATGATGTCGGGAATGATCGTTGGCCGCACGTAGTCGTTGTAGTCGGTGGCGATGCGTACGCCGGCGGGGCTTTCGACCAGGAACGTGGCGTGCCCGATGAAGGTGAGGCGCACCTCGTCCTCGCCCTTGGCGGCGAGCGGGAATGAGACCGGACTGACAAGCGGCCGCAAATCGGACACCAGCCGCGGGCAGCGCTCGTTCTCGGCGGCGCCGGCGGCAAAGGGCAGGAGGGCGGCCGCGAAGGCCGCGAGACCCGGCAGCAGGCGCAAGGCGTCGCCCATGCACGATATGTTACATCCTCCCGGCTACGAGGCCACCGGCAGGAGCCACGTGACGCCCGGCAGCAGCCATTCTACAAAGGCTGATGGCCCTCTCGCCCGAGGAACTCGAACGCTACGCGCGCCATATCGTGCTTCGCGAGGTGGGCGGGCCGGGTCAGGCCAAGCTCAAGGCGGCAAAGGTCCTGGTGATCGGAGCCGGCGGCATCGGCTCGCCAGCGCTGCTTTATCTTGCCGCCGCCGGCGTCGGCCGGATCGCCGTGATCGACGACGACAAGGTCACGCTGTCTAATCTGCAGCGCCAGGTGATCCATGGAACCACGGAAGTAGGCCGCGCCAAGACCGAGAGCGCGGCGGAGGCCGTGCGCCGCCTCAATCCGCATGTGCAGCTTGACGTTCGGACTGCCCGCCTCGACGCCGCGAACGCGCTCGCGCTCGTGAGCGCCGCCGACGTCGTGCTTGACGGCTCGGATAACTTTGCCACCCGATATCTGGTATCCGACGCCTGCTTTCTCGCCCAGCGTCCGCTGGTGACTGCAGCGCTCGGCGCGTTCGACGCCACGCTCACCACGATTCGCGCCCATGAGCGTGGCGCCGACGGCAAGCCTAACCCGACTTATCGCTGCTTGTTTCCCGAGGCGCCGCCTGCCGGCACGATTCCGGCCTGCGCCGAAGCGGGAATTATCGGCGCGCTCGCCGGTGTTGCCGGCAGCCTCGCGGCATTGGAGGTCATCCGCGCAATCGTCGGCTTCGGCGAGAGCCTGGTCGGACGATTGCTCATGATTGACGCGCGCTCGATGCGCTTCGAGACATTGGCCTACCGGTGGGATCCGCAGAACCCGCTATCGGGCGAGCGGCCGACCATCCGCGATCTGTCGCCGCACCGAAAGAGGCAACCGACTTAGAGCATGGTCGGCAGCACGCGGTTGGGCGGCCGGTGCCCATCCATGTGGGTGCGGATGTTCACGATCACCCGCTCGCCCATGTCGATGCGGCCCTCGATGGTGGAGGAGGCCATGTGCGGCAACAGCACCACCCTGCCGGCGCGGGCAAGCTTCACGAGCCGCGCGTTCACCGCCGGCTCCTGCTCGTATACGTCGAGGCCGGCGCCGGCGAGCTCACGCGCCTCGATCATGTCGGCGAGCGCGTCCTCGTCGATCACCTCGCCGCGCGCGGTGTTGACGACATAGGCCTCGGGCTTCATCAGCTTCAGGCGGCGCGCCGACAGGAGATGATAGGTGCCTGGCGTGTGCGGGCAATTGACCGAAATGATGTCCATGCGCGCCAACATCTGGTCGAGGCTGTCCCAATAGGTGGCCTCGAGCTCCTGCTCCAGGTCCGCCGCTACCGGGCGCCGGTTGTGATAGTGGATTTGCAGACCGAAGGCCCGCGCGCGGCGCGCCACCGCGCTGCCGATGCGGCCCATGCCGACAATGCCGAGGCGCTTGCCGGAAATGCGGTGGCCGAGCATCCACGTCGGCGACCAGCCCTGCCAACGCGCGTCGCCGGAAAGGATTTGCGCCCCCTCGACGAGCCGCCGCGGCACGGAGAGGATAAGCGCCATGGCCATGTCGGCGACGTCCTCGGTGAGCACGCCCGGCGTATTGGTCACCGTGATGCCGCGGGCGAGCGCCGCGGCGACATCAATGTGATCGACGCCGTTGCCGAAGTTGGCGATGAGCTTCAGTTTTTCGCCGGCCGCCGCGATGACGCTGGCGTTGACGCGGTCGGTGATGGTCGGCACGAGCACGTCGGCTGTCTTCATGGCCGCGATCAGCTCGTCTTGCGTCATTGGGTGGTCGTCGGCGTTGAGGCGCGTGTCGAACAGCTCGCGCATGCGCGTTTCGACGACGTCGGGCAGGCGTCGGGTTACGACGACGAGCGGCTTTTTCTTCGGCATCCCCGGGACTGTTCCTCGCTCGCCGAGGCCGCGCTCGGCCGCGAAGTGCTCTCTAGCAGAGGCGTTTTGAAACGCAAAGTACCGCGCCACCGTGCCTTGACACACCCTGGTGCGGGCGGCGAACTGCGATTCGCAGGCAAGGACCGGAGAATTTTGCGAATGATCGAGCGGGTACGGCGGACCGTATATCTAGGCGCAATAGTGCTCGCCGTCTTGGCCAGTGTCGTGCCCGGCGCGACGCAAGGTGCGGGTCCGGCCAGCGGCCTCCCCGTGCCGCGGTTCGTCAGCCTCAAGGCCGACAAGGTCAACGTGCGCGCCGGACCGTCACGCGAGCAACGCGTGACGTGGGTCTTCACGCGCGTCGGCCTGCCGGTGGAGATCACGGCAGAGTCGGAAAACTGGCGGCGCATCCGCGACGCGGAAGGGTCGGAAGGCTGGGTCTATCACGCGCTCCTGTCGGGCCGGCGCACGGTGCTGGTGGCGCCGTGGTCGAAGGAGGGCTCCTTTGCGTTGCGCGAGCGCGCCGACGCGCAGGCGCCGCTCGCCGCGCGGTTGCAGCGCGGCGTGCTCGGCACCGTGAGGAATTGCAACGGCAAATGGTGCCGCATATTCGGCGAAGGGTTCGATGGCTACATCGAGCAGGAGCGTCTGTGGGGCGTCTACCCCAACGAGTCGGTCGAGTAAGGACGGGAGCTGCAATAACGAAAACGGCCGGGCGAGGCCCGGCCGAACGGCGCCGATCGCGGGTTTCGTCTAGTCCTTGCGGCGCAGGCGCACCACCACGTCGATGCGCGCGATCTCGTAGCCGGGCGGCGGCGTCGGCTGCCTGTCAACCAGTACCTCCGCGCCGGGGATATCGAAAAGGCGGCTGTCGCCTTCCACGTAGAAATGATGGTGGTCGGAGGAGTTGGTGTCGAAATAGGTCTTGGAGCCGTCCACCGCCACCTGCCGCAGGAGTCCCACGTCGGTGAACTGGTGCAGCGTGTTGTAGACCGTGGCGAGCGAGACCGGGAAACGGGCGCGCAACACCTCCTCGTGGAGCGTTTCCGCCGTCATATGCCGATCGCCCTTGGCGAACATCAGCCAGCCGAGAGCAAGCCGTTGCCGCGTCGGCCGCAAGCCAACCTCGCGCAACATTTGCCGCACGTCATGGAACGGGCAGCCAGTCCGACGTCCCGCCGGCTCGACGTTGAGCCGGTCGACAGGAAGCTCGATGTCGTCGTCCTCGAACGCCGGCCTACGAATGGTCTCGATCATGACAGTTCCAGTTAGCCCGGGGGTTTATAGCGCGCCCGGGGAAAAAACCAATGTCCGTCGGGGCTCCCCCGGGATCAGGCTATGATGATAGGGAGCCGGGTTGAACGGTGCAACCGCGCCAAGCCCTTACTGGTCTTGGGTTTGCGTGCGGCCGCGGCGACGCCGCGCGGCTTTCGTGGGGGAGGGGCGCTATGTTAGGGATGTCGCCGCAGGAGGCCAGATTGAGCGACGTAAATAGCCGGCGTGCGAGTTTCGCTTTCGAGGACTTGCTGGCGTGCGGGCGCGGCGAGCTATTCGGCCCCGGCAACGCCCAGCTGCCGCTGCCGCCCATGCTCATGTTCGACCGCATCTCCGATATCGCCGAGGCCGGCGGTGAGCACGGCAAGGGCCTCGTGCGCGCCGAGCTCGAGGTGAAGCCGGATCTGTGGTTCTTTCCCTGCCACTTCAAGGGTGATCCGGTGATGCCCGGCTGCCTCGGCGTCGACGCGCTGTGGCAGCTCCTCGGCTTTTTCCTCGGCTGGCTCGGCGCTCCCGGCCGCGGCCGGGCGCTCGGCCTGGGCGAGCTCAAGTTCTCCGGCCAGGTGCTGCCCACGGTCAAGCAGGTGGTCTACGGCATCGACATCAAGCGCATCATGCGTTCCAAGCTCGTGCTCGGGGTCGCCGACGGCTGGCTCAAGGCCGACGACCAGGTGATCTACCGGGCGCTTGACCTCAAGGTCGGCTTGTTCCGCGCCGACCAGACAACCGCTCCGGCGGGGGCCTAAAATCCGACCGCGGCGCCGTCTCGGCGCGCCGCTCGTATAGGATGCTGTCAAACCGCGAGGCTGCAATGCGACGAGTCGTCGTCACCGGGATGGGCATCGTCTCCGCCATCGGCAACAACACCCAGGAGGTGCTGGCCAGCCTGCGCGAGGCGAAGAGCGGCATCTCGTTCTCCCCCGATCAGGCCAAGCTCGGCTTCCGCTGCCAGGTATACGGCGCGCCGACGCTCGACCCCGCCGGCTCGGTGGACCGCCGCGCCATGCGCTTTCTCGGCGGCGGTGCGGCCTGGAATCACGTCGCTTTGGAGCAGGCGATCCGCGACTCCGGGCTCGAGGCGGGCGAGACCAGCAACGAGAAGACCGGGATCATCATGGGCTCGGGCGGTCCCTCGACGCGGACGATCGTGGAAGCCGCCGACGTCACCCGCGAGAAGGGGCCGAAGCGCGTCGGGCCCTTCGCCGTGCCCAAGGCCATGTCGTCGACCGCGTCGGCGACGCTCGCCACCTGGTTCAAGATCAAGGGCGTGAATTACTCGATCTCCTCGGCGTGCGCCACCTCGTCCCATTGCATCGGCAACGCCGGCGAGCTGATCCAGATGGGCAAGCAGGACGTGATGTTCGCCGGCGGCTGCGAGGAGCTCGACTGGACCATGGCAGTGCTGTTCGACGCCATGGGCGCCATGTCCTCGGGCTACAACGACCGGCCGGAGAAGGCTTCGCGCGCTTATGACAAGGATCGCGACGGCTTCGTCATCGCCGGCGGCGCCGGCGTGGTGGTCCTGGAGGAGCTCGAGCACGCCAAGGCGCGTGGCGCGCGCATCTACGCCGAGCTTGCCGGCTACGGCGCCACCTCTGACGGCAGCGACATGGTGCAGCCCTCGGGAGAGGGCGCGGTGCGCTGCATGCGCCAGGCGCTCGCCACCGTGAAGGCGCCGGTCGGCTATATCAATCCGCATGCCACCTCGACGCCGATCGGCGATCTCAAGGAAATCGAGGCGGTGCGCGAGGTATTCGGCGACAAGTGCCCGCCGATCTCCGCCACCAAGTCGCTCACCGGCCATTCGCTCGGCGCCGCCGGGGTGCAGGAGGCGATCTATTCGCTCTTGATGATGAACAACGGCTTCGTGTGCGAGAGCGCCAACATCGAGGAAGTGGACCCGGCGTTCGCCGACATGCCGATCGTGCGCGCGCGCCAGGACAACGTGCCGCTCGCCTGCGTCTTGTCGAACAGCTTCGGCTTCGGAGGCACCAACGCCACGCTCGTGTTCAAACGGCTGGAGGCGTAGCCAACCAATGGCCGGACTGTTGCAGGGCAAGCGCGGCCTCATCATGGGGGTCGCGAACGATCATTCGATCGCCTGGGGCATCGGCAAGATGGCCGCCGCCGAGGGGGCGAAACTCGCGTTCACCTACCAGAACGATACGACCGCCAAGCGCGTACGCCCGCTTGCGGAATCGGTGAACGCCGACTTGATCCTGCCGTGCGATGTGGAGGACATCGCCTCGCTCGACAAGGTGTTCGACGGCGTCAAGAAGAAGTGGGGCAAGCTCGATTTCCTCGTGCACGCCATCGCCTTCTCC